>ERZ1739053.28-NODE-29-length-12748-cov-8.211928_pt1 | contig 12748 bp, 13 predicted proteins | sample MGYA00581758_ERZ1739053 | MGnify/ENA primary metagenome ERZ1739053 (study PRJEB42929, sample SAMN08275521) | rhizosphere metagenome | isolation source: Rhizospheric soil replicate 1 | host: Colobanthus quitensis | place: Antarctica: Devils point, Livingston Island...
GCGCGGAGAGGTGGCAGAGCTGGTTGAATGCGGCGGTCTCGAAAACCGTTGTGCCTCTACTCGGGGCACCGAGGGTTCGAATCCCTCCCTCTCCGCCATCGCTTGGATAAGTTCAGCGTGAACATCCTCTTCATCCAGGATCAAGGAGATGAATCTAATGAATGTAACCGAAGCCCTCAATACCCGCTATACATGCCGCGCTTTCAAATCCGACCCGGTCCCGGAAGCCTTGCTGCTGCAGACAATGGGGGCAGCGGACCGAACGCCATCCTGGGCAAATACCCAGCCATGGGAGATTTATATAGCCGGGGGAGAAGTACTGGAAAACCTGCGTCAATCATGTCTGGAAAACTGCCGAAATGGCATCGAGGGCAACTCCGATTTACCCACGGCGCATCGTGCGCGCACTCTTGGGATAGATCGCAACGATGAAATGAAGCGGCGAGAGCTATTCGAACAGAATCACAGGTTCTTTGACGCGCCGGCCGTTGTTTACCTGTGCATGGAGAAATCGCTGACGGCGTGGTCGATCCATGATCTTGGAATGATGGCCCAAAGTATAATGCTGGCCGCGCAGGAGCGGCGAGTAAATTCTGCTATTGCCTATAACCTGGTCATTTATCCCGATCTTATCCGCCCCGCCCTTGAAATTCCCGAAAACCTTTCGATCATCATCGGGATCGCCCTCGGTTATGCGGATGCAGGGAATCCTCAGAACAGCTTTCGCAGCTCAAGACGCCCCTTGCGGGAAGTCGTTAAACGAAGAGGGTTCTAGTCAGGCTTTGGCGGAGTATTTAATGGACCGGGCGACTTTTTGTAATTTTCGCCGTTTTCTTCCGCGCCAGTCAGGTCCGGCTCTCGTTCCGGATCGATATTCGCCAACTCGGCCTCCAGCTCGACGCCGGCTTCTTCAAGGGCCGAGCGGTTAGAGCGGCGCAGTTCAATCTGGGGCATCATCAGTACCGCACCAACAGCCAGCAGCATTACGACCGTGCTGGCGATAAAGAGTGTGCCGATTGAGCTGGAAAATGCGATTTTTAGTGTCTGCAGTAAATCATTAAATCCTGTCAGCATCTGACTCTGCACCTCGGGTGGCGCCTGCGCCAGACTGGCATGGATCTTATCCTGACCGGCAGTGGACAGCAGATCCTGAAGCCGGTTTGCGTCTATCTTGTCAAACTGCGCCTCGGGATTTACCTGCCGCATTCCCTGAACGAAGGAATTATCCGACAGGGCGGATAACTTGTCTCCGAGCTGGCTGTTTAGCAATCCGCCCAGAACAGCTGTTCCCACGGTGCTTCCGATGCTTCTGAAGAGCTGCGTGGAGGCCGTTACCATCCCCAGTTTTGAGTGATCGAACGCGCTTTGTACGGTAACCATGAAAATAGGCATGGTAACGCCAAGACCGATGCCTACGATAACCATATTGAAACGCAGAGTGGTAGCGCCTGTTTCGGGACTCATCCGCGAAAGAAGGAACATACCCGCGGTGCTGGTCAGCATTCCCGCGACGCCCAGCCATTTATACTTGCCTGTCCGCGATATGATCTGTCCCCCCAGGATTGAAGAGACCACCATCCCGAGCATCAGCGGCATCAGGATAAGTCCCGAGTTCGTGGCCGACACGCCGATCACTCCCTGGGCGAATAACGGTATATATATTATTGCACCGAACATCCCCATGGCCGACAAAAAAGTCGCCGCCATCGTGGTGCTGAAAACCCTGTTACGGAAAAGCGTTAGTGGCAGGATTGGCTCCGTGGCACGATTCTCCACGAATCCGAATATCACCACCATTGTTGCCGAGAACGCCAGCAGTCCGATTATGACAGGAGAGATCCAGGGATGTTCGCTGCCTCCCCATACCAGCGCCAACAGCAAAGGTACCAGCGCCAATGCCAGCAAAACAGCCCCGGCGAAGTCGATAGAGCGCTTCCTGATATCCGGGATGATCCTGGGCATAGCCCAGGCCACAACGGCAAACGCCAGCAGACCCAGCGGTATATTAATGTAAAAGACCCAACGCCAGCTGGCGTTGTCTGTTATCCAGCCTCCGGACAATGGCCCGGCGACGCTGGCGATGCCGAATATGCCACCGATCAACCCTTGCCACTTGCCGCGCTCGGCGGGCGGGAAGAGGTCGCCGACCACGGCGATCGACTGAACCATGATGGCGCCACCGCCGATACCTTGAAGACCACGGAAAATGATCAGCTGGGTCATGTTCTGTGAGAGGCCGCATAGCATTGATCCAATCAGGAAGACAGCTATTCCCGCAAGGTAGAAGCCGCGGCGGCCGTAGATGTCAGAGAGTTTGCCATAGATTGGGACAGTTACCGCCGAGCTGAGCATGTAGGCGGTAAACACCCAGCTGAAGTGGGAAAAACCATTTAGATCGCGCACTATTCTTGGCATTGCGGTGGCGACGATCGTCTGGTCCAGGGCAGCCAGCAACATGGCCAGCATGACGCCGGCCATTACCATCAAAGTGCTATTTTTCTTTAACAATTCAAATCAGAGTAGGTTGAATAACCTTAAAGGTTATAGCAAATCGAATACTATAAGTCGAACCACACCGCGCTTTTTTTCCTGTTAAAAATTTTCTGCTTACTTTCTTTATGGTTGCATCCCGCATCGGTTTGTCTATTGCCCCCCGGATGTTGGATAATTTCATGTCTGCCAGGAAATTTTGGAGAGGTGTCCGAGCTGGCCGAAGGAGCACGACTGGAAATCGTGTAGGCGGGGTTAACCCGTCTCGAGGGTTCGAATCCCTCCCTCTCCGCCATGCGCCCGTAGCTCAGCCGGATAGAGCGTCGGCCTCCGAAGCCGAAGGTCTCAGGTTCGAATCCTGTCGGGCGCACCATTTCCCTTATGGCGGCAAATGAAGAAACCTGGAAATGTTTGACTGGTCACATTGCAAGGAGTCACGATGAACCGTCCTATCTGGGCGCCATGGAGAATCGATTACATCATTGGGGAGAAGGAAGCGGCCTGTCTTTTCTGCCGCGTGCAGGATGAGGATCGCGATGTGGAAAACCTCGTGCTCTACCGCGGACGGTCCGCATTCGTGATCATGAACCTCTATCCATACAATCCCGGACACCTGATGGTGGCGCCCAACCGTCATGTTTCAGAGCTGGAACTCCTCCAGCCAGATGAAGCTCACGAGATCATGGATCTGACACAAAAATGCATTATCGCGCTTAAGCGAACCATGCACCCGGATGCACTCAACGCTGGTTTTAATCAGGGAGAGATCGCTGGTTCGAGTATCAAGGAACACTTGCATTTTCACATCGTTCCCCGCTGGCAGGGTGACAATAATTTCATGCCTGTGCTTGCCGATATGCGAGTTGTCCCGCAGGCCCTGGAAGATACATACAGACTTCTGGCGCCGGAATTTTCAGATACCCGGCCCATCTCTGACTGAGAACCATCCCCGAAGCAAACCAGTCGCCTCCACGCCTGGTCTGAACGGCTCATCTTCGATGTTGTTTATTACGTAGTTCGATATTTAGTCAGCAGACGTTCAGGTTCTGCGTATGTTTGACATATAAATATCACTGTCCTAAAGTGAAGTAACCTGATAATGTTTTGTAATTATTCGGGCTGTTTATTTCACGAAATTCAAAACAGCCCTACTGGAGGAATAGTGGAACTTAGCAGGCAAGCGGATTACGCCATCCGGGCCATGATGGACCTGGCTGAGATTCCTGAGGGTGAACTTTCACAGACTCGCGAGATAGCAAGAAGGCAGGAGATCCCGGAAAAATATCTGCCGACAATCGTCAGGACTCTTGCCCGCGCCGGCCTTATCAGAACCTTGCGTGGCAGTCATGGGGGAGTCTCGCTGGGCAGACCTGCGTCACAGATAACACTGCGGGATGTGGTGGAGGCGATCGATGGTCCTCTGCTTTTAAACCGCTGCCTGATAAGACCGGGCGAATGTGGCGGGACGGGGGACACGCACTGCTCGCTCCACAATTTCTGGGAACTAATGGTCAGGAATATCGAAGACCAGATGGATTCAATCGATTTTGAATTTCTGGTATCCGGAGAGCGTTGACGAGTTAGATTTATTTCTTCTTCCGGCTTCTGCAAGACTACTTCTTCAACAGGTTGTCATACTTTTTCTGCAATTCTTCCTTCTCGATAACCGAATCAGTGGTTTCTACGAGATTTCCTTTGGCGTCAACGAACATCATCCCAGGTATATGAGTAAAACCGTGCCGGCTGAACTCACAATTCCCCTCGGGAGTGGCGACGTCGAACCTCATGAAATCTATCTTTCCCGCATACACTGTTTGGAGCTCATCAACGATGGGCTTCTCCTTCTGGCAGGCTGGTCAGGTATCCCGGTAGAACAGGATAACCTGAGGTTTACCTGAGGCGGGAGATATCAGACTGGGCAATGACTGGTCACATACAAAAGACGTGGTCGGAGTCTCGTCGCCGCAACCCGCAACCAGCAGGAGGACCATGCTGGCCGCTGCAACCAAGGCAAATAGTATTATTTTTGCGGAGCGCTTCATGCTAATTCGTATTCTAGCCCAATAAAGCACCAAAAAGAAATGACTTCTTCAGACCACGCCCCCTTAACCCGCCACGTTATGCAGACTGTGACAGGTCCCTCTTCCTGAAAACAAGGGTCGCGATAAATACCATCGCCGCGATATAGGCTATTTCATAAGCAAACGACCATGACCGGGGTGCGAATACCGAAGTCTCAGAAGCAGCAATTTCCGGAGAACCTGGATTTTTGCCCGCGAGTGCCATACTTGCCAGATCACTCACTTCACTCACAGGCAGGACCAGCCTCAGAGCCTTGGAAAATATTACCAGGATGATATTGTCGGAAGTTTCGCCGATTGCGCTAATAATTCTCAGGTTTGAGGTAAAAATAAAAATAAGAAAGACGAAAATTGCGTTGGCTATCACGGGCAGAAAGGTCGAAAAAGCCAAAGTCAGACTGACCATGGTGATTATATTCAGACATACAAGCGCGATCGCCGGAAAAAAGCGCCAGATGAATACTCCGGATCCGATTCCAACCGACAGCCATAAAGCAAAACCCATGATAAGCACATAACCACTCATAAGAAGCACGTGCCCCATCCATTTGCCCACCACTATCTGCCAGCGATAGAGCGGCTTGGTGACAAGAGATAAAATGGTCCCTCTCTCGACTTCGGTATAGATCGCACCAAGGGTCGTGAATATCGCCATGGCCATTCCGATGAAATTCAGGCCCCCCATGGCAAAACCGAGAAAATCACGCCCGGCGGCTGTCTGATCCATGTCTCCCACGACCGCGGTGCCACCGCCGCTGGTGGAAAGCATCGGTACCACCGCCAGATAGAGCAGGCTGAATACGAGACCTATTATCATGGTTTTTGTTCTAATCGTCTCTTTCAGCGTGAACCTCGCTACCGCCCATGTCTTCATGCGTTCTCCTCGATTGTCTGCATGAAAATTTCTTCGAGAGGCACCTGGCGCGGTGTGAACTCAAGCAGATTCGCGCCACTGTCCATAATAAGCCTTGCGAGCTCCCTGATCTGCTCTTCCCTCTCGAGTGTTACGGCCAACCGGCCTTCAGCCTCCTCAACCCTGGTAGCAAGCATGCTTATCTTTTCTATTGTCTCCCGGGTCAAATCATCGGCAACCACATCGACACAATGGGCAGGCTTGACAAGCGCATCGAGGTCCGAAACACGGATCAACCGGCCCTTTTTCAAGATTCCTATGCGCCCGCAGGTCATCTCAACTTCTGAAAGCATATGGGAATTTAAAAAGATCGTCGTGCCCTGGTCCCGCAACCGCAATATCAGGTCACGCACATCCCGACGCCCGATCGGGTCCAGTGCTGATGTGGGTTCATCCAGAAAAAGCAGTTCGGGGTCGTTTATGATTGCCTGGCCGATACCGATCCGCTGGAGCATACCTTTAGAGAATGTGCCAATACGAGAGTTCGAGTTCTCGGACAATCCCACCAGCTCTAGTACCTCACCGACTTTCACCCTTCGATCGGAGGCACGCATACCATAAAGACTTGCATGAAAATGAAGGAATTCATCAGCCTTCAGGAAGCTGTGGAAATGAAATAATTCGGGAAGGTAACCTATCTTGTCCCGGGCCTTTACGTCGCCGAGCGGCTTTCCCAGGAGACTGGCGGTACCCGAGCTCGGAAATATGATCTGCATCAACATCTGAACAGTAGTCGTCTTCCCGGCCCCGTTAGGACCCAGGAAACCGAAGACTTCGCCCTCGTCGATTGTCAGTTCAACGGAATCGACAGCCTTGACTTCATCCTTGGCGAAGCCATAGACCTTCGTCAGCCCCTGGATATCGATGGCAGCCGGCATTGCCCCTTCATGTGAGATGACCTTCAATAGATAAAACAGTAAACTAATCTGGCTTTTACGCCATCAAACTCAACTATATTCCTACTCGTAATATTTCCATGGTAAAAATGAATTTATCGACCCTTTAGGAAAAAAGGCGAGCAAAGAAATCATATCACCTGCAATCAGCCTCTATCAATAGCTGATATGACGCATTCAGGAATCTTTAGCCGTGTCCGCATCGAGAATCTCATATGGCAAAAAACTCCAACAGACTATAAAATGTTTGCTCGGTAAAGGCGAATTTAATATTGACCGCCGGGCTGGAACAATTTATATCACGCAACAGGCTTAAGGGACACGTTCCGTCATGCACGACAAAGCCAACCTTAATCAAATTCGGCCGGATCATATTCAGGCGCTCGCAGAAGTTTCCGCCTCGCTCGACCTGGAGACAGACACAATCCTCGACTTCGGATCAGCTTGCATTCATCTATTCCTCATATACCCTGAACCTTGCGGTTCAGGGTGTTCATATTGCTGCCTGAGTGGCGGCAGCAAGAGTGATTCCACGGCAAATGACGGCTTAAGGCAAGACCGGATTTTAAGTGCGGCCGATGAGATGATTGCTCGTGTCGTCAGGAATCGCAACGTACTCAATCGGGTATGTATTTCCACGACCGTCCATCCCGGCTCGTTTGCCGATGCAATTTTTCTTGTTGAACGAGTAGCGAGAGATCTCGATCTTCCTGTTTCAATCAAGATAAACCCGCTTTCCTATCAACCGGGCGATCTGAATCTTCTCAGGGATGCTGGTACCGGCAAAATCGTCCTTGTCCTGGACACCGCAACTGAGAATCTTTTCAGTAAACATCGTTGTGAAAGTGTAGACTGTGGTCGCACGCGGAACAATAATTGGGAGACGAGCATCACGGCAAGCCCGGTACTTTAGACAAATTAGCGGCCATATTATAAATTTTGAGGCCAGACGTTATATAATTAAAAATTGTTGTCTAGGGGGTCGGGCGCATCTTTTGTAAAGAAGCTGCGTCTAAACGCCTACAAATGCCAATACAAAGCGTATTAAAAGGAGGAGTACATGGGAGAAGGAGCTGATATAAAGGCTGATTCAATCCTCGACGTCAAGGGCCTCTGTTGCCCGATGCCGGTGGTCAAGGCCAAGAAAGCGATGGACGCCATCGAAATCGGTCAAGTGCTGGAAATCGTGGGAACAGACCCCGGTTCCAAAGGTGACATGCCTGCGTGGGCAAAACGCGCCGGACACGAGTTCGTTGGCGCGTCGGAGGACGGAGAAGTGTTTCACTTCTGGGTTAAGAAAGGAAAGTGATAATTAAAGATGGCTGATCGAGTTGCCATTATCGCGTCCAAGGGTACTCTGGACATGGCATATCCACCTTTAATCCTGGCCAGCACCGCTGCTGCCATGGATATGGAATGTGCGATCTTCTTCACATTTTATGGTTTGGATATCGTTAACAAGAAAAAATATGCAAACCTGAAAGTGGCCCCCGTAGGTAACCCGGCGATGCCCGTGCCTGTACCGAACATGATCGGCATGCTGCCCGGGATGACTGCAATGGCAAGCAAGATGATGAAGGATATGATGAAAAAGTCGGGTGTACCGACTATTCCTGAACTCATAACAGCATGCCATGAACTAGGGGTAAAGCTCTGGCCATGTGAAATGACATTGGGTGTGATGGGCATAAATGCGGAAGACCTGATCCCCGAAGTCGATCCAAGCTGCGGAGCGGCTACATTTCTGGAATACGCAATGGAAGCCAAGGTATCCCTGTTTATCTAGACTGCAAGGATGCGAGAATATCCCAAGGGGCGGGGGTTAATCCCGCCCCTTTGACTTTTCATCCAGGTCTTCTTCCACCTTGAGCCAGTCTTCGATCTCCTTACGCTCCGTGAGCATCAGCTGAATTTTTTCCATCCATAGATCCTGGAATGCCTTGCGTTCCCGGGCACCGGCCTTTCCGCTTACAACGTTTTCCATCAGCTCCGCGGTTTTCCGGGCTTTCTCAGGGGGGAGAGGTATAAGCCAAGGGTAGAACTTCACCATTACAGCCTTACCGTTATCCATCCTGGTGAATCTGAAACACAACGCTTTCGGATCAGGTTTTTCGCTGCTGAACTCAAGCAGATCTTTTCTCCTGAAAAGCGGCCCCAGACCCTTGAACCCCGTCACTGTCGCAGCCCCCGTGACGAACCCGAAAACCTGCGACATAACTCCATACACCCCCTCATCCGGTTCCCCGTAGACCGTTATCGAAATCTCGCCCCTCACGGGTATTTTGTCGGGATAAAGCTTTCTCAACGCCTCAAAACAGCATAACCATGCACCGGTCACGGTCGGGCAGCTATGACCTGCCAGCTTCACGACATCCGTATACCTGTACTCCAGGATTACATCTTCCTCCGTGAAGGCGCCAAGGGTTTCGGCTAGTGGCTCGTTCAGCCGGATACTCTCGGCCTGTCGCATAAAATCCCGAAAAATACCATTCAAGAAATTCTCCTTACCGTAACCCGTTCAGTCAAAGACGTAAAAGGAATATACCCATTAATGGCCAAAGATATTTTTTAGATTGACTCACCCGGCTAAAGAAACTATTATATCGGCGTCTGACGATGCTTAAATTTGTCTTTTTATTTAGCATCGATATTTACCGATGCATGCCGATTTAACGCCTGTTTGAAAGGAAAATAATATCGCTCTGCATGATTATGAATCAGTTCTAAAGGCGGCCGGTGACCCTGCCAGGGCCAGGATACTGAAACTGCTCGAAGGCAGGGAGTTGTGTGTCAGCGAGCTGATTGAGATCCTGGATTTGAGCCAGTCAACGGTATCCGGACACCTATCCATACTTAAGAATGCGGGTCTGGTAAAGGACAGAAAGAGCGGACGTCGGGTGTTTTCTTCGCTAGCTGACCGTAAACATAATGACTACTCGCTACCGATGCTGGCTCTAATGCTGGGTTGGCTGGATGATGACCCCCAGGTCAGGTCAGACAGACGCAAACTGGCCACAATGCTGGCTAATAAATAGATTTCATGCACAAAAGGGATGGCGGCCTGACCCGTCGGACAGGCAGCGTGGTACTCGACTTTCAGGAACGTTGCTACGCAACCGGACCGGAAGAAGTACTAGGCTTTTCTCAGCGGTGCGTATTCCACCATCAGCTTGCGAACGCCGCCATCGGCATCAAAACGTACCGCCACCATGCCACCTGATTCCACCCCGGTGACGACTCCATTGCCGAAAGTGGCGTGCACAACCCTGTCCCCGGCATGAAAGAAAGCGGGCGCGGAAATCGAATGATCTTCGACCTCAGCCTGTTGTTCCGTGCCGCCTAAAAGCCAGGCGCGAGATTTCTTCGAGGATTCGAATTTCACAAGTTCTTCCGGAAGTTCCGAGATGAACCGGGATGCCATATTGTAATTACGCGCGCCATATAAATTACGCGTGATCGTATAGGTGAAGTAAAGGCGGCGCATCGCCCGGGTCATACCCACATAACAGAGGCGGCGTTCCTCCTCCAGGTTCTGTTCTTCCAGCGATCGGGAATGGGGGAATACTCCTTCCTCGGCTCCGATGATGAAAACCTCGGGAAACTCGAGACCCTTGGCGTTGTGAAGCGTCATCAGGGTAATGGCATTGGACTCCTTGACAAGCTTGTCCATGTCCGTGTAGAGGGAGATCTCCTGAAGGAATTCGCTCATCGAACCCTCTGGCGCCCGCCGGTCATATTCGGCCGCGACACCGACGAACTCCTGTAGATTCTCTATCCTTCCCTCGGCTTCGATCGTCCGTTCGGCTGAGAGTGCCTCAAGATAACCCGAGCTGGTGAGAACCTCCTCGAGAGTTTCGGCGACCGGCGCGCTTGTGGCTGTCTCGCTGAGCACAGACATCTGAGAGCTGAAGTTTGCGAGCGCGTTCATGGCCGCCGGTCTTATGTCAGCTATTTCCACTGCCCTGGCAGCGGCGTCAGTGGGGCTGATACCCTCAGCGTCAGCAAACCTGGTAAGCGCGGCTATGGCAGCTTTGCCAAGGCCACGTTTTGGCGAGTTCACGATACGCGTAAAACTTACGGAATCCGCCGGGTTTTCAAGCACGAGGAGATACGCCATCGCATCCTTGATCTCCGCGCGCTCGTAGAACTTCGTGCCGCCGACTACCCGGTAAGGTATACCATAGCGGATCAACATGTCCTCAATTACCCTCGACTGGGCGTTTACCCGGTAAAACAGGGCGATTTCACTCAAAGACACTCCCTCGTCCTGCTGCAACCTTGAAACCTCGCCGGCAACGAAACGCGCCTCGGCGTGCTCGTCGTCCACCTCGATAACTCGTACCGGGTCGCCTTCACCGAGGTCAGTCCACAGGTCCTTGCTCTTGCGTTCGCTGTTGTTATGAATCAACGCATTGGCCGCGCTTAATATTGTCTGCGTCGAGCGGTAATTCTGCTCGAGTTTGATTACATTAGCCTCGGGATAGTCATGCTCAAACTCAAGTATGTTCCTGACATCGGCGCCTCTCCATGAATAGATGCTCTGATCGTCATCGCCGACGACGCAAACATTGCGATGCTCGTGCGCGAACATGTTCACCAGAACATACTGTGCATGGTTTGTGTCCTGGTACTCGTCTACGAGTACATGCCGGAAGGCTTTCTGGTAATGCTCGAGCCGTTCGGGAAATCTCCGGAAGAGGTCAACGGTACGCAGGATAAGATCATCGAAATCCATGGCGTTGTTCGCAAACAGCTTCTTCTCATATAATTCGTATGTCTTTGTAACCGTGTCATCAAAGAAATTCTCAACCATTCCTGAGAATTCCTCCGCATTGATCAGCCTGTTCTTGGCTGAAGAAATTACCGCGTGAATACCTTTGGGCGGAAACCGTTTTACATCAAGACCCAGTTCGATGAGGCAGCGCCTGACCAATCGCACCTGGTCGGAAGCATCATAAATCGTGAAGTTTCTCTGGTACCCCAATTGCTGGGCCTCCCTGCGCAGGATGCGGGCGCAAGCGGCGTGGAAAGTGCTGATCCACATCGTACGGGCAATCGGGCCGACGAGCGCCTCGATGCGATCTTTCATCTCATTGGCGGCTTTGTTGGTGAAAGTGATCGCTAATATTTCCTGTGGTTTAACTCCCTGGGCCGCGATGAGAAAAGCGACCCTGTGGGTCAATACCCGCGTCTTGCCGCTGCCGGCGCCCGCAAGCACCAGAAGTGGCCCCCCTGGAGTTTCCACAGCCTGGCTCTGGGGCTGGTTTAGACCCTCGAGTAATTCCTCAATGGAAAGATCGGTTTTTCGGATTTCAGACATTGGAATTCGTTCCAGTCGTTCGTCGGGTTGTTAAGCGATGTGTTTCCGGCTGAATTTCATTGATTAACGTTTCAGACGGCCGTGCCAAGCAAATATCCCACTGCTACACAGATTAGTCCGGCACTGACCATTTTGATTCCTGAAAAGACAATACGTTCCCGCGATATGGTGCCCAGGAAAATTCCCAGGCCGAACAGCTCGCAGAAAGCCAGGGCGAATGAAATATAGTAAGCGGTTTTAAATGGAATGGTTGATCCCAGAAAGAACGGTGAAACGGCAATCGCGGCCGCGGCAAAAGGTGAAAACCCGTCAACCAAGGCTACAATAATCGTAGCATAGGTAGAGGCATGGCCGATATCCGTATCCTTCAGACTGCTCAAAGTTGATTCTTCCAGCTCCTGCAATGCACGACTGCGCTCGGCGTGCTCAGTCATATAGGCGCCGTAAAAACCGGAAATACCCATGGCAAATGAGGCGGTCATGCCCAGAACAACGATTTTGCCGGCATCTTCCAGATGGCCGAAGTAGCCTCCGACCAGCACACCCAGAATAGTAAGAACACCGTCAAAAGCGTTCATGGCAAAATATCGGCGCGCGATCTCACCGACACTGGCTATCCGGTGGTACTTGCGCAGAGTGCGGATACTGGGCAGTTTCAAGGAGTGGGGGGTACCCCCTTAGTCACCTCATCCAACGCGCGGAAATATCCTGCGGAGTATTGGCTTCTTCTATCAATTCCTTGCCAGTTGATACCTTGTCGATGCTATGGATGCTCCCGCCGCTTTCCTGAATTACCGCCGCCACCTCATCAAAGTTTATGTGCGGACCCTCAAGAGTGATCTTTATGTTCTCGACCTTATTATCGATCTCGTTGAGAACAACATCGGTGCCCTCGAAACCTTCCAGATCTCAAAGCTTTACAGCAAGATCCAGAATCGTCGGTTGATGAGGCTTCATTACATCCAGCACCAGCCTTCGTACTTTACTCATTTGTCCATCACTCTCCGTGTTTCATGGGCATTGAACACAAAAAAACTAATATTCAACA
>ERZ1739053.30-NODE-31-length-12541-cov-9.661140_pt1 | contig 12541 bp, 8 predicted proteins | sample MGYA00581758_ERZ1739053 | MGnify/ENA primary metagenome ERZ1739053 (study PRJEB42929, sample SAMN08275521) | rhizosphere metagenome | isolation source: Rhizospheric soil replicate 1 | host: Colobanthus quitensis | place: Antarctica: Devils point, Livingston Island...
GTGCAGGACCTGTTCGACGAGTCGATCCTGCGGCAGAAGGTCGAGGCTGCTCTCGCGGTCAAGAACCAGATGCTCGTCAAGATCTACAACCGTCGCACCGTCGAGGTCGACGAGGTGCTCGACGAGTTCAAGAAGTATGCCGACCGGTTGCGTCCGATGGTCGTGGACACCGGTCTCCTGCTCAATACAGCGCTCGACGACGGCAAGACGGTCCTGTTCGAAGCTGGTCAGGCGACCCTGCTCGACGTCGACCACGGCACCTACCCATTCGTCACATCCTCCAGTGCCACCGCGGCCGGAGCCTGCATCGGTTCGGGGGTGCCGCCGACCCGCATCGACCGGGTCATCGCCATCCTCAAGGCGTACACCACGCGGGTTGGCGAAGGTCCTTTCCCGACCGAGCTGCTGGACGACTCGGGCGAGTTCCTGCGCAAGACCGGTGCCGAGTACGGAACCACCACCGGTCGTCCCCGCCGCTGCGGCTGGATGGACACCGTGGTCGGGCGCTATGCCACGCGGGTCAACGGCGTCACCGACTTCCTGGTCACCAAGCTCGACGTCCTCACCGGGCTGGAGCAGGTGCCGGTCTGTGTGGCCTACGACGTGGGCGGTGTGCGGTACGACGAGATGCCGATGAGCCAGAGCGACTTCCACCACGCGAAGCCCATCTACGAGAACCTCCCCGGCTGGTCGGAGGACATCACGGCCTGCCGCACCTTCGAGGAGCTGCCGGCCAACGCCCGCGCCTACGTCCTGCGCGTCGAGGAGCTCATCGGCTCCCGGATATCCGCGATCGGCGTCGGCCCCGGCCGTGACGAGATCATCGAGCGTTACTCCCTCCTCGGCTGACCAAGCTGATGGTGCTGGGCGGGTCGTCTGCCGTCAGGTGTCCGAAGATCTTCTGATGATCGGGTCAGCTGGTGACTTCGAGGACGGTCATCCGGTGCGCCGCCCGAGTCAGGGCGACGTAGAGCACACGGACGCCCCCTGGGGACTCCGCGGTGATCTCGGCGGGATCCACGATGACGGTCGCGTCGTACTCCAGGCCCTTGGCCGACATCGGGTCCACGACGTTGACACGACCTGGCGCGACGCCTGCGGCCGACCCGAGCGAGGCCACCGACCGAAGCGACGCGATCCAGCGCGCGGGGGCGATAACGGCAATCGACCCCTCGACCTCGCCCAGCAACGCCTCGACCGCTTCGGCGACGGCGGCCGGGATCCCTGCTGGCTTCACTGACGTCACGATCGGGGAGACACCGGTCTCGCGTACGGCCTGCGGGAAGTCGGCGTCGGGCACCTCGGCCCGGATCACCTCGGCCGCGTAGTCGAAGATCTCGCGCGCGTTGCGGTAGTTGGTGTCCATGTGGAACAGCGAGCGCACCTGGCTGCCGAACGCCTGTTCGCGAGCCTGACGTGCCTCGGCAGCATCTGGCCACGAGGCCTGTGCCGCGTCACCGACCACGGTCCAGGACGACCAGCGACCTCGACGCCCGAGCATCCGCCACTGCATGGGGGAGATGTCCTGCGCCTCGTCGATCAGCACGTGAGCGTACTCGTCGGGCTGCTCCAGCCGGCCGTTCATCAGCCGCTCCCGCATGGTGTGTGGAGTGACCTCGTAGCCGATGGAGGTGGATTCCCATGCGGCACCTGGGGTCGCGTCAATCTCCGATGCGTCGTCGGATGAGCGTTGCGATGTGAAGTCGTCGACCTCCTCAACCTCGTAGAAGCTGCGCTCTTCGGTGCCGGTCTTGCGCGCCGAGCCGAGCCGGGCCGCCAGGTCGTCGATCAGAGCGATATCGGCCACGGACCAGGTCCCGGTGTCGATGGCCGTCCGAACGGAGTCACTCAGGAGAGTCGCATCGGCGTCGCTCAGCACACCGGTGGAGTAACGACGCGTTCGCACCGGATCGGCCAGCCACAGCAGCACCTCACGCGCGTCCAACGGCCGCCACCACTGGCGCAGGAACGCCTCGACGTCCATGTGGTCAAGGAACTTCTCCATGAACTCCGACCGTTCGCCGCCCGGGTTGTCCTCCCATGCGGCATCGGCCAAGGCCTGCGTTGCGGCGTCCAGGGCGAGGTTTCGCTGGTGGGTACGCAGCACCTGGGTGCGGACGCGGTCCAGAACTGGCGAGTCGAGCCTGATCGCACGCCCGGCGACGAACGCGCGCAGCTGCGTTGGCGTGTCGGGGATCACGTCGCGGGCGACCCGGGCGAGGATCCGCCGAATCTTCAGTGAGCCCTTGAGAGCGGCGACGGCGGGCGGGTCGAGCCGATCCGAGGTGACCCCGTCGACGACATCGCCGAGCGACCGCAGCGTCACCGTGTCCTCACCCAGCGAGGGCAGGACCCGCTCGATGTATGCCGTGTAGGCCGCGGAGGGCCCTACGACCAGGATCCCGCCGGACTCGAAACGGCGGCGATCGGAATACAGCAGGTATGCCGCCCTGTGCAGTGCGACGACCGTCTTGCCCGTGCCGGGTCCTCCGGTGATCTCGGTAATCCCGCGCGCGGGCGCCCGGATTGCCTCGTCCTGATGGTGCTGGATGGTCGCGACGATGTCGCGCATCCGGGCGCCGCGGGTGCGGGTCAGGGCGGCCATCAGGGCGCCGTCACCGACGACCACCAGGTCCTCCGGTGCCTCGGGGACCATCAGGTCGTCCTCGATCCCCACCACGTCGGACCCCTTGCAACGCAGCACTCTTCGCCGCAGGACGCCGAGGGGCTCGACCGGTGTGGAGCGATAGAAGGGGGCTGCGGCGGGCGCGCGCCAGTCGATCACCAGTGGCTCGTACTCGTCGTCGCGGACACCCAGGCGACCGACATAGCGAACCTCGCGGTCGGCGCCGTCGGAGGTGTCGTGATCGAGGTCCAGCCGTCCGAACACGAGGCCTTCGTACTGCATCTCGAGCGTGGTGCGTCGCCTGTTGGCGTTGAAGACGAGGGCATCTCGCTCGAACAGGCCGGTGATCTCCTCGTCGCGGACGTCGCCGGTGCGGGAGATGCGGCCGCGCGCAAGGCCCTCAGCCTCCACCAACGAGGCACGCTCCGTCGCCTTTCCGAGCTCCCTGTAGACCTTGTCTACATGGGCCTGCTCGAGAGCGATCTGGGCCGCAACGGCATCCGGGGTCAGCGGGGTGCCGGGTCGAGCCGAAGGGTCGATCGGCTTTTCCGAAACGGTCACTGCTCCCCCTGAGTCGGTGGTGGCACGCTGGCCCTGGGCAGAAGGGGCCGAGGATGTGGGCCCCCATTGTGAACGCACGAGTCTAGTCTGTGACGCGCCTTCTGGCAGACCAGTTGGCTGCCACGCCTGTGGCCGGGCTCCGGCCGAGGGGTTTACCAGCCCGGTCAGATTTGACAGACTGTTATCAGCCGGTTCAACCGGTCGAGCGCGCAGTGTCGCAGGTGTCCCCCGCCGGGTGGCCACGCGCTGGTCGTGGCGCCCCCGGGAGTAGCAAACCCCCCTGCCTCCCGGGGACGTCGCGCAGACTCCGGCTGGTCGCCTAGGCTTACCGCCCGTGAAGGTTCTCGTCATTGGCACAGGTGCTCGCGAGCACGCCATCGTCAAGGCTCTGACTCTCGATCCCACCGTGGATGCCGTCATCGCCGCACCCGGCAACCCCGGCATCGATGCCATTGCGCTGTGCTGTGAGCTGCCAAAAGGCCTCCTGAACGGCGCAGGGGTGGCGGCTCTGGCCGTGTCACTGGGCGTGGATCTGGTGGTTGTCGGGCCTGAGGCACCGCTCGTCGCTGGGGTGGCCGACGCCGTACGCAAGCGTGGAATCGCCTGTTTTGGGCCGTCAGCGGAGGCGGCCAGACTTGAGGGGAGCAAGGCGTTCGCCAAAGAGGTCATGGCAGCCGCCGGCGTTCCCAGCGCGCTGGCCCACGTCTGCACCACGGTCGAGGAGGTGGCGGGCGCGCTTGACGCTCTTGGGGCGCCGTACGTGGTCAAGGACGATGGCCTGGCCGCCGGAAAGGGCGTCGTCGTCACGGGCAACCGCTCCCGTGCCCTCGCCCATGCCGTTCAGTGCCTGGACAAGAAGGGTGGGCAGATTCTCGTCGAGGAGTTCCTGGACGGTCCTGAGGTCTCGCTGTTCTGCATCACCGATGGCACCACCGTGGTGCCATTGGCCCCCGCGCAGGACTTCAAGCGGCTGTCGGACAACGACCATGGCCCCAACACCGGTGGCATGGGCGCCTACTCACCGCTGGACTGGGCGCCGAAATCCCTGGTCCAGGAGGTCATGGACCGTGTCGCGCAGCCGACCGTGGACGAGATGCGCCACCGCGGAACGCCATTCGTCGGTGTCCTGTATGTCGGGCTGGCCCTGACCTCCCGCGGGGTGAGGGTGATCGAGTTCAACGCCCGGTTCGGCGACCCGGAGACCCAGGTCGTCCTGGCTCGCCTGGCCACCCCCCTTGGCGGGCTGCTGTATGCCGCCGCAGTCGGCAAGCTCGACGAGGTCGCCGATCTTCGTTGGCGTCCGAATCACGCAGTCACCGTCGTCGTGGCATCCAAGGGCTACCCGGAGTCACCACGCACAGGCGACATCATTGAAGGGTTGACGGATATCGGCGACAACGCATACGCCCTGCATGCGGGAACAGCCATCGGCAAGGACGGTTCCCTCGTGACCGCCGGTGGGCGCGTGCTTTCCGTGGTCGCGACCGGCACCGATCTGGCCCAGGCCCGCAACCGCGCATACCGCGCCGTTGACCGGATCAGGATCAAGGGTTCACACCACCGAGCCGACATCGCCCTGGCAGCCCAGCGCGGCGAGATTCTGGTCCCGCAATGAGTGCGGCGGTGGAACTGCCCGGATACTCGCTCCTCTACTCGGGCAAGGTTCGCGAGCTCTACGCACCGATCGACCCCTCAACCGGCGGCGTCAGCCAGGACCAGCTGCTGCTCGTGGCCTCCGACCGGATCTCGGCATTCGACTACATCCTGGACAGCGAGATCCCGGACAAGGGCAAGGTCCTGACCCAGCTCTCGCTCTGGTGGTTCGAACAGCTGACCGACATCATCCCCAACCACGTGATCTCCACCGAGGTGCCGGATGCCGTGGCGGGGCGCGCAGTCCTCGTCCAGCATCTCGAGATGGTGCCGGTCGAGTGCATCGGGCGGGCCTATCTGACCGGCAGCGGCCTTGCGGAGTACCGCCAGTCGTCCTCCGTCTGCGGCGTTCCCCTGCCCGCCGGGCTGACGGATGGCTCGCTGCTGCCCACGCCGATCTTCACGCCGTCGACCAAAGCCCCGATCGGTGAGCACGACCAGCCGATGACGTTTTCCGAGGTCGAAGCTCAGATCGGTATGCCGGTCGCCGCCCACGTGCGTGACCTCACCATCGCGATCCTCAAGCGCGGCAACGAGATTGCCGCCGACCGTGGCATCCTGCTGGCCGATACCAAGGTGGAGTTCGGTTTCGACCGATCACGTCCCGATGCCGACGGCAACCCGACGATCGTGCTCGCCGACGAAGTGCTCACCCCGGACTCGTCGCGATTCTGGCCGGCCGCTCGGTGGCAACCCGGCCGTGCCCAGGACTCCTACGACAAGCAGTTCGTCCGCGACTGGCTCACCTCAGCAGCCAGCGGCTGGGACCGGTCGTCGGGTGAGACACCTCCCGCGCTCCCAGGAGACATCATCGAAGCCACCCGGTCGAAGTACATCGAGGCGTACGAGGCTCTGACCGGGCGGGCCTTCGCCTGACCATCCCACCTGGCCATCCCTTAAACTTCCAACTGACCAGCCCCGCACCCGACAGCCCCGCACCTGAGGAGCACCTCGCATGGGAAACGTCGTCGTCGACGTGATGCTCAAGTCCGAGATTCTCGACCCCCAAGGCCAGGCCGTTGCCTTTGCCCTGCCGCGGTTGGGATTCAACCAGTTCACCGATGTCCGTCAGGGCAAACGGTTCGTCCTGACTGTGGCGGGTGAGGTCACCGGCGAGGTGCTCGCAGCCGCGCGCGAGGCCGCCGAGACGATGCTGTCCAACCCCGTCATCGAGGATGTTGTCAGCGTTCGGGTGGAGTCGCCTGTGGATTCGAGCTCAGTGGATTCGAAGTCAATGGGGTCGCAGGGATGAGGATCGGCGTCGTGACCTTCCCGGGCTCGCTGGATGACCACGACGCCCGCCGGGCTGTCCGCATCGCCGGAGGCGAGCCGGTCTCGCTGTGGCACGGCGACGACTCGCTGCACGACGTCGACGCCGTAGTGCTGCCAGGCGGCTTCTCCTATGGCGACTACCTGCGTGCGGGTGCGATCGCACGGTTCGCGCCGGTCATGTCCGCGTTGATCCCGGCGGCGCGGGGCGGTCTGCCGGTTCTGGGTATCTGCAACGGTTTTCAGATCCTGTGCGAGTCGCACCTGCTGCCCGGGGCGATGATCCAGAACGACCATCGCACCTTCATCTGCCGTGACCAGCGGCTGCGCGTCGAGAACGCGAAGACCGCCTGGACCTCGGAGTACCAGGAGGGTGACGAGATCACGATCGTGCTGAAGAACCAGGACGGCCAGTATGTCGCCGACCGGCACACGCTGGACGAGCTCGAGGGCGAGGGTCGGGTCGCCTTCCGGTACTTGATCGAGCACAGTGTCGTCGAGGGCACCGATGCCGCACAGGTCGCTACCGCCGTGAAGTACGACCGCTTTGCCACCCGCAACCCCAACGGCTCCTACCGCGACATCGCCGGCGTCACCAACGAGCGCGGCAACATCGTCGGCCTGATGCCGCACCCCGAGCACGCCGTCGAGGAGGGCTACGGTCCCTCCCTCGACGGCCTCAAGTTCTTCAAGTCCGTCCTGAAATCGGTCGTGAACGCATGACCTCGTTGGCCAACGCCAATCTCGACAATGCTGGCAGGGCGCCTGCCCAGGCCAGGATCGACACCGTCGAGGATGCGTCGACGACTCCGGACGTCGTGCAGCCGTGGGCCGAGCTCGGGCTGAAGTCTGACGAGTACGACCGCGTCCGCGAGATCCTCGGCCGGCGTCCGACGATTGCCGAGCTGGCGATGTACTCCGTCATGTGGTCCGAGCACTGCTCCTACAAGTCGTCCAAGGTCCACCTCGCACAGTTCAGCGAGAACACCACGGACGAGATGAACGAGAAGCTTCTGGTCGGCATCGGCGAGAACGCCGGCGTCGTCGACATCGGGGACGGCTGGGCGGTGACCTTCAAGGTCGAGAGCCACAACCACCCGTCCTACGTCGAGCCCTACCAGGGTGCCGCGACCGGGGTCGGCGGCATCGTCCGCGACATCATGTCGATGGGTGCCCGCCCGATCGCCGTGATGGACTCGTTGCGGTTCGGCGCCATTGACCACCCCGACACGCATCGGGTCCTGCCTGGGATCGTGGCAGGGGTCGGGGGCTACGGAAACTGCCTCGGCCTGCCCAACATCGGCGGCGAGGTCATCTTCGACCCCTGCTATCAGGGCAACCCCCTGGTGAACGCACTGTCGGTCGGCAAGATGCGGATCGAGGACATCCACCTGGCCAAGGCGTCCGGCGTCGGCAACAAGGTCATCCTGTTCGGCGCCAAGACCGGCGGCGACGGCATCGGAGGTGTCTCGGTCCTCGCGTCCGAGACGTTCGACGCAGTGACGACGACACAGCCGGCCAAGCGCCCGGCGGTTCAGGTCGGCGACCCGTTCGCCGAGAAGGTCCTGATCGAGTGCTGTCTTGACCTGTATGCCGCACACGTGGTCGATGGCATCCAGGACCTCGGCGGCGCCGGACTGTCCTGTGCCACAAGCGAGCTCGCGTCCAACGGTGACGGCGGCATGCGCGTCTGGCTCGACCGGGTCCCGTTGCGCGATGCCTCACTTCGCGTCGAGGAGATCCTCATGTCGGAGTCCCAGGAGCGGATGATGGCCGTCGTCGAGCCGGCCAAGCTCGAGGAGTTCATGGCGATCACGCGGCGCTGGGACGTCGAGGCCACCGTGGTCGGGGAGGTCACGGACGGCAAGAACCTCGAGGTCTTCTGGGGCGACGATCTGATCATCGACGTGCCTCCGCGGTCGGTGGCCCACGACGGCCCCGTCTACCACCGCCCGATGAAGCGGCCGGCATACCTGGATGCGTTGCAGGGCAACGTTCCTGATGACCTGGCTCGCCCCCTGGACGGCGAGGGACTCAGAGCCGCCCTGCTCGCGCTGATGGCTTCGCCGAACCTGTGCAACAAGTCCTGGATCACCGACCAGTACGACCGTTACGTCATGGGCAACACCGCTCTCGCGATGCCCGATGACTCCGGTGTGGTGCGCGTCGACGAGGAGACCGGGCGTGGTGTCGCGATCTCGACCGACTGCAACAGCCGTTATGCCAAGCTCGACCCGTTCGCCGGTGCCCAGCTTGCGCTGGCCGAGGCGTATCGCAACGTCGCAACCGTCGGCGCGGTCCCGCTCGCGGTCTCCGACTGCCTGAACTTCGGCTCGCCGGAGGACCCCAGTGTCATGTGGCAGTTCGCCGAGGCAGCGCGTGGCATATCGCAGGGCTGCAAGACCCTCGGCATCCCGGTGACCGGCGGCAACGTCTCGCTGTACAACCAGACCGGCGACGTAGCGATCCATCCGACCCCCCTGGTGGCGGTCCTCGGCGTCATGGACGACGTGGCCCGGCGCACGCCGTCAGGTTGGAACGCGTCAGGTCCCGGTCTTGCCCCGGCTGGTCAGACGATCTATCTGCTCGGCACCACTGCCGATGAGTTCGGCGGCTCGGCCTGGACCCAGGTCGCGCACGACCACCTGGGTGGGCTTCCGCCGCGCGTCGACCTGGGGACCGAGCGTGAGCTGGGCGAGATCCTGGCCAACGCCTCCCGCGATGGTCTCGTCGAGGCCGCCCACGACCTGTCCGAGGGTGGGCTGGCCGTCGCGCTGACCGAGGCATCCCTGCGCAACGGGGTAGGTGCCCGGATCAGGCTCGACGAGGTCTGCGAGCGCGACGGCGTCGACGCTTTTACGTTGCTGTTCAGTGAGTCGGCCGCTCGCGCAATCGTCGCAGTGTCGCCCGCCGAAGAGGCCCGGTTCACCGACCTGTGCACGGCTCGCGGTTTTGCCCATACCCGCATCGGCGTGGTCGACGACGGGAGTGGGGTCGAAGGCCCGGCGCTCGACGTGCAGGGTCAGTTCACCCTCCCGCTGGACGAGCTGCGCAGCGCCCACACCTCCACGCTGCCGGCCATCTTCGCCTCACGCTGAGCAATACAGCACCATGAGGGAATGACGTGGCCCGCCGAACACGCCCCCTCCCGGGGGCCGATGCCAGACTGACCTACCCGGAGGTGGGGGCGACGCAGTCCCTGCTGCCGCCCGGGTACGACCATCTCCGGCGGAGCGCGACGATCGGAAAGGGGGCGACTGAGTTCGATGTGACCGCAACGCTTCTGATGACGTGGGACATGCACCGAAGGTCGGGGCTCACGGTGGAGTCGTCGTCACCGAGGGTGGCAGTTGGTGACGTTGTCCGGCTTGGCCTTGGCGTGGGGCCCCTGATGGTGCTGGCACCGGGACGTGTCGTCAGCGTGGTGGATGAGCCGCGCCGACAGGGCTTCGCGTACGGCACCTTGCCGGGTCATCCCGAATGCGGAGAGGAGTCTTTCGTCCTGTCATTGCTCGACGATGAGACCATTGACTTCGCTCTCGTCGCCTTCTCCCGTCCTGCCGTTTGGTGGTCTCGAGCTGGTGCGCCGGTTTCACGCTGGGTGCAGAAACGCATCACAGCTCGTTACCTCGACGCGTTGAGACAGGCTTGTCGAAGCTGATGCACAGACACACCTCCACGCCCCGGGCCATCATCGCCTCGCGGCGGTCAGCGTTGAAGGTGACCTGCCACGAAGGACGTCTACTGTCTGCAGAATGAACCAAGGCGACGTGGACGCTCGCATCCAGGATTACTACAGCCAGCACTTCGCAGAGGGCGAGCGCCTAACCGTACGTTCGGCTCAGGGCCGTTTGGAGTTTGAGCGCGTCCAGGAGCTGATTGCCGGCCGTATCCGTCAGGGCTCTCATGTCCTCGATGTAGGGGGCGCGACTGGCGTTCATGCAGGACCACTTGCTGAACTGGGTCATGACGTGGTCCTGATCGATCCTGTTCCGGCTCAAGTGCTTGAGGCCAAACGCCAGGGCACATTCGAGGCGTATGTCGGGGATGCTCGTGATCTTCAGTTCGCGGGTGACTCCTTCGACGTTGCGCTGCTCTTCGGCCCGCTGTACCACCTGGCCGAACGCAAGGACCGCCTGCTGAGTCTGGGAGAAGCGGCGCGTGTGGTCCGCTCGGGTGGCTGGATCTTTGCTGCGGCGATCCCTCGTTTCATCCGCCACGCGGTCCTCACGTTGGGCGTTGAGATCCCTCACCCGTACCCGGCCGACTGGGTCTCGTTGTTGGAGCGCGGGACCGCGGCACGCGGAGGGCGCTTTCCCGGTGCGCACTTCCATACGGCGGAGGAGCTGGAAGTAGAACTCAGCGAGGTTGGCCTCATCGACATCAGCGTGTGCGCCATCGAGGGGCCGGACGGTCTCGCCCTCGAACAGTTGGGTGAGGTCGATGAAGATTTGCACCAGGCCGCACTGATGGTGGTTCGGAAGGTAGGCCACCTTCCGGGGATCCGTGACATGACCAACCACATGATGGGTATCGCAAGGGTGCCCTGAGCGAAGCAAAGCGAACGTCCGGTTTGGCCGCGATCGGGCGCTCGATGGTGTCGATGAGCCAGCAGCAGTCACATGCTTTCTTGGAGGCTGTCGGTGCCAGTTCGAGCACCGCGGGCTGCTTGCCCCGTACCGTCCATGTGCGATTGGGTGGTGTCGTGAACGACATGTGGACTGCGCCTGAGGACGATCCGAGGACCTACGCCAATCCTGTCGGCGAACTGGCGACGTACCGGGAGTACCTGGGCAACTACCGTCTGACGATAGAGATGAAGTGCGAGGGGCTGGACGCCGAACAGCTCGCTCGACGGTCGGTGCCGCCCAGCACCCTGAGTCTGGTCGGCCTGGTCCGCCACTTGGCGCAGATGGAGAACCACTGGTTCCAGCGAGTGCTGCAGGGGCGAGCCGATCCGCCACGGCTCTACAAGCGCGAGGACGACCCGGACTGGGACTTCGCGGGCGCGACCTCCGATCCTGCGGTGGTCAAGGACGCCGTCGCGACCTGGAGGGCCGAGATGGCCAAGGCCGACGAATGGCTCGACGCCCTCGACGAGGCCGACCTGGGCCGCGAGGTCCCGATCGACGCTGGCACCGTCGCGCCGCGCGACGTGCTGGTCCACGTGATCGAGGAGTATGCGCGGCACGCCGGCCACGCCGACCTTCTACGCGAGTGCATCGACGGGCGTACTGGTCAGTGACCCACCCGGCGGCAAACAGGGGTAGCGCTGGCAAGTGGAGCGCATGTTCCGGCTTGTCGTCGTCGTGATCGAACGTCCGCTCTTGGCGCGAAGTGTGAACTCGCAACTGGCGAGTTGAGCGCGTGCGACGATGAGTCTCATGGACTCATCTGCGGAGCACGTCCTTGTGGGCGGGAATGTCGCTGAGGTGGTCGTCCGCGTCGGTTCTACCGTGCGCAAACCGGCGAATGTTGCCACCCCGGCAGTCGAGGCGCTTCTTGACCACTTTGCCGACGTCGGCTTTTCAGGTGCGCCCCGCTCGCTCGGGCGCGACGAGCTTGGGCGCCACGTCCTGGAGTACATCCCCGGACCGATTGCCTACACGCTTGCGCCGCTCACGGCCACAGAGCTGCGCCGGCTCGGTGTCTTCATCAGGGAGCTCCACGACGCCGCCGACAGTTTCAAGCCACAGTTGGTGCCGCAATGGAACGTGGTGATCGCCCCTGATCGCGATGACTTGATCTGCCACCACGACCTCGCACCGTGGAACCTGGTCCGTGATGGCGATCGATGGGTGTTCATCGACTGGGATGGCGCGGGGCCGGGCTCGCGGCTGTGGGACTTGGCCTACACCGCATCGACTTTCGTCCCTATGTGTGCTGGCGGCGACCCCGTCCTGGACGGTCCTCGGCTGCGTGCACTGGCCGACGGGTACGGCATTGACGAGCAACAACGAAGGGCATTCCCCGCCTTGATCGCCGCGCACACGCGCGGGATGTATGACCTCCTCCACTCATCCTCCCTCACTGGGGCCCAGCCGTGGGCCCGCCTGTACGCCGAAGGCCACAGTGAGCACTGGGGCCCGGCTGCCGACTACATCCAGGCGCACCTGCAGCGGTGGACTGACGCGGGGAGCGCCACGCGCTGGGGACACGGGCGCTCATGGGGCGGCACCGGTCCGGCAGATGGAACCAGCGCCACTACTGTAACACCCGGAGCCTGGAACATTCAAAAAATGCTGCAGGCTGCTGATGCTTATCCAATGAACCTTGGTTTTATGGGAAAAGGAAATTGTGCAACCACAGCCCCTTTGATTGAACAGATTGAAGCAGGTGCATTGGGTTTAAAAATTCATGAAGACTGGGGCAGCACAGCAGCGGTAATTGATGCATCATTAACTGTAGCTTACAAATTAGATATACTGGTTT
>ERZ1739053.32-NODE-33-length-12365-cov-10.154021_pt1 | contig 12365 bp, 10 predicted proteins | sample MGYA00581758_ERZ1739053 | MGnify/ENA primary metagenome ERZ1739053 (study PRJEB42929, sample SAMN08275521) | rhizosphere metagenome | isolation source: Rhizospheric soil replicate 1 | host: Colobanthus quitensis | place: Antarctica: Devils point, Livingston Island...
GAAGCGACGCCATGTACGCGGCGCCGCCGGTGTCGCCGCCCGCGCCATGACCGCCCCCCACCCCCCGCCGGTCGTACTGGCCGGCCAGGACATGCCGCCCCGCCGCGCGGTCGGGCGAATGGATTCAGCCACGCTTGCCATGCGACACCCTTGGGTCAAGCAGCGTGTAGAGGACGGCGGCGACGAAGTCCATGGTGACGCGGATGACGGCGATCAGGAAGAACGCGCCTTGCGCCATAGGGTAATCGCTCGCCGCCATGGCGCCCGCCAGGACGCGGCCGAGGCCGGGACAGCGGGACACCGGCCCGACCACCCCCAGACTGCCGCCCGCGCGCCCGCCGCGGCCCGGGACTTCGCGTGGGGCGTTCCCCCCGCGTGGGCGGTCAGCGCCCGTCCATCGCACCAGCCCACGGCATAACCCCCGCGCCGGACCAGAATCAGCGCCAGGTGGGTCGGCGGAGCCGCCCAGTGGGCCAGGGAGTCGAGCCGACCCGACCTGCTTTCTGCGTCGGACCCACTGGAGGAGCCTGGCCCGAACGGCTCAAGGACCGCCGTGGCGCCATCAGCCGCAGACAAAGCCACTGATCGCTCAGATGATGTCCACGTGAGCTCACCGTGACGCTCGGCAAATCCATTGACCCACATCACGATCCGCTCGGGGTCGACCTCGATACGCCTTGCCGGTGCGGCTCCGCTCACAGGGTGAAACCGAGAGTGGGGATCCGGCACCTTTGAACTCTAGCCTGCACAAATGTGGTGTTTGCCTTCCTTATACATCTGCCTCGTGCGATCCCGGTGCCACTCGGTCCGAGCAGGTGCCCTCGCGAGACCCGTATCGCCATACGCCAGCTTGTGGCGAACCTGTTGTCGCCGGTGCCGTCGCACAACCGGAGGGCAGTGCGGCCTCCGTTCGGGAGACGTGATGCAGACGTACCTGCGAAGTGAGTCGTAGGGAGGATTGCTTGCAGCACTTGCGGGGGCGATGCTCGAACGACGAACTAACCGACCGAACGGTCGGACGGTTCTCCTGGAACCTCCGAGGGAGAAGAAGATGGCGCGCAAGCAACCGACAAATCCGGTGGTCGGCGAACTGATAGCCACGGCACTCTCGACGTCGGCAAGGGGCCAAGGAGAGCACCCGAGGGCTGACACGACCGACTCAAAGAATTCCGGGTTGCTCTACGACTGGAACGCAATCTCACCGCAGGTCGTATCGTTCGAGCGCCCCGAACGAGTCGTGCTGAACGATGAGACACTCCGCGACGGGCTGCAGAGTCCGTCGGTCCGCCAGCCGTGCATCGGGGAGAAGCAGGCGTTCTTGCGACTGCTCCCCCGCATCGGCGTCACCGCTGCCGACATCGGCTATGCGGGCGCCAGCGCTACGGCGCTGTCTGACGTTGTCGTCCTCGCGAGGACGATCGAGGAGGAGAAGCTCGGGATCGCCCCGAACTGCGCAGGGCGCACGCATCGCGCCGACATCGATCCAATCGTGGAGGCGCAGCAGCTCAGCGGGGTGGCGATCCAGGCTGCGCTGTTCATCGGCTCGAGTGCGATCAGGCAGTGGGTCGAGGGGTGGGATCTCGACGGGTTGAAGCGAACCATCCACGACGCCGTCAGCTATGCCACTGGACAGGGTCTTGAGGTGATGTTCGTGACTGAGGACACCACCCGGGCGCGCCCCGAAGACCTCGGGCCGATCTACCTGACCGCCGTCGAGGCGGGGGCCACCCGCCTCTGCATCTCGGACACCGTAGGCCACGCGACCCCCGTCGGAGTGCAGCACCTCGTCGGATTCCTCCGTTCCCACCTGAACGACGCCGGTTTCTCGCAGATCGCACTCGACTGGCATGGCCATCGCGATCGGGGCCTTGACGTCGTCAACTCCCTGGCCGCGCTGTCTGCTGGTGTCGAGCGGGTGCATGGGTGTGCGCTCGGAATCGGGGAGCGGGTGGGCAATGCGGCGATGGACGAGATGCTGGTCAATCTCGTGCTCATGGGCTGGATGGACCAAGATCTCACTGCGCTCGGGGAGTACTGCGCGCTGGGCGGCTCGATGACCGGGATGCCGATCCCGCGCAACTACCCCGTGGTCGGTGCCGATGCCTTCCTGACGAGTACCGGGGTGCATGCCGCGGCGGTGGCCAAGGCCTATGCCAAGGGCGACACCTGGCTCGCCGACCGCGTCTACTCCTCGGTGCCCGCGAGCCTGGTCGGGCGGCGCCAGAGCATTGCGATCGGCCCGATGAGCGGCAAGTCGAACGTGGAGTTCTGGCTCCGGGGTCACGGGGTGGAGTCAACCACCGAGCGGGTGGCTTGCGTGCTCGCGGCAGCCAAGACCACGAGCCACGTGCTCACCGACGCAGAGATTGCCAAGGCCCTGAGCCTCTTCGGGAAGTCGGAGTCCCCGGTACCTCATGTTTCGAAACGATCGAAACGGTCGAAACGGTCGAGAAGGGTGGGCGTGTGATGACGGTCACAGCGAATAGTTGCAAGGTCCTTGCCCCCAAGACTGAGATCGAGACCGCGCGGGTAGCGGACGATCTGCCCGGACAGTCAGGGCGACTCGGCGGCGAGCTCCTGCTCGGGAATGAGGCCATCGGGCTGGGAGCGTTGCATGCAGGCGTCACCGTGGCGACCGGCTACCCGGGAACACCGAGCACCGAGCTCATCGAGTACATCGCCCGGATCGCGTCCAAGGACGTCCATGTTGGCTGGGCCACGAACGAGAAGGTGGCGCTGGACGAGGGGATCGGAGCGTCACTCGCGGGCGCCCGCGCTCTGGTCACCATGAAGCATGTCGGGCTCAACGTGGCGCTCGACGCGTGGATGGTGAGCCCCTTCGTCGGAGTGGGTGGCGGTCTTGTGGTCCTCGTCGCTGACGATCCGGGGATGCACAGCTCCCAGAATGAACAGGACACCCGCTACCTTGCGGCATTTGCGGGCATCCCAGTCTTCGAGCCGTCGGACAGCCAGGAGGCCTACGACTTCGTTCGGGCCGCCTTCGCGGCCAGCGAGGAATGGGACACTCCCGTCCTCATACGGTCCACCACACGGGTGAGCCACTCGCGCTCCCGGGTGGTTGTCAGTGCCGTCGAGGAGGCGCCGAAGCGCACCTTCGAGCGCCACCCGGAGAAGTACGTGATGCTCCCTGGGAACGCCCGCAAGCGACATGTCGAGCAGCTGAAGCGTTTCGAGCTGCTCGGGAAATGGGTGGAGGGCCATCCGTTCAACCGGGTCGAGCTTCGTTCCCGGTCCCTCGGAGTGGTCACCGGAGGCGCCAGCTACAACTACGTCCGGGAGGTACTTCCTGAGGCCAGCGTGCTCAAGCTGGGGGTGATGTTTCCCCTGCCCGAGCAGATGATCGCGGACTTCGCCTCCAACGTGGACCGCCTGATCGTCGTCGAGGAGCTCGAGCCCTACCTGGAGGACGCGGTACGCCGTCTCGGCCTTCCCGTCGAGGGCAAGAAATGGTTCTCCCGGGCGGGCGAGCTTTCCCCAGCTGCGGTCCGTGAAGGCAGTGAGGCCGCCGGGGCGCTCCCCGCCACTTCGCCAGCGGAGACCAGCAAGGCGCCAGCCACCACGCCACGCCCTCCGGTGCTGTGCCCCGGATGTCCTCACACCACTCCGTTCCTGGTGCTTCGAGAGCTGGATGCCGTCGTGGCCGGCGACATCGGCTGCTACACGCTGGCCGCCGGTGAGCCGCTGGCGGCGATGGACACCTGCCTCGCGATGGGTTCGAGCATCGGGGTGGCCGTCGGGATGGCCAAGGCCGGGCTCAAGTCCAGGCCGATCGTCGCGACGATCGGGGACTCGACCTTTCTGCACGGCGGTATTCCGGCCCTGATCGACGCGTCCTACAACGACTCCGACATCACCGTGGTGATCCTTGACAACGGCACGACCGCGATGACCGGGGGCCAGCCCAATGCCGCATCCGGCACGGGAATGTCGGGCCAGGCGATGGGAAAGGTGGACATCCTCGCTCTCTGCCGCTCGATCGGCGTGAAGTCGGTAGTTGTCGTCGACCCCTGGGATCTCGGCGGCACCCATCGGGCTCTCCTTGGTGCGGTGAAAAGGCGAGGGCTGTCCGTGGTCGTGACGACGCGACCGTGCGTCGAGATGCCGGTAAAGGTTCGAGGCCGTGTCTACGAGGTGGAAACCAGTAAGTGCAACGGCTGCCAGCTCTGCATGGACCTGGGGTGTCCGGGACTGATCTGGGATCTCGAAGCCGGCGATGAGCACCGGTTCGTCAAGATCGACCCCAACCGCTGCAGCGGCTGCACGGTCTGCGCGCAGCTCTGCCCCGAGCAGGCGATCTACCCAGCTGGTACGAGGGGCGATCTCACGATCGACCAGAGCGCTCTCACCATCGGCACCGCGAGCGCCCTCACCATCGCAGAGGTGAAGTGATGGCCACCAAGACGGGACTTCTTCTGGACCCGACCAACACGGCTGACACCGACACCGCCACCACCGACACCATCGACACCACGGGACCTTCGGGCAGCGTGATGATCGTCGGCGTCGGGGGCCAGGGCGTGATCATGGCGAGCAACATTCTTGCTGACGTCTGTCTGGCCAATGGGCTCGACGTGAAGAACTCCGAAGTCCACGGTATGTCGCAGCGCGGCGGCAGCGTGACCTGCCAGGTCCGCTTCGGACCCGAGGTCCACTCCACCCTGATGGAGCCGGGCACCGGGGACTTCGTGATCGCATTCGAGTGGGCCGAGGCCTTGCGCTGGTTCAACTTTCTGGCTCCTCAGGGAATCCTGATCACCTCTTCTCAGCGGATCATCCCTCCGGCTGCGCTCTCGGACCATCAGACAGGACGGTTCGACTACCCGCTCGATGGGTGGAGCGACCCGCGCGCCCTCGTCGTCGACGCGCTCGGCCTCGCCGAGGAGGCTGGCGACGTGCGGGCCGCGTCGACCGTACTGCTGGGCTTGCTCTCCACGCGGATGCCTTTTCCGGTGAAGTCCTGGCACGAGGCACTGCAGCGATGGGTGCCGACCAAGGCCATCCAGGCCAACCAGCGCTCCTTCGAGCTCGGCCGGGAGTGGCAACCCGCAGCTGAGGTTCTGACGGTGACGAAACCGCCTCGACCAGCAGAGCTCACCACGAAGTTCAGCGTGGAGGTCGAGGCGAGCTGGTGCAAGGGCGCGGCCTGCAGCATCTGTGTGGACGTCTGCCCCGAGCGAGTCTTTGTCATGGGACCCGAGAGCTTCGCGGTGCCCGCTCGGGCCCATAGCTGCACCGGATGCAGCCTCTGTATGAAGTTGTGCCCCGACTTCGCGATCGAAGTCACGGCAGTCGATGCCGGAGAGCCTGTGGCGGGCGCTTCGGGAACGCAGCATGAGGAGGACCAACATGGTTGAACGGCGTCTGATCCAGGGTAACGAGGCCTGCGCGCAGGGAGCGATCGCCGCAGGGTGTCAGTTCTTCGGTGGCTATCCCATCTCCCCCTCTTCCGAGATCGCCGAGTACATGGCGCGCGAGCTTCCCAAGCTGGGGGGTGTCTTCATCCAGATGGAGGACGAGCTTGCCTCTCTCGGGTCGGTGCTCGGGGCATCGCTCGCGGGAGTGAAGGCGATGACGGCCACCTCCGGTCCGGGTTTCACCCTCATGCAGGAGCACCTCGGCTATGCGACCCTCGCCGAGATCCCCTGTGTGGTCGCGGATGTGATGCGGCTCGGTCCGAGCACGGGTCTGCCGACGAGTCCTTCGCAAGGGGACGTGATGCAGGCCCAGTGGGGCTCTCACGGTGATCGCTCAGCGGTGGCGCTCGCCCCCGGCACGGTGGAGGAGATCCACGACCTCACGATCGCGGCCTTCAACGTCGCCGAGAGGCTGCGCACACCGGTGACGCTGCTCTTCGACGAGACGATGGGCCACATGCGCGAGGGTGTCTCGTTCTCCGCTCCCGACCCGAGCTCGCTGTGGCGTAGGCCGACGCCGCAGCAGAGTCCTGGGCACCTGCTCGAAGCGTACGTCCCCAACGAGGAAGGCGTTGCCCAGGTGCCCGACTTCGGGCGCGGCTATCGCTTCCATGTCACCGGGCTGATGCATGACGAGCGGGGGTACTCCACGAGCGACCAGGGGGTCGCCGCCGCCCTGCTCGAGCGTCTGGCGCGCAAGCTCGACCCGGTGGAGGACTGGTTCCCGCCGGAGGAATACCTCCTCGACGATGCCGATGTGGTCATCGTCGCCTACGGGATCATGGGGCGGGTGGCGAAGCAGGCTGTGGACCGACTCCGTACCGAAGGGACCCGTGCGGGGATGTTCCGGCCCACGGTGCTATGGCCCTTCCCAGCCCGAACGGTGAAGCAAGCCACTCAGCGGGCGCGCGTCGTCGTGGTCGCCGAGATGAACGCCGGCCAGTGGGGAATACCAGTGGAGCAAGCTATGCAAGGACGGATGCCGACCGTGATGGTCAACTGCCTGGGTGTCGGAGTGGACGAGCTCTGTGAGCAGGTTGCCAAGGCAGCCTTCTCCGAGGCAGGTGTGGCATGAGCCGGGAGAAGGATCTGCTACGAACAGAGACGATGCCCCACATGCTGTGCCCGGGCTGTGGTCACGGCATCGTGATGGGCGCGCTCCTCCGAGTGCTGTCGAAGCGGTTCGAGAACCTGGACAACGTGGTCCTCGTGGCCGGCATCGGTTGCTCCAGCCGGATCGTCGCCTACATCGACGGTTGCACGGTACATACGACCCACGGTCGGGCGCTCACCTTCGCGACAGGCATCAAGCTCGCCCGACCTGAGCTCACCGTGATCGTGGTGACCGGAGACGGCGACGGCCTCTCGATCGGGGGGAATCACCTTCTCCATGCTGCGAGGCGCAATGTCGGCCTGACCTGCATCCTGTTCAACAACGAGACCTACGGGATGACGGGAGGCCAGCTTGCCCCCACCACGGTGCTCAACGCCTACAGCTCGACGTCGCCCTATGGCAACACCGAGCCTGCCTTCGACGCAGCGAACCTCGCCATCGCAGCCGGGGCGACCTTCGTGGCCAGAGGCCAGGCCTTCCGAACCGACGCCCTCGAGGACCTCCTCGACCAGGCCCTCGACAACGACGGATTCTCCTTCCTCGACGTGATGACCGACTGCACGGAGTACTTCGTCCGCAAGAACTCCCTGGGCACCGGCTCGGACATGCTGTTCAGCCAGGGCTCGGTCGACAAGGAGATCCAGGCCGACCTCGCGGCAAGCCCGACCATTCGACCAGCCGACGGCTGGCCGGTACGCGACATCCTGCCGACGGGAGTGCTGCATCAGGCCCCCCGGCCGTCCCTGAGCGCCCGCCTCTCGCCCCCGATTCCCGGGGCAACGAGATGACTGAGAAGGGGACGAACCAGATGTGGCGCATAGCGATGCGGCTGGCTGGGGAAGGCGGACAAGGTGTGGGCCTCGCGGCTGCGGTCCTGGCCGAGGCTGCTCTCTTGAGCGGTCACGAGGTCACCATGCTGCAGAGCTATGGTCCTGAGGCCAGGGGCGGTGCGAGCAGCGCCGACGTCGTCATCTCGGACCGCCAGATTGCCAATCCCAAGGTCAACGAGGCAGACCTGCTGCTGATCCTCAACCAGACGTCATGGACCAAGTTCGCGCGCGCCCCGTGGCGGACCCCGACAACGGTCGTCGTGGCGGAGGAAGGGCGCGTCCGTCTCGACGGCTCCAAACCCGGTGTGCTGACGCTCCCCTTCGAACGCATCGCCCGGGAGGAGCTTCGGGAGAAGTTGGTGGCCAACATGCTGGCGGTGGGGGCCGTGGGCGCCCTGATCGGGTGTATGACATCGAGCTCGCTCGTGGAGGCAGGGATGGCGCGGTCGCCTGCGGCTTTCCGTGCGGTGAACAAGGAGGCCATCGAACGAGGCTGGGACCTCGTGGCGAGCAGCGCTGAGCTGGGAGCCCTGCGCGGGATGCTCGCCCACCTGGGCGCGCCGGTGATGAAGGAGAGCGACGCGGCCATCCTGGTGGGTACCCCTTGAGGCACGCCAGCCCGGTCAGGCGAACGGGTCTGGGCAAGCGGTCATCGCCTCGCGGCGTCGGCCCTTGTCCGGGCGAGCAAGCACCTGGGCGACGCTCCCCAGACGCAATGGCGCACCCTGGCCCCGGACAGCACAGCCTCGTGGGGTCGGGGGATACCGTATTCGACATGAGGGACACTGCGTTCGAGAACACCCAGGTTGCCGTTGGCACCCGAGAGCAGCTGAAGTGCGCCGCGGCCCGTCTCTTTCGCGAGCAGGGCTTCCACGGGACGAGCGTGGCGGAGATCGCGACGGCAGCATGGATCACCAAGTCCAGCCTGTACCACCACTTCGAGAGCAAACAGGCGCTCCTCGCCGAGATCCTCACGGACACGGCCGCCCGGGTGACGCCCACTGTAGAGGCGATCGCATCGGCCGATCTTCCGGCGGCGGAGCGGTTGCGTGCAGCCGCCAGGAGCCACGTTGTCGAGCTGATCCACGACCAGGACAAGGTGGCGTGCTTTGTCGAGGAAGGCAGGTTCCTGGAATCGGGTTACCGGGACGCCTTCGTCGCCGCGCGAGACCGGTACGAACGGTCCTTCCGGCGGATCCTCGACGACGGTGTTCGCAGCGGCGAGTTCCGCCCGATGAGCGTTAGCCTGGCGAGCTTGGCTGTGCTGGGCATGTGCAACAGCGTGGTGCACTGGTACCAGCCCAGTGGTCACCTAGACGTCGACACCGTCGCTGAGCAGTTCGCCGACCTCGCGGTCAGGTCCATGCTCAGCGAACAGGAGATCTGCTCGCCCGGAGCACGGGATGCAGCCAGCGCCAAGACTCCAAAGACGGTCTCGGCGTGAGCGGCGTGCTCGAGGGTGTTCGCATCCTCGACATCTCCCAGGGGGCGGCGGGCCCGACCTGCGGAATGCTGCTCGGGGACCTCGGAGCCGTCGTCGTGAAGGTGGAGCCGCCAGGTGGGGAGTGGGGCAGGGGGCTCGGGCCCCCTTTCCTCGGCGGGGTCTCAGCTGCCTTCCTCGGGATGAACCGGGGAAAGCGCAGTGTCGGGGTCGACCTCAAGAGGCCGGCATCGGCGGAAGCACTGCTTCGGCTGGCGGAGGGGTTCGACGTCGTGCTCGAGAGCTTTCGCCCGGGAGTGGCTGATCGTCTCGGAGTTGGTTACGACGCGATGCGGGCGCGCAACCCCCGGCTCGTCTACGCGGCGATCTCCGCTTTTGGTCAGGACGGCCCGTGGCGGGACCTGCCCGGAGTCGACGGCGTGGTCCAGGCGATGAGCGGTCTGATGAGCGTGACCGGGACAGCCAACGGCCCGCCGGTGAAGGTTGGAGTCCCTGCCGGTGACATGCTCGGCGGCATCTTCGCGTCTCAGGCCGTGCTTGCCGCGCTGCTTGCCAGAGAGCGGACCGGAACGGGTCAACGCGTCGACGTGAGTCTGCTCGACTCCCTGCTCGCGTTCCAGGTCGTCCCGTTCTCGATGTACCAGGCGAGCGGTCAGCAACCCGGACGACAAGGGAGCGCGGCGCCGTATGCCGCGCCCAACGAAGCGTTCGCGACCAACGACGGTCACGTGATGGTGGCCGCATACACGCCTCAACGCTGGCCGGCGCTGTGCGACGTGCTCGGGGTCCCGGAGCTCGCCACCGACCCGCGCTTTGTCAGCAATGGCGCGCGGGTCGTGGAACGCGCGATCCTGCACAGCATCCTCGAGGGGATCTTCGCCACGCGAAGCACCGCCGAGTGGATGGGTCTCCTGCGGGAGGCCGACATCATCTGCGGTCCCTTGCTCGACTACGACGGACTCCTGTCGGAGGAACACTTCAAGGAGTACGGAATGACTGCCAGTGCCGAACATCCGGCGGTCGGTGCGCTGACGACTGTCCGCGGACCGGTCCGTTTCTCGAGCTCTCAGGCCGAGGTGCGCGAGTTCACCCCCGCAATCGCCGGGGAGCACACGGTGGAGGTCCTGGTTGAAGCCGGCCTCACGGAGGCGGAGATCTCAGATCTTCTCGCCAGCGGGGCCGTCTTCGTTCCAGACCAAGAAGGGGACAGAGAACGTTCGTAGTGCCGGGCAAGACGCCAAAAGTGTTGGTCATGACCAGGAGACAGGTGCAGTGATGAGCTCAGAGCTGGGAACAGAAGAAGATCAGGTGGTGGAGCAACCCGTGCTCTTCGAGCAGGTGGGCGCGGTTGGCTTGCTGACCCTGAACCGACCACAGGCGTTGAACGCGATGAATGTCGAGATGCTGGAGTCGCTCCTCGCGTTTCAGGGCAAGGTCCAAGGGGATCGCAGCATTCGGGTTGTGGTACTGCGAGCGTGTGGCGAGAAGGCATTCTGCGTCGGTGCTGACCTGAAGGGCCGCGCAAAGGACTACAACTCCGGGTCCACCGAGGATCAGCTCGGGTTCCTGGTGCGCAAGGTGTTCCGGGGCTTCGAGCAGCTCGAGACCCCCGTGATCGCGATGGTCCAGGGATACGCGCTCGGCGGCGGTATGGAGCTTGCCCTGGCCTGCGACCTGCGAATCGCGTCAGACACGGCAAAGTTCGGCTTCCCCGAGTCCAAGATCGGCAGTATGCCGGGTGCGGGCGGCACGCAGCGCCTGACCCGTCTCGTGGGTGCTGGATGGGCGAAGGAGCTCATGTTCCTGGGTGGGCAGATCACCGCCGACGAGGCGATGCGGATGGGGATGGTCAACCGCGTGGTGCCGCAGGCTTCGTTGACTGAGCAGACCCTGGCACTGGCTGTGGAGATCGCGCAGCGAGCGCCCCTCTCGCTCGGACGGATCAAGGCCGCTGTGGACAAGGCGCTAGACACGGACCTGGACACCGGGCTCGCCTTCGAGGCGGACTGCCATGCGGTACTGCGAGCCAGCGAGGACCGCATGGAAGGGGTTAAGGCGTTCGTCGAGAAGCGCGCGCCCGAGTTCAAGGGATGTTGAGCGACCGAGGTCAAGGGATGTTGAGGGAGGAAGCGACATGCAGGTAAGAGATCGCGTTGCGGTAGTCACCGGTTCCGGTCAGGGAATCGGCGCAGGTATCGCCCGAAGGTTGGCGCTGGCAGGGGCGAAGGTCGTCCTGAACGACATCGCTCCGGACAAGATCGAGCAGGTTGGCAAAGAGCTCGATGCGGAGGGCGCGGTCGCGTTCCCGGTGGTCGCGGACGTGAGCGCCAAGGAGGGCGCCGAGTCACTGATCGCGCAGGCCGCCGAGCGTTTCGGGCGGGTTGACATCCTCGTGAACAACGTGGGGATCGCCCGGGACAAGTGGATCAGCAAGATGACCGATGAGGACTGGGACTCAGTCATGACGGTCAACTTAAAGTCGCAGTTCCTCACCTGCAGGGCAGTGGTGCCCCATATGCGCGAGCAGAGCCACGGCAGGATCGTCAACATCTCCTCACGGGCCTGGCTCGGAGGCGCCGGCCAGGTCAACTACTCGGCGTCCAAGGGCGGGGTTGTGAGCCTCACCCGCACCCTGGCCCTGGAGCTCGCGAAGTTCGGGATCACCGTGAACTGTGTCGCACCGGCGCTCGTGGACACGCCACTGTTCCAGGCACTGGGCGACGAGACCAAGGATCGACTGGCCGCCACCGTGCCGATGGGCAGGGTGGGGACGCCGGCGGACATCGCCGAGGCCGTGTCGTTCTTCGCTTCGGACGAAGCCTCATACATCACCGGTCAGCTCATCTACGTCTGCGGCGGACGATCCATCGGCTCGTACTAGCCGATGTGTCCCAGCCCGATCCGGATGACCTCGTGATGGACGAACACCTGCATGACCTCTTGAGAGACTGGTGGGAGATGGGTATGACCCTTGCTGAGAAGATCCTTGCCCGCGCGTCGGGCAAGGACCGTGTGGTCGCCGGAGAGTTTGTCGTCGCCACGGTGGACCTGGCGATGACCCACGACATCTTCGCTGCCCAGGTCTTCGACCACCTCGTGGACGCCGGGATCACCCAGGTGTTCGACCAGGAGCACACCGTGGTGGTGATGGACCACCTTGTCCCTCCCTCCACCGAAGCTGCTGCCGAGCAGCACAAGCGGATCCGCGAGCACGTTGCCGGGTTCGGGATCGAGAACTTCTACGAGGCCGGCAGCGGAATCTGTCACCAGCTGCTGCCCGAGCGGGGCCACGTCTGGCCGGGAATGCTTGTGGTGGGGACCGACTCGCACCCCCCGACACACGGGGCTCTCGGCGCGGCGAGCCCCGGGATCGGCACCTCGGAGCTGGCCTACGCGCTGGCGACCGCCATTCTCTGGTTCCGCGTCCCTGAGCCGATCCGATTCGCTCTGGCGGGATCGCCTGCCGAGCACGGGTCTTGGACGGACGTTGGACGTTGGGTCGCGGGGCGGATCGGGACGGACGACGCCCGTAACCTCGCTAGCGC
>ERZ1739053.33-NODE-34-length-12357-cov-7.399366_pt1 | contig 12357 bp, 10 predicted proteins | sample MGYA00581758_ERZ1739053 | MGnify/ENA primary metagenome ERZ1739053 (study PRJEB42929, sample SAMN08275521) | rhizosphere metagenome | isolation source: Rhizospheric soil replicate 1 | host: Colobanthus quitensis | place: Antarctica: Devils point, Livingston Island...
GGGTCCCAGCAACTATTCCGTGGAATAGCCCACCATCGGCCACAAGTTGATCAGACCTGTCAGGGCCTTGCCTTCGGTCTGGCAACCGAGCGCCACCGGACCACCGATTAGGCCGTTACAGCGAGGGGCGATGGCCTGTCACGCTTTCACCTGGCCACTGTTGAAGCCTTCGAGGTCGCCTTCGATGCCGGCCACGGTCATGTCGAACCATGCATCCGAAGTCGCCAATGGAAAATTGGCCATGAGAACCCAGTTGTCGCCACCGATATTGTCATACCACGTAAAAGCGTAACTGGACCTGGATGCGAGTGTTTTTCCCGTCATGCGTCCATATCTCACATACGACGCCTTGACAGACGTATCCTCTCTGGCCAGACCTAGATTGCCGGTATATTCGCTATCGTATGCCTGCCACCAGAATACTTTTTTGACACCGGGGTACCGTGCCGCCTCTGAATATACTGTCTGCAGGGCTTGTGCCTGCCTGAACTCTGACAGGAACCCCAGAAAACCCAGGTTGTCGTTGGAGGGTCTGGCACTGGGAAAACCTGTCTCGCTCAGCCAGATGTCCCTGGAATCGTTATGTTGATTCATGACGCGCACGACTTCCTGGAATCTTTTCTTATACCAGTCAGCCCAGCACTGGTTGGAGTAGTAAGAACAGTTGACATACCTGTCTACTGTGAAGGGCCATTCCGCGGTGTACCCTTTCCACAAAAATGTATGGAAATTAAGCACGTCGAAATATCTGCCCGGAACATTATCAGGTGCGGGACGACGTTCGATCTCATCGTAGAGATCGTCTATCCCCTGCCATGTAGTCTGTCGCCAGGCCAGTGTTCCGTCAGGGTTATGAAGACGTGAGGAATCCAGAAATGGCACATAGCCGTCATTGTGGCCCGAACCATCGCCAATGAAATAATTTGTGATCGTGTCGTCGGCGGAAGCACCATTTAGGACCAGGCAGGTCGGACAGTTGTTTTTCACCGCATCGTGCCCGGCTTTCAGGAGGTCCACATATTGAGACAGGTCGCCCAGCCAACCGGCGTTGACTGGTTCCCACCGGCCATTTTTCAGCTCATATATGATTCCCAGATTGAATTCCGGACCCACTTCGAAGTAGTTTGCCTGACCATAGCTGTCGGAACTCCAGTTCATCATTACGGCGAGCCGTCCACCCCTTTTGTACCGGCCCGTGGCCGCGGCGGTAAATTGTGAAAACCTGGTAGTATCAAATATTCCATTGTTATCAACGGGAGGGTATGTCTGATAATAAGGTCTGCTGCGAAACTCGGGTTTTACCGCCCAGCCCGGCGCGGACATGACGATAGGAACGATCTGGAGGTTGTATCTATGCGCGGCGATCGCAAAGGCATCAGCATAAAGCCAGGAATAAGGCTGACCGGAACTTTGAGGCTGGCTTTCCGCCCAGGAGAGCTTGAACCGGACGCAACTGGCTCCCATCGCCTCCATCATCCTGAACCTGGCGTCAAGTTCTGGAGAGAACTCGGCACTGCCAAGCAATGCCTGATCCAGGATAACATTGCCCCGGGCCGTGCTGCCGGTGATTCCCGACCAGGCTACGGCGTGACCGGCTTCCCAGCCGGAAAGATCCTGTGGGCTGTCATTGATTCTGACGTTGCTGAAATAAGTATCCGCACTTTTGATCCGAAGCCCGGCTCTTCCGGACGTACGCAAGGTATCGTTAGACGAACCAACCTGAAAACCGTTAATAAAGACAGCAATCGAGCTTCCTGTTGACGTGACCTTCAGATTATATGACTGAGTATCCAGTACAATTTCGTAATTTCCCTCGACCGGATCGGGCAAACCAGGCTTATACAGCCTCCATTTGTCTTCGTTGGGGTAGATGCCAAAGTAATAGAAATTTTCGCCGGTGTCGTCCGACCGGACTATGATGCCGGCTGATCCGCCGGCCGAAGCGGTTTCGCGTATCCTGACCGTGGCTTCAACGGAATAACTGTTCCGGTATTCGTCCCCCGTGAGGAGGACGTCACTGTTGTATACATCCTCATAGGGTCTCTCGGCGTTGATGCCATAAAAATCTGCGCCCACATTCAAGGGCAGGGAATCGCCGGAAGCCGGGGCGGCATCCAGCACGTAAATCAGGGTTATTACGCTCAGGGTCGCTAAAAATAACCTGGCCGCATAATGATGTTTGAAACCTGGGCTCTTGTTGGCAACCGGTAGCATAACTCCCGCATCTTGTAACGACACTGACAGGAAGCATTCATTTCCGAGAAGCTACTACAGCAAAATACTCCATGTGGGCTCGATGCTCATCACGGGCACCGTAATTCTCGCCTAGTCCAACACTGTACCCAGCACCTCGTTGAAGTAGCCGTGCCAGAGGACGCGCTGGAAGGTCATGACATTGGCGGGCAGTGAGCAATTGCCGCTGCCGTCAAAGGCGACCTGACAGGCTTTGACCTCCACGGGACCACCCCGCTTGGTGAAGCGTGGATGCACCAGCTCGCCGGGCGCCATGGTTCCCGACGCAGAGCCTTCGACGACCGGTGAGGGCGCTGTCGAAGTCTTCTCCCGTATGACCGATGTAATCATTCCAGTCGCAGCTGAAGCAGTTGTTCATCTCGAAGCCTTCATGAGCGGCCACACCGCCCACGGGGTAATCGAATCCAGTGGATTCCGGAACGGAGGAGGCAGTTTGGGGCTGGGCAAAGGTCGCCGCACCGGACGAATCGGGCGCCGGACTGCCATCCGGCATGGTGTTCGACAGATTTTTTGAGTTCCCTGAAGATGGCGCCGCAAGGGATATCGAGGACAGGATCAGCATAAATAAAAGCGCAAACAGTCCTGCAAGCGTACAGACTGCCTTAAATGGACCTTTGAACGCGACCCGGTTCGCGCCGGTTTTGGGGGCTGTGCCCGAAGTGACACTCTCGCCAACCCGCGAAGGCGCTTCTGCTCCTGTGGTGATCAAATGGTCATCCATTAATTCCCCCTTCAGCCTGCGATGAATATGAGCCTGTTCAACAATAATACTTCCAGCATTAATATCAATCAGCATGAGCTGGAGGGTTCATTAAAATTAGGAAAGGGCCCCTAATACACGAGCCAGATCACGGCGCCGGTGCCGGAAGACAATATTTTCCCGCGTCAGTGCGAAAAGAGGCGCCGAAAAAAGCTAATGCCCGAAGAAACCACGGCCCGCGGAATCAGGGTAGAGAAACAGCGTGATACCCTTGTCGCGGCAGAATTCCTTCACTTCGTCGTCGCGGATCGAACCGCTGGTGGCCACGATGGTCCTGACTCCGGCGTTCGCCAGCTCGGCAGTTCCGTCCACAAAGGGAAAGAAACTGTCACTGTAGGCAACCGAGCCTGACGTGTCATGCCCGGCATCACTGGCCCGCATGACCGCCAGCTTGCAGCCGCCGACGCGATCCTGCTGGCCGACACCGTTACCGATCAGCATGCTCTCCTTGACGAGCGTGACAGTATTGCTGTTGGAAGTGGAGCCGATAGCCCAGGCGAGGATCATATCCTCGATCTGCCCTTCGGTGTGCTCACCAGTCCGCTCGACTTCATCAGACATCAGTCGCGGAACGAAAGTGTAGTTGGGCTGAGCCAGGAACCCGCCTCGCACATAGCGGAAACGTCGGGCCGCGTCCAGCGAGCCACGATTCATGTTTCCCAGCGCCGGATTGGTCAAAAGGCGGCACTTGTCCCCTTTTCGTGCGAGCATTTCCATCGCGCCTGTCGTAAAACCGGGAGCCACTATGCCATCGAGAAGCCGGCGCACGCCACCGTCCATCTTATGTGTCATCAGGACTTCGGCGATCGATTCATCGACTTCGAAACTGAGCAGAATCAGACCTCCGAAAACGGCGCGCAGGTCGCCCTCGAGAGCCTGCATGGCGACCCTGGCCCGATCGCTGCCGATAGCGGCGCCGCATGGGTTACCGTGCTTGCAGGCTACCGCGATCATGGGGACTTCGCCGATGTTTAGATAGAATCCGGCAGCCACATGTGTGGCCGTCTGCAGCAGACGATCCAGGTCGCAGAGATTGTTATAGCTGGGAGCTGTTCCCTGAACGACCTCGAACCTGTTCAGAGCAAAGGGGTCTTCGGTTCCGCCACTGTAAAGGGCGGCTGGCGTCTGGTAGCCGTTTTCTCCATATTTACATTCGAGAGTAGGCTCACCGCGGGTAAAGTTCATGTCTTCCATGTCATTTCTCCCATACTGTTTTTTTTGAAGCTAAAATTATACTATAGCTTCATTGATAAGTGCCCCAGAATAGAATAATAGCTTTGCAAAAAAAGGCAAATTGGAGTATTGATAGAACTTATAAACGCCTGATAAACAGGTTTACCGGGAGAGATGCGTCTCTTTCGTAGAAGTTACAATGAAAAATTAAGAGGATGGGAGAAAAATGAACGTACAGGGAAATGAGAACAAATCCAGCACAGGTCTTGAACCAAACGTAGCCGCCCTACTGGCATATCTCTTCGGATGGGTAGGAGGTCTCGTCTTTTTCCTTATCGAAAAAGACAGCATGTATGTCAGGTTCCACGCCATGCAGTCGATATTTCTGAACGTTTTACTCGTGGCTCTATTTATCGTGGTCCAGATCTTCACCGTTCTTCTTGCTTTTATCAGTTCAGCATTGGCGCTCATCGGCACGCTTGCTTGGCTGGTTATCGGCCTCGGCGGCCTTGGTATCTGGATCCTGATGATGGTCAAGGCTTTTCAGGGTGAAGCCTACAAACTGCCCATCATCGGCGACATGGCCGAGAACATCGTCAACAAGTAGAAACGCCTGATAAAGGCGGGCGGTTTCCCGGTCAGGACAGCCAGGAGCGCGCCGATGATATAAAGCAGAAAAGCAAAGCCCTACCGGACTAAACAACGGTGGGGCTTTTTTATCGCTTGTGTGCCTCACCGCCCGAACTCGTCTTCAGGCTCAGTCAGGCCTGTTTTCGCGGCCCATGCGGAACAACCATACCTTCCTTTGGAGGCTACATCTTTCCGGCTGCCTTCGACATGAAAATCGGGCAGCCACTGAAGCCACTTTGGAAGATACCAGTTCCAGTCTCCCAGGAGTTTCATGGTTGCGGGAACCAGAATGCTCCTGACCAGGGTAGCGTCCAGAAGCACGGCTACCGCCAGCCCGAAACCCATCTGCTGGAACATGACCAGCTGGCCGCTTGCGAAACCGCTGAAGACGGCGACCATAATCAGCGCCGCGCCGGTGATGATTCTGCCGGTAGATCTCAATCCCGCCGCCACCGATCTACTGTTGTCGCCGGTAAGCTTGTAGTTCTCTCTTATCCGGCCCAGGAGAAAAACGTGGTAATCCATGGAGAGCCCGAATAAAATCGAGAACAGGAATAGTGGAACCCACGCCTCGACCGCCTCGACCTTATGAAAGCCAAAGAGGCTTGCGCCCACTCCTTCCTGGAATACCAGCACGATCAGTCCGTAAGCCGCGCCGACGGATAGCATGTTCATGATGATGGCCTTGAGCGGAACAATCAGCGAGTGAAACACGACCGTGAGCAACAGGAAGCTGAGCCCCAGGACAAAGATGAAAACAATCGGACGGTAATCATCCGTCATTTCAAAATAGTCCGTGTTCATAGCCGCGGGTCCGGTGACCAATACCCTGACATCCGTACCCTGGAAATTGCGTGGAATATAGTCCTGCCTCAGCCTCTTGACGGCGCCGGTCGCCTCGTCGCTTTCCGATGAGCCCGAGACCGGCATCGACAACAGGGCCAGGTCGCCCCCACCGTTCTTTTCAAATTTGGGGGTGCCGTAGAAAGCCTGATCCTGCCTTATCTCCTCCTGCAGGTTCGCAACGGCGTCCTGGACCGCCGGAGAATTTACATCCCCGTCGATGACGACCTCGGCCGGCGATATCAGACCGAATGAAAACTCGCGGTCGAGAATCTCAAACCCCTTTTTGGATTCGTAGCTGTCGGGCAGGGCCTTTATACCGTTTGCGCCCGTATGTATCTGAAAATAAAAGACGGCCGGGGCAATCAACAACCCGATGGCCAGAAGCGCGCTGATCACTGGCCGCTCCATTACCTTGCCTGTAATCCAGTCCCAAAAACGGCCCTGCCCGGCCTCGTCGCCGGATTGATAACGTTGGATAAACGGAACCTTAAGGGAATTTATCCTGTGACCCGTCAAACCCAGTACCGCCGGAAGCAGCGTGAGCGTCGCCAGGACCGATACCGCCACCACGAAGATGGCGCCGGCGCCAAGACTGTAGAAGAGGCTCATGGGAACGATCAACAGTCCGGCGAGCGCAAGTATTACGGTCATACCGCTGAACAATACCGCCCGGCTGGCAGTCGCTCCGGCGATTTCAATCGCTTCCAGTTTGCCGCGGCCTCGCATCAATTCTTCACGGTAGCGGGAGACGACGAAGAGTGAGTAATCGATGCCGACCGCCATCCCCATCATCGTGATCATGTTGACCACGAAGAGACTCATCTCAAACCGCTGTCCAACCAGAGCGGTGATGCCTATGGCGATGATTATCGAAAATGCAGCCAGCAGCAGCGGCAGACCTGCCGCCGCCAGCGTACCAAAAACGATCACGAGTATGATCATGGCGATCGGAATGCCGAGAAACTCAGCCTTCTTGAGATCGCTGGCCGACAACTTGTTAAAGTCGGCGTTGCTGCTGGCGGCGCCCGTGGTAATGACCTCAAACCCGCTTCGCTCTGCGCTATTGCCTGTCAGATCATGTACTTTGTCAATATTGTCTTCCGCATCGGAAAGCGTGCCCGCCATCACAAGCGGCATGACCGTGGTATGTCTGTCCCTGGATACGAGCGACGCGTCGCCGGTCTGATAGTAGCTGGTACCGCCTGCCACCACATCGCTGCCCAGGTCCGTGATTTCCTGTGCCAGTTGACCGACCTGGTTTTTAAACACCGCATCGTCAACCGTTGAATTCTCCGAGTGGATAATGATTATCTCTTTTATCCTGTCCGGTCCGCGCAACCTGTCGGACAAAAGCTGCTTGCCCTCCTCGGATTCGGTCAGTTTGCTGAATTTCATCTCAGTGGTAAGAGAGCTGCTCAGAAATAAAACAACGGAAATAATCGACAGGATCAATATCAGCATCCAGATGCCGATGGTGAGCCACGGCCTTTGCGCGCATCCCCGCGCCAGCCTGCCAGTTGATAATTTGAATTTATTTGACATCTTGATCTCCCGCCTGCTCTTTGTTTGCGAATTCGTCCAGAAGCCCGTGGATCAGGGCCCTGGCGCCGCGTTCAAACTCGGCTTCCTCGCCGATGAAACAGCCATTTTCCATGACCTTGTGCAGTAGTGGGAATTCATCCGTGGGCAAAGAGTCACCCAGGGATTTTAAGGTGCAGTCCTCTTGCGCCAGCGAATCAGTGTCCGTCATCTGCCTGATCTCGAGCAGGACCATGCCACGCACGAAGCGCGCAAAGATGTTAACAAAGGCCAGGGAATCGGTGTGGGAAATTCCCGTCCCGAGTAGTATTTCCAGCAGATATTCAACGGGACGCAGTGAGGCCGGCGTGTTAAGCGAGCGCACAGCTGTTATCTGTACCGCCTGAGGATGAGCGAGCAGTGCCTCGCGATAGTAGTGCGCCGCCACGCAAAGGCGCTCTTCCACTGTTTGTGTGGGGTCGTCGCAGCTGAGGTCGATTCCACCCATGACCAGCTCGACAACGCCGTCGAGAAGCGCCGATTTGTTGGGAAAGTGATAATAGACAGCCATCGGATCGACGTTGAGCTTTGCACCCAGACGACGCATGGAAAGCGATTCATAGCCATCCTCATCCATGATTTTCAGCGCCGCCCGCACTATTCCCTCACGGGTAAGGGATGGACGGGCACTCCCCGATTCCCGTACATGCCGCCTGTTGAAATTTTGATGTTTTTTCGATTCCATATTGATAAACCCACTTTCTTTTCAAGATCAACGGGTCTATAAACTGTGCATAAATCTACACTGTAGAATAATTTCTACAACGTAGAATAGTCGATCATATCGAAAGTGTCAAGAAAGAATCGACCGGCAGAAATTCCATGGCAGAGGCGAAAAATTCGTAAAACGCCGGACGAAACCTGGAATTTAAGGTGTGCGATAGAAGCAGGTCCGGGAGCCAGGTCTCCCGGATAGTAGCTTTCAGAGTTAAAAAAAAATAAAAGTCGCATGTTATTAAGCTGAAAAAATGTGCATAATCATAAGTACGAAGAAAGAATCCCATGAGGAGCAAATTTGCCTGGCGATTTTGTTATTGAAAGTGAGAACCTGACAAAGCGATACCGTCCGCATATCATGGCGGTGGACGGGCTCAATATGCAGGCCAGGCGCGGTGAGGTATACGGTTTTGTCGGCCCTAATGGAGCCGGCAAAACCACGGCACTGCGCATGTTTCTGGGGCTTGTGCGTGCAAGCTCGGGGTCATGCCTGGTCTTGGGGGAGAAACCCGGTACGCCCGGCGCCCTGGCGCGCATCGGGGCTCTTGTGGAAACACCCGCCTTCTACCCATATCTTTCCGGCAGGAATAACCTGCGCGTTCTGGCCCGCCACGCCGGTGTCCCGTATTCGCGCATCGAACCCGTCCTGGAGGAAGTTGAACTGTCCAGCCGGGGCGACGACCGCTTCAAGACATATTCCCTGGGGATGAAGCAACGTCTGGGAATGGCCGCGGCGCTTTTGAAAGATCCGGAGCTCCTGATACTGGACGAGCCCACCAACGGACTCGACCCCGCGGGCATGGCCGAGATGCGACACCTGATCCGGAACCTGGGCCATGGCAATCGGACAGTGCTTCTCTCGAGCCATCTGATGGGAGAGCTGGAACAGATCTGCGACCGCATCGGCGTGGTCAAAGACGGGAAAATAGTCGTGGAAGGATCACTGGACGAGCTCAGGCAAGGCACGCGGATAAAACTTCGAGCAAAACCTGTCGTCCGGGCGCGAGAGCTGCTGGCGTCGCTTGATGGCGTCGGTCAGACAGAAATGCAGGACGATGACATGCTTATTATCGAGGCCGACCAGTCACTGGCGGCGGATATCAACAGGTTGCTGGTCACAGCCGGCGTGGATGTAAGCGAACTGACGACCGTCCAGAACTCCCTCGAAAGCGTTTTCCTGAGCCTTACCGGTGAGGTCCGGTCACATGAATAGTCTGCTTGCAGAGCTATTGTTGATACGCAGGCGCGCCGCGACCTGGATATTGCTGGGATTCTGGACGGCAATCGCGCTGCTCTTCTCATATGTGCTCCCCTATTACGCCTATACCGCCAACACGAACTTTCACGGACGGGGCATCGTGCTATACGTGCTCTTGCCCCAGAACCTGGTATCGACGATAACCACGACTTTTCCATTTTTTGGCGGAACCATGGTATTGATCCTTGGAGTATTATGCATGGGCAGTGAATACAACTGGGGAACGCTTACAACCGTGCTGGTCCAGCGGGACGGCCGTCTGAAATTTTTCCTGTCAAAGATAGCCGCACTTGCGATTGCCATTGTTCCATTTGTATTGCTGGTATTCGTGCTGGGATTCGTAGCAAGCTCGATAATAGCCCTGCGTGAAGACCAGGCGATCATGCTCCCGTCAATGTGGGATCTGGTACGTGCCTTGAGTGTCGGCTGGCTGCTCCTGGCGGCATGGGCGTCGTTCGGGGTTCTGCTGGCGGTGTTATCGAAAGGTACGGCGCTGGCTATCGGACTGGGAATTATCTACGGGCTGGTGCTCGAGGGTATTATCTCCTCGTTCGGACAGCAGATAGATTTGCTCGATCAGGTATCCAAGGGACTCTTGCGGACCAACGGATATTCTCTGATCTCGGCGTTGGGAAGCTCCATACCGGCAGAGGCCGGCCCTGGCGGCTTTTCCGGCACGACGGTTTCCGGCACGCAGGCGTTAATTGTGATAGTAGTCTACATACTGCTTTTTGTCGCGTTTTCGGCTTTGGTGGTCAAGCGGCGCGATGTTTCGGGGACCAGCTAGGAGAACGCGCTCGGAGACAGGGCGATCAGTTCGGCACTGGCATCGCGGCAAGCGTCTCGGGATATACGATCTTTGCCGTCTGCAGGAAAATATTGACCGCTTCGGATGAGTGGTTCCCGGATTTATTGGTAAAAACAATAAAAATAGCGTCCTTTTCCGGCAGGTAAAAAACCATGCTGTTATAGCCGAAGATGGCTCCGATATGGCCGATGTAGCCGCCAATCGAGGCTATACCGAGACCGTACTTCCCGTCCCACTTCTCCTGACCCGGCATGGGGATCCAGGCCAGACGCTGCTTCTGCATCTTCTGGCTGACCAGTTCACCCCTGGCAAGCGCCGTGGCATAAACCTTCATGTCATAAAGATTTGACACCATGGCGCCACCCGCCCATGCCACCGATGGGTCAACCAAGGTAAAGTCCTGCATCTGGGCGGCTCCAGACGGTTGTTCGTCACCTCATGTCATCGTGAGTGAATTTCCAGAGGGGATTCTTCTCAAACCGTTCCCCGAATTCAGGATCGGCGGTGAAATTGTAGATACCCGCGGTCATATTGAGAAGCTGGCGTATCGTTATCTGTTCGCCGTTGGGGATACCTGCGACATACTTTGACAGACTGTCGTTGAGGCTCATCTTTCCCTCGTCGACGAGCTGCAGGACTCCGGTGGCGGTGAATGTCTTGGTGTTGCTCGCTATGCGGATCTTGTCAGAGGGCTGAAGCTCTGTACCCTCGGAAATATCCACCAGGCATCTGGCGGATATCCATGTTCCCTTGCCGGGCGCCCAGATACCGATGATGACGCCCGGGATGTTGCCGTCCTTCATAGCACCGTGAATAGCCGATTCCACTTACGATTCATCAATAATGACATTCATATTTCCTGAAAATGTGCGAAAATGCAATCCTTGTGATTGTGGAAAGGCCTGAAAGGAACATCATGAAAATAGTGATTGTTGGCGGTGTAGCCGGCGGAGCCTCGGCGGCGGCGAGGGCTCGACGCCTGAATGAGGATGCCGAAATCGTCATCCTGGAAAGAGGCGAATACGTCTCCTTCGCCAATTGCGGCCTGCCGTATCATATCGGGGGGGGTATCAGCAGGCGCCGCGACCTGCTGATTGCGACGCCTGAATCATTCCATTCTCAGTTTGCGATAGACGTGCGGGTCGGCCATGAGGTCATGCATATCGACCGCGACAACAAGAGCGTGCGTGTTTTAGAGCACTCAAGCGGCCGCGATTACGAAGAGAGTTACGATAAGCTCATCTTGAGCCAGGGAGCTTCGGCGATACGGCCACAGCTGCCCGGAATCGACCATCCCAGGATATTCGCGTTGCGCAACATCCCCGATATGGATTCTATTATGGAGCTGATCGGCGATGGTGCGAAGACCGCTATGGTTACAGGCGCTGGATATGTTGGCCTCGAAATGGTTGAAGCGCTCGCGCGGCGCGGTCTGGATGTAAATCTCGTTGAACTGCAGGATCAGGTCCTCCCGGTCCTGGATCGTGAACTCGCCAGCGACCTGCTGCTGCACCTGGAAATGAAAGGCGTGAAGGTCCATCTGGAAACCGCCGCCCGGGAATTCAGCGATTCCATGGGACGCGTTGAGGTTCTCCTCGATGACGACACTGCCATCATCGCCGATTTTGTGATCATGGCGGTTGGAGTACGGCCGGAGACAGGGCTGGCGCGTGAAGCCGGCCTTGAGTTAGGCCAAAGCGGAGGGGTAAAGGTCGATGAACATATGCGGACGTCCGATGCCGATATCTACGCCGCCGGCGACATGGTCGAAGTCACCGATACTGTAACGGGTCAGGCGGCCAACATCCCCCTGGCGGGACCGGCAAACCGGCAGGGACGTATCGCCGCCGATCATGTTTCCGGACGAACGAGCTCCTACACCTCTACCCAGGGCACTGCCGTCGTCAAGGTGTTCGACATGACCGCCGCCATTTCCGGAGCGTCAGAAAAAGTCCTGCTGCGTGCAGGTATTCCATATGAAAAAATATTTTTACACCCCTTCGGACACGCCGCCTATTACCCCGGTACCGCCCAAATGCACACCAAGGTGCTGTTTGATCCCGCGGACGGCAGGCTGCTGGGAGCACAGATTGTCGGACGTGACGGTGTGGACAAGCGGATGGACGTCTTTGCCGTGGCCGTTCGCATGGGGATGACGGTCTTCGACCTGGAACATCTCGAACTTTCCTACGCGCCACCATATGGATCGGCCAAGGACCCGGTCAACATGGCCGGGTTCGTGGGTGCCAGTATGCTAAACGGAAATGTAAGGTTCGGGTTCGCCGAGGCTCGTACGGGCAAGCCCGCGAGCGGTCCCGGGGTCGAGTTCCGCCC
>ERZ1739053.35-NODE-36-length-12345-cov-7.493735_pt1 | contig 12345 bp, 8 predicted proteins | sample MGYA00581758_ERZ1739053 | MGnify/ENA primary metagenome ERZ1739053 (study PRJEB42929, sample SAMN08275521) | rhizosphere metagenome | isolation source: Rhizospheric soil replicate 1 | host: Colobanthus quitensis | place: Antarctica: Devils point, Livingston Island...
TCCATCGTGATCATCTCGGTGCGTGGGGGGCACCTGATGACTTTATATGACAAGCCGAGGTTGGTGATGACAGCGTCGCTGGCGGCTGTTTATGCTGAGATAAGGCCGTGGAGGCGCGGCGAGGCCATTGTCGAAGTATCGAATAAGAGTTGCATGGTCTAAACTTTGATGAGGTTATGAGGATTCAGGCATGAACAACGAAACACACAGCGCTCCACGGACGGGGCAATTAGTGAACGGGCGCGTACCCGTTGCTATCATTGTGGCCGTAGCCGTGGTTACATGTTCGGTCGCGATCGGGTATCTAGCGTCGAACTTCGACTACAAGCGTCTGGCGATGGTGGTAGCGGCCATGGCGTTGATCTGGACGGTTCTCAAGTGGCCCCAATGGGGACTGGTTCTGCTGCTGTCGTTTACTTCCACCGTGGCGGCTCCGGAATTCTTTCGCGGCATGGCATCGCCAAATACGGTTTATTACGCGATTGAGGCACTACTTTTGCTGGTGGTGGCCGCTGCAATCCTGGCGGGCGGAAGGACTCGCAAAGCTGGCGAGCCGGGTGTCTTTCAGCGGATCTATGCCTCGCCACAGGCTATTGCCATCACCCTGTTTCTGGTCATCGTCTTCATCAAGGCGATGGTAGTGATAATCGAAAAACGCCTCGGAGGAGGCTCGCTGGGCCAGATGTTCGCCTTTAACCGCGGCCTTTCCTATTACCTGCTCTTCATTCCGGTTCTGCTGCTCATGAACACGGAGGCGCGGCAGAAATGGATGATTACCGTTCTTTTTGTCCTTGCATCGCTGATCATGATACGGGTATTACTCGAGCTTCTGTTTCCTGACTGGCAGGTTTTTCAGTGGGCGTCGGTGGCCCAGCCGCTCGCGGACGAGACCCCGACCGTCGACCTCTCGGTGCAACGGTTGAGGACGCCCGGAGGTACTGTTGTCCTGGCCTGTTTCTGGATCGGACTGATGAACATCATTCTGCGTCCGTGGAAACGGCGGCTCCTGGCAATCTACGTTCCGCTGACACTGGTCATGCTGGTGGGCATTCTTCTGGAGTTCAACCGCAGCTATGTCATCCCCATGATGGTCCTCACGGTGCTGGCGCTTTTTCTGAACAAAAGAATGGTGAGGATAAAGCTCCTGGCCACTGTATCCATCACACTGCTCGGTCTGGTGCTGGTTTTCGCCGCTACCGGGCAGTTGGGCAATTATTACGATGCCATGATGGTCCGTTACGGGTCGGCTTTCTCGTCTCAGGCGATGGAATCCCAGAGCATAGTCAGCCGTGAGATCGAACCGAACTACGCATGGCAGGCAATCAGGAAATCACCGTTACTGGGAATCGGGCTCAATGAGCTCTATCGTCCGCCGGTTCCCGGGATGCTGGACAACCTTCGTTTTTACATCCACAACTCATATATCTGGTTCTGGACTTATTACGGCATACTGGGTCTGGCGGCATTTCTTGGCATGATGGCGGTTGCGCTGCTCAGAAGCATTTTCAACTGGAGACATATCAGGAATCCCGTGTTGCAGGCGAGCATGCTCGGCTTTGTTTTCTCCCTGGCGACCCTGCTGGCCGCCAACTTCGCTGCACCCAAGTTCTATGATTTTGCCACCGTGCCGGTGGTGGCGTTGATGCTGGGAATGACTGAGGCCATCACCCTCTCCAACCGGAGCAAATAAGGTGTGGGGTAAACTCCTCGCATGAACGTAGTCCGCAAGGTCGCCCGAAACATATCCTATCTTTTTGCCTACCAGGCAATGAGCCGCTTTCTCGGGCTTGTCCTCAACCTGGTGCTGGCGCGCAGGCTCACCGATGCCGGTTATGGACGCTATTCCCTGATACTTGTGATCGTCATGATGGCCGCCATGGCGGCGGATTTCGGTACAGCCAGCATCGTTGTAAGAGAGATCAGCTGCCGGCGCGAGCGGGCCAACTCGTTGCTGGCCCCGGTTTTGCTGCTCCGTCTGATTACCACGGTTCTCGTGGCGGCAGGCGTTTTCCTGACTGTTATCCTGGGCGATATCGAGCGTGGCTTCGCTCTGCCGCTGATGATAGCGGCCCTATCCATCATACCCGCGTCTCTGGCGACTGCGCTCGAGGCCGGCCTGCAGGCCCATGAGCGGATGGATTTGAGCGCTCTTGCCGACGTCGTTTTTTCGGTCGTCCTGACGGCTGCCGGCGTGATAGTTGTTTACATGGGCGGCGGTGTTACGGCGATGATAATCGTCTATCTCGCTGCCAGCGGTGTACGTCTGCTTTATTCCCTGGCTGCCTACCGTTTGCTTGATGAGCGTATCAGGGGCGGGTGGCATTTCAGCGGTGCCGATTTCCGGCACATGACCCTTGAATCTTTCCCCGTCCTCTGCTGGCAACTCGTGAGCCTGGCCTACTACAAGGTGGACGTCTTGCTGCTGGGCATGTTTCGCACGGAAGCAGAGGTCGGATGGTATGCGGCGGCGTACAAGCTTTTCGAGGTTCCCATCATGTTCGGCTGGCTGGCGGTGCAGGCGCTGTTGCCGCTCATGTCCAGGCTCTACCAGACATCTCACGACGGCCTGGTTCTGCTTTTTGAGAAGACGATAAAGTACATCTGGATCGTCGGGCTCGGTGTAGCGGTCCTGATGGCCGCTTTGTCACGTCCGGTTGTAGAGCTGCTGCTGCCCGCCGAATACGAGCCGGCGGCACGGTTGCTCATCGTTCTGGGAGCATCACTCCCCTTCATGGTGGGCTGCGTACTTTTCGGTAACCTTTTCATAGCCATGGATGTACAGGCGAGGATGGCACGCTGGTCACTGGCTTCGCTGGCCGTCAATGTCGGTCTCAACCTGGTGCTGATCCGCCAGTACGGCGTCATGGGCGCCGCCATAACTACTCTTGTATCCGAGATTTTCAGCTTCCTGCTCTTCTATGGCTTTACGGCGCACTTTCTGAGGCATGTCAAAATGGTCGAGGTTTTTTTGGCTCCGGTCCTGGCAGCTGCCGGGGTGCTGTTGCTGCTGGTGGTCGCCGAGCATTATTCCAGCCCGCTGGCCGGACTGGCCGGTATCGTCATCTATCCTTTGGTTCTCTATTTTTCCGGGGTAATATCCAGGGATGATCTCGGCTATTTCCGGCAGCTGAAAACCGGCGGGAAAACGGGAGGCTTCTGATTTGAGACATTCCACGGAAATGCCATCGGTATGGGTCGTCATCGTCAATTTCAACTCGTACGCTGATACCGCCGACTGCCTTAAGTCGCTGCAGGCGGCTACGTACCCCGAGCTTACCGTAGCGCTGGTGGACAACGGTTCCACTGATGGCTCCAGACATGAACTTGAGGAACAGTTCCCTCAAGTGGAGCACATCCGCTCGGACGAGAACAAAGGCTTCGCGGGTGGCGCGAATCAGGGTATAAGGGCGGCGCTCGGCGCCGGTGCGCAGTTCATATGCCTGCTCAACAACGACACACTGCCGGAGAAGGATTTTATCGAACCTCTCGTTGAGCGGGCAGGCGCGACTCCAGACGTGGGCATCGTTGGGGGCAAGATTCTTTATGCGGACACGCCCGATATAATCTGGTTCGCCGGGGGCAGGATCGACCGGCATCGCGGATTCACGAGCCATCGTGGCCAGGACGTTCCCGATGCTCCCGCATTCAACAAGCCACGCTATGTCGATTATGTGACCGGCTGTCTCTTTCTCGTGCGGGCCGGGTTGTTCGAGGATAACGGTCTCCTCGACGAGAGCCTCTTTATGTACGCCGAGGAGCTGGAATTCTGTCTGCGGGTAAGGCGCGCCGGCCTTCGCTGTTTTTACGAACCACGATCGGTGATCCGGCACCGGGTCTCACGTTCCATGGGGGCCGCCTATCGGCCTGTGTATTACTACTATCTGACGCGTAACCTGATGGAAGTCTATCGGGGACATCTTGGCGTGAGCAGATTCTCGGTAACGGTTTTCAGGCTTGGCTGGCATCTGGTCGTCTGTCAGAGCTACATGATGCTGAGGGCCCATCGTACCGCGGCGGCGCCATTTATCGCGGCCCTCTGGCTTGGTTTGGCAGATTTCATGACCGGCAATATTGGCAGGTGCCGTCACGACTGGCTTGAAATATACGGTGGTCGGTCATGAAAATACTGTACGCGCTTCCGGTTGTGCCATGGCCGCTTTCATCCGGGCTGAAAGTCCGCTCATTCTATCTTGCCCGCGAGCTGGCACGGCGTCACGACGTCTGTCTCTTTTGCCTGAGCACATCCCAGGTCAGCGCCGACCAGGCTAAGGCAATGGACGAGGCAGGGCTCAAGCTGATAGTAGTTGAAAAACATCCGATGTCGCATCCGGCAAAAGTCAGGTCATACCTGCGCCGTCTGGTGAGGGGAGTCCCCTTGTCTTTCATGCTTTCCTGGGAGGATCCGATCTTCCGTCGCATCGAGAGCCTGGCGGCGGCAAAGGGGTTTGATGTCGCCGTGGCGGAACATCTGTTCATGGCCCGTTATATATCGACTCTTGCTTGCCCGAAAGTCCTCGTGGAAGAAAACGTCGAAGGTCAACTGGAGGCGGCGCTGGCGGCAAGGGAAAAGCTGCCACTTCGCTGGCCGAGGCAGGCAACCGCCGCGTGGACGGGACGTTATGAGAAAAAGATGCTGCGCATGATGCAGTCGACCGTCGCGGTAAGCACTACCGATGCCGGGACGCTTTCACGGATTCTTCCAGGCATAAAACCCATCGTCGTGGAGAATGGTGTCAGCTGTGAGGAATACCGTGAGCTGGCCGCTGGAGAGCGGGCGTCCAGGCGGGCGCTGCTGTTCATAGGGTTGATGAGTTACGAGCCAAACGTCGACGCGGTAATGTGGTTTGCCGGGGAGATTCTTCCACGGTTATTGAAAAAATTTCCCGATATGGCGATCAATGTGGCAGGCGGTGAGCCCTCTGGAGAGATCACCGGCCTCGATGACGGCCTCAATCTGCGTGTGCTCGGTTTTGTCGATGATCTGAAGCCGCTCTATCGGGAGTCCGCAGTTCTCGTTGTCCCCTTGCGTGCGGGAGGCGGTTCGCGTCTTAAGATACTTGAGGCGTTCGCGGCGGGAACTCCCGTTGTCTCCACATCGATCGGGGCGGAGGGTCTTGAGGCGGAGGACGGCGTGCATTTGCTCGTCGCGGATTCCCCGGCGGACTTCGCGGCCGCTGTTGTCCGACTTCTCGAAGACGGACAGCTTTATGAAAAACTGCGCCGAAACGCTCGTCTGCTGGCGGAGGAAAAATACGATTGGCAGGTTCTGGCGAAAAAATTCGAAGCAGCCCTGCAGCAGGCAAGTAAACTTAAATGATCGGCGTAAAAGAGAAAAAATACATGAGGGAAAACATGGCCGCCGTGGTGGGGAAGATCTGGATCGTCGTCTTCACCGGCAACAGCGGCCTTACCCATTACAGCTACTGCCTGGCGAGGGCCTTACATGCGGCCGGTTGTGAAGTCACCCTCGTAACCAATAAAAATTACGAGCTGGATTTCATGCCTGCGGATTTTCCGGTGATCAAGGTCTTTGGACGCAGCAGGTTTTTTCTGTTCTACATCTACAGGTTCTGGCGTATGTATCGTCGTGAGGGTCCGGCGCTCGTCCATTACCAGGCGCCACTGAAATTTCCTGTTATTGAACTGCTGCTGCTAAAATTACAGAAGAGCAGGGGGACACGTCTGGTATTCACAGCCCATGACTGGCTTCCTCACGGTGCTCGCGCTTATCACAGGCCACTGTTTCGAATGTACTATCGATTATTCGACAGAATAATAGTCCATTCGCGCCCGGGCGCGCGTTTTATGGAGGCCAGGCTTGGTGTAAGCCCAGGCAAGCTGGCTGTCGTGCCGCATGGCGACTACGGTTTTTTCAATACTGACGCAGCATTGACCGTTAAGGCCGCGCGGGAGAGGCTTAATTTGGACGGTACCCGCTTCTGGTTTCTGTTCTTCGGTCATATCGCACCCTACAAAGGCCTGGATCTGGCGATAGAGGCGCTCGGGAGTGCCTTACGATCAGTCGGTCAAGGGGACCGCAACCTGGGGTTGCTGGTGGCGGGAGACCCGGAGGCGCCGGGAATGGAAAAATATGAGCAGCTCATAAGAGAGCTTGGTCTTGAGCGCAGCGTGAGCCTGTATATTGGCCATATACCGGTAGCTGATGTGCAGGTTTTCTTAAAAGCCGCGGATGCGCTGGTGCTGCCCTACCGGGAATCTTCGACCAGCGGCATCGTTCACCTGGCCATGGGTTTCGGTAAACTGGTGGTAGCGAGCGATGTAGGCGGATTGGCCGAGACAGTCAATGAGGCCTCAGCGGGTCTGATCGTCCCGCCCGGCGATGTAGAAGCACTGGCGCGGGCCATGAAGAGCCTGGCCGACGACGAAGAAACCCGGCGCCGGCTTCGGTCCGGCCGGGAAAAGGCCGAACCATTGTTCTCGTGGGATAATATAGCCATTGAGACCATGGCCCTCTACCGGGCAACCGGTGTATAAGTAATGCGCCAAATATCAAGGAACGGGTGAAGTCTTTAACATGAAAGTAATGCAGGTCAATAAATTCTGGCGGGTGCGAGGCGGCAGTGAGCGTTATGTTTTCGAACTCTCACGCATGCTGTCCGAACGTGGTCACGAGATCATCCCCTTCGCCATGCAGGATCCGGCCAACGAGCCCAGCCGCTATCAGTCGCTGTTTGTTTCCCCGGTCGAGTTATCCGATCCCTATCGTTTGCCTTTGTGGAAACGGTTAGCCATAGCGGGGCGCATTCTTAACTCCAAGGAGTCAGAGCACCGTATTTCCATCGTGGCCGATCTGTCCCATCCGGACATCGCCCATATGCACAACATCTATCATCATCTGTCACCTTCCATCCTGCGCCCGCTGGTGGATCGCGGAATCGGCATCGTCATGACCATCCACGATTACAAGCTTGTGTGTCCGGCCCTGCGTTTTTATAACAAGGGCAAGGTCTGTGAACGCTGCCGGCCTTACTGGTATTTCAGCTGCGTGTCGGGCAGGTGCGTGCATGGTTCCCGCAGCGCCAGCCTGTTATGCGCCACTGAGATGTTTTACCATGATCTGACACATGCCTACACCGGCAGGATTGACCGTTTTATCGCCCCCAGCCAGTTTGTTGCGGGCAAGCTGGTTACGCGCGGGCTCGATCCTGAAAAAATAGTGGTGATCCCCAACTTCGTCGACTCCAGCCGCTGGAAGCCTGAAGGCGAGGGGGGCGACTATGTCCTGTTCTCCGGAAGACTTACACAGGAAAAAGGGATTGTGACGCTTATCAAGGCTATGGCCGGCCTTCCCGGGGTGCCTTTGAAGATAGTCGGTTCCGGAATGGCGGACGGTCCTACGCGTCAGCTGGTACGTGAGCTCGGGGCCGACAACATCGAGTTCCTCGGATTTAAATCTGAAGCGGAAGTGCGCCGTCTGGTTCAAGGCAGCCGTTTCGCCTGCATCCCTTCGGAGTGGTATGAGAATGCACCGATGTCGGCACTCGAAGCTTTCGCCTGCGGCAAGCCTGTTATCGGCTCCCGCATTGGCGGCATCCCTGAAATGGTGAGGGATGGACAGACAGGGCTGCTGGCGGAGCCCGGAGATGAGGTCGATCTGCGGGCACAGGTAGAGCGTCTCTGGGAAGATCCGGAGCTGGCAATCACGATGGGCAGGAACGCCAGGAACCTGATAGAGACAGATTATTCATCACAGACTCACTATGATAAAATTATTAAGACATATCAACAGGTCAAGAGGACGTAAGAGCCATTAGCCTTCCATTCGACGCAGTCATCGCAGTCACTTACCGCTGCAACGCCCGATGCCTTATGTGCAATATATGGCAGGCCGAAGACGCTGAAGATATCGACGTGGCGCTTTTTGAACGGCTACCCGCGTCGCTGAAGTATGTCAACTTGAGTGGTGGTGAGCCCTTTCTACACAAAGACCTGCCCGAGCTGGTGGCGGCAGTCAACCAGGCGAGCCCGCAGGCGAAAATAATTATATCCACAAACGCGCTGCTCCCCGGGAAGAGAATCCGTGAAATGATGGCCCGCATCAGGCAGAAAGACGATCGTGTGGGTCTGGCGGTTTCCATCGATGGCATGGGAGAGACCCATGACCGCATCCGCGGCATACCCGGCGCTTTTGACAAAGCGGTAGATGTTATCAATGGCCTCAAGGAAGACGGCATGACGAACCTGCGCATCGCTTTTACCGTCGTCGATGAGAATGTAAAAGATTATTTCGCCGTCTACAGACTCTCCCGCGACCTCGGGATCGAGTTCACTTCCGCTATCGCTCAGGGATCATCGCACTATTTCCGCAATACCCGTTTCAGCCCCGTTGACGCTGACGTTCTCAAGGAACAGCTGAATCAGGTGGTGGCCAGGGAACTGGCTACGTCTACACCAAAGCGCTGGGCGCGCGCGTACTTCGACCGCGGGTTGTATCTTTTTGCCCGCGGCGGCGGCCGGCCGCTTTCCTGCCGGGCAGCGGATGACTTTTTTTTCCTGAACCCCGAAGGAACCGTATATGCGTGCAATGTTTTGGACATGCCACTGGGAAGTCTGCGTGAATCGACATTCGAGGAGATATGGAACTCGGAGAAAGCGATCGAGGGAAGGAAGCAGGTTCATGCCTGTGGTATGGGATGCTGGATGGTCTGCACGGCCCGTTCATCCATGAAGCGAAATCCGTTTAAAGTCGCAAGCTGGGTCGCTGCGGGAAAAACCAAAGTGGCGCTAAAAAAGCCGGTGCTCTGATTCCCGGCCACCAGATTTACCTCGCGAGTCGATTTATTACAGGTCATCAATGAAGATAGCAGTGCTGGGAACCAAAGGCATACCGGCCCGGTTTGGCGGCATCGAGCGCCATTGCGACGAGCTGTATCCGCGGATGGCAGCTCGCGGCCACGAGGTCACGGTATTTGTGCGGCGCTGGTACACGCCGGTCACGGGACCATACAAAGGTGTCACTCTAAAAGCCGCGCCTACCGCTAATTTCAAGGGTCTGGACGCTTTCGCCCATACCGCTGTCGGTTCATTTGAGGCGATGTTCCAGGGGTTTGACATAGTTCATTATCATGCCATAGGCCCCTCGTTGTTCTCTTTTATGCCACGCCTGAGCCGCAGCGGTTCTGTTGCGACCGTACATGCTCTGGACTGGCAGCGCGCAAAGTGGGGGAGGGGTGCGCGCTCCCTACTGCAGGCGGGAGAATGGGCATCGGCCCACTTTCCGCAGCGGACCATTGTCGTTTCACGCGAGCTTGAGAAATATTTTATGGAAAAGTACGGCCGCGAGACGGTCTATATTCCCAATGGCGTTGTGCCGGCGAGGAAGCCACGCGCCAGTGCGCTGATCAGGAAGCTGGGTCTGGAGCCTGGCAAGTACATTTTGTTTCTGGGCCGTCTTGTGCCGGAGAAAGGCTGTCATGATCTGATAGAGGCCTATCTTGGATCAGGTCTTCAGATGCCACTTGTAATAGCGGGCGGCACGAGCCATTCTGACGATTATGTGGAAAGTTTGCGACACATGGCCGCGGACAAGTCCGGCGCTCCGGGGGATAGCGGAGGAAAGGGGTGTGTCATCTTCACGGGCAATGTCGAGGGCGAGCTGCATCATCAGTTGTCGGGGCATGCGGCGCTTTTCGTCCTGCCTTCCATGCTGGAGGGATTGCCAATAGTAATACTTGAAATGCTGTCTTTGGGGGTGCCGGTGCTGGCAAGTGATATCGGGCCGAACCGCGAAGCCCTGTCAGACGGTGAATTCGGTGCGATCTTCATGGCTGGAGATGTCGCGGATTTACGCTCGAAGCTGGTAGAATCTCTCGCAGGACTTGAGGCGCTTGGGAAAAAGGCCGATGCCGGCCGCAAACATGTAAGAAACGCGAACGATTGGGACAAAATTGCAGAACAGACTGAAAGAATTTACGAAGAGATTCTGGCACGCTGAATCGTCAATCGCCAAGGCGATATCTCCCGCGATCACTTCCGAGGAAGCACTTATGGCAACAGTAGCCGCGGGGGAGGTCGACGGCTCCTGGTTCTGGGCCAAGAAAAAGAAACGCAAACCCGCCGCCGCACCGTCAAAATCGCCGGTGAAATCTCCCGCGAAAAAGAAGGTACGTCACAAGCATGTTCCCGGGGAGCCGCGTAAGCCGAAAAAAGCGTCCCTGTCCCAGAGGGCCGACAAATATTTCGACGGCTGGAGCAGAAAGATTTCCGGTGGGGCGTTTTCCAGGAATGACTGGATGAGACTGGCGATTCTCGGGGCAGGTCTGCTGGTCATCCTCTTCTATGGATTCAGCGCCGGTGGGTATTTCCCAACCCGTCGCAGCTACGGCGAACTCTGGTTACTCTACCTGATCGTTCTCGGTCTGCTGTTCAACTGTCAGATTTCGGGCAGAATATCCCGCCTGGGAATTGCGGAAGTCGGGGTCTTCGGTGCTTATTCTCTCTGGATCCTCTTGTCCGTAACCTGGTCGTATACTCCCGTCGACAGCTATGCGGAGTTCCTGCGAGCCATTCTCTACCTGTCGGGCTTCATGCTTTTTTACATGTACATGGCACGGCGCGAGTGGTTGACGCTGATCGGACACATGTTCGTATTGATTGTGGCAATCGTGGCGTTTGCCTCACTGGTGGGAAAGATCTTCCCTGACCAGAAGCCTTATGACTTCGATGCCCGGCTGAGCAGCCCGATAACTTACTGGAATACGATGGCCCTGTTCGCGGTGATGGCTTTCCCGATCGGGTTGAGAGTGCTGACCGAGAAAGCAACCAATATCATAACCCGTTGCCTGTATGCATCGGCGTTGTTTCTCTTCCTGATTGTCATGTACTTCACTTTTTCCCGTGCCTCCTATCCGGTTTTCATGGTTGTCATGGCCGTCTATATCCTGCTCTCGGTAAATCGTTTGCGGTCTCTGTTACAGACCGGTCTGTCTCTTTTCTGGACCGCGGTAACAATAGGTATCTGTTATCTCTGGTTGCCCGGGATGATAAAGCTATCTCCGGACCTCGATGAGAGAGTGGGTCAGGGGCACAGTCTGGGCATCGTCCTGCTGCTATTGCTATTGCTGGTGGTAGCTACGCAGATAGTGTTGTGGAGGCAGGAGAAGCGTTTCGTCCTCACCGGCGATCAGGCCGGAAAAGTCGGTCGCGCTCTGGCTGTGGCCGGGCTTGTCGTTGTCGTCCTCACCGGCGGCTTTTATATCGCCAAATATGGAAATCCGGTGTCAAAGATCAGCGCGCAGATAGGATCGTCCGAAGCGAAGAGGACCGAATCCGCGCAGACGGCGGACGAGAGGCTGTTCAGCCTCCAGTCGGAAAGATTTCAGGAATACAGGGTAAGCCTCGACACCTTTTCAGCTCACCCGCTGATCGGCACCGGTGCGGCTACATGGGCGGTCAGCTGGATGCAGAACCGTCCCGGCTTTACCGATGCGTCCGGCAAGATATATGACATGCCCGTCAAGAACGGCCACTCGATATTCTTTGACGCCGTGGCGGAGCTGGGTCTCGTCGGCATCGGGCTGCTCGTTGCCTTCTTTGTCCTGTTCATGGTGATCGCCGTGAAGGATCTGCGCTTTCTGGGCCACAGCAGGCACCGTGAGATTTACGGAGCCTTTTTCGCGTCATCACTGGCGCTTCTGATACATGCCCAGTTCGACTGGGACTGGCAGATGCCCGTGGTCTTTCTAATGTTCTCCATGTTCGCCGGAGCACTGTTACGATATGGAATGCTGTCCCGGGCTGAGGCCCCAGGCGAGAGTGTGGCGCAGGACAGCGATGAGATGGCCGCCAAAGGTTTCAGTCTGGGCAAACCATCGGTTTTGAGATGGGCTGGCGGTGGCATGTGCCTGGGCGCGATGGTGCTGGTAATCCTCTTCCTGTTTTCTGAGACCCGCATAGAGAGTGCCAACGAACAGACCAGGGTAATCAGCTCTCTCGCCCAACAGGGCAACATGACGCTTGGCGGCAAGTATGCCGAGATGGAAAAAACGGCGAAGTCCGCCAGTAGTTATGATGTCGGGAAGATCGAGACCGAGCCGCTTATTCTGCAGGCGATCGCCGCGCAGGGTCAGGGCAGGGCTGACGAAGCCGAGGCGCTGCTTTTCAAGGCCAGAGACATCGAACCCAACAACTACAAGATATATCTGAATCTGTCCCGTTTTTACGTGAGCACGAATAATGTTGACATGGCGGGAGAGAGTAGCGAACAGGCCAGGAAGCTGAACCCGCTGGAGTCAAAGGAGCCCGGGCCGCAGGAAGAGCAGGGTCGGGCCAAGGGAGGGAGTGAATGTTACAGGTCAGGGGCGGAGGGTGGGCGGGGCGAGGAGG
>ERZ1739053.36-NODE-37-length-12152-cov-6.006944_pt1 | contig 12152 bp, 15 predicted proteins | sample MGYA00581758_ERZ1739053 | MGnify/ENA primary metagenome ERZ1739053 (study PRJEB42929, sample SAMN08275521) | rhizosphere metagenome | isolation source: Rhizospheric soil replicate 1 | host: Colobanthus quitensis | place: Antarctica: Devils point, Livingston Island...
CGAAGGAGAAGATCCAGAGCTACGCCTTGCAGGGTTCGGTCGAATCGGTGCCGGAGGTCTCGGGGACCGATCCGAATCAGGTCGTCGATACGCCCGGCGCCGTCGTCAAGCTATACAAGAAGGGGAGTGACGAACTCCTCGGCACCTTGGTCTTCGCGGTGCAGTACGTGAAGCCGCAGCCGATGGAACTCGACGGGAAGAAGATCGACCTCGAACTCCGCTGGACGCGGCACTACAAGCCCTTCCTGCTGAAGCTCGAGAAGTTCACGCACGAGAAGTACCCCGGCACGAACATCCCGAAGGCCTACATCAGCCGGGTGCGCATCCTCGACGCCGAGCGCGGCGTCGATCGCGAAGTGGACATCTCGATGAACGAGCCGCTGCGCTACCGCGGCGAAGCCTTCTTCCAAGCGGGGTTCGACGAAGGGACCGGGAAGACGACCATCCTGCAAGTCGTGCGCCACCCCGGCTGGACGCCGCCGTACACCCCCTCCTTCCTCCTCCCCCCCGCGACCCCCGTCCCCTCCGTCCTCTCCCCCGTGCAGCCGGCCGTGCCCCCTCCCCCTCCGCCCGCGCTAATTCTCCGTTGCGGCCCGGGCCCGGCCGGTGGCCCGGCCGTCCTTTTCTCTCTTCTCCGTGACCGCTCCCCGCCTATGCGTTAGTTTCTCCCGCTGGGATTTCAGGCTGTAAAAACGCGCCGCGAGCCGCTTGTGCTCCTGCAGCGAGGCGGATAAAAGCTCTTCCGTGGCGCGCCGCTCCTCGGCGGTCGAAGCCAGCTCGGCCTCCAGTTCCTCCCTGCGGGAGCCGGCGTCGCGAGAGGCTGTCTCGGCTGCCTGGAGTTCGGCGGTAAGTTCTGCCAGCTTCCCCTTGATCAACTTTGTGCGCGCGACCGCGATCTGCAAATCAAGCTTGGAGGAACGCTCCGCCGCCGTGGCCTGACGCTTGAGTGGACGCAGATTCGTCTTGAGTTCGTCCTCGATGTCAGCCAGACGCAACAGGTTGCGGCGCACCGCTTCCAGCTTGCGCTCGGCGCGGTGACGGCGTTTCTTGAACTTGCCCAGGCCGGCCGCCTCCTCGATATGAGAACGCCGCTGGTAGGGCTTGCTCTCGAGGATTGAATCAACCTTGCCCTGGCTGATTATGGAATGGCCATCGTGGCCCAGGCCGGCGTCCGACAATAGCTCGGCGACATCGATAAGCCTGCAGGCTGAACGGTTTATGAAATATGAGCCCTCGCCGTCGCGATAAAGCCGCCGCGAGACAAGCACTTCGGAAAATTCTATCGGGAGCACACCCCTGCTGTTGTCCAGGAGGATCTCGACCTCGGCCATACCCGCCGGCGCCATCTTGTCGCTTCCGGAAAAAATGACGTCCTGCATGCTGGCGCCACGCACCGCTGAGGGGCTCTGCTCACCCATTGCCCAGACAACGGCGTCGGCTATGTTGCTCTTTCCGCTGCCATTGGGTCCTACGACCACGGTAATGCCAGGCTCGAACCCGAACTCAACGGGCCGGGCGAATGACTTGAATCCCCTGGCCTTCACAGATTTAAGAAACATGTGTCTCCTTTCTACCTAATGCCACGCATCCAGCTGCCGCTCCCCCTTTCATCCTGAGCCGCATTCCCCGGCTTCGCCTCAGAATGACAAATCGCCAGCCACCATTCCTTGTAAAACAAACTTGTCCCCTCTAACAAAAGAGCCCGCAACCGTTGGGGCTGCGGGCGGCGGGGTCAGGAAGGACCTTCCTTCCTTGCCCGCAGAACGTCCAAGGCTTCCTTCGCTGCCTCCTGCTGGGAAACCTTCTTTGTGCGGCCGCTCCCCCGTCCCAGTACATCACCTTCAAGAACCACCTCGGAGATGAACCGACGTGCATGCGGCGGCCCATTGACCGCTATGATGCCATAGATTACCTCGCGACCAACCTTTGCGACTTCCTCCTGAAGCACGGTCTTGTAATCCACGTGCTCACTGGCGGCATAGGCTATATGCTCGTCAAACGCCTCAACAACGGCATCGAGGATGGAATCCAGGCCGAATTGCAGGTAAAGGGCCCCGATGAGCGCTTCGACAACCGCGGATAAAACGTTGGCGTTCTCGGCCAGCTGGACCACGTTGGCAGCATCAGCCTCTTCTGCCGATTCAGCCAGACGCCGCGACAGTTCCAGCGTTGCTCCGACCATGGAACAGGTGCTGCGGCTGACCACATATGCACGCACCTTGGCCAGTTCGCCTTCATTGTAATCGGGATAACGCTGGAAGATGGCAGTGCTGATACATACCCCCAGGATACTGTCACCCAGGAACTCCAGACGTTCGTAAGAGAGGGTCCGTTCAGAAGCCCACGATGAGTGGGTAAATACCTGCCGGGCGAGATCCGGCTGCAGTCTATCTGCTAGTTGGGCAAGTGATGCCACAAGTAAACGCTCTGGAATGTATCTCTCCGGGTTTTTTAGCTGTGGGCCGTCACGAAATCAACAGCATCTCCCACCGTACGGATCTTCTCTGCATCTTCATCAGAAATCTTGACACCGAACTTGTCTTCCATCTCCATGATCATCTCGACCAGGTCCAGCGAATCCGCATCCAGGTCGCCCTGGAAAGAAGCTTCCATTTTGACGTCTTCTTCATCGACGCCCAGCTGATCTACCAGCATCTCTTTTATTTGGTCGAAGATTTCCTCTTTGGTCATGCAGCTGCCTCCGTGACTATGGGTTTCAATTTCGGTTTATTTCGGGTTCTGCTGTCGGTGCCACTTTAATGTTTTGTTGAATATGCTGGGTGAAAATCTACCACGATGGGAAGGAAAATTAAAGCGGCGGATTATCTATTCGGCGGCCTGCATGGCCGCGATTCGCTCTTCGAGCTTGCTGATCAGCCGCTGTTCTGACGCAAGCGCGGCGATTTTTAGAGCGCTGCCTATGGATTTACGGCTGGAATTACCGTGACACACAACCGCCAGGCCGCGAACACCAAGAAGGTAGGCACCTGAAAACTCCTCGGTGTCTATGCTCTTCTTGAAATCCCCCAGCTCCTTCTTGAGAAGCAACCCTCCGATTCTGGCGGTGAAGCTCCGCATGGCCGCTTTTTTAACCTGCTCGACAATCAGCGATGAGGTGCTCTCCATCAGCTTCAAGCTGATGTTGCCGGTAAAACCGTCGGTGACGACCACATCCACCACGTTGCGCACGATGTCGCCCCCCTCAACGTTGCCGTAGAAATTCAGGAATGATGACTCCGCCATCAGGCGATGGGCTTCAAGCACCAGCTCGTCCCCCTTGATCGACTCCTCACCGATGGACAACAACCCGACGGACGGGTCGCGCACATCCAGCACATCCTGCGCGAATATACTGGCCATATTGGCGAATTCAAGCAGATGCAGGGGTCTGACGGTAGAATTAGCTCCCACGTCGATGAAGATGGTGGGTTTGTTCGGCGTCGGCAGCACGGCGCAGAGACCCGGGCGCTTGAGCCCCCTTATTCGCTTTAAGTTCAGCATCGCAGCAGCCAATATGGCGCCCGTGTTGCCCGCGGAGACAACTCCATCGGCCCGGCCTTCAGAGACTTCGCGACACGCGACCACAAGAGACGAATCCTTCTTGGTGCGGACGGCCCTGGTGGGCTCTTCATCGAAACCAATGACTTGTGATGCGATCACGATTTCAACATATTGCCGGCAACGCGGGTCTGCCTTGGCCAGGCAGCGTTCAATGTCAGCTGCATGCCCCACAAGCAGGATTTTCAAGGACGGGCTCGCAACCGAAGCCGCGCCAAGGACGACTTCTTCGGGTGCGAAATCGCCGCCCATCGCGTCCAATGCAATGACGGTCTGCGCGTTTGTCTTTGATTTATAGGGGGTCATTTCCATAAGTACCTCACCGGTTTTTTGGAGAATTTATAACCCGAACAAACCGGCTGACTTCCAAAGCCTTCATCGTTGGCATAAAGTATAATATGATTCCAGCCATAAATGGTGACAAACAAGAAGCGGAGGGGTCGGGGAGTTTGCCCAGATTAGCATACCTTATCATAACCATGGGCTGTTTTATTACAGCCATATCCCTGTATTTCTCCGGGTATCACGGTTACAGCGGCCTGATGGCGGCAATCGGGCTTGCCGCCGCGATCAACGTTAAATAGGCCACTCCGGCAGACATTCCCTCACCAGCGACAAACTCAAAGCCGTTGCGAGGGGCTACCGTTTCGAATCAGTCTTCACGGAAACCAATGACCTGTCCAGGTGGAACCTCAAAGTACCGGTATTGCCACTGATGACACCAGTTCGGCCACTTCCTCCCGTAGCTTGTCCAGCGAAAAATGTTTGCGGCCGATCTCAAAATTGCGGTCCACCATCTCCTCCATCAAGGGTGGGTATTCCATCAGCTTGATAGCCCGCTCGACCGCATGACCCTCCAGAGACAGGAACTGGAACCCGAACTTTCTGAGCTCTTCCAGCACGGGATAATCCGCCACCAGCAGGAGTTTACGGTGGACGATCGATTCAAGCACCGGATTGCCAAAACCCTCGCGGGAGCTGGGGAAAGTTACCATTTGACAACAGGCGTATGCGTCACGGACATCGTAGCATGATTTGGCCCCCGGTTCATTCCTGATCCTTCCCAGCCAACCCGGGACATGAAATACCTCAACCGCTGAATTGCGGCACATCCTGCCGAACTCTCCGTGATAATCCTCCTCGCAGGAGCCTGTGACCACAAGCCTCGCCGGCCTGCCACTGGCTGCAGCGAAGTCCTCCACGAACTGGATGGACCGCCCGATTCCCTTGCGCTCGATAGCCCGGGTCGGCTGCAGGAACATGACCTCACCATTTTTCAGGCCAAGGTCCGCGCGCAAGGAGCTGTTAAAATCGTCCAGGCACCTGGGAGCATTGAAATCGAAGCAATTACGAATGCATTTTGCGGCGACACCCGTTCGTTCGTAAAGCTCCTCCCGGCTCTTTTCATTGATGGTGACATGCACGATGTGAGGCAGTGACGGCGGAAAATAGCTGGCCAGGATTTCCTCAAAGTAGCAGTTTGAAAACCTGGGGTTCTGCCAGTAGAAATCGTGATGAACGGCTATGCAGGGAATGCCCCGTTCCTCGATGTAACGGCAGAGGACGACCGATAAAGGGATATTCAGCGGCAGCGAAAAGACATTTTCCACGACGATGATGTCGGGCCCGATCTCGTCCAGCACAGCGCCAAGGCCACGTTCGACAGACTCCGAAATGCGTGCAAACTCAAGACCGGCCACCTGCGCGTCCGGTTCATCACAAAAAACAGCGCCCGTAAATGACTGGATCTCGGGATCGTCGTGATTGAGTTCAGGTATTACGTGGTCGTAAACGTCGGGGAAAGGAATTTGACCGGCTACCCGGTGTACCTCACACCCCCACTCCTCGAACACTTTGATCCATTTTTCCGCCTCGGTGGAAACCCCGTCCAGAGCTTTGAGGCGAAAGGAGACGAATACAACTTTTGTCAATCTTGTTCCCCCGGTCGAATGCGTTTATTGGCCTCGATGACGCCTGTTATCCATAAGTATATTTTTATCGCCCGAATCATACAATGATGAGTTAATCGGTACGAAATAAGGACCGTTCTGTCCTTAAGGTTTTTCTTGAAACGGTCGATTAAATCCATGTAAGAAACACTGTGGGTAAGAGAGACCAGCTCCAGCCCCGCCAACTGATAGGTTGATACCAGCCGGAGCCTCCCGTTTTCCGCAAACGGACACAAAGTTTCTTGGAAAACAAAAAAGCCTTCATCCTCCAAAAAAGGAAGCCGGGTCAGCTTCCTTTTTTGTTGCTTAAATCTCCCGCTCTTCCAGCTTCGTTTTCGCGTACAGACGCTTGACCTCGTGGGGATCGAATACACCGGCGCCATACTTCTGGGTGTTGGCCGCACCGCAGGCGACTCCCTGCCTGAGGCATTCAGACGGGCTCCTGTCCGAAAGTTTCGCTGATACATACCCCGCCAGGAAGGCGTCTCCCGAGCCGACGGTGCTGATCGGATCGAGGGGTGGCGCCTGCACCTTATAGACTGTCTGTCCGCCTTCACCATTATCCAGAAAAGCATAACAACCGCGTGAATGAGTGATGATACCCGAGCCCGAGCCCATGCGGCTCAGCTGCTGGACCGCCTGAAAGAAATCCTCGTCATCGCCAAACTCGTGACCGATGAGAGCCTCGGCCTCGAAGATGTTCGGCGAAACCAGCCCCGGTCCGGCCTTGATAGCCAGGCGCAGCGGCTCACCGGCGGTATCCAGCACGGTCAACGCCTCGCTGGATTTCAGCGCGCCAACGAGTTCCTTATAAAAAGAATCTTTCACCTTGCGGGGAAGGGAGCCGGCCAGGATAACGACGTCCGCCCCCTTGGCGATATAGGTGAATTTCTCCATGAAAGCGTGGAGCTCCCGCGCCGTCACAACCGGGCCATATTCATTGACCTCGGTCTGTGTGTTGCTGGTCGGATCTATGATGGCGGTTGATGTTCGCGTCTCACCGCGGATACGGACGAAATCGTTGAGAATCCCTTCAGTGGTCAGATCCTCCACGATTCTTATACCCGTCTTGCCTCCGGCGAGGCCGATGGCTATCACGGGTTGTCCCAGCGCTTTCAATGCTCTCGCGATGTTGACGCCCTTGCCGCCGGACAGGGTCAGACTTTCACTGGCCCGGTGACGGAATCCCGCCTGGAAATTGGGAACAGTCAGCGTGCGGTCGAGCGCTGCGTTCAGAGTTACGGTAACGATCATCCAGACAACCTCCAGCGCGGGAAAAAGTTATCCCGGTATTATTGCGGATAAAACGAGATTGAAAACCGAATGCATGTAATACGTGATCCTGTCCCTGTATCCCGGTTCCGGTATATCTTCGGTGGCTATCAGGTATGAACTCCCGAGTAGTCTGCCGCCATCGTATGCTTCCACAATCCCGATCTTGTCACCCTTGTGAAGCGGCAGCTCCACGCCCTCGGGAAGAGTTAGTTGATGCACCACATTATCTTTCACATAGACCGTCCTGGCAAGGTCTTCCGCGGAAGCCAGCTCCATCTTTTTTCCCCACTCAAACGGGATATCGATGGATGCATACCGGGTGCCCTGTTCAATAACTGTCCGTTGCTGGTAACTGTCAAACCCGAAACGCACCAGGCTCACGACTTCCGAGTCCCGCTGGGATAACGAGGGCCCGCCCAGGTAGGCGAGAATCAGGTTTACTCCGTTCTCGCTGGCCGAGATGACGATACACTGACCCGCGTTGTCGGTGTATCCGGTTTTTATGCCGTTGATGAAGGGATATTGCTCGAGCAGATGGTTATGGTTGGTGAGGCTGCGGCCGAACGGCTGACCGGTCCACGGGATCGTTGCATTAGGGCTTTTGACGATCTCGCATATCAGTGGAAACTTCATCAGCTCGGTTCCCAACCGGACAAAATCAGCGGCCGATGTGTAATGCGCGGGGTCGTCGAGGCCATGGGGGTTCGCAAAGTGGGTATTCTTCATCCCCAGCTCGGCGGCGCGCTTGTTCATTTTGTCCACGAATGCCTCGACGGTGCCCGACTGGTACTCGGCCAGCGCGGTGGCGGCATCGTTGCCGCTTTGCACCAGCATCCCGGTCAGCATCTCCTTGACTGTGAGTTTTTCCCCGGTTGTGAGCCCAATAGATGATTCTCCGACTTCCACCGCACGCTGGCTGGTGGTTACCATGCCGTTGAGGTCCTTGCAGTTCTCCATGGTAAGCAGAGCCGTCATCATCTTGGTCGTGCTGGCCATCGGTAAGGGTTCATCGGGATTCAGACCATACAGAAACTGGCCTGTGTCGGCGTTGATGAGCACAACAGCCTTGGCGCTGACACCCGGGGGCGAAGGACTGCCGTCGGCAAGGGCCGATGACGCAAACACAAAGAGCCCGACCGCTATCGTCAGGATTAACAGTGATATTGTTGTGATTCGGAAATTCTTCATCAGCATGAATTGCTGCCCGTACCGCCCATCTTATGGTATTGCCAGCCTGATACCGGCGGTCAGGTTCTGGGGATCGATATTGGAGTTCAGCTTCTGGATCTCGCTGATGGAAGTGTCGTACTTGCGGGCGATACTGTAGAAACTGTCACCATCCTGGACCACGTGGGTCCTGGTAGCGGTAGTCGGAGTGGTTTCCGCTGATGCCGATTCGCCCGATGATGATGCGGTCGTGTCACCGGCTCCGGAAGCCTCTGAAGATCTGCCGCCACCGACTATGCCGGTATTGGCCGTAATGATTCCCATGGTAAGCAATGCGACAACCAGAGCCGCAATGGCCAGCGCTTTGAGAATTCTCGACTCGATCTGATAATTCAAATGCGCTCCTCCGCTAAAAGAAGTATCACCCTTTGAAGCGCGGATTAACTGTGAACCTGCCAGAGCCCCACGCGCATCCGCAGCGCCGCCCTCGCCGCTGCCTCGGCGTAATCTTCTCCATCACCAGCGTAGATTATACTACGCGAAGCGGTCACAAGCGCACCCAGGCCGCGTGAATCGAATGCGGGAGCGACATCGGCCGGACCGGCACCCTGGGCTCCATAGCCGGGGAGCAGCAGGATGGCTTTCGGCATCAGTGCGCGAAGTCGACCCAGGGCTTCGGGCTGCGTGGCGCCAACAACCGCGCCCACGCTGCTGTAACCTTCTTCACCGATGAGATCCTGACCCCACCCGTCAACAATTCCGGCGAGATGTTCGTGCCATAGCTCGCCGGACTCCAGACGCAGATCCTGTAATTCGGCGGCGCCTGGATTCGATGTCCTGACCAGAATGAAGATTCCCTTGCCGTACCCGCGACAGTCGTTTATAAAAGGTTCGATGCCGTCGCCACCGAAGAGCGGATTAACCGTAAGCGCGTCGATTTCCAGGCTGTTGAGTCTGCCGTTGAGCCCGGTTGGAGCTCCGAGGAAAGCGGCCGAATAAGCGGCGGCCGAGATGCCGATGTCGCCGCGTTTGGCATCGGCGATGACGATGAGCCCCGCCTTCGACGCCTTTTTGACCAGGCGCCGAAACGCCCTGAAACCCGGAGCGCTGTACTGTTCAAAGCAGGCCAGCTGCAGTTTGACAGCCACGGCATGAGGCGCGACGGCATCGATGATTTCCGAGCAGAATTCCTCAAGGCACGCCGCGGCTTCCTTGCGCCCACAGCCGCAACCGGAGGGCTCGATGGCGCGGTAACGTTCGAGCAGATGCGCCGGCATGCGATCGATGCGCGGATCGAGCCCCACGCAGACCTGGGACTGCTTGGCGAGCATTGCGGCTGTTAGTTTGTCAGCGAAGTTTTTTTGCCTGGGTGGTCATTCTAATGATACGTTCACGATGAGACTCATTATTTATCAGATTATCATTCATTGCTATGTTTCTGCGAAATCGGAGGGAAGGTTAGCATTTTTCTTATGCCGCATTTTTAATCAAAATTCGGCGGTGGGGTCAATAGTGAGTTGCCGCTCACTCCGCCAAATCCGGACGACGCGAACCCGGGTATCTTCCAGACGATAAACGATACGAAATGGCGGGTGGATTATCTCTCTTAAATGAGCGACTCCGAACTCAGGCACAATTCGACCACTTCCAGGAAAATCGGCAAGCCTTTCAATCTGGGAAACCACTTCAGCCAGCAATCGCTCGCCTGCTTCCGGTGCCTGCTGCCCTGCACACCACTTTCGCATTTCCTCGAGATCTCTTACCGCCGAGGCGGCGCCGGTTATCTTTGGCTTTCGCGTCATTTGGTCAGCTTGAACCAAGATGCTTTTTTACATCTGAAAGATTCATCTCCCGGCCTTCTTCCAGATCCATCAAACCCTCGACTATGCCACGTAAAAAAGTCCTCTCCTCCACTTCCGTCTCATAGTCATCAAGGGACTGGACGACGGCAACGCCCCGTCCCCTGTTGGTCAAAAGAACGGGCCGATGTGTTTTATCTACCTGGTCTACAACCCTGCCGGGATTTACCTTCAAATCGGTCAACGGCACGATGTCTTCGGAAAACTTTGTCGATTGCCGCATGGCTCCTCCTCAGAAGTACTATTAACAGTACTGATAATAGCACCAGTTAATAGGTCTTGCAAGGAGCCATTGCGTTGGGTTGCTTTTGATAAGTTGAACTTAGAGATGCTTTTCTAATAATGGGGTAGCCACTTTTCCAACCACAAGTAACGTTTTCGCCTGGTGTCGATACAAAACCAGCAACTTGTTTCCCTTGCGCGTTATATATTGCGTGTAAATACCCCCCTTCGGCTTCCCTTCCATTTTCCCAATCAATCCTAAAACTTTGACCCTTTTGAGTATATAACTCGTGTGATTCAAAAGATGGTGCCAAACCAGATACGTCCAATGTAAACGACATCGTATCAGCCTTCGATATGGTTTTCATTAGAGCTTGGATTGTGTTTCATTTGTGGTCGGGGTTGTATTAGTACTGTTCTGATTACTTGATTTATTAGATTGCGTAGATGACTTGCTTGAGTCATTGTCAGAACTACTCGACTGGTTTCCGCAACCAGAGATCATTCCCACAAGAAGGACGGTAAAAATTATTAAGATCATTGACCTTGTTTCATAGATTCTATCTTGCCCCATTTCCGATGACACATTGATAAGCAAATTTTCCCCCTGCCTCAAACTCTGCACATTCGACCCGTCATAGCAAACACAAACCCCATAATTCATCACTGCCTCACAAACCGGCAGTCACCGTTCACGCATAACCTGTTTTCCTGGAGCGTGAAGATCGTACGTTTGCCTATCTGTTCGTTGGGGCTGTCGAGGTTGAGCTCGTTGCCGACTACAGTGTAGCGGCTGTCGAAAGTGGTGTCCTTGTCAGAGCCTTCCTTTTTTACGCGCAGGGTGCAGGTCCCGTCATCCCTGAGTTCGTAACAGTAGCTGGAGCCTGACTCAATGCTGCAATAGCTGCCCGCGGCCGGGCTGTATGGATTTGCCCTGAGGAAGAAAAACCAGACCAGCAGAACCACGGTCAGGGCGACGATGGCGATCATTCCGTATAGATATTTTCTTTCTATTTCCATAATTGTTCAACCGTGCCGGACCGGTATGGCTATTTTATGATGAAAACAGATTCGGCTTACCAGAACTCAAACTCCATGTTGCCGATGATGACGTCTTCTCCCGAGACAGCGCCGGCCGCGCGCAGGGCATCGCTGACGCCAAGCTTCTCGAAACGCTCCTGGAGATAACCTACCGCCTCGTCGTTTTCGAAATCCGTGCGGGCGACGATACGCTCCACCGCGGGTCCCGTGACATGGTATATGCCGTCCTCTTCCAGCACCTCCCAGTGATCCCCGGCCGCAGGTCTGTAAGTGATGTGGCCGCCGGACTCGCTTGCCTGAAGAACCGGCTGTCTGCCCCAGGAACGCTGTAGCAGATCATAGGCGCGTCTGATCAACAGGTTGATCCCCGCGCCGGTCGCCGCGGAGATGGTGATGATGGCCGAGGAGCCATCGACCTGGTCCGGGTCACCGTCAGCCATGTCCATGAGCCAGGCGAAGGCGGGGTCTCCCGAGCGGCAACGCCGGGCGATCTCATCAGCCAGCCTGGCGACTACCTTTTTTACATCATTTTCAGATGCCAGGTCACCCTTGTTTAAGGCAATGAACTGGGTTTTGGCGGCCAGCTCGGGGCTGTAACCGCTCAGCTCCCTGTTGATGGATATAAAATTATCGACCGGATCCTTGCCGTAGTAACCGGTTACATCGACCAGGTGAATTAGCAGACCCGTGCGTTCCAGGTGCATGAGAAACTCGTCGCCCAGGCCGACACCCTCGCTGGCCCCCTCCAGCAGTCCGGGTATATCGGCAACCGTGAACTGGTTATGTCCATCAGGGTCTTCGACGGTTCCAAGCATGGGGGCTACCGTGGTAAACGGATAGTTGGCGACCTTGGGTTTGGCGTGGGATATGCGCCTAAGCAGGGAAGATTTGCCGGCCTTGGGGAATCCCAACAGGCCGGCGTCGGCCAGGAGCTTACGTTACTTATTCACGATAAGCCCTTCGTGCGGGCGACCGCAGTACGGCAACCACGAGGCCAGACATGCGAAGAGGCCATACCGTGCGAGCGCGTCGACCACGTCCGCGCAGCCGACAAGCCCCACAACCTCCACCCATCCCCGCA
>ERZ1739053.37-NODE-38-length-12079-cov-7.879824_pt1 | contig 12079 bp, 10 predicted proteins | sample MGYA00581758_ERZ1739053 | MGnify/ENA primary metagenome ERZ1739053 (study PRJEB42929, sample SAMN08275521) | rhizosphere metagenome | isolation source: Rhizospheric soil replicate 1 | host: Colobanthus quitensis | place: Antarctica: Devils point, Livingston Island...
GTTTGAAACTTGTGCACCCGTGTGCCATGGTGTAGGCCTTGAGTATTCGCTTCACATGTGTCAAGCGAGGCGCCGGGTTGTTAAAATATAAAGGCCAGCCGAGCGGCCGCTCCGCCGTTTTTTCAGGATGCCGCTTCGGGCGGAGGCAGGATCGTAAGGATGCGAGGAAAGTCCGGACACCATAGAGCAGGGTGCTGGCTAACGACCAGTCGGGGAAACCCGCAGGCAAGTGCCACAGAAAGCAAACCGCCTGCTCGGCGGCGTGGGGTTGATCTCCGCGGCGCTGGCGGGTAAGGGTGAAAAGGTGCGGTAAGAGCGCACCGGAGGCGCGGTAACGCGTCTGCCAGGTAAACCCCACCCGGTGCAAGGCCAAATAGGAGGGTGTATCCAGGTTGCTCGCCTGGCCCTCGGGTAGACCGCACGAGGAGCGCGGTGACGCGCTTCCCAGATAGATGGTCGCATAGAACAGAATCCGGCTTACGGGCTTGCTGACCCGGAGGCCCTCTCATTGAGGGGGCCTCCGGTATTTTTTCTCCTCCTCTTTACCATACCGCCGGTTCACTATAAAATCATTTTCGTTGAATTCTGCTTATTCCGTCTAGAGGGAGGCGACTTGTCCCGCAAGAAAGAAGTTGATCGTGGCAGGGAAATCACACCAGGAAGCCGTGCGGACTTAAGAACAAGAAAGCGCCGCAAGCGTTCAGGCGTTTCCGGTTTTTTCAAAAGCAGGACTTTTCTCATAGCGCTGGCTCTGGTGATCATCGCCGCGGCGGCAGCCGCCGGAGTACTGATCATGCGGGAGAAGGGCGCGTCCGCATCGCAGGCTGATTCCGGCGAGATCGAAATGACCGGGGTGACCACGCAAAGCGGCGCTGACGTCAATGAGATCAAGGTCGAAACACCGCTGGCTTCAGCGACCGACCAGATCGTCGCCTCGATGTCTCTGGAAGAAAAAATCGGCCAGATGTTAATGATCGGCTTCGAAGGGCCCGAGCCGGACGTCGCGATAACCAGCGCCATCAAGGATAAACACGTCGGCGCCGTCATCCTCTTTACCCGCAACATCAGCAGTAACGCGCAGGTGGCGCAGCTGGACACCTCCCTCCAGGCGCTTGCCGTCCAGGCCAACCAGCCCGCCAAGCTCATGATCGCCGTCGACCAGGAGGGTGGCAAGACCCGCAGGTTTGAAAACATCGGGCCGTTTTATTCCCAGCCCATGATCGGCGAGATGAGCGATGCCGCCCCGGACGTGGCTCAGCAGCAGGCGAGTTCGGCGGCGCGCGACTTGAAGAAAATAGGCATCAACACCAACCTGGCGCCGGTGGCGGATGTCAGTTCCGGCTGGGGTACGATCATGGACGGGCGCAGCTTCAGCAAGGATACGGCGTTCACGGCCGAGCTGACCGGCAGGGCGATCAAGGGTTATAACAACGCCACGACCATTTCCTGTGCCAAACACTTTCCGGGGCATGGTTCCGCCGATAATGACTCAGAAAAGGCGCTGCCGACTGTAAGCAGCGATCTGGCAACGATCCAGACAACCGATCTTCCCCCGTTCCAGGCGGCCATCGCCGAGGGCGTGCCGATGATAATGGTCGCGCATCTGATCGTACCGGCCCTTGACGCGACAGAGACGCCTTCCTCGCTCTCGAAACCGATCGTCACCGACCTGTTGCGTACCCAGATGGCGTTTCCCGGCGTAATCATCACCGACGACATGGAGATGGGCGCCATCAAGGAGACCGAGACCATGGGCACAGCCGCCGTGGCCGCCGTTTTGGCCGGTAACGACATGCTCATTGTGGCGCATACAGCCCCGATGCAGAACGAGGCCTACGACGCGATACTGGCGGCGGTCAAGTCAGGCAAGATAAAAGAGGCCGACATAGACAAATCGGTGGCGCGTATTCTGGATATGAAGAAGAAGTACCGGCTGGAGAAGAGCACGGGTTAATTACCAGGAATTACCATTTTCATCAACATGCTCCGTTTTGGAACCGTTTTTGCGGATGATGAAAACGGTCTGCTGTGAATCACTCGCCTCCATGCTCATCTCGTAGCCGCCTGCCGAACCGTTGACAATCTGGACTTTGGCGCTCAGCCGCTGGTCTACGGTTCTTAAGTCCGCGACGGTCGAAGCGTATCTGCCATTTTCTGCAAAGTATCCTTCCTGTGTCATCTGGGCGTTTCGCAGTTGTGTCTGGGCGGCGATGCGGGCGGCGCGGTCTTCGGGGCTGACTGCGTTGGAGCTGTTGGCGGATGTGCCGGCGGAATCGGTATCGGTGGAGGTCAGGCTGCAGCCGCTCACCAGCAGCAAAGGCAATAATAAAATTGCCACCGTCAGAAACAGGATGATCGAGGTTCTTCTCATCATGCCGTTGCCGGAGAAACATCTTCAACGCTTGCCGGCGTAGCGGCATCGCCAGACGTGGTGATGGCCGTGGACTCGGCCTCGACGACCGGATCCGGACCATAAACCGGGTGGTAATTATTACCACTGGTATCAGGCGTTTCCAGCGTGATGTTCACGTCGGCGACACTGCCGGGAGATACGCTGATAACCGTGGCCGTTTCCCAGCTGTTGCCGGGACCGTACCAGGTTTTTTCATAAGATTTCGTCATAACCACCTGGTTGTCGTAAATTGTCGAATTGGGCTGGGCCAGCAGTTTGTAATCGCCTGGGGGCAGCGAATAAAGGCTGAAGGCGTTTCCCGTAAAGCCGGTTACGATTCCATCCTGCATATATCCGGTCCGCGTGCTGCCGACGACTTCAGTCCTGTCAGCCCTGTAGGCAAAGATCTGGACACACGAAGCCATGGCGTCCGTAAAGCAGTTATCGGAGAAGTTTGTGATTCGTCCCCGGATGATGCCGGTGGGCATAAGGACCGCATCGACTCCCTGTGACCCCAGTGGCACCGGAGTCGCGAGGTCGGCATCCCTGGTGTTGTTATACCATTCGTTAACCCAGCCGTAAGAAGTGGACCGGGGTCCTGCAAAATAGATCGTGAATGTGCTTGCAGCCATGACGTCAGGCGGCCATACCGGCCCGAATTCGACTGTATAGTACCCATCTATGCCAGTTTCAAAAGGCCAGGGCAGGGACCCGATATTGTTGTTGTTCGATGGTATGGCGATTATTCCAACTCCGGAAATTCCGCGGCCCCAGGGATCGGTGACACGACCGGAGATCGTCCAGTAACCGTTAGGGCTCAGAGGGCTGCCCGGCAGAAAGCCGTCATCGTCAGGATCGATGTATCCGGGTGGCAGTGGCGGGAAGGGAAGTTCGGCAATGATGACGGGCGGGTCCGTCTCGCAACAATCAAAAATCAGGCTATTGTCCGGATATGAATAATCGGTCAGGTCGTAAGCGGGGGTGTTCGCCGCCGGCGAGGTTGCGGCGGCATCGACCACGCCATCCTGAAAGGATTCCTCTGCCAGTATGCCTGATTCGGTATTGAAGTTGACCGCGGGCATTTCGCTGCTTCCGCTGAATCCAACCGCGGCCAGAATCGCCACTACGATCGCGAAGAAAGATGCAACCGGCAAACTGTTTTTACGCCAAGCACTCATACCAACCACCCCTGATCGGCGTGCCGCCACAGCGACTCCCCCAGCCGTAGTGGTCACCGGTCACCCGTTTTCAGTGAAAAATTATATTTCCAGACGTGCTATATGTCAAACAAATATCTAGGAATACATCAAATACATGAGGGGTTAAATATCAAAAGGTAATGAGTATGAAGTCCTGGAAATTAGAAAAAATCATACTTTAGTATGATTTTTAATGTCCGCGGCTGTATTAGAGTTAATCGGGGGGACACTCCTGGCGCCTGACCGTGTGTGCTCAAGACCCCGTTATGCGGGGTTTGCGGCATTTCCTACCGTGCGCGGTTGGCGCCAGGTGATCCTTATCCTGCCAGGCTGTTTCATCGGCTGCTGGTAACTGCTCCATGCTTGCCGGTACCGGGGCTGCCTGTAGCCTTCTTTTTAGTATCCAGCCTGTCCAGATACAATACGAATGCCACAATCACCGCCGCCATTGCCAGTGCAACCAGCAGGGGGTTGGCTCCAAGGACATCCGCAAGGCTTTTGTTTCCATAGTTGAAGTTCCCCTCGAGCGTGGGTTGTATGTAATCCCACGTGAGGACGAGAGTGAATGCGCCCGCGAGACCTCCGAGCACGGTGATGAAGGCATCGATTTTTCCCTGTCCCATGGCGACCAGCGCGGTTCCCGGGCAATAACCCGCCAGCGCCCAGCCGACACCGAAAATCAGGCCGCCGACAATAAGGGATATCAGGTAAACAGGGGCGATGCCTATATTCGCCACCAGCCCGATACCTCCAAGCGAATCGACTATGTAGATTCCAACTGAACCGACGGCGATCGCCACGAACAGGAACTTCATGATCGTAAGATCCTTGAGCCTGAGCATGTTCACGATCATCGTGAAACTCGATGCGCCGGCTCGCTGAAGGAGGGCCCCGAACGCGATGCCTGTAAGCAAACCCACCACAAGCGCTTTCGTATTTGTTCCTCCGACAATGCCGGCCGCTTCGGTGGCGGTCTGAGCTGCATCACTTATCTGTCCGATTATCAAAGCGGCGGCCGTCATGACGTCCTCCCTCTATAGATGAGCCGCGCGGTGAGTATACCCGAGGCCAATATCGCTATCGCAAAAACAAAACCGGCGATCGCAAGCTGTGCTATCCCGCTTAAAACCAGACCGCTCGTACAACCTCCGGCTATCCGCGCGCCGTAAAGCAGCAGGAAACCGCCGGCGAACGCGGCGGCGAATCGCTTGGGCCTGCTGTCTCCGAACCGGCTCGCCCAGAGTTTCGGTACCGCCCTTGTCGTCAGTCCGCCCTTAAGAAGCGCCGCCAGAAATCCTCCCGCAACCATGCCGATAGCGACCATGACGAGCCAGTCGACGCTGGTGGGAATCCTTTGGGAGAGATAGGCGTTCGTGGTTGGCAGGTCGGAACCGACGGCGCGCAGAAGCAGATCGTCGACAAAAACGTAGTTTCTCGAGACTCCCAGCGCCGCGTAAGTCGCAACGGCAAATGTATTGAGAAGGCCCAGCAGTATGCCTCCGTACAACCAGCCGATTCTTCGCGAAGCCGCATCGGACTGTGGCGCGGATAACTCTGTTTCAGTTGCGCTCATCACAACCTCCCTTTAAAGGTTTACGATATTTAGACATAATTGGTCCGGTAAGGATTCGTTGTACGCCAGGTGCCGCCGGCCGGAACGGGCGGCAGCGGTTTCAGGCTATCTTTCTCTCCCGTCCATCGAGCTGCTTAAGGATGGCGTTTATGAAAGCAGGAATGTCTTTGGGAGAACGCGAGGTCACCAGGTTTGCGTCCTTTACGGCCGCACCGCTCGTGTAATTGGCTCCCGCCTGTTTCAACTCCCTGCTGACGGTGAAAAAGCTCGTGGCGGTTCTTCCCGCCATTATTCCGGCGGATATCAGTACCTGGGGCCCATGGCATATGGCCGCGATAGGCTTTTGGTCACGATTGAAATTGCGAACGAAATCAAGAATCCGCTCATCGCGGCGCAGGTGCGCGGGACTTTTTCCGCCGGGAATCACAAGGGCGTCAAAATCATTGTCGCTGACTTCATCGATGGTTACATCCGCCGGTACGACGGTGCCCCTTTTTCCCCTGACTCCCCTTTTGTCATCTTCCGCCAGGCCTATGAGAGTGACTTTTGCTCCTGTTTTTTTCAGCTCTCTGACCGGCTCGACCAGCTCGGAGTCCTCAAAGCCCGGAGCGATCAGGACTGCAATCCTTTTATCTGAATAGGTCATGGTTCTCCTTCGCGGCTGATTCGTGTTCCTTATACATCATTAGCCATTAGTGGCCCTGCCTAAACCGGTTTTTACGAGATTTCTCTTTTTCCGGTGTTTTTGCCGGCTATTTTGAGGCCGGGTTCTGGTCTGGTCGTTCTGCTGCGGGCGACTTGATAAAAAATACGACTTTTCGGTTTTCGATATCCAACCAACGGACGATGCGCGGAGGCTGCCGCTTTGGTAATTTTTCCTGGCTGGAGTGAAGTTTATTCGAGAGGCGAGGAGGCTTTAATGAGATAGCGGGAGCTTGTGACTGGTGCTGGCACGCGCAGATGTTCGAGGAGGGACAGGTCTGGCAACAGGAAAAAATTCATTAGTGGAAGCTGATAGCCGCCGTCGTGGAGTTGATGTTCGAGTTGAGGAAGTGATGACTGATGTTGACGCGGAAGCTGGAGCAAAAAGCAGGCCGGGATCGGCCTGTGAGAACAGTGCATACATTAAATCGCAAGCGAGGCACTTTCAGGGGTGGGCAAGGGCGTAACCGCCTTTTTAAAACATTCAGATTGATTCTTATATTTACGGGTTTGCTGGCGCTGGCCTGCTGGGACTGCCCGGGAAAGGCGATGGCCGCGCAGGACTGGGGCTGGACGGTCAATGAGATGCCCGTATTTATCGGCCCCGGTAATCAGATGAATCCCGTGGCTTCGGATCGCACGATCTTTTACGGGGATTTCAATCGGAACTCAGTGGGATGGCTGGTCAAAAAAGACCTGTACAACGGTTTACCCGAGGAATCGCTGTTCGGCCCCGGCATTCACGTCGGTCCGGATGCCGACTCCACTTCGGTGGTCTGGCAAAACGCCAACAACCAGGTTTGCAAAAGGCCGATCGCGGGCGGTCCCGACTAGTGCCTGCCGGCTTTCAGGGCCGAAGAGCTGGCGGTATCGGGAGATTATGCCATCAGTGGCGGTACCAGCAGTACGATCAGACTTTTCGACTTCAGCGGCATGAGTTCAAAAATCGTCGACCAGTCCGCGTTACCTGGTATGCGTTACGACCCCGACATCGATGGCAATCAGGCGGTCTGGATCAGGGAACGAGGGTATGCGGGACGCTACTACGAACCGCTGATTGTCCTGTATGACGTGAACTCGGGCATCGATACTTATATGACCAAACCGGGAGGCGGCACCGTTCCGAGTGGCGCCAGCAAATACCAGAGGAAGAATCCCGTGATCAGTAACGGCCTGATTCTCTACCAGGAACGAATCACCGAGGCCGGACGTGACTGGAATATTTGCGCCGCATCCCTGGGCACTCTCGGAATCACGATGGTAGGAGGCCAGGGGGACCAGATAAATCCTTCACTGAGTGGAAACATCGTGGTTTATCAGGATAATCGTACCGGTTATTTGAATGAAGCCGGCGACTGGGTTGGGGAATGGAATATATACACGATGGATCTGTCGACCGGCATCGAGCAGCCTGTCTGCACTGCTCCGGGAGACCAGATCAACCCTAAAATAAAGGGAAACGTAATCACCTGGGAAGATAAAAGGAGCGGAGACTGGGATATCTACGCGGCGGTTCTTGCGCCAACGGAAGCCGCCGCCATGGTAGCCGCGCCGGGAACCACCCTGATCGCCGGCAATCAGGAGCGCTTGCGGTCACCGGAGACACTCACCCTCGACGCGATGGGCGGCTTTGGCGCCGATTCCTATCTGGACCTGCCGGGCGCGTGTGTTGTATGCGGAGCTCATCTTCCTGACCCCGATTTTGACAGATATATCTACACACAGTATGTAAAGCCATACAACGTCATCGTCGGCTCGGGAATGCGTCAGGGAGTCTATGGCAGGGTTGGCCGCCAGGGGGACAGGACGGTGATCCAGTACTGGCTCAATTACTACTTCAACAATCATCCGATGCTCAGTCACGAAGGCGACTGGGAGTTGATCGAAGTAGAGCTGGGCAGGGATGGGCGGCCCGCGCGCGTTTCAGCGTCACAACATGCCTACGGGAAGATCAGACGCTGGCAGGATATGGAGACAAGGGACGGCCATCCGGTCATATATGTAGCCAGGGGATCACATGCAAATTATTTCGATCCTGGCGATCACAGCATCGAGTTGGGTGGCATCCCCACCCCGGTTGCGGTTGATGAAACTGACGGGTTTGCAACGGGCAGAGTCATGCAGACTACGGTTATGCCGCTGCCTGGAACAGCTTTTGATATTCCAGGGTTCAGGTGGTTGAACTTCAAAGGCAGCTGGGGTGAAGAGAATGGAAATCCCGCGGGTGACGCGCCTCTCGGGCCTGTCTGGTCGGGAGATCGCTGGAACAAGCCATTCTCCTGGGAGAGGCTGGAGTGGGATGGTTTTGATGGTATCAGGGGAATGGTCGCCGGCCTGAGGGCCCAGGTTGACGGCCTGGTGAAAATAGATCTGTTTGATGCCCGCGGCGGCCATGTGGGAGAGGACGCACAGGGATCTGTTGAGAAAACCATCGACGGTTCCCAGTATCTGGAGGCGCCCGAAATAAATCGGAAAGCCGTCATCGCGCCCTATGACGGCAGCAACGAATATCGTTTGCAGCTCACCGCGGATGCGGCGATTCTTTCTCTTCTCCACCTGACGTTGGCAGACCCGGGCAGGTGCACATTGACCACCCTTTTCTACCACACTGTTCCTTTGGGAGCACGCGCGACAGCGACGCTGACGGTGACGAAGGGCGCAAATCCAGCAGATCTCGCCATTCATCTGGACACAGATAATGATGGCGTTGCCGATGCGACGCGGATGCCGGATGAATTGAGTGAGTTGCCGCTGGATTATACGCCGTCGTCAGCGATTGGCTATTTGAATGCCGCGCGTCTGGCTAACGGATCTGTGAGATTACGATGGACCGCGCCAGGTGATGACGATGACACGGGTGGCGGAACAATGTATGCAATCCGTTTTTCGTCGGAGCCGATGACCGAAGAAAGCTGGGTCGCATCCGAATCCGTGCCGGTAAATGAGCGTCCTCTTGATGCCGCCCGTGACGAATATGTCGACATCAGCGGGCTGCCGGATGGAAATCTCTATTTCGCCATAAAGACAACGGATGACGCCGGCAACGAATCCGTCCTTTCCAATGTGGCGATGTGCGCTGTCGAATCACCACGGTTGACGCTGGCACTTGGTGCTATCTACTGGGAAAGCTGCGCGGATTACCTGATGAGCAGATTGACGGTGAGGTACACGATCAACAACGAGGGCAGTGGATCGGCGAGTGAAGTCGCGATTCGCCAGATTATGACGATACCGGCCGAAGTGAATGTCGCAGACGCGTATCCGCAAGCGATAGCATCTCTGGCCCCCGGGCAGACAGTTGACATCGAAGTGGCGTTCATGGTTCCCCAGGGGATACGGAGGTTTAAGAAATCACTTTCCGCAAGCTGCAAGGATGGAAACGGTATGGAAATCCGGTTTGGCCGGCCTCCCGGATAAGGTCGCGATCGCACGTGAATACTAATTTATGCCGGCCACGGTAACAGATCGCCATTTAATCCAGTGAAGGATACATCGAAATCCGGATAAAGGATCAGGAACTGAATGAAAAAAAATGAATCAGGAGACATCCCTGACGTCGATTCTTCGGATCAGACAACCAGCGGCAGACCCTTGATCGACGATATGGCATGGGGTGGCGCGGGCGCAATCACTTTCGTCGTGACCGCGATCACCCTGACGATACTGGTTTATCTATACGGAATCCTTGCGGATATCACTCCCGAGTTCCCTCTGATTTTTTCGAGACAGTTCCTGTTATCGACTATTGCTATCATGGCGGGCTCGCCTTGCGTCAGTGTCATGGCGGCCCGCCGGTTTGCCGGAAGCCGGTTGAGTGTGGCCTTCCCGTTCGGCGCCGGAGCTGGTTTTCTGATAGCGATCTCGCTTTGGTTCGAGGCAAACGGCGCCGGCGGCAATCCTTTCGAATGGCCTGACATGCTCTGGTTTCTCCAGACAGGCTTTTCCGGGGCGGCCGCCGGTGCGGTAATAGGTGTGGGAGTATCTCGATGCGCGGATCATGGCGTCATTGATGAGCCAGGCCAGGAAAAAAGGACGATTTCGTTATGGAAATTTTCGCTTGCCCTTGTCCTGGTGGTGATTCTCACCATGAGCCTTCCCTTCCTGCTTCTGTGGTCAGCAAAGAAATCTTTCCGGGACAAAGCCAGGGAGCAGGCCTCAAGCTTGTTCAGGGTGCCGGGGGAGCTGACGCTCTCGGTCGTTGATGAAGGCTCCGCTATCGAGGCAATCGGCAGCAATCGGCGATTCAAGGCCCTTGGAAACTGGGAAGCTGATGACCGTGCCGGTACAGTCATCGTTACCGGAAAGCGTAATGGTTACGACGTGGAACCTGATAGCGTAGGGGTCTCGCTGCAATCTACCGTTTATCCATTTCAGGGTCTGATCGACTGGGATGAAACCGGGGCCGGGTCTGTCGCGGTAATGGCAGTCAGTGAGCTGGCCGGGTCTTTTTGTTTAAAACCCCTTGAATATGAGTCAACATCCGGATCCGACCGGCGAAGCCGGGCGATAAATCTGGGGGGAGAAGGTATCGTGGCTGTGGCACGACCCGTGCAGGTGAATAATTCCAGCGACGCAATATATATCACGTTTTCCATAACCGGGATGAACAGGGAAAGCGTTTAGACGATCGATTCCGGGCAAATAGCGGCTTATTCCGGAAAGGGACGGTTCCTGGTGATACTTGTGTTCTGGTTCGATTTTCAGATATCCTCGCTTATACGGGCCGGCGCCGGATCGTTATAATGGGGAAGCCGGTATCGTGTGCCTTGTTCCTGCGGACGGTTTAACTGTGGACTGGTGGCGTTCGATTTGTTTACCGCTGGTCGGTGACAGGTTTACATAAAGCAGTGCATATAAACACATAGGCCCCGGCTTTCATGGGCAAGCGGGGGTAATAATTTATAAAATGCCTCCATATTGAGCTATTTTATATCGAGGGCAGCCCGGTCGTCAGGACCGTTTTTGCTTGCGGGCTGTTTCAGGGTTGTGATATAATTTCTCTAAACTGCGAGGTGATTTTCGGAGTGGGTTATAGACCCGCTTTTTTATTTGGTGCTTGCAGTGGATAAAACAGTCACAATATCTCATATAGAAAGTCTTCTGGCGGATAATCTGCCGGATGTGGATGTTGTGGATGTCGAGGTTGCGGATATTCAGGGGAACTCCGTACTCAGGGTTTTCATTGATTATCCGGGAGCAGTGGATCACGATTTATGCGTGAAAGTTACGGGTCTTCTCGATTGTTATCAGGAAGACCACACGGTCGAGGTTTCCTCACCGGGTATTGAAAGACGGCTGAGAAAGCCTGAGCATTTTCAGGCCTCAGTCGGGAAAAAGATAAATGTAAAAACATTTGGCCCGGTTGAAGGAGGACGGAACTTCACCGGTTTTTTAATTTCAACAGACGGTGATTCACTGATCATGCAGCTGAAGGAGCGCGTGATCTCGCTGTCTCTGGACAACGTTGGGAAGGCAAAAACCGTGTTCGAGTTCGAAGACGAACCCGAAAGCCGGCAGAGGGCCGGCAAGAAGCGGTCAAAGAAAAGAAAATAACGCCCCTGGCTGTTTTTACCGGGATTGTCATATAGATAAAGGAGTCCATTGTGAGCAAGGAAATCGTTGAGGCCCTGAGGCTTCTGGAAGAGGAAAAGGGAATCAGTTTTCAGGTGTTGCTGACCGCGCTCGAGGACGCCCTGTTGTCCGCATATAAAAAGACACCGGAGGCTGTGGACTACGCCAGAGTTGAAATAGATCCCGAGAGTGGTGAGATAAATATTTATGAGTTGATCCTCCCCGAGCGTCCGGCAGCGGTTGTGGCGCAGGAAGCCGCGGCTGCGGCAGCCGCCGAAGCCGGAGAAGAAACTGAAGCGTCCGAAGAAGCGGAGGGCGCGACCGCTGAGGCTCCGGCAGCTGAAGCCACAGAGGAAGAAGAGGAGGAATTCGATCTCTCCATGTACGACGAGAGTGAGATCGAGAAGGTCAAGCTGGAGACTCCGGAAGATTTCGGGCGCATCGCCGCCCAGACCGCCAAGCAGGTAATCTTTCAGCGTATCCGCGAAGCCGAGCGGGACATGATGTTCGATGAGTACCAGGACCGCAAGGGTGAGATTGTGACCGGCATCGTGCAACAGAGCGACCAGCGCTACACACTGGTCGACCTTGGCAAGGTGGAGGCTCTGCTTCCCGAGAGCGAGCAGGTCGATCGTGAGCGTT
>ERZ1739053.40-NODE-41-length-11710-cov-9.262033_pt1 | contig 11710 bp, 14 predicted proteins | sample MGYA00581758_ERZ1739053 | MGnify/ENA primary metagenome ERZ1739053 (study PRJEB42929, sample SAMN08275521) | rhizosphere metagenome | isolation source: Rhizospheric soil replicate 1 | host: Colobanthus quitensis | place: Antarctica: Devils point, Livingston Island...
GTGCGGACTATCGGAGGCTCAGCTCCTGTATGCGGCGTGACGGCCTGCTCCTGGCGGCGATGATCGAGGCGTGTGGCCACGCCGTGGACTTGGTCGAGGGTGTCGCGGTCGAGGACTTGGCTGCGGATCGGATCCGGCGCGACGCGCTGCTTTGGAACTTCGCCGTCCTCGGGGAGGCCGCCGCGCAGTTGTCGGCTGAGCTGAAGCACGAGTTCGCTGACGTCGCCTGGCGCCAGCCGGCCCGTTTGCGCAACCGGATCGTGCACGGCTACTGGTCCATCGACCTAGACGTCGTCCACGCGACGGCGCAGGAGCAGCTGCCTGGCTTCACCACTGACCTGAGGCGCGTGCTCGCCGCCTTGGCCGACCAGGACGACGGAGGCCCGGCTGATCGGCTCCGCCCGTGACAGGGCAAGACTGAGCCTCCCGCGCGGCACTCGATCGCTTAGACGTGCTCCCGCGTGACCCTGGCCCTCGACGCTCTCGACTCGCAGACTGTCCGAGGTGAAATCGGAAGGTCGGCGGTTCGACCCCGCCCCTGGCCACCACAGGAACCGCAGGTCAGACGGCCTTTGACCTGCGGTTTTGTCTCCGGTGGCCCAGACTTCCTCTCGTTGGCCGACCACGAGTGACCGTGAATCCCCCCGGCTGGCCAGGAGTTATCGCACGAGTTATCGCACGGAACTTCGATCCGAAAGCTCTGGCCAGGTGATGCCCAAGGTCCTGCAGGCGTGGCAGGCTCACTGGGCGTTGCTCGTGGTGGTCTTACCTTTCGGCCGGCAAGATGACTCGGCCGTCCAATCGTCGGGCACGGCGACCGGGCCGTCCCGCAGTTCCTCTGGCAGCACCGATTGGGGTGCATCTTGCCAGACGAACGGCCGCAGAAAGCGACGACTGGCCGTTGTCCCGCGACTGGCCGGCTCAGCCACGCACGCCGCTCCCCGGCGCACCGACGGGCTTGCCGCCTGCTCCCTCACGGGCTCTTCCGGCGGTGCTTCGAGTCCGGTGTCACCGGTGGTACACGTGCGCGCCAGCAACAACTGAGCTAGACCGGCGAAGGACTGGCGCATGGGCCAAGTGAGTGGGTCCTATGGCGCTCAACACTTCGACCTCTGGAGGTGTTGCCCCTTCAAGGGCCATTGAGTTCTGCCCTACAGAACCGGGAGAATGAGTCGGAGTCCTTGGACGTAACCGCTTCAAAGATCTCAGCGGGTGCGGCGACGGCTGCCCCACCGCACGGTGCGCCTCCTGGGCCTGCTCGGTCCGACCGCTCTCGAGTTAGGAATGCGTCCGTTCTCAAACGTACGACTTAGTCCTGCCCACCGGCGCCTTCGCCGGTCTCCCCGAAGACGCCCTCGACTGCGCCGCCGGCCTCTACCTCGGCGACCCCACGGGCTGACCAACCCCCGACGAACTTACAAACCTGACCACTTAGCCGATGTGCCTGACTTCACGGAAGCGGGATCCGCAACGCGGCCGGCAAGGTCGATCAAACTCGCCTGTGGCGATGACCAGGTAGGCTTCGAATCAGTCACTTATCCGAGTAGTGCTCCGCCGTCCACGTGGTACGTCGTCGCGGTCGTGTATCCATTGTCGATCAGGTGCACGACGGTGGAGGCCACGTCCTGCGGCCGGCCGACTCGTCCAACCAGCAAAGTTTGAGACTGCTGCTCGAATGCCGTTTTCTTCTCGTCTTTGGTGAGGTGCGACCATCCCTCGGTGTCGACGACTCCGGGGCTGACTGCATTGACCCGCACAGGGGCCAGCTCGAGAGCCAATCAACGCATGAGACCCTCGATTGCCGCGTTGACAGCCGTGACAGCGACCGTGCCTGCTGCGGGCCGGTCGACGGCGACACCTGAAAACAGCGTGATGCTGCCTGTCCCGGGAAGCTGCGGCCCGAAGACTTTGGCGGCACGGTAGTACCCCCAGAACTTCGAGTCGAACACTTTTTGCGCGTCCTCGATGGAGAGCTCCCGAAAGGGAGCGTAGATGAGTGCTGCAGCGGACAACACCAGATGGTCGATCTGGCCGATTTCGTCAGCGGCAGCCTGAATGCTGCGCTCGTCGGTCAGGTCGACGCGGAGGCCGCGCACGCCTGGGCCAATCTCGTTTGCTACGGATTCGGAGCGGGCCATGTCGCGGCCAGCGATGACGACGTTGTCGCCCCGCCCGGCGAGAAGTTCGGCGACTGCCCGCCCCATGCCGGAAGTTCCTCCAACGATCAGCACGGTCTGGGGATTGTTCATTCTGCAATTTCCTTCTGAGTGGTGAGTCTGGTTGGTTTCGGGTCGAGGGCAACGGGACGTGACCGGAGTCCGCCAACGTGGTCGATATTCTCCGAACTAGAAGTGATCATGGTGCGGCCGGCGGCAGCAAGCTGGCGTCGTTCGTGCTGGTCGTTGTCGGGGCTGGTGCTGATGCTGCGGCCGGCGGCATGGGTGAAGCTGGGTGTGTTCAGGGCCGGGTGGGGGTCGGGGTTCGTGTCCCCGACCCCCACCGATCATCCGAATCGGCTACGGGGTGCCGGTAATGACTTTGTTTTTCGCAATGGAGTTCTGGTCGGTCGTCGATAGGGGTCCTACCGCCAACACCAGATTGTTAATAGCACCGTTCCTGAAGATCACGTCGTTTCCCGCCGTGAAACCAGATGACTGAAGAGTCATGGTGTTACCATTCGCCTTGATGTCTGCGCCGACGCCAGTTGTAGCATTACGGTCATTATTGACTATCCAATGGTTATTGTCAGAATACTGGCTGACGTCCATCATTGCGACCGTGGCCATGTGGTTGTGGACCATCCGGAAGTTGTTGTTGGCAACAGAATTCGCAGCACTAAGCGAGTTCAAGCGAACGTTCGTCTGAAAACCAACCGTCGCCGTTGCATTGAAATCGTTCCACAAAATGGGGCCGTTTGTCGCATCGAAGTTTAGGGCATACTTCGATGTTCCAGTGGGCATCGAAGTCGCGATACTGGAGAACTCGAAAGTGCTGTCGGTGATCACTTTGAGGTGATCCAGATTGGTGAGGTTAGTTGGCTTGAACAGCACCGCAGAGCCATTCACAGCGCCAGTAACAACCAGTCCGAATCTGAAGTGACAATCCTCGCAGCTATCGATAGTTAAGGCGTCACCACTTGTTGGGTTGTAATTTATGATGGATTCGCCGCCATCGATTCTGAAGTCTTGTGCGGCTGGGATCCTCAACGTTTGGTTGAGGAAGTAAACGTTATTGTTTGTCGACACTCCGGCGTTGTCCAGCGCGCGGCCCCCAGTGATGTAGAGGTCCAGTCCGGAGTTGACGGCGTAGTTGACGGCTTCCTGGAGCCCGTCCGTCTGAGTCGTCCCGCCGATGGTGCCGGCTTTGGAGTGCTGGATCACGCCGGCCGAGTCGACCACAAGGGTGCCGTCCGGACCGATGACCTCGGGCTGTGCTACTCCGTTGGAACTGGTCTTGAACTGGGCGACGACATAGGGATGAGTGAGTGCTGTGATCGACGCGACGGCCGATTTTCCGGACAATACGCCCGACACAATCAGTGCAGGAAGTATCAGAGCCAGGGCTATACCGGCGGGGAATACTTTGCGTAACGTAATGTAGTGGGACATAGTTAGATCGTTTCCTCCGTTGTCTTTAGTCGAGTTCTTGGAAGTCCGTACTGTTAAGCACCTCAGGCTGCGCTTAAGGGTCGCCCATTAGTTAGGGCGATGTTGCAGCCCAATCTGAAAGAAGAATCGTTGTGTTGGCCACCCGCCATGCGGTGGTGAGCGACTGTGTGCGCGACAGCGGTATGGCCGTACGAGCCCGCCATCCATCCAGACGGTCATCGTCGGCCCTCAACCTCAACATGCTTGCGTGCGGCGGCGAGTTCCTCGTTCAACGAGGCCCGAAGAAGCGCAATATCAGATGAGACGACGACCTCGTCGAACCCTATGGCGGCTAGCTCTCTGGCATCGGCGCCAGACGTTGAGAACGTTCCGGCTTGAATCCGCTGAGAGTGAGCTGCACTGATCACCTGGTCCAGGGCCGCAACGAAGTCCTGGTCTGTCCTATCAGCAGGAACACCCAACGCAAGGCTTAAGTCAACGGGACCGACGTACAGCCCGGATATCTGCGGAACGGCGGCTATTTCGTTGACTCGTCGCGCAGCCTCAGCGGTCTCGATCATCACGTATATGCTCGGCTGCACGTCGGCCACGTCAGCCGGCTCCTGGCGTAGCCCATAGCGTTGGCCGCCGTAGCTGCGAGCACCCTTCGGCTGGTACCGCGATAGGCGAACCGCGAGCTCGGCGTCCTCGGGGCCGGTGACCATGGCGATGATCGCTCCTGACGCTCCGGCGTCGAGGTAATGCGGAAGCTTGTCGATCTCCCGACAGTTGATGCGGACAAAGGCCGGGACCCCCATAGCGTCGAGTTGCTGAATCGCGCGGACGGTCGATTCGAAACCGAAGAACCCATGTTGCACATCGAGTCCAACGAAATCGAATCCTGCGCGCCCAAGGGCTTCGATGGAAAGCAGGTCGCCGAGCATTGACCATCCGCCGAGGGCCAGCGGCTCGCACGCCGCCTTTTCGTTCCCGGTGACCGGGTTGTTGCCGTACATAAGTGATGGATTCCTTCCAGTGACTAACGCTGCGTCCTGATCTCAGGATGCAGGTTCGGGTTCGCCGTCTAGGCGCGATATAAAACGTCGGTATTCGCCAAGGCCTGCAGTGACGGCTTGTCGTGGAAACGGCCAGCCGAATAGGTCCCACGCCGCGGAGAGGCCCCTACCGGCGAGGCGATCTGCGATATCTGATAGGTCGACGACGCCTGCGCCCGGGGGGAAATGCAATTGTTCGCTGCGCGCGTCGGAATCGGAAAAGTGAACATGGGTGACGGCCGACAGGACACGTTCAGAAAGGTGGCCGGCGAAGTCGGGTCCCATCGCGACAGCGAAGTGCGTGATGTCCAGGCAGATTCCGGCTCCGACAGCTACGAGGGCATCGGCGGTGGGCTCCAGCATGTCGAACTTGAGAGCGAAGGTGTTGGGGTGGAGTTCGACGCACACTTCGGGAGTGCTGGGTCCGGGGTACTCGGCGAGGGCTGCCGCAATGCACGACGCAAGGATCTGCGGCGCGCGTTCGATCAGCCTACGATCAGTGAGTTCACCGTCCCAGATCAGCAACCTTGGTGCGCCGATCGCCTCGGCGAGCCGCAGCCGATCGATCAGGAACTGCACCGCTTCATCGAAGGACTGTGCGCTGGAGAATGGATCGAAATCGCCGATAATCCCGTTGAAGGTAGAGATGACGTTTCCACGCCTGCGCATATGGGCTCGCGCCGCGGCGGCATGCGCTTCGAACAGTGGGACCTCGACGATCCGCGGTCCAAGTTGGCCCATGAAGACTTCAACAGCTTCGAATCCAGATGCGGCCAGTACGTCGATCGCCGATTCGAGATCAAGCTGCGGAAGCGCGACGGTCATGCCGATCAGTAGCCCGTGGTCGATCGACGCCTTTCCTGTCATGCGAGATCTCCCTTGTATCACCACTGACGCCCAATTTGACGTTGAGTGCTGCACTGATAGTTAATGTCTTTCCGCGACTGGGGCCGCAGTCTCATAGCGCGGCTCCCAGTTCGTGTAGGAGCCTGGTTCCGATCTCGGTCAAAAGCCCCTCAGGCAACCGATTCTCCGGGCCCTGGCATCCCACGGCACCGACCAGCTTGCCTCGGACCCAGACCGGCACTGCCACGCAGGCTGATCCCTCGAATGTCTCGCCGTAGTCGAGGGCGAACCCACTTTCCGCGGCAGCCATAACCCGCTCCCGTAGCTCCAACGGTCCGTGTGCGGCATTGGCGGTGCCATCCTTGTACTCCAACAGTCCGAGTTTGGCGTCCAGCGACACCGGATCCAGCGCTGACAGGTACGCCTTGCCCAGTGCAGAGCAGTGCATCGCACGCACGGTTCCGAGCTGTTCGCGTAGCGCGATGTGGTGCCGGGACGTGAAGTAGAGGGCATAGACCATCGACCCGCCGGCTGGGACGGCGTAGGCCATGGCTTCGCCGTATTCCTCACAGAATCTCGAGAGCACCGGCCTGAGCGTTTCGCCGATGTCGGAATGATCGTTGCTGTTGGCCACGATTCCCCACAGCCACGAGGAGATGGGCGAGTATGCCTTGGTTTGGGAGTTACGTTCGATGTAGCCGGAGGATGCCAGTTCCTGGAGCAGTCGCAGCGCTGTGCTTCGGTTGATCAGCATCAGTCTGGCCAACTCGGCAGCGGTGCGTGGCTGCTTGGCCAGAAGCTCGATAGCCTTCAGCCCTCTCAGCTGGGCTGATGCAGCCGTCGGTAATTCCTCCAGGGAAGCTAGACCCGCCGCCGTTCCCCGGCGGCCGGTCGTCTTGCTGGCCTGCCGATGTTGGGTAGCTGGTCGACGTCGCGAGTCTCGATCCGGCTGTGCCCCGAGACTGTCAGGCGATGTGCCGAAACTCTTATTCGTTGACATTAATGCTCTCCGTCCACTTCTTGACAAATTCCTCTTATGTAGTCGGCGCTTAGACGGGCACCGCGTTCGGCGTCTATCGGGAAGGCGCCGGAGATGCCCGCTTCGTACTCGACTACCATCGCCCCGCCGTATCCGATGTGATTCAGCGCGCTTATTACGTTCGCCCAATTCACGCTGCCCGATCCCGGCGGTGCCCATCGCGGCTGTTCATAGGTGCCTTCGAGTACGTCCTTGAGATGCACACCTGCGACAAGGTCGCCCAATTGGTGAATGGACGCGACCACATCGGCACCCACCACCTGGTAGTTACTGGGATCGACGTTTGCGTAAATGTTGGCTGACCCTGCGGCTTCCCTGATCGACAGAAAGGACTGGGCGTCGTAGGCGAGTGAGCCGGAGTACGTCTCGACGACAATTTTCACACCTCGCTGTCGGCCCATCTCGGCTACGACGCCCAGTGTTTCTGCTGCGCGTAAACGATCACCCGAAAGGTGATCCGTTTGGGTAGGTGAGAGATCAAGGAACACGATCATGGCGGGAAAGCCGAGATCGCTGGCGAGTGCCAGTTCCCGGTCGTACGCCTGGATGGCGCGTAACCGGTCGGGCTTATCTACTGATGCGAAAAGGCCCACGTCGAGATCGATGCCGTACCCGCCGGTCAGGTATGTCAGAGGCATCAGCTCATAGTTGCGGAGCATCCGCGCCATACCCGCGCCACCGTTTTGGCGCATCGAATGTGGGCAATGTGTTTCTACTCCGCATATTCCAATGTCAGCCATGCTCCTCAGCGCTTCGCTGAAAGTCCAGTTCGCAAAGTTGTACCCGACAATCGAACAGCCGATCGCTGCCGACTGCTGGGTGGGCAAAGGCTGGTTAGAGCTTCCCATAGTCGACCCCCAATGACTGACACACCTGCACGATGTCGTCGCGAACCCGCCGGCTGATGGGAATTCCGGATCGCCTTCGCTGGGTGCGTTGTCGAAATTCGATATCGCCAGGAACCAAGACTTCTTGGTGACCGGAAGCGGGGGTGGCGCTCTTGATGCCGTTCAGGAACGTCCTTGTCGAGACGCCGTATGCCGCCGAGTCCATGAACGCCGAGACGTCAATCACGAGAAAGAACGATCCCCCCAGGTGGTTGTTCTCCTCAGTAGCCATCCGGCCGTTCAGAGCGCCCAGAAGGCAAGTGAGCAGCGACAATCCGTACCCCTTGTGCTCACCGAAGATCACCAGACTGCCTCCGTCGAGATAGGCGTCCGGATCGGTCGTGGGGGCACCCGCCGCGTCGAGCGCAACCCCCTCGGGGAGTGGCTCGCCCCGCTCCTTGTAGATCCAGGTACGTGCGTTGGCGATGGTCGTTGTAGCGAAGTCCACAACGAAGGGGCTGTCATCGCCGGTCGGAACGCCTGCCGCGATCGGATTGGTGCTTAGCGCGCGCTGGCTGCTGCCGTAGGGAACGGCAAGAAACTCTCCGGGCTTGCCTTCACCGAACGTCACGAGTCCCACCATGCCGCGGGCCGCAGCGTCCTCAGCGTACTGGCCAAGGCGTCCGATATGTGGACTGTTTCCCAGGCTGACGGCGCCAACGCCCGACTCTTGTGCCTTGGTTATGGCTTGCTGAAGACAGAAATGTGCGGCGTGCATCCCCCAGCCTCCGTGCGCGTCGACGCGTGCGGTCGACGTCTTCTCGGTAACGATCGTCGGTCGCGCAGTGGGGTTCAGGGTGCCTTGCTGGATTTGCCTCAAGTAGCCGGGGATCTGGATGATCCCATGCGAGTCGTAGCCGGCGAGGCTTGCGTTCACGAGGTGTCGCGTTACCACCTCGGCGATGTCTGGCGGAGTAGCCACCGCGATCAGGATCGAGCGAATCAGGCGCTCGAGTTCAGCTTGGTCCATGATCACACCCTCGTCAGCGCGAGTCCTCGCCCCGTCTGCGTCGTTCACGTCGGAGGTCACGATTTCCGATTCTTTACTGGTCAACCCTTCACGCTCCCTGTCAATGACACACCTTTGGTCAACCATCGCTGAGCGAAGATGAACACGATCCCGACCGGCAGGACGAACAACAGAGTTCCCATGCTGACGATGGGCGCCGCTGTCACGCCGGGCACCGACGATCCCGAGAGCGGGATGGCGATCGCCATCGTCTGTCTTTCAGGCGAATGCAGGTAGACCAATGGAGTGAAATAGTCGTTGTAGCTGGCTACGCCTTGAAGTACCGCAGCGATGATCAACGGCGTTCGGGACAACGGCAGGACCACCCGAAAGAATGAGGTCAGTCGGCTTCCGCCGTCTACCAGAACGGCCTCCTCAAGTTCGCGCGGAATGGTGCGGAAGCTCTGTCTGAGGAAGAAAATGATGAACGCGTTGACCGCGAAAAAGTTCGGGATGATCAACGGCCAGAAGGTGTCGATCCAGTGCATCTTCACGAACAGTACGTACTGTGGAATCAATAAGACCTGCGCTGGAAGCATCATGGTAGACAAGATCAGCAGAGTGACGATACCGCGGCCCCTGAACTGAAGACGAGCTAGCGGATAGGCCACAACCGCACAACTGCAGACCGTGCCTATGATTGACAATGCCGTGATCACCAGAGTGTTGGACATCAGTCGCGGGAAGTCGACGACGCTGAGGAAGGTGCCGAGGTTCTTCCCCGTGAAGGGCTTGGGGATGAGAAGCAACGGATCGGTGACCCATTGTCCCTGTGTTTTGAAGGCCGTCGCGACTAGGTAGAGCAGCGGCGCAACGATCGCGATACCGAGGACGGCAAGCAGCGCCTGAACGGCGATCTGAGCGCGAAACGCACGGCGCTGGACGGCCGTTCTCGACGAACGTGAAGGGATCCTTTGGAACGGATTTGGCTGCCGTCGCGCGGATTTTCGCGTTGCATCGCCTCGCATCAGAGTGACCTTCCTACAGCATGTCGTCGGACTCGTAGTAGATGAAAACTTCGCGTTGCATCGCCTTGCATGACAGTGACCTTTCACTACAGCTTGTCGCCGGTCTCGTAGTAGGTGAAACGGCGACTGCCGCCGAGAATCGTCAGTGTCAGGATGAGCATCCCTGCGAAGAGCGTCCACGACACCGCAGATCCGTAGCCCAAGCGCAGGTTCTGGAATGACTGTCGATAGATGAAGATGCCCAACAGGTCAGTGGAATTGCCTGGTCCGCCCTGCGTCATGATGTACACCTGAGCGAATGCTTGAAACGAGGCGACGACACCGAGAATCAGGTTGAGCAGTAAGATCGGGCTGATCATAGGCAGGGTTATGTGCCGCAGCTGGCGGAAGGCACTCGCACCGTCGAGCTGGGCGGCTTCGTACAATTCTGGATCAACGGCCGCACGTGCGCCGAGGAACAGCAGCATCCCGGTACCGATGGTCCAATAGCGCATCAGAATGACCGCCGACAGCGCCCATTGTGGATCATTGAGCCAGTGCGGGCCCGTCAATCCCATTAGTCGCAGTACGCCGTTCACCAACCCGGCTTGGGGGTCCCATACTCCACCCATGATCATTCCTTCGGCGGCACCGCCGAGCAGCGTCGGAAAGTACAGTAGGGTTCGCCAGAATCCCGACATTCGACGTGCCTGAAAGAGCAGCAGTGCGGCGGCGAGGGCGACGACCAACCCGTAAAAGGTGCCGACCATTCCGTACACCATGGTCACTTTCCACGAGTTCCAGAACAACGGGTCGTGCAATGCGATGCGGAAGTTCTGGAGGCCGAGCCAATGCAACGGGTCGAAGACGTCATAGTCGGTGAAGGACAAGAACAGCGAAGCCACCAGCGGCCCAGCAGTAAAGATGAGGAAGCCGAGGAGCCACGGCGCTAGCATCAGCCAGCTCAGGCGCCGTGTTCCCCGAGAGACCGTCTTTCTAGCCATTCTTGAGAACTTGATTGACGTCGCTCTCCAAGGTGTTGAGCGTCGCGGACGTGTCACCTTGGGCGTTGTTGAGGTAGCTCACGATGTCCTTGGTGATCGCGGTGAAGAGATCAGCGTTGTACTTGTGATTCATCTCCGGCACCGCTGCGGCCGAGATCGCCGGGTTCTTCCACAAATCGAGCAAGTGGGTTGCACCAGCCATATCGGTGCTCATCAGTTGCGCCACGTCCGGGGAGAGCATCGCGTCGGTGCGTGCAACCGGATGCTGAAACACCTTGAAGAAGGTGATCATGCTGTCCTTGCTAGTCATGAATTTGATGAAGTTCCAGGCATCAGGGGCGTTCGTGCACGTCTTGGGCACACCCCAGCCATCGGTCGAGATCACGGTCACGTCCTTGCCGCCAACGTCCGGCTTCGGGATGAGGTAGGCGGCATCCCAGGTTGACTTGAAGGCAGCCGCCGCACCCTCCAGGGTTGCCACCGCGTTCGGTAGCCACGGGCCAAGGTAGCTCGACGCCTCTTTTCCGGATACGAAGTTCGAGATCGCGTTGTCCTTGGACTGGTTCACCTGGCTCGGGGGCAGGGCCACCTTGTCTTTCCAGATCGAGTCATGCATGAACTGCAACGCGGTCTTACCGGCCGCAGTGTTGAACAGGGCCTTCGTCGCCGTGGGTCCGTTCTCACCGTCGAGGAACTGCCCGCCAGCTCCGAGCACCAGCGTCATGAACTCGCTAGGCAACCAGGTGTTGCCCGGCACGTCATAACGCCATCCCAGGCCAGGGGATGACACCGTGCCACCTGACATCTTGGTGTTCTTTTTTGCCCAGGCGATCCACTCCGAATAGGTGGTCGGAATGGTGGCACCAGCCGATTCGTTGGTCCGCAGGTAGATCTGGTTGGCGCCACCGAGGAACGGCACGAAAAGCTGAGTTCCGTGCACGTCCTGCAGACCCTTCTTGAAGGCCGGTAGATACTGCGCCAACTGATCCTTGCCGATGATCGAGGCGTCCACCGGAGCCATCACATTGGACGAGGCGATTGCTGATTCGACCTGGGTGTTGCTGTACATGACGCATGGCAACTGCGCCCCGGCGGCCGCTGACAGTACCCGCTGTTGGAATGTCGTCCAGTCGACGGGTTGAATCTTGACCTTGATCGTGGGGTTCGCCTTCTCGAAGGCAGTGACCACTGGGGCAATGGCCTTTGCAAACAAGGGTCCGTGCGCATCCCAGACGACGAGGTCATTCTGAGCGCTGGAGCTCTTGGCGCTTCCCGATGAGCACGCGGCGAGGCTCGAGGCCACGACTGCGGCGATCGCTATCATTGCTGATCTGCG
>ERZ1739053.41-NODE-42-length-11665-cov-6.387855_pt1 | contig 11665 bp, 12 predicted proteins | sample MGYA00581758_ERZ1739053 | MGnify/ENA primary metagenome ERZ1739053 (study PRJEB42929, sample SAMN08275521) | rhizosphere metagenome | isolation source: Rhizospheric soil replicate 1 | host: Colobanthus quitensis | place: Antarctica: Devils point, Livingston Island...
CGCTGGCGTGAGAACGATGGTGGGCAACCGCGGCCGCAACTGGCACGCCGCGAGCCACACCAGCGCCGGGAGCCCTGGTCCCGACTCGCGCCGTGCCAAGTACGCGGGGGGTGCGGCGGCGCGGGGAAGGTACGACGGTAGTCAGTCACCTGGAGGCTCGGACATTCGAAAGCTCCACGTCGAGTCGCCGGGCACAGGCGAGGATCAGTGCCCAGGTGAGTTCCACCGCATCGGAGCTAGAGCCACCAGTCCCGCACACTGTGATGCCAAGGTCCCTTGCCGCCTTCAAATCGATCGCCGAGTTGCGCGCTCCAGTGGTCACGAGCAACTTCATTTCAGGCAGTTGCATGAGGGTGGATCGGGGGAAGGCGGTGCGCTCGCGCATAGCCACCACGATTGGGAAGGGTCGTAAGGCGTCCACTACCTGGTCCTCCGTGCCGAAGGGCTCACGGAAGGTGACGGGGGACGCTTTCGTCGCTAGTCGGGACCAGTTGGCGGTCTCCAGGGCGACGCCTTGGTAGTCGTCGAGGATCGCGACAGGGCAGGGCAACTTGGGTGCGTCCATGATCCCATCATGCCCCTCTCGGCTCTACTCAAACTGCGCGTGTGGCCGGCTCTTGCGGCCCTTCTGCTGCAGGCGATTGGTCTCGACGGCAAATCGCTGGTCGAGCGTGGCCGCTGACTTTTGGCACAGCATCACCGCTGTCCGGCGTACAGATCCATCTCGGGCAAGCCCGCAACCAGGGCACTAACTGGGCAATGTAGGTCGTCGGGGCGTACATCACGATCCGGACGGGCTGGCCTGAGGGTGGTCACCTGATCTGGCCGGGCCAAAGCGCTCGCCGTCCCCGCTACGCCGTGCGGCGGGCGCTACCCGGACCACGGCATTGCCGACACCAGGAGAGTCAGTCCAGCACCAGCTGGCCACCCCGAAGCCGTGGAAGCCCCGCAAACCTCAGGGCCCAATTGGCCGGCATCATGAGCCTGGAACTCGGTCGCCCTTGACGTCTCCGACCTTTCTGCCTAAATGGCCGTACATTTCCCCTGCATCTTCCACGATCCACGCAGGCGCAGTTGATCTGACCGTAATACCGTATTACCGTCTGCCAATCGTATGAGCAGCCGAGATGACGTTCACGCTCAGTTGCCAAGTGAGAGGGAGATCCCTATGAACACGGATAGGCGCACCGTTCGCGGCACTCCCGTCGCAAGACGGCTAGGACTCTCGGGCAGGGACCGAAGATGAGCACACCCAACAGCGGCATCAGGCGCGCGGCGAGGGTGGCTGCCCCACTGCGGCAGCAGGTCAGTGAACTGCTACGGGAAGCCATTGCCTCAGGCGAGTTCGCGCCAGGTGATCGGCTGATCGAACGTGATCTGTGCCAGCGCTTCGAGGTGAGCCGAACGGTGATCCGGGAGGCTCTGCGGCAGGTCGAGACTGACGGGTTGGTCACGATGGTGGCCCACAAGGGGCCGGAGGTTACCCGGGTAACCAGGGCGGACGTCGTCGCTCTCTATGAGGTACGCGGTGCTCTCGAAGCACTTGCAGGACAGTTGTTTGCCGACCGCGCAAGCGCTGGCGCCAAGCTTGACCTTGCCAAGGCCATCGACAACGTCGAGGCCGCGATGATCAGCGGTGACCTGCGGGAAGCGTTGGCTTCGAAGGACGCGTTCTACGCAACGCTGCTCGCAGGAACAGGGAACGAGATCATCTCCGCGACGTTGCGCACGCTGTACGCCAGAATCCAGATGATGCGTGGACTGTCGCTCGGGGCACCTGGCCGCGCGCCGCAGACTCTGCGCGAACTTCGCGAGTTGCTTTCGGCGGTGCAGGCCTCCGACGGCCCGCGCGCCTGGAAAGCCTGTGACGAGCACGTCAAGGCCGCTGCTGCGGTAGTGCTGCATCAACTAGATCAAGCCGCGGCCGAGGGCGTCCCGGTCATTTCCTCGTCGAGATGACTATCAAGAAAGTACGAATGTTGTGGCAATTGCGCGCGAAACAAGACTTTGCTCAATTGATATATGTAATCAGCTCTTCATACAACAACTAAGCCACGAACGGGAGCCAGCATGACGGTCGCCGAAGTTCTCAGGATCGGAAAAGAATGGCGTGCCGGTGAACTGACGTTCGCAAGCATCAACCCTTTCACGCAGGCTCCTTGGGCTGCCGTTCCCGAAGCGACGAAGGTCGACGTTGACGACGCGATTGCAGCCGCGCGCGAGGCGTTCGACCACGGGCCGTGGCCGCGCTTGGGTGCGGATGAGCGCGCCGCGGTTCTCAACCGAATTGCCGACCTGATCGAGAGGGACGCCGACGCGTTGGCCCTAGCTGAGAGCCAGGACAATGGCAAAGGGATCCGCGAGGTGTCGGGACAGATCAAAGCTCTGCCCGCCTGGTACCGATACTTCGGCCAACTGGCTACCGGCATGGAAGGCCGGGTTGTGAACACCGGGAAGCCCAACTTCTTCGGCTACGTCGTGGAGGAACCCGTCGGAGTGGTAGCCGCGATCCTTCCGTGGAACTCCCCGCTGTTCCTACTCGCGTTCAAACTTGCGCCGGCGCTCGCCGTGGGCTGCACATTTGTGGCCAAGCCATCCGAGGTCGCACCAGTATCCATCCTTCGATTCGCCCGCCTTCTGGAAGAAGCCGGTGTCCCCGATGGTGTCTTCAACACCGTTGCAGGCAGTCGACCCGAAGTCGGACAGTGGCTGGTGGCCTCCGATCAAGTCGACAAGGTGACTTTCACCGGATCCGATCGGGTGGGTGCATTGGTGGCCCAGAGTGCAGGATCTCATCTGGCAGATGTTGCCCTCGAACTAGGTGGGAAGTCGGCGAACATAGTTTTTGGCGACGCGGACGTCGACGCAGCCGTCAATGGACTGCTGGCCGGGATTTTCGCCGCGGGCGGGCAGACGTGTATCGCCGGCTCGCGTGCGCTCATTCACTCCTCGATCTACGACGAGGTGTTGGACCGGGTCTGCAAGAGGGCCGCCGAGATCAGGCTGGGCAATCCCCTGGAGATGTCGACCGATATGGGCCCGCTGGCCAGCGAGGCACAGTTCCTCAAGGTCGGTCGCTACTGCGAACTCGCCCGTGAGCGCCGCATCGATATCAGATATGGCGGCCATCCGTCTGAGCTCGGTGGATGGTTCTTCACGCCGACGGTGATGGCTGACGTGGACGACGCCCACCCGGTCTGGTGCGAGGAGATCTTTGGACCCGTCTTGGCGTGTCAGCGGTTCACCGACGACGCGGAGGCGTATGCGATGGCGAACGCCTCGCCGTACGGACTGGCCGCGGGCGTATGGACCAATGACATTCGCCGAGCCTTCGCGGCCGTGCGTCAGCTCCGCGCGGGGACTGTCTGGGTCAACACCTACCGCACGATGGGGCCATCCATGCCCTTCGGTGGCGTGAAGAAGAGTGGTCACGGGCGTGAGAACGGAGTGGAGGGGCTCCGCGAGTTCCTACAGCCCAAGGCCGTGTGGATCGAAACCGAGGGCGCTGTTCGCGACCCCTTCACCGTGGGCTAGAGATCAGAGGGAGAGTCAACATGGGTGCACTTCAGAAGGCAGTCGGTCATCTGGCCAATGACGTTTCGACGTCTGGGCTGCCGGCGCTGGGTACGTGCTCGATGCATTTTGTTGTCGCCGAAGATACGTTCACCGTCTCGATCGTCGACGGTGCATTCAACATCGGTGCCGACAACCCAGAGCAGACCGAGTGGGACTTCACTTACACGTTGAACCGCTCATCCTGGGACACCTTCTGCTCGAATCCGCCCCCTCGCGGCTACACCAGCGCCCAGTCCATCTATGCCACCCTCGGCGGCACCTGCGTCAGCGGTGACCGGGTCGCCTGGGCTGAGTATTCAACCGTCCTCGACCGGGTCCTTGAGGCGCTGCGTGGCCGAGTCTGCGGAGATCGCCCTGCGCGCAACGACAACCCGCCGCTGAGTTCTTCGCGCAGTCCGATCGTCGGCGGATACATCCAGCTTTCTGTCTCCGGAGTCGGGCGTCGCATCTATTTCGAGAGTGCGGGCGAGGGCCAAGCTGTTCTGTGTCTGCACACGGCCGGGGCGGACTCTCGTCAGTTCAGGTACCTCCTCGAGGACGAGGAGCTCACCTCTCGCTATCGGTTCGTGGCATTCGATCTACCGTGGCATGGCCGCTCAGACCCGCCGGACGACTGGGCAACCACCACCTACGCGCTCGAGACGGAGACCTACGCCGAAACAATCCTGGCCGTCATGGACGAGCTCGGGCTGGATCGACCCGTCCTGATGGGGTGTTCCATGGGGGGCGCGATCGCGCTGTACATGGCGAGTCGTCATGGCGGCCGATTCGCCGGCGTATGCGCGTTGGAGGGTGGCCTGGGCAACCCCGGGCGCTTCGTGCCTTGGACCAACCATCTCGAGGTCGACCACTCCCATTTCCTAACAAGCTGGGTGGGCGGGCTGATCGCGCCGAGCAGCCCCAGCGGACCGCGCAACCAAACCCTCTGGGGTTACGCACAATCCGGACCAGGCGTGTACCAGGGAGATACCTATTTCTATTCCAACGACCTTCCCAAGCACGCCACCTCACTGATGCCAGCCACTTGTCCTCTGTGGGTATTCAGCGGCGAGTACGACTATTCGGCGACTACGGAAATGAGCCGCGAGGCTGCTGAAAAGATCGGCGGAGAACTGGTAGCAATGAAAGGATCGGGCCACTTTCCGATGTCGGAAGATCCAGTGGTCTTCCGGTCATATCTCGTCCCAGTCCTCGACAAGATCTCAGCCACGGCGAGGGCCACTTGATCGCCCACCACCCGACTCCCTGGCATTGGGGTACGAGCCGGCTGAGACCGCTGGCGGAATCGTCCCTGGAGAGGGAGATCCACGGTGGGTGACTTATTCGTTCTCAACAATGTCACGGTCGCCTTCGGTGGCGTGAAGGCGCTTGACAATGTCTCCCTGTCGCTCGACGCTGATGCAGGCGTCACCGGGATCATTGGCCCCAACGGTGCAGGCAAATCGACCTGTCTCAGCGTTATCGCGGGCGCCCTGAAGCCCACCGCGGGAAGCGTTCAAGTGCTCGGGCGTTCCCTGACGGGCAAGGCCCACACGGCCAAGGTCGCGCGCTGGGGGGTGGCGCGGACCTTCCAGATTCCAAGGCCATTCGTCGCCATGACCATTCGCGAGAACGTCATGGTCGCCCGGCTCGCGAGTCGACGAGGCAAGGGTGCAGATCACGCGCGAAGCGTGGACGAACTGCTTGAGCGCATAGGCCTGGACAGGATCTCCGCGAAATTGGCCGGTTCGCTGCCTCTGGCCTCGCGCAAGAAACTCGAGGTCGCCCGGGCGATGGCGATCAACCCCAAGCTCATTCTGCTCGACGAGGTGTTCGAAGGCCTCAGCGACTCTGAGATCCACGAGTTGGTCACGATCCTGCGTGGACTGCGCGAGGACGGTATCCATCTCGTCCTGGTCGAACACGTCCTGCGTGCCCTACGTCAGTTGGCCACGTCTTTGGTGGTCTTCGAGAAGGGATCAGTCATCGCCCAAGGCAACGTTAGCGACGTGCTGGAGAGCCCCCTCGTTCGGGAGGCCTACCTGGGGTTTGGGGCTGCCACCTGAACCCTCGATTCGCAAACAACCACCACCCATTCCCGCACCAACCCCTCACCCTCATCAGCCCTTAATCACAAGGAAGTGATCAGCATGACAAGAACCCCAGTGAAGCGGCATCTCACTCCGATTATAGCCGGCGCCCTGGCTACCGCTCTCTTGGCGGCCTGTGGCGGTGCTGGCGTAGCAGGCAGCAATGTTGACACTGTTCGAGTGGGCCTCCTTGAGCCCTTGTCCGGGCCTTTCGCCGACAACGGAAAGCAAGCTCGGCTGGGCGCGGAACTCTGCACTGACCAGATCAACAAGGCCGGCGGCATCAAGTCCCTAGGCGGGGCCAAGATCCAGCTCGTGATCAAAGACACCGGTGCGGCGGCTCCGGCCCAAGTGGCCAACCAGCTCCAGAGCATGGTCGGACAGGGCAACCTCTCGGCCATTATCGGTGCATGGGCCAGTTCGTACACCCTTGCTGCGAGCACGGTCGCCGAGCAGGCAAAGGTGCCGATGGTCACCGAGTCCTTCGCGGACTCCATCACCGCCCGCAACTACCAGTACATTTTCAAACTCCCCGCATCGGCGAAGTTAATGGGGTCGGACGCCGTCGATCAAGTCTTGGAACTGGCAAAGGCCTCCAACTACACGATCACGACAGCTGCGGTCGTCGCCGACAACACCTCAGCAGCGACGGTGTCCGCCAACGCAGCCGCCGACCGACTGAAGTCTCTTGGCGTCAAGGTTCCCGTCAAGGAATCCTTCACCCCCGGTTTGACCGAGGGCACCAGCCTGGCAATCAAAATTCTCGCAACTAAGCCGCAGATGATCTTCCTGCAAGGTGCGCTCTCTGACATGGCCCTGTTGCAGAAGGCCTTCAAGCAGCAGGGGTACACGGGGCCATTGCTGGGGGCAGGTTCCGGATTCGTCGCGACCGACTATGCCAAGACGATCGGCGACGCCGCCAACGGCACGTTCTCAAGCGCCGGGTGGAACTGGGACATGCCAGGCGACGAAGCCAAGAAATTCGCGGACGCGTTCACCGCGAAGAACCCCCAGTTCCCCTTCCCGGGTCAAGAGGCGGGCGAGGACTGCGCCGCCGTGTACATCATTGCGGCCGCTTTGGAGAAGGCCAAGTCGGTCAAGCCGCAAGATGTAAGGAATGCCCTGTCAACGATCGACATCACCTCCGGGCCGGCGACCATCTTGGCCAGTGGAAAGGTTTCTTTCGACAAGACCGGAATGCTCAATGACACCACGCCGGTGATTGTCCAATGGCAGGACGGCAAGCCGCACACGGTTGCCCCAACGAAGATCGCCTCGACGAAGCCCATTGCTTTCAATCAGTAGAAGCGGTTACCAAGATGGCATTGCTCAGCAGTCTGGAGATCTCAGCAGGGTACGGCGACCTCGTTGCGATCAAAGGCATGTCCGTGGACCTGGAGGAGGGGACACTCCTCGGGGTTGTTGGTCCGAACGGCGCCGGCAAGTCGACCTTTCTTCGTGCTCTGACCGGAGTTGTTTCCTTAAGCGAAGGGCGTGTCATCTGGAAGGGCTCGGACATCGGCGGACTTCCTGCTGATGCCCGAGCCAGGCTAGGGATCGCCATGGTGCAAGAGGGACGTCGGCTGTTTCCCTCCCTCTCGGTCCAGGTCAACCTCATGCTCGGCGCCTACCACGCCTCCCGTTCCGAACAACGGGAGCGCCAGGATGAAGTGCTCCAACTGTTCCCCGCCCTAGCCGAGATCCTCGGTCGGACAGCACGCGTTCTAAGCGGCGGTGAGCAGCAGATGGTCGCCGTGGGTCGGGCCCTCATGGGCAAGCCCTCATGTCTGCTCATCGACGAACCTTCCCTTGGGCTCGCTCCGATCATCGTTGACGAGATCTACAAGGCACTGCCAGCACTGTTGGAAAAAGGAGTAAGCATCATCCTCGTCGAGCAGGAAGTCGGACGCGTCCTGAACATCGCCGACCGGCTGATCGTCCTCCACGAGGGAACGATTGTGCATGAAGGCCCGGCCGCCGAATTTCGAGATCGACCGGACGCGTTGGCCGAGATCTATCTCGGCAACGCACCTTCAGGGAAGGGAGCGAACTGACAATGAGCGTGTTTATGCAAGTATTGGTGTCCTCGGTCCTTCTGGCAGCGGTCTATTTCGTGCTTTCCTTGGGTCTGAACATCATCTTCGGCGTTCTCGACATCGTGAACTTCGCACACGGCGCGCTGATTATCCTTGGGTCCTACGCAACCTTCTTCATCCACCAGGCCACGGGGCTCAGCCCGTGGTTGCTGATCTTCGTGGATATGATCCTGGTCGGTGGGCTAGGAGCAATCCTCTACGCCGGATACTTACGCTTCACCGTTGAAAGCCCACTGGTGAGGATGTTCGCTCTGATCGGGTTCTCCAGAGTTGTCGTCAGTGCAATTCTCGCGATAGCCGGATCGGATTTTCGCACGGTCAAGATCGACTACGGAACCGTCAACATCCTCGGGTTGCCCGTCCGTGTGTCGCAGATTATTGCGTTCGGTATTGCTCTCGTTCTGGGGGTAGTGACTCTGGCGCTGCTGAATTCCACCAAAACGGGCAAGGCCGTCAAGGCAGTGGTCGACGACAGAGTGGCTGTGCGGCTCTGCGGGATTAACGATCGACGGCTTTCGCTACTTGCGTTCACCGTCGGGGCCGCCCTTGCCGGCGCCGCCGGAGGAGTCATTTCGACTTACGTCACGTTCGGACCTGACAGCGGTCTGTCGTTTGCGATCATCGCGTTTGCCATCGTGATCTTGGGCGGCCTTGGGGATCTGGTGGGCGGTGCAATTGCGTCTCTCGTGGTTGCCCTCGTCCTGACGAGTGTCACCGTCTACTGGAGCTCGGCGCTCACAAACACAGCTCTCTTCCTGCTGGTCCTGCTTGTCTTGCTTGTTCGACCCCGCGGTGTTCTTGGGAGGGGGCGCATATGAGATGGCGTCGGATCACGGCCGGGGTAGCCCTTGTGTCCATACTGTCTGCTGGCCTGGTTCTGCAGAACAACATCTTCTGGGTTCGAGTGCTCACCCTTGCATTGCTACTGTCTGCGGTAGCGCAGAGTTGGAACTTGCTGGCCGGGTATGCTGGCCAGTGGTCCTTGGCCCAGTTGGCTTTCTTTGGGGTAGGAGCCTATTCGGCGGGTCTTTTGGAGTTGCGATTTCACATCCCCCTGCTCGTGGGGTTAGTTGTCGCTATTGCCATCACTGCGCTGTTCGCTGCGGTGATCGGTTACGTGACTTTGCGGATCAGAGGCCACTACTTCGCCCTCGTCACGTTCCTATTGACAGTGTCGCTCTTCGAACTGGTGCGCTATTTCGCTGATTACACGGGCGGACAGTACGGACTTAGCGTCCCATTTAAGCCTGGAACCGACATCCTCATGTTGCAGTTCGATAACCAGATCGCGTACTACTACCTTGCGGTGGTCGTGATGCTGATCGCTTCCGCGACGCTCTGGTTCGTCGCTCGTTCGCGGTTCGGGCTGCTGCTTCGCGCTATCCGTGATGACGAGGATTCTGCGGCAGCGCTGGGGGTCCGCGTTCTAGCACTCAAGATCGCGGCGATGGCCATCAGCGCATCCATGGCCGCGCTTGCCGGCGTCGCTTACCTCGCCACCTACAAGTTGATGGATGCCGAAACAGCATTTGGCATCCACAACAGCTTGGATCCGGTGGTTGCGGGGATCTTGGGCGGCGCCGGAACGCTCACTGGTGGCGTGGCGGGCGAGTTTGTCCTACAGCCGGCAATCGCGCAGGTCAATGTCCAGTTCGGCTCTCTGCCCGGGGTTGCCTCGTTGCTGTACGGGGTGATCCTCATGCTGGCCATTTTGCTCATACCGCAGGGTCTATTGCGCCTAGCTAAACCCGGCGGTTGGCGGCGGCACAAGCAGTCGGTCAGCGCGCGTTTCCGCCGTCCAGGCTCGGTCGCGCAGGCAGCCAAAGAGCCTGCGAACGTGCCGGATTCCTCGAAGGAGGCTGCTCATGACACCCAGCTATGAGGTGATGGCGGTTCGGTACGCAACCCGAGTTACCCGTGCCGCCGAGGTGTACTTGAACTTCCACACATATGGAGATGCAGACCACGCCCTCGTCATGGACTACTTCTTCTGGGTGATCCGAAATGCCAACCGCACCATAGTTGTTGACACCGGGTTCACCCCCGCGGTGGGGGAACCCCGGGGCAGGTCCATGACCTGCCCGGTCCCAGAGGGACTCGCGCGATTAGGGATCGACCCCGCCAGCGTGGACACGGTCGTGATTACCCACGGTCACTACGACCACACCGGCAACGTGGGCCTTTTTGAGAGAGCATCTGTCGTCATGTCCGCCAGGGAGCTGGACTTCTGGACCGGGCCCATCGCGCGACGGTTCCAGTTCGCGCACTCAGCGGAGAGGCAGGATATCCAGGCACTCCAACGCATTGAGGCCAGCGGACGCCTGAAGAGGATGGCTGGGACACAACTCATCGCTCCGGGAATCACCGCTATCGAAGTCGGAGGCCACACCCCGGGTCAGCTGATTGTTGTGGTTGACGGTGAAGGCGGTCCGGTCCTGCTCGCATCGGATGCCGTCCACTACTACGACGAGGTGGACCTCGATCGGCCCTTCCTCGTGGTGGCAGATCTCCCCCGAATGTATGAGGCGTTCGACACAGTCTCGAAGATTGCTGGACAGCCGGGCACGGCCTTTGTGGCTGGGCACGATCCCGGCGTCTTTGACCGTTTTGCGGCGCTCGATCCGGCAGAGCCAGGATTTGGGGTGCGCGTCGGATGATGACCGGACCGATCCATGATGCGGCGCGGTTCGCAGGAAGGGTGGCCGTCGTGACCGGTGCTGCGGGTGGGATTGGCGCAGCCTCCGCACAACGCTTGTCGGCGCACGGCGCTGCGGTCGTTCTGATGGACCTGGATGCAGCTGCGGCAGGTGCGGTCGCGGCGTCGTTGGCAGGGCCGGCGTTGGTCGTCGAGGGCGACGTGTCGGTCGAGGCGGACGTTGAAGCCTGCATCGCTCAAGGAGTCGAACGATTTGGTCGCATAGACCTGCACCACCTCAATGCGGGCATCGTGGGCACCTTTGACCGTATCCCGGATATCTCGGTCGATGACTTTGACAAAGTTATGAGGGTTAATCTGCGTGGGACCTTCTTGGGGATCCGATCTGCGTTTCGGCAGTATGCGGATCAGGGCAGTGGTGGATCGATCGTGCTAACGGCGTCGATCGCCAGCCTCCGCGGTAGCCACGACCTTCTCCCGTACCAGGCCTCGAAACACGCTGTGCTCGGCCTGATGCGCGGTGCCGCAATGTTTGGTGGCCCACAGGGAGTCCGCGTCAACGCCGTCGCACCTGGTTTGGTCCCGACGGGAGTGGGTGCCAACCAGGGCGGACTCAACGGGGGGGGGAACGCCAAGACCCGGCGGCGCAGGGCGGGACAGCAACGGCGGCGCGGCGAACCGGACGGAGCAGCCGCGGTGGGGAGGCGCGGGCACGCCGGAGGCGCGGCGACGGGGAGCGGCGGAGGGGGCACGGGGTGGCGGGACTGGGTCTGGGGGCGTGCGCGGGCAACGAGGGGCAGCGGGGGGGGGGTGCGCGCGGTGACGGTCGGGCGTGCGAAGGGCGGGGTCGGGGTTTGCAGGCCGCCATAGGGGAAGCTGGGGGGCAGGACCAGGACCGCGGAGCGGCCCCAGCGGTAGGGGCCGTACAGTTGTTCGGCGGCGGTCAGCATGGACTGCATGTCGGCGAATGCGTAGGCGACCTTGTCGAGCATGACCTTTTCGGCATAGACGCCGGTGCGATCGCCTTCGCTCTTGAAGCCGAGATCGCCGACCGCCAGCGCGATCAGGTAAGGCGCGATCGGCTTGTCCATATTGAAGCGATAGACGCGCTGGTTGGCATGGCCTTCGACCGCTTCGCCTTCCGGTGTCAGCTTGTCGGCGCTCATCACCGCCATCAGGCCCTTGGGCACGGTGATGCCGGCGGTATCGGTCTGGCGGCTGGCGGGGCTGGACTGGGGCGGCGCCCAGGTACGCTGTTTGTTCTCTCT
>ERZ1739053.42-NODE-43-length-11659-cov-5.945536_pt1 | contig 11659 bp, 14 predicted proteins | sample MGYA00581758_ERZ1739053 | MGnify/ENA primary metagenome ERZ1739053 (study PRJEB42929, sample SAMN08275521) | rhizosphere metagenome | isolation source: Rhizospheric soil replicate 1 | host: Colobanthus quitensis | place: Antarctica: Devils point, Livingston Island...
TATATATGAAATATCCGAGGATAACTAATGAAACTATGAAAAAAAAAGTTTTTTTATTCATCTGATAAATAGAGACATATCAATGGTACCATATATTTATAAAAACCATAAAATAATTCCCAAAATTTTTCTGTATAATTATATAATGATTAAAAAATTTGCTGTCTATTTTATTGTATATCTTCTGTATTTAGGCTTACTCGCCAATTTATTCTTAGTCCGAAAAATTCATAAAAAAGTTTACGCTCCAATAGAAATCAAACAAGCAAGATCATTACTTCCCTTGCGGGTAGTCGCCGAGCTGCAGCCGATTAACGGTGTCTTTTTTCACGGATCAAGACATAGAAAACAAATCGCTTTGACCTTCGATGCGGATATGACCCAGGATATGAAAAATAGATTAGCAAGCGGTCAAGTAAAGAGCTGGTACAACCATCAAGTTATTGATATTCTTGATCAAACGCACACAAAAGCCACTCTCTTTCTAACCGGCATGTGGATTGAGACTTATCCAAGCGAAGCGAAAATTCTGGCTTCCGATCCCCTTTTTGAATTAGGAAACCATTCATACTCGCACGGTTCATTCTACGGAAAATGCTTTGGGCTGAAACCAATTCTCAGCATTGATGCCGCGGGAGAGATTGAGAAAACTCAGAAATTATTGTTTGATATAACAGGCACAACCAATCATTTGTTCCGCTTTCCGGGAGGTTGTTATGATACAACTATACTAAAAGCGGCAAGCAAATTAGGCTTGGATGTCATCCAGTGGGATGTCGTCAGCGGAGATGCTTTTGGCAAAAATACAAAAATTATCGAACAAAACGTTCTAGGGAAAGTCCAAAACGGTTCAATTATAGTTTTCCATCTTCATGGAGGCCCCAATGCTCCCCATACAGCTGACGCGTTACCTTATCTGATTTCCAAGCTAAGAGCAGAAGGCTATGAATTTGTGAAAGTAACTGATCTTTTAATTTGATACATAACCTCCGCAAATCTTAACTTATAAATCTCACACAATTTTTACAATTTAAATGATATAATATGGCATTATGCAAAACAAGACAGAACCTACAGTTAAAATCGTTTCAAATTTGAGGCCGGATCCGAAGCATGCCGTATTTATCATCAATCCTGTCAGCGGATTGGGAGATGCCAAAACGCGCTTTCAAATTATCAAAATTGCCAAAGAATACGGATGGACTGGAAAATCATATGAGACCACCATCAAATTAAGTGCCGGGGATATAGCAAAACGTGAAATTAAAAAAGGTACAAGACATCTTGTCGTTTGCGGTGGGGACGGAACTATCATGTCTGTTCTTCAAGCTGTTATAAAACGTGATGTAATTGTCGGGATAGTGCCTCTAGGTACTGGCAATCTGCTCGCTCAAAATCTGAAAGTGAACCTAAATATAAAAAAATCAATCAACACCGCCCTTCACGGAAGAGTTCACAAAATAGATTTGGGACTTGCCAATGGAATATTTTTTGCCATAATTGCCGGGATCGGACTTGACGCAGAACTCATGCTTAACACCGACAGGAAAGCCAAAAATAAATTGGGATTTATGGCATATGTTATCGGAGGATTCAAAACTCTCGGGCACTCCTCCGGGCTTTATAGCATCTCTGTAGATGGCAAAAAAGCAAAAATATATAAAGCAAAAAGCATTATGATCGCAAATATGGGGCGCTTACTGGGAGGATTTGAGGCTGTCCCCAACACTAGATCAGATAACGGAATACTCCGAATTGGCATAATGCAGGCATCGGGACTGCTTACGTGGATTGATTTAACTATAAATATTCTGAAGGGAAATATAAATAAAAGCAGACATTACCAACTACTCGCCGGTAAAAATGTTTCGATAGTTTCACTAAAAGGCAAAAAATCTTTCCAGTGCGATGGAGAAACATTCCCTGCAACAGACAAATTAAATGTTGAAATATACCCACAAACGTTGCCAATTATGATAGAATCAATAAATTAATATGACCCGTAATATCTAGATATGAAAAAGGAAATTAAAAAACCGATTGTAGAAAAAAAATTTATAAAAGAAAAAGTTAAAAAGCTTAAAAAAATCAGCGCGCCTAAGGACAACATTCCGGTTGTCTCACAGCGCAAATATACAGCCCGAAAATACGCCTCATATATTTTGCTAGTTTCACTTATCGCTTCGATCTCAATACTCACTTTTATGGCCAAACAAACGCCTTATTTTAAAATTGATTTGGTAGTAACACGCGCGGTTCAGGAATTCAATGCTCCATGGTTTCAACTAATAATGAATGGTCTTACCTATATAGGAAACCCGGGCATCAGTCCTATACTAGTTGTAATCATTACCGGAATAATCTACCTCAAGAAGCGTAAGAAAGAGGCATTGATGCTACTTATTTCGACAATCGGTGCATCTCTTATTTCAGTAACCATGAAAAGCTTTGTCCATCGTCTGCGGCCCAGTCCATCCCTCATCCACCAAATTACCATATACCACAAACCTGATAGCTTTCCCTCAGGCCATGTTTTATTTTATGTAGGGTTTTTTGGTTTCTTGTTTTTCCTGAGCTTTACTTTGCCTGAAAATAATAAATTCCGCGTTGGCCTCTTGGTTATTCTGGGCCTACAAAAATCGATAATCGGAGATTACAGGATCTATCTAGGAGTACAATGGGTCTCAGACTGAACGGGCGCTGAACTGGTGTGATTTATCTGGCGGTCAATCGGCATATACTTATTCAATAAATGGCAACCAAAAGTAAAGCCTTCATAATATGAAATTAAGATTTTTCATTTTTATTGCTGTTGGGATTTTCATACTTTATGCTTTGAGTCATGCAGTTGATCCAAAAAAGCTTGCCCGCCAAATCAGCCATTTTCCTAAAGAAAGAATAATCTTTTTGTGCATACTCTCAGTCATTATTTCTCTTCTCAAATCCTGGCGATTCTTCCTTCTTCTGCGTAAGAACAATGTTAAAGTTAAATTCTGGCAAATTTGTAAAGTATATATTGCCGGTCAGTCAACTACCCCGATCCCGGGCGGCGAAATATTCAGAAGCATACTTTTGAAACATGAAACTGGCGTTGATACCAAACAAACCTCAGGCGCAGTTGTTATGCAGGCTCTGATTGTATTCTTTTCCTCAGCAGTTATAGCCATAATTGGGAGTCTTGTCTATGGAATTCTTATAAATATAGCCCTAATTACCCTTACTCTTATAATTGTTGTTATATACTTGATCCTAAATCAAAAAATTTTCATGAAACTCTTTAGTAAAATGAAAGAACACCAAAAACTTAAAAAAACGGCCACTACTTTAATTGCCACTCATAAAGGAGTCAGAAATAATCTTCTCCATCGGGGAAGTCAGCACAAGCCCGGAATTACCTTCATGTCATCAGTCGGAATCGGGCTTGTTTCAAATTTGGTAGGCGGAGTTATGATCTATGCAATTGTCAGCGCCTATGCCCTACCCATCAATTTTATCCAATCAGTGTATATATATTCAATGAGCATAATCATCGCTGCCGTTTCAGGTATAGTCCCCGGGGGCGTAGGTCTTGCAGAAGGAGGAATAGCCGGGCTTCTTGTACTATTAAAAGTTGAGGTCTCCAAGGCTTTCGCGATCGTTCTGATCTTTAGATTCATAAATCTTGTTTTCTATATTCTATTTGGACTTGTATTCCTGCTGTTATTTTATTCAAAAACATTGATTTTTACCAAAAAAGTTAAAGCGAAAAAATAATACATTCGACAAGCTCAGTATAAGATTATGAAAAAGAATATCGAAATAAAAAAGGCCAAATTTATCTACAATCCACACTCTGGCGAAAAAAGAGGGAAGAATCCGTTGTATTCACGCATGACACTTGAGGATGTCAAAAACATGCTCAAACAGTACCAGATCCCGGTCGATTATTTTCCAACACGCTATGCCAAACACGCGACGGTTCTTGCCCGCAACAGCATCAAAGAAGGCTATGATCTCGTGATAGCAGCCGGTGGCGACGGAACGGTTGGGGAGGTAATTAATGGACTTGTCGGATCAAATGTGACTGTTGCTGTGCTTCCCCTAGGAACCGTGATGAACGTTGCCCGCATGCTTTCTATTCCATTGGAGATGGAAAAGGCCATGCAGCTGATCAAGATAAGACGTGTTCGAAAAATCGATCTCGGGTGCATAACTCACTTAAATGGTGAAAAAATGAAAACCCCTTATTATTTTATTGAACAGGCAGGACTCGGAATTGATGCAGTCATGCATTATAACTTCTCCGGATTTTTTGACAGAAAAGAATATCATAGCGTTTTCAGGATAATTAAAGCATTATTTTCATTCTATGGACATAGGGCCAAAGTCATTTGCGACGACAGCGAAATTGAGACCCATGCAACTATGGTTACCGTATCAAACGGACCTTTAGGTGGCTTGGCCTTGGAGCTTGCGCCTGATGCTAAGCTGAATGATCACAAATTGACAGTCACACTTTTTAATATGAATATGTTTGGTCTTACGCTACATATTCTCAGACTTCTTCTAAGGAAGCCGGGTGCAAAAATTAAAAACATACAGACACTTCAAGCTAAAAAAGTGAGAGTCATCGCAGAAGTTCCTAAAATGGTCCATGCAGATGCGAGGCTATATGGAGCAACTCCTGTAGAATTCCGGGTAGTTCCGGCAGCAATTAATGTAATAACCGGATTCCCCAAGCCTGAAAACTCAGCTCTACTAAAAAGAACTTACTTAGATCCTTGAGTCTGGAGTTTTCGATTTCTAATATATTCAACAATCTTAATGGTGAGAACATAACTCCAAAATCCAAGAATCAGACCTGAAAGAACGTCCGTTGGAAAATGTACTCCTAAATACAATCTACTAAATCCCACCAGTAAAGCCAAGAAAATTGCAAAATATTTAATTTTCGGCAAAAAATAACTTGCAATAAGTCCAAGCATCAAAGTGTCCCGTGTATGTCCTGATGGATAAGAAGTCCAACTTTTCAAAGCAATTTTTAGTGCGCCTGTAACATGATTTGGAAGAACTTCCCAAGGCCTTTGCCTGAAAACCAGCGCCGTATCTGTAAATACCAAAATCCGAGAGATGATGGCGCCGACTACAAAAGCAAGCAATATCCACCAAAATTCGGAACGCTTTTTAAGTGCAACATAAATACTAGGAATAAGAATCATAACAATAAAGAATTGTGGATGAAGATTTATGGGGATTGGATTATAGTCAAAAACAAATACCACAGCGTCAAGCAAACTCGTATGGGGTACTTTCTCGACCAACCCATAAACAAATCTGTCAAAAGGCAATAAGTAGGAGTTTTGCTTGAGTACAAAACCCATCACCAAACTTATGACAATCAATCCTATGACCGATAATATTATCGCATGGAGTGTTGGTTGTTTTTTGATTTCTTCAGCTTTTTTCATATTTCTATACCTATTTATAATTTTACCATACTCTTACGCTATTACGTTGTTATATATAAATTAGAATTATATTATATTTAAGAATCTAAATTAAAGAGGGTGATTTTATGAAAAGGAAGCTAAATTCACATTTTTCAAAAAAAAATAAAACAAATATTTCTAATTATCTAACACATATGCTGAGTGATATTAATAATGAGTATGATTTTCTAATTGATAGACTGGCTATGAAAGCAGCTCGATTACTGGACAGGACACGCCTTTCCATCTAATTCTCAATTCATTATATCCTTAATTGCTTTATGGACAAGATGTGCACCGTCTAAATTGGCAGTTTTCATCTTCCACTCCTTTTTGACCAGAAGGAATGGGTGCAATTGGTCTCCGCCCATAGCCCCATGGCCTCCCCATTGATTCTCAAAATTTATCTGCACTCCTTTGGAATATTTACCGAAAATTATGATGTCCCCTGCCGACTCAAATGAATTAAATCTCAGAAGTTGTTTCCTGATAATTTCTGCGTTATCAAATTTGGATAAATATTTGAGAAGTTGTTTATCATTTTTCCGGTTAAGTAGAAATGTATTGTCTTTTGTAATCAATAAATCTCTTTTATAGTCTTTTATAAGAAGGCAGTCTATCTCCGGAGTTTTACGTAGCTTATCGATCAAGTCCGGAAAATTTTCGTTTATATTTGAGAGATTTGCTCTTCCCTGAATATGCCGTATGTATAGATGAGCGAGCCCACCGGAATAAGTAATTATTATCTCACCATCCTGCGCATGATCTTTGGGCTCAAAATGATTTCCCGGCGTCTCTGAAATATCATACGTCGGATACCATTCAGACAAAATTTCCCCAAGTGACTTTCCTCTTTTTTTAACAAAAGGGATTGTCGGTATTTGTCCATGGTCTGACAAGATCAGAAGTTCATAAGGCGACTCCTTGGGAATATTTTTGATTATGTAATTAACTGTCTGGTCAATTTGAGATGTCATGTTATTGCAAAAACTATGTTCGGGTCCAAATGCATGGGCTGCATCGTCATAGGCATAAAACGCCGAGTAAATTACAGGATATCCAACTTTCATGGCTTGGACTGTAGCAAAACGGGTCATATGATGAAGAAAAATTTCCTGAGCAAGATATGTCAAAAAATACTTATGCGCTACTTCATCTCCCCAGGCCTTACTTTTTAAAGCGCGCGCTGCATAAGCCAATAATAAAAGTACGCTGTAGATAAGCCAGTTGATTACATGCAGAGGATTGCTCACCCAACGCCTCATGACGCTAAATCTCGCATATTTCCTGGTGGTCGTCGGTGACTTAGAATCATTGTATGCCAGCGCAAATGTTTCAAGCGCTCCTGCCGGATAACAAGCAGCGATTGTCGCTCCGAGTTGAGTTAAGGGGATTTTACCGCTGAAGTATTTATGGGCAACTTTTTTAAAAGTTGACAGACCCCCAAAACGGACGATAACACCTGTTTTTTTATCAAACCAGGTAAATGAGGGAATGTTCTGATTATCTCCATAAAGTATTCCGGCTTGTGCAAATGGGGTTGTCGGCGGTATACCTGTTCTATATCTTACAGGCTTATAACCCTTTTTATCAATTAGTTTTTTGATTGTCGGCATATATCCTTTTTTTACGGCTTTGAGTAAACGATCATAGCTTAAACCATCGATATGAAGGATAAGAAGTTTTTTAATCATAATATGGGATATTTTATACCTAAATCTCAACGATTGCAAATAGAGGAATATGGTCAGAGCCTTTGATGTTACTGCTCCAGGAGGAATATTTAATTTTTTTATTTTTTAAAAATATGGCATCTGTTTTCTGACGCAACCTAATTACCTTCCTTGAAAAAGTCCATTTGATGGTCGTTGTGATATCCAAAAATCCATATTCGGTTGCCAGATTTGAAAGACTAGTCCATAAAGGTCGCTTCAAAATCTTAAAAGTGTTCAAATCCCCGGCAACACAAACAATATCAACTTTTCCCCTCTCCTTGTCATGCATAAATATTTTTGCGAGCTGATTTTTTTTATGCGCAAATCCTAATACATCAAAATGAACTGAATAAAACCTGAATGACTTTTTCCCAATTAAACCCTCAATTATTACACTATTTCTCTTCTCTACAGGTAAAAATCTTTTGACAGTTCTCTCAACTCTTCCTATTACCGACTCTTCAAACGTTGGCAAAGAAATTGTGTCTTTTTTATTTACTTTCACTTTTTCTGAGTTCCATATAATAGCGTTTGCTTGAGGGAAACCTTTAATTGTTTGAGCTGTGACTTGAAAATATTTATACTCGCGACCGAGAGTTGCCGCGATTACTTTTGCGTCCTCTATTCCATCATGTATTGACGCCTCTTGAAGCGCGAAAATATCAATATTCTTAAAATTATCATCTGTCTCAATTGAATTTAAAACCCCCTTTAAATCCATTCCTAAAAACACATTCCAAGTAACAATACGAAGTTTCATAATTAAGCACTTATTATACCATCTATTGACAAGTTGTAATGTATGTTGTATGTTGTATGTATATGATGATACGTACACAGGTCTATCTGCCCAAAAGTCTTTACCGGGATATCAAGCTTGCGGCTCTAAAAGATAAAAAGCCCACTGCCCAAGTTCTACGAGAAGCGCTTATTGTGGGTTTGGAAAAGAAAAAACCAAAAGAGACTCTTGGACAAGCAATGCAAGAATTAATAGATCTGGGGAAAAAATTGAAAATAAGCGGACCAACCGATCTCTCCACTAATCACGATAAATATCTCTACGAAGATGAATGATCCCTGCGTTGCAATTGCTGATTCAAGTTGGCTAATTTCACTTTTCATAGCTACAGACAGCAATTATAAAAGCGCGTTAAGGATAAGGAATGAGTTTGAAGAACATTCGGGAACGCTACATATCCCATCTGAAGTTTTCTCAGAAACGATAAATATTCTTGGGAAGAAATTTGGTCATACTTCCTCAAGTATTGTTGCAAATAAAATTTTGGCTTTAGATGATTTTATCATCACTGAATCTAATCATGAAATCAGAATGAACGCTGTAGACAAATTCAAAAAACAGCCGACAAGCGTAAGCTTCACTGATTGTCTGGTCATGGCTTTTGCGGATCATCTGGAGACGAAAGAAATCTTCGGCTTTGATAGATCTTTCTCCCAAAACGGCTACCAGCTACTGAAATAGCACCAATTTGGATTAAGTATGGTTTACTTCATTACGAAAAGACCATGAGAGAGAGAAAAAAGCCAAGTTCTTACATGATGATACTTACAAAACCTCGTATTACTTAGTTACTTACATTACGCAAATTCCGTCATTCTGGCTTGTCCAGAATCTCTTGCGCAAAACGTTTCTTTAGTATGTTAGCGATCCTGGACACGGCCAGGATGACGATTAAGTTACAGTAATAAAACTTGCGTAGCATGAGTTAGATGCTTTTAATTTTGCTATACTAGCACTATGAACTTTTCCCGGCTCAAAAAAATCCCACGTCCCGTCTTTATCCTTGGACTCGTGAGTTTTTTCAATGATCTCTCTTCAGAGATGATCTATCCTATCGTCCCGATATTCCTGACCAGCGTTTTGCACACTCCAATTCCGATAATTGGTCTGATCGAGGGAACTGCCGAGGCAACTGCTGCGATCACCAAATTCCTATTCGGCGCTTACTCTGATTACATGCAGAAGAGAAAACCATTTGTAATCGGTGGGTATTCTTTCGGTGCTGTGTCCAAAATCTTGACAGGTCTCGCCTATTCCTGGCCTTTAGTCTTGTTTGCGAGATTTATCGACAGGCTTGGTAAAGGCATGAGGACAGCCGCTAGAGACAGCCTGCTTCTGGACAACACAGAAAAAGGCAATAAAGGCTTTATCTTTGGCTTTCACCGGGCGTTTGACAGTCTGGGAGCTGTAGTCGGGCCACTCATCGCACTTGGACTTCTCGCAGTTCTCAAAGAAAATCTCCGTCTGACCTTTCTCATTGCATCTATCCCGGCAGCTATTGCTGTATTACTATTATTTTTCTTTATTCATGAAAAAAAGAAACCAAAAACCGAGCGTAAATTACATTTCCAAAATCTCAAATGGGGAAAGATCGATTCCAAGCTTAAGATATTTCTGTTCATTAGTTTTATATTCTCCGCAGGCAATAGCTCTGATGCTTTCCTTCTCCTTCGGGCCAAAGATCTGGGATTAACTACCACTCTGGTAGTCCTTGCATATGTGCTTTTTAATATTTCCCAAACAGTTTTTGCGACTCCCCTGGGCAGTCTTTCTGATAAGATTGGACCCAAAAAAGTTTTTTCCGGAGGACTAATCGTATTCTCAATAGTTTATCTGGCTTTTGGACTTATCAAAACTCCGGGATTACTCTGGATTCTGTTTCCTGTTTATGGAATCTATATCGCCGCAACTGACGGAGTTTCCAAAGCCTATCTCTCGGAATTTATCAAAAAAGAAGAATCAGGGACATACTTCGGTGCATATTATACAATTACTGCAATCGGTACATTCCTAGCATCCTTTGTCGGCGGAATTCTCTGGTCATCAATCAACCCCTCCGCCACTTTCTTTTTTGGAAGCGGTATGGCTTTCCTGGCATTTATCGTTTTTGTAAGCTTCCGCGCCAAATTACAAACCAAATTGCAAACTTGATTCAGATCTGATATACCTAATTAAGATGCAATTTCCTGCCAAAAAACTAACTATCTTTTTTTATATCTGTTTCGTGGTCATGATTTGGTGGTCTCTGGCCTTATTCATCACCCATCAGAAAATAACAAACTGGAATTATATTTTTAATATAGGAATTGCATTTTTTTATCTTTCGGGGGCAACAATAGCTTTCTTATTTTCAAAAAGGAATGAGGTTCATAACTCAGTAACACATGAGCTCCTGTCAATTGGGGCCGGAGTTATGCTATTTGGGATAGGCCTTTTAATCTGGTCATATTACAATCTTGTTTTACATGTTGATATTCCTTATCCCTCCTTTGCAGATGTAGTTTATGTTTTTTATATTCCAATTCTTGCGTATGGAGTCGTTTCCCTTTTGCGGGTCTATGGAATTATGATATCTAAAGCTATGTACATACAAACATTTGTCATTTTTGTACTCGCAGCAATTTTCATCTTTGCAGTCGGCAATCCGCCTGACCTGTCAAACTCAATACCCTTGTTAGCCAAAGTATTTACTTTATATTATCTTTTGGGAGATGCTTTACTCATCACACTCGGGATTATGCTTATCCGGTTGACCAAAGGTCGCATTCATAATAGTTTTTTCTATTTCTTCCTCGCTTTTTTCTCAATGACAACAGCAGACTTTCTATTCTCATATAGGACTGCACATGAAATATATTGGAATGGTGATGTTTCAGATGTTTTTTACGCTCTTGCAGGACTGCTGTTCACACTTGGAATTATAAAAATAGTCGCGACCCAATCAATAATCACTAAATATTTTTCCCAACCAGCGGGGAAAAATCCTCCAAAAATTAGTTAAATAATTCACCAAGTAGTACTAAACAAACAATTCTACAATTCCTCTTGCGATTTCATTTTTTGAATCAAGTGGAATTTTGGCAGATTCTCCATTTTTTAAGACAATAATTACTTCATTCATCTCTGATTCAAAGCCTCGATCGCTCTTGCTAATATCATTCACAACAATTGCATCCGCATCGCTCTCTTCCATTTTCTTTTCTGCTTTTTTTATCATTTCCGGATCGGTTAAACCAAACTCGGCCTTAAAAGCAATCAATTTAATTTTTGGATTTAACTTTTTAATCTGATAAATGATCTTAGGTGACGGTTTTAATTTAAGAACCAAACTCTCCTTACTCGATATTTTACCTTTGACACTTACATCCAATTCAAAATCAGACACTGCCGCCGTATGAAAAATAATATCAGACTTCCCTACTTCTTTTTTGATTAGGTCAAACAACTCTGATGCTGTTTCAAACGTTTTTTCCGGAATTATATATCGTGGACTTACCGAACTATTAGCACGCATTAACAAAACCTGAGCCACACGGACATAGCATTCCTCGGCAATTTCCACACCCAGCTTCCCCAAGCTTTTATTGGGCATTGACCGCACATCACACTTTTTTTCACTCGTTGCCCCGCCTGGCCCCTGACCCACGTCCCCTGCACGCACCGGTGGCCGACCGCCG
>ERZ1739053.43-NODE-44-length-11601-cov-7.536290_pt1 | contig 11601 bp, 12 predicted proteins | sample MGYA00581758_ERZ1739053 | MGnify/ENA primary metagenome ERZ1739053 (study PRJEB42929, sample SAMN08275521) | rhizosphere metagenome | isolation source: Rhizospheric soil replicate 1 | host: Colobanthus quitensis | place: Antarctica: Devils point, Livingston Island...
CACTTGTCCCCAGCCCCTGCTTCCCGTCTCCCCCACCCCACTGTCCCTCCTGTCCCGCATGTGTACTGTTCCCCTCTTTCGTCGCCCCACTGTGGTGTCCTCGTGCTGGCGGCCGCCCTTCCGTTGCTTGTCCCGTACCTGTCGTAGCCCGTGGAAGTTCCACGGTCCATCATCGGTCCTGCTATGCCATCCAACCCCGCGAAGTCTTTCGGTCTGCCTGTGCCGGCGATATCCGAGGGTGAAGAGGCCAACCTCTGTCTGGTTGATACAGATAATGAATTCGAGATCGAGCCGGCATCGTTTCAGAGCAAGTCGAGGAATACGCCTTTTGCAGGCATGAAAGTCAAGGGACGCGTCCAGATGACACTGGCGGCAGGAAGAGTGGCCTACAGGGGCGAGATGATGTCCTTGTGAAATACAGCAATTTAAAACCATCCGTGGAAAAACCAGCCGCCGTCATGCTTGAGGATGGAACGGTTTTCCGCGGTCGTGGCTTCAGCTCCCAGGGCGCAGTTTTCGGCGAGATCGTTTTTAACACGGCGATGACCGGCTATCAGGAGGTCATAACCGATCCTTCCTATCACGGTCAGATGGTAACGTTCACATATCCGCTCATCGGGAACTATGGTGTCTGCAACATCGCCAGCGAGTCCGACCAGGTTCATTCGCGAGCGATAATCGTGCGCGAGATACATAATCTGGAGCGCAACTGCACGGCTGAACACGGCCTGGTGAGCTGGTTGGCCGGGCAGGGCGTAACTGGTGTAAGCGATGTCGATACACGCGCTATCACGCGGCGCATCCGTGAACGCGGCGCCATGCGGGCTTGCGTTTATTGGGGCGATTTCAGCGAAAAAGATATCAAACGTCAGCTGGACGATATTTTTCCCATGGCGGGGCAGGATCTTGCCGGCAGGGTTACCTGCCAGGAGATCTATGAGCTCGAGTTCCTGAAGGGAAAGCATCGTGTGGTGGCGATCGACTATGGCATAAAGCGTTCCATCATTAAAAGCCTGGGCGCGGCCGGTTGCAACGTGATCGTTGTGCCTGCCAATACTTCCGCCCAGGAGATATTCGCGCTCAAGCCCGACGGTATATTTCTCTCCAACGGCCCCGGCGATCCGGCGCCGCTGGATTACGCGGTTCGCTGCGTTTCAAAGTTACTCGGGACAGTACCCGTTTTTGGCATTTGTCTCGGACATCAGATACTCAGTCAGGCGTTGGGGCTTAAGACTTACAAACTCAAGTTCGGCCATCGTGGCGCCAACCATCCGGTGAAGAATCTCGACCATGATTATGTCGAGATAACCTCCCAGAACCATGGTTTCGCAGTGGAGATGCCCGCGGCGCTAGCCCGGAAGCTGGAACAGCCGCAGGGCAAGACCTTTTTCGAAGCTCCGGCAAGCGGGGACCTCATGCTGGACACGGACTTTGGCGAGGCGCGCATCAGTCATCTCAATCTTTATGATGGAACGGTAGAGGGAATACGTTGCATCGATGTACCCGCGTTCTCCGTTCAGTATCATCCAGAGGCCAGCCCCGGGCCGCATGACTCGCGTTATCTCTTTGATGAATTCGTCAGGATGATGGAAGCCCGCGGCAATGACAGCGACAGCTCCGGTGACGATCCGGGAAGGATAATCGCCTGATGCCGCGTCGCACCGACATCAACAAGATCATGCTCATCGGCTCGGGGCCGATCGTCATCGGCCAGGCCTGTGAGTTCGATTATTCCGGCGCCCAGGCCTGCAAGGTGCTGCTGGAGGAGGGGTTCGAGGTCATCCTCGTCAACTCCAACCCGGCGACGATCATGACCGACCCCGATTACGCCACCAGAACGTATATCGAGCCGCTGGATGTGCCGACGCTTACGGCCATCATCGAGACCGAGCGTCCCGACGCCCTGCTGCCGACCCTGGGCGGGCAGACGGCCCTCAACCTGGCCGTCAATCTCCATGAGGCCGGAGTGCTCGAAAAGTACGGTGTCACGCTTATCGGCGCGGACTACGATGCCATCCAGCGCGCCGAGGAACGCGAGCTCTTCCGTGACGCCATCGACCGCATTGGTTTGCGAGTGCCGCGCAGCGACATGGCTACATCGGTCAAGGAAGCCTGCGAGAAGCTTGCAAACCTGAAACTACCGATCATCGTGCGACCCAGTTTCACTCTGGGAGGACACGGCGGTGGCATCGCACGCGATCTCGATTCCTTCTGCGCTGTCGTTGAAGATGGCGTCACCGCGAGCCCCATCGGCCAGGTCCTGCTGGAGGAGTCGGTCCTCGGCTGGCAGGAGTTCGAACTCGAGGTGATGCGTGACAAGGCGGACAATGTCGTCATCGTCTGCTCCATAGAGAACATCGATCCCATGGGCGTGCACACGGGAGACAGCATAACCGTGGCCCCCACACAGACTCTCACCGACGCTCAGTACCAGCGCCTGCGCGATGCCTCGCTGGCGATCATACGTGAGATAGGGGTTGAGACCGGCGGCTCCAACATTCAGTTTGCGGTCAACCCTGAGACTGAAGAGATAGTTGTGATCGAGATGAACCCGCGCGTATCGCGCAGCTCGGCGCTGGCGTCAAAAGCGACGGGTTTTCCCATCGCCAAGATCGCCGCGCGTCTCGCCGTGGGTTACACGCTCGATGAGATTCCCAACGATATCACCCGTATGACGCCGGCGTCGTTTGAACCGGCGATCGACTATGTGGTCGTAAAGACACCGCGATGGGCTTTCGAGAAATTCCCCAAGGTCGACGCCACACTGACCACTCATATGAAGAGCGTAGGGGAGAACATGGCTCTCGGGCGCACATTTAAGGAGTCATTCCTCAAATCAATGCGCTCCCGTGAGCTGGATGTAGACGTTGACGCCGGCGCGGCCACCGAGAACATGCTGGCCGCCATCGCCATACCCTGCGCCGAGCGTTACGACCTGATCTTCGAACTGCTGAGACGTGGCGTCTCCGTCGGCGAAATCGAGGCCGCTACCCAGATAAACCCCTGGTTTTTAGGTGAATTCAAAGAGATATCGCTGCACGAGGAATATCTGCGCGGCAGGCCGCTTGAGGGTCTCGATCAAGAGGACCTGCGCGCCGCAAAACAGACCGGTTTCTCCGACGCCCTGATCGCGGAGTTTACCGGGGCGACTGAGGGGGATGTTCGCAGCGCCCGTAAGGCCGCGGGAGTCATACCAGTTTACAAGTCGGTCGATACATGCGCCGCCGAATTTAAGGCCGAGACACCATATTTTTATTCCTGTTACGACGAGGAGAACGAGGCGCATGCTTCCGATCGTGAGAAGGTGATCATCCTCGGCAGCGGTCCCAACCGCATCGGTCAGGGTATCGAATTCGATTATTGCTGTGTCCACGCGGCCATGACCAGTCGCGAGTGTGGATACGAGGCAATCATGATCAACTGTAATCCGGAGACGGTCAGTACAGACTACGACACCTCAGACCGGCTTTACTTCGAGCCACTAACCCTCGAGGACGTCCTGAACGTTGTCGAGAATGAAAAACCGAAGGGCGTCATCGTACAGTTCGGCGGACAGACGCCGCTGAAGATCGCGGCCGGTCTCGAGGAGGCCGGGGTCCCGATTCTTGGCACGCCGCAGGACGCCATCGACCTGGCCGAAGACCGGGGCCGTTTCGGCGATGTGCTGCGCAAGCTCGGTATAGCACATCCACCTTATGGCATGGCCCGCAGCCTGGAGGAAGCCCTCGAGATCGCGGCGGGCATCGGTTACCCGATGCTGGTGCGCCCTTCTTATGTTCTGGGAGGGCGAGCCATGGAGATCGTCTATAACCAGGAGGACCTGGAGCGTTACATCAGGGACGCGGTGCAGGCTTCACCCAAACATCCGATTCTGCTTGACAAATTCCTGGAGGACGCCATGGAGATGGACGTCGACGCCGTCTGTGACGGCAAAGACGTTTACATAGGCGCCATCATGCAGCATATCGAGGAGGCCGGGGTACATTCCGGAGACAGCGCCTGCGTGATACCAACTTTCTCGCTGGCGCCCGAGCTTATCGAGAAGATCAAAAAGAACACGACCAGTCTTGCGCTGGAGCTGGGTGTCATCGGCCTCGTGAACATCCAGTATGCGGTCAAGGGAGGCGAGGTTTACGTACTGGAGGCCAATCCTCGTGGTTCACGCACGGTTCCCTTCGTCAGCAAATCAACCGGTGTGCCGCTGGCCAAGGTGGCTACGCGCGTGATTCTTGGCGAGATGCTGGCCGACATGAAACTTCCCGATAAAGCTTCTCATCCCCACTTCACTGTCAAGGAAGCGGTTCTGCCCTTCTCACGCCTTCCTGGCGCAGACACGACGCTGGGACCCGAGATGAAATCAACCGGAGAGGTTATGGGAGTGGCAACATCATTTCCCATCGCTTTTGCCAAGGCGCAGGCGGCCGCGGGACAGACATTACCACTCGAGGGCACATTCTTCATGAGTATTTGCGATGCCGACAAGGACCAGGCCATACCGCTGGCCAGGCGTCTTTATGAACTCGGCTTTCGGATCACAGCGACATCGGGAACCGCGGAAGCGCTGGAGACTGCCGGTGTTCCCGCCGAACCGGTCAAGAAATTCACCGAAGGCAAACCCAACATCGTCGACATGATCCTTATGAGAAAAATCGACGGTGTTATCAATACGCCTCGTGGGCGTGGCGCCCGCACGGATGGATATGAGATCCGCCGGGCAACATTACGCACAGGCATTCCCTGTGTTACCACGATGGCCGGGGCGGAAGCTGCGGTCGCCGCTATCGAGGCCAGCCGCGACCCGGAAATACAGCTGCACAACCTTCAGGAGCTCCATGGTGGCAAAGCCCGCTCCAGCTAGCCTGATCGAATATCCCGTTGTCGAGAGCCGCCAGGTCGGAGCCTACCGTCTGATCTCCTTTGTCGCCAGGGAGATAGCGGCATCGGCAATACCCGGCCAGTTCCTGATGGTCAGGCAGGCCGGACCGTCACTGGATCCGCTCCTTCCCAGGCCACTGGGAATCCACGATATCGATTCAGACCTGGTCAGGATTCTTATCGAGCCCGTGGGGAAGGGGACATACGAGCTCGTCAGGCTAAGGGTTGGTGACAGGTTGAGCGTGTTGGGACCCCTGGGAAACGGCTTTGATCCCCGAGGCGGGGGAACGGCATTGCTGGTCGGAGGGGGTATCGGTGTAGCGCCCCTGGCTCTACTGGCGCGCTCCCTGACAGCGAGCGGCCGCGATGTGCATTGTCTGCTGGGGTTCCGGACGCGAAGCCAGGCTGTATCAGCTGAACTGTTTCGCGAGTATTATGTCAAGGTCTTCACCGAAGACGCTTCAGTTGGAACCAGGGGGCTGGTGAGCGAGCCTCTCTCCGCTTGCCTTGCGGACAATGCCGGCAAGCGGGATGAGCATGCCACCGAGGTTTTTGCCTGTGGCCCGGATCCCATGCTGCGTGAAATTGCGCGCATCGCAGAGGAGAGTGGCGCAAGAGCCCAGCTGTCAGCGGCGGCGCATATGGCTTGTGGTATCGGCGCCTGCCAGGGTTGTGTTGTCAGAACCACGGGTGGTTACCGGAGAGTCTGCAGCGAAGGGCCGGTTTTCGAGGCGGGTGAGTTGATATGGTAGGAGTTCCCGAAGGTCTGTCCACGACCATGGGCCCGCTTATTCTTAAACACCCCGTGATCAACGCGTCGGGAACATTCGATGCCCTGGAAACCGGCAGGATCATCGGGGCCGATTTTATTTCAGAATTTCCCTTTGCCGCTTATGTACCCAAAACCGTCACCCTGAACCCGAGGGTTGGAAATGATCCACCACGCCTCTACGAAACAGCCGCGGGTCTGCTGAATTCCATCGGTCTGGCCAACAGGGGAATCGAAGCTTTCATCTCGCGGGACCTGCCGCAACTGAAAGCCTTGCCGGTACCCCTGGTCGTCAGCGTTGCAGGGGAACGCACGGAAGATTACGGACGATGCGCCAGACTTCTTGACGATATCGATGATGTGGCCGCGATCGAGCTCAACATCTCCTGTCCGAATGTTGAGCTGGATGGCAGGGCTCTCGGTTGCGACCCGGACCGCACCAGGAAAGCCGTCTCTCTTGCCAGGGAGGCGACATCGAAGTTTCTGATCGCCAAGCTCACCCCTAACGTGACTGATATTGTCACGCTGGCTCGAGCGGCGGTCGAGGGTGGGGCCGATTGCCTCTCGATGATAAATACGGTGCACGGCATGGCTCTTGACCCGCGCACCCTTAAACCGGTACTGGGTCATGTAACCGGCGGACTTTCCGGCCCGGCGGTCAAACCGGTTGCGTTGCGCGCGGTATTCATGGTGAGCAGTGCGCTGGACGTGCCGGTGATCGGCATGGGTGGCGCCACGACAGCGCAGGATGTGCTGGAGTTTCTCGCGGCCGGCGCCTCGGCCGTGGCCGTGGGAACGGCCAACTTCCGGGATCCACTGACTGCCGGCAGCATGATCTTAGGGCTCAAAAAGCTTATGGATGAGCGGGGGCTGGATTCGGTCGAGAAGCTGATTGGAATTTCACACCGTCCATAGGTACCCGATCATCTGCCACAATCGCGTTCGAAAAATGCCAGTGATTGATTCTCAATGGAGCAATAGTTAAAAAGGACGGCCCGCATATGCGGGCCGTCCTTTCGTTTTCGACGTGATTTACCGGTTGATTTTCTGACTGTTCCTAAGGCTCGACAGCGACAGAACCTGGGACAGTAATCACGCTTCCGGAACCGCTACCGCCGATTGAGCTCTCTACGCTAGTAACCTGCACGTCAACCGGAAGGTCGAAGATACTGCTCGAGACGGATCCGATGTTCGAATACTTGAACTCTGTCACGGTCTTCTTGCCCGCGCTGGTTGCGGAGACTTTGCTGGGAAGACCATCGGGGCCTTTGAATTCGATGATGATCTCATCCGAACCCATCTTGAACTCCCACACATCGTCAGATCCGCCAGTCTTCGGCATCAGCGCGTAGAGGCCAAGCATCGTTGCCGGATTGAAGCCGAGGGCGGCCATGTCATTGGCGCCGCTGAATTCAACCGCTGTTTTGCCGTTGACCCTCCAGGTCTTGTTCTTCTGCTTGTTGTAAATTATGTACGAAGTCTGGTCTTTGGGATCGTCATAACGCCAGCTCCCGTCTTTCTGGGACCATTTACTGGTAACCGTGCCGTCTTCAACAACCTCCACCGTCATCTCTTTTTTCGCCAGGCCTTCCATCTTCTTTGACATCGTATCCATGTTTGCTTCCATTTGTGTCAGCGTATCGGGAAGCTTGGCCAGATCCTCGATGGCCTGGGTGTCCACCTTGTCCCCTCCACATCCAGCCCATGCAACTACCGCCATCAGGCAGGCAGCTACGATTGCGGCGATCCTGAGAAGCCTGTTCGTCATGACAATCCTTTCCTAAGGCGTTATTAATACTGACAAATATTACGGCCGCTAGAATATCACAAGAGCCGACTTGTCGGAACAGCTGGCGCTAATCGAGGTCCATGATGGTTATCTTCTTGCAAACAGCGTATCCGACTTCATATAATAGCCACTGATGTCCCCTTCCGAACCGACATCCGGTACCCCTGTCAGGACTCTCGAGCAGCGCCTCGATGCGCTACGACGAGCTAATGATGTTCGCTCGCAGCGAGCGCGTCTCAAGAAAGACCTGAAAAAGGGAGCTACAAAGATAGACGAGATTCTGGCCGCCCCGCCAGAATTCATCAAAACCGCCAAGGTTATTGATTTGTTGCTGGCCGTCCCTAATTGTGGCAAAGTCAAATCAACGAAGGTTCTCAATCATTGCCGCATCAGTCCAAACAAGACTGTCGGCGGTCTCTCCGAGAGGCAGCGCCGGGAGCTGGTGACTTTTTTTCGCCCCTAAAAGGTCACGCATCCAGGGAAAGACAACGCGGCGTCAGGGCCGCCTCTTTGTAATAACCGGTCCCTCCGGAGTTGGTAAAGGTACTTTGATAAGCAGCATTCTTCCCCGCCTGAAAAACACAGTTCTCTCAAGATCAGCGACCACCCGTCCGATGCGCGATGGTGAGCAACAGGGCCGCGAGTATAATTTCCTCAGCCAGAAAGAGTTTGACCGGAGGGTAAATGAGGGAGATTTTATTGAGCACGTCAGGTACGGCTCACACAACTACGGCACTTTAAAGAGTGAAGTGGAGGAAAACCTCAGGTTGGGACTGAACGTGATCCTTGAGATCGAACTTGAGGGCGCCCGGTCGGTGCGGGAAAAAATGCAGGAGGCGCTACTCATCTTCATTGAACCTCCCAGCATGGAAGAGCTGCATAAAAGATTGGCTGGCAGGAACACCGAGGAGTCGGATGAACGCAAGGTCCGCCTCCATCGCGCTCGCGAAGAACTTGCGGCGCGGGAAGAATTTGACTACATTGTAGTTAATCAAACCGTCGATCAAGCGGCGGATGACCTTGAGCAGTTAATAAAGACAAGCCTTGAGGGAGGCTCAAGTTGAATAAACCGAAAATAGACACCCTGCTGGAAAAGGTCGATTCCAAGTACGCGTTGGTGATCCTGGCCGCCCGAAGGGCAAGACAGATCAATAACTATTATCGCAATCGCGAAGAAGGCAGCATAGACGATATACCGCCGCCGCTGGTTGATACGCGTAGCAGGAACATTCTCACAATCGCCATGGAAGAGATTGCCGCGGGAAATATCTCGTACCGGTATCGCGTATAGTTAACGTGTGCTCGTAACGCATAGGAGTTAAACGGCTCAACGTTCCAAGGTGTGGAAGTCTGAAAAGGTTCCAGGCAGATTCCCAGATTATCCCCGGCGGAGCCTGGTAATGGTCAGACGGTTTAGCTTAAACCGCCGACATACCCAGTGTAAAACCATGCAACATTCCGGAAAAAACATCGTTCTTGGAGTAACGGGCAGCATTGCCGCCTATAAGGCGGTCGAGCTTCTGCGTTTACTTAAATCAGACGGCCATGATGTGCACGTCATACAAACACCTTCAAGTGCACGCTTTGTCGGCGAGGCGACATTTAGTGCCCTGAGCGGCCATGCTGTTGCCGTGGACGCCTTTGCCGGCGAAAGCGCGGCTGGTATCTCTCACATCGAACTGGCTCGCTCCGACCTGATGATAATCGCGCCCGCGACGGCGAACACCATCGGCAAGATGGCGGCGGGCATCGCGGACAATCTTCTGCTTACCTCATATCTGGCGATGGATGGCCCGGTGTTTGTCGCTCCGGCCATGAACCAGTATATGTGGCATCATGTCGCGGTTCAGGAGAACATTGCGACTCTCGAGCGGCGTGGTGTTCATAACATCAGGCCAAAGACCGGGAATCTGGCCTGTGGGGAGTTCGGCGATGGCCGCATGGAGGAGCCGGAGCAGATACTTGTCAGGGTCCGAGAACTGCTTACAGCCAATCAACCCGCGGATCTTGAGGGCGTTGACATTCTGGTGACCGCGGGCGCCACACGCGAACTCATCGACGCCGTTAGATTTATCACAAACAGGTCAAGTGGCAGAATGGGTTTCGCGCTGGCCAAAGCGGCCAGGGATAGAGGCGCGTCGGTGACGGTGATCGCCGCAAACTGTGCTCTGGAACACCATCCGGGCATACGTTACATCGACGTTCAGACTTCGGCTGAACTACAGGAGGTCCTTGAGCAGAAGTTTGACAAATGTAATGTTCTGCTCATGTCGGCAGCGGTGGCGGACTATAAGGTTTCAACCACGACAGCAACGGGAAAGCTTGAACGGAAGTCGGAAATTCACTTGCGGCTTGTGCCAACAAGTGATATTGTTTCCAACTTGAAAGGTAATGGTAACGGAAGACTAAAAGTAGGGTTTGCTGCTGAGTTTGGAGCGGATAAAATCGAGCGCGCGCGCCGGAAGCTGGAAGAGAAAAATCTTGGCATGATCGTGTTCAATGATGTATCCCGAGCAGACATCGGCTTCGAGTCAGAAGAGAACGAAATCACAATTTTGATGCCTGACGGAAATGATGAATTCGTGGAGAAAGCAACCAAGCTGGAATGTGCCCACAGGATTCTTGACAAGGTCAGGGAATCAGTACGGCAATGACATTCATTCGAGCAGGGGGTCTGCTTATGTCAGGAAAATCGGCACTCTCAGTCTCGGGGGACTGAATTTGGGCACAGCCCCAACAGGGGTTGAACGGTAGGAGGGGCCCGCAAGGGTCTCAATCATTGTCCCCGTTAAAACGGGGCGACATATAGAGAGGTAGGACAATGGAGAAACTTTATTCCGACCAGGACCTGTTGAATGCACTCAAGGTTGAGGGTAAGAAAGTAGACAAGGACGGGCTCATGGGCCCGACCTATCACGGGTACCTCAAGGGACCGAACCGTCCGAGCGCCGAGGCGATCAGGGCACGTTTCGGTGGCTGGACCAACGCGGTTCGCAAGGCTGGCATGATTCCGGCGGCACGCCGCACCAAGGACGAGATGAAGAAACTCGTCAAGCTCGGCAAGGTGGACGCGAAATATCCGGCGCTACGTATGGGCATGAGTGTTCGCGAGTTGAAGGTGACTGTGGGTCTGGAAAAACCACGCAAGCCCACCAGGGAGCGCTACATCGATGAGGGTGTCCGCATCGCCAGGAAGCTTGGGCGCGCGCCGAACTTCCATGAGTTCAATCGTCACACCAAGACGGTGACCGCCTGGAACCCTTACCGGCTATATGGTCGTGACTGGAAAGCGTTCAAGCGTGATATCGAGAAACTGTTGAAGCTGAAGGAAAAGGCAAAGACCGCTGTCAAGTCGAAGACCAAGACCGTCAAGGCGAAAGTCAAGGCGAAAGCCAAGCCGAAGGCCAAGGCGAAGGTCGTCAAGACGAAGGCCAAGGCCGTCAAAGCCAAGACCAAAGCCAAGCCGAAAGCCAAAGCCAAAGCCAAGACGAAGGCCAAGGCCGTCAAGGCAAAAGCCAAGCCGAAGGCCAAGGCGCGGAAGAAGTAACAAGGATAACGTCCGGTCAATTCAGCAGCGGGGGCCTCAGGTCCCCGCTGTTTGTTATCAAGAGAGAAACGAGGGAGGCTCATGAAGTGTTGCTCGAGAAATAAATCGCATGGCTGTAAAAGCGGCATGAGGAGCATGCTGTTTGGCATGCTAGCAGGTATGGTTCTGGGGCTTCTGCTGGCGCCCAGACCAGGCGCGGAAACCCTGGACAAACTTCTGAATGACAAGGAAAAACTGATGGACATCCTGATTCGAAAGTTGCCGGTATAACCGGAATTCCGATGCACACTCCCGGAACCCTTTCATCAATTCCACCGTCTATATCATTGGATTAAGATTGCATCGCGGCATCCTCGAGGACCTTGGGAAGGTATTCCAGTCCGGGTGGCGAAATGCAAATAATGCTGTGCAGGTATGAGAGACCAGCGCGGTCGAGGCGATAACAAACTGCTTTGCTTCTGCGACCGCGTCTCCCGTTCCCCGCAGACGGATGTACGGCAGCACTTTATTTAATTCCACCTCCGCAAGAGGGGAGCCGAAAGGTTCCCTTTTTGCCGTGAAATATACCTCCTTAACCGCGTCTTCCGGTGCTATCATTAATGCTGTATGCATTACCCTGTT
>ERZ1739053.44-NODE-45-length-11571-cov-12.147794_pt1 | contig 11571 bp, 11 predicted proteins | sample MGYA00581758_ERZ1739053 | MGnify/ENA primary metagenome ERZ1739053 (study PRJEB42929, sample SAMN08275521) | rhizosphere metagenome | isolation source: Rhizospheric soil replicate 1 | host: Colobanthus quitensis | place: Antarctica: Devils point, Livingston Island...
ACCGAAATCTTCGCACCCCATGGTGCGCCGGCAGCGCCGCGTTGCTGACCTGCGGTGATGGTGGTGGCCAGGGGCGGGGTCGAACCGCCGACCTTCCGATTTTCAGTCGGACGCTCGTACCAACTGAGCTACCTGGCCTTACGTGAAGCCTTACTTGATGCTGAGTGGAACGCGCAAAGAATGAGCGACCCCGACCGGGCTCGAACCGGCGACCTCCGCCGTGACAGGGCGGCGCGCTAACCAACTGCGCTACGGGGCCTTGGGTAAGGCCTTACTGCGTATCCCCAACGGGATTCGAACCCGTGCTACCGCCGTGAAAGGGCGGGGTCCTGGGCCGCTAGACGATGGGGACCCGGATCATTTGTGCTCAACCCTGACCCCTCGCCGCCAGCGAGCAGCAGCTCGGATCCGTCGAGGACTAGCGAAGCATAGGGGAGTTTGCGCTGAATCTCCAAAGTGAGCCCGGCTGGGCCACGCCGTCTCAGCCCGGGTTGGCCCACGCGAGCAGTCGCTCCATCTCCCAGGTGTTCACGATCCGCTCCAAGGGCACGTCGAGCCGCTCTGCTCGTGCGCATCCGTAGATCTGGAAGTCCAGCTGTCCGGGCGCGTGGGCGTCGCTGTCGATCGAGAACAGGCACCCTGCATCCAGGGCCATGGCGACCAGTTCATCGGGGGGATCGCAGCGCTCGGGACGCGCGTTGATCTCGACGGCGACCCCATGCGCGGCGCAAGCCTGGAACACCGCGGCCGCGTCGAAGGAGCTCTGCGCTCGGGTGCCCCGTGAGCCCTCGACGAGACGCCCGGTGCAGTGGCCCAGGACGTTGGTGTGGGGGTTCTTGACGGCTGCGATCATCCTGCGAGTCATGGGTTCCGCCGACATGGCTAGCTTTGAATGGACCGAGGCCACCCGGAGGTCCAGCCGTGAGAACATCTCCGCGCTCTGGTCCAACGAGCCGTCATCGAGGATGTCGACCTCGATGCCCTTGAGGAGACGGAAGTCCCCGACCGCCGAGTTGATGTCGTCGATGACGCCCAGTTGCGTCGAAAGGCGTTCTGTCGAAAGGCCGTTCGCGATCTTCAGACGCGGCGAATGGTCTGTCAGCACGAGATAGTCATGCCCCAGCTCCATTGCGGACACGACCATCTCCTGGATCGACGACCCACCGTCGGACCAGTCCGAGTGCGAGTGCAGATCGCCACGCAACGTCGCGCGCACGTCGAGCCCGCCTTCCACCAACGGCCCAGCTGCCTTGTCCTCCAACGACTTCAGGTATTCCGGGACGTCCCCCTCCAGGGTCTCCCGGATGACCGCCTCGGTTGCCGAACCGATGCCGGGTAGGTCCGTCAGCGTGCCCGCGGAGGCACGGGACTCCAGCTCGGCAGGGTCGGTCGCGAGCACCGTCGCTGCCGCACCACGAAACGCCTGGACGCGATAGGTCCCCGCCCGCGAACGCTCCAGCAGGTATGCGATCCGGCGCAGCGCGTCATACGGTGCGAGGGTCATCCGCTCTCCAACAGCCGCATAGCTGCGATGAGCGCGGTAGGGCCCAAGGGGTCAGAGACCATACTGCTTGCGCATGGTCGCGTCCCACACCCGGTCGCCGCCGAACCGTCGCAGGTTGATCATGGCCTTTGCGGCCGGCGTGACCACATAGCGGGAGCGCGGCCGGTTTGACCCGACCGCCCTGAGGATCACCGCGGCGACCGACTCCGGGCTCGTGGCCATGAAGCCGTTCGCGTAGCCGCTGGTTGTGTTCTTGTCGCTCGCCGCCAACAGGTCCGCGTATGCCGAGTCCTCACCGTGCGAAGGGGTCCCCTCCTCGAGACCTTCGTTCACGCGGCTCTCGAAGTTGGTACGGATCAGGCCCGGCTCCACGAGGATGACCTGGATGCCGAACGGCTTGATCTCGACCCGGAGGGCGTCGCTGATGGCTTCGACGGCGTACTTGGTCGCGTGGTAGAAACCGCCGATGGGGAAGGTGAGCCGGCCGCCCATCGACCCGATGTTGACGATCCGCCCCGAACGCGACCGCCGCATTGCCGGCAGGACCAGCTGCGTGAGTCGCGCGAGCCCGAACACGTTGGTCTCGAACATGGTCCGCACGCGCTGGAGGTCGGTTTCCTCGATGGGTCCGTACTCGCCATAACCGGCGTTGTTGATCAGGGTGCCGACCTGTCCGTGCTCTGCCTCGACCGCGCTCACAGCCGCGGTCATCGAGGCCTCGGAAGTGACGTCCATGGCCAGCGGGCGGCAACCCATCGCCCCGAGGTCGGCGAGCGTCTCTGTCCGTCTGGCGGTCGCGTAGACGGTGTGCCCGGCCCGGGCGAAGGCTGCCGCGGTGGCGGCGCCGATGCCTGACGAACAGCCGCTGATGAGGACCGGGTCGTCGCGTTTCATCGCCTCATCCTAAGCGCTGAGGCATGGGTAACAGGGGCACGATCCCGACCCTCCCTCGCATCCGCCACCTCGGTCTTCTTGGTGCCAGAAACCTTGACGACTCCTTAACGCCGGACGGACGGATGGGTGTCGGGCACGGTCCTACCCTCAGAATGTGGCCAGCCGGACGACAGAGATCAATGGCGTCCCGAGCGCGTCCCCGGCGTTGACTGGCTCGGCGGATCTGCCTGAGCGCGTTGGGTATCGGCTCAAGCGGCGGGCTTTGGGCCCGCCGTTGACCACGGACCAGCTCCAGCACGAGAAGCTGTCCAAGAAGCTCGCCCTCGGTGTCCTCTCGAGCGACTGCATCTCGTCGTCCGCGTACGGGTCCGAGCAGATCCTGCTCATCCTGCTACCGACGTTCGGGCTCGCGGCATACACCCTGCTTCTGCCGTTGACGCTGGTTGTTCTTGTCGTCCTGGTGTTGGTGACCCTGTGTTACCGGCAGGTTGTCATGCTCTACACGAAGGCTGGGGGCTCGTACGTCGTGGCGAGGGAGAACTTCGGCCCGGTGGTTGCCCAGGTGGCTGCCGTAGCGCTGATGGTCGACTACGTCGTCACGGTGGCCGTGCAGTCCGCCGCAGGGACCAACGCCGTCACCTCTGCGATTCCGGGGTTGATGAACTACAGCCTGGAGATCACCGTCGCTGTGGTGCTGATCCTCTTCTTCGTCAACCTTCGCGGCCTGCGCGAGGCCGGGCGGACATTCGCCTTCCCGACGTACTTCTTCGCCGCCTGCATGGCGATGGTGATCATCGGAGGTCTGGTGCGAGAGGTGGTCGGGGACCTGCCGCAATACGACCCGGCCCACGCGCCGGGCGCGTTCCCGATGGGCAGCGGCGGCGCGCTGCTGAGCTTCGGCGCCATCTACATCCTGCTGAAGTCGTTCGCCAACGGTGGGTCGTCACTGACCGGGCTCGAGGCGATCTCCAACGGGGTCAGCGCTTTCCGGAGCCCGCAGGGCAGGAACGCCCGCAAGACTCTGGTGGTGATGAGCTGCATCCTCGGCACGCTTGTTGCCGGGGTTTCGTGGCTGGCGCACGAGACGCATGCGGTGGCCTACGAAGCCGGCTCGCCCACCGTGATCTCGCAGGTCGCCAAGGCGGTGCTGGGGGACAGCGCCGTTGGGCACATCGCCTTCCTGCTGGTGCAGCTCGCGACGATGCTCATCCTCTACACCGGAGCCAATACGCCTTTCAACGGGTTCCCGTTCCTGGCAAACTTCGTTGCCGCCGACGGCTTCCTGCCTCGGTGGCTGACCAAACGCGGTCACCGCCTGGCCTTCTCGAACGGGATCGTCGTGCTGACGGTCGTGTCCCTCGCCCTGCTCCTCGGGACAGGAGCGCACGTCGACAAACTAGTGGCGTTCTACGCGATCGGCGTCTTCACCGGCTTCACGTTGGCCGGCTTCGGGATGGCCAAGCACTTCAGGACCTTCCGGGGCCCGCACTCGAAGGCCAACGTCGTGCTCAACAGCGTGGTGGGCGCGGTCTCGGGTCTGGTTGTTCTCATCTTCGCCGTGACCAAGTTCACCGAGGGGGCCTGGCTGGTGGTCCTCATCTTCCCGGTGCTGGTCATCATCCTGCTGCGACTGCACCGGGCCTACAACCGGGAGGCCGCGCTGCTCGAGGCCGTGCCGAACGCCGAGCCGGTGATCCGTGCCGCCCGTAGCTACGTCGTCGTGCTGGTCGATGCCGTCGACCTCGCGGTCATCCGCGCCATCCGGTACGCGCATACCCTGCGGCCGACGGAGCTGCATGTCGTGCACTTCGTCATCGACTCTGGCCACGCCGCGGATCTGCTCCAGGCGTGGGATGCCCAGCCTGGTCTCGACCTGTCGCTCGAGCTCGTCGACTGTCCCGACCGTCGACTACCGCGGGCCGCCCTCGAGCTCACCGAGCGACTGATCGCCGATGGTGTCTCCACCCAGGTGACCATGCTGTTGCCCAGACGCTCGTACGGAGCGTTCCTGGGCCGGATGCTTCACGACCGGACCGCCGATGACATCGCCGCGGCCGTCTCGACCGTGCCCGGCGCAGTCGCCACCATCGTCCCCTACGACGCCAGCAACCCCACGCGAGCGTTGCGACGCAAAGGATCCGGGCAGGGATCGGGTCCGGGCCGGAAGTCGGGCGGGATGGGCCAGCCGCTCAGCCAGGATGGTGCGGTCGTCGACGCGTACGCGGCACCCCCGGTCGACGTGACGGACTTGGAACCCCGCGTGGCCATCCAGAACGCCGCGCATCGTCAGATAGCTGTCGTCGAGGGTCGCATTCGTTCCGTTGAGGTCTCTCCCATCGCAGGCCGGCCTGCCCTGCGCTGCGAGCTGGTCGATAGCACCGGTGGGGTAACGCTCCTGTTCTATGGCCGGCGCTCGATCGCCGGCATTGAGCCGGGCGTGCAGCTGCGCGCAGAGGGCCGCATCGGCGACTACAAGGGGCACCTCGCCATCGCAAACCCGTCGTACACGCTTGCACCCTCCGACAGCGGAAGCTCCTAGCCTGATGGTGCGGCGACCGGTGTGCGGTCCTTGGCGTCCCACTGGACGGGGGTCAGCGTGCGGCCCTTGTTCGCAAGGGTGCGCAGGGCCTCGATCGCTGCGGACGTCGACAGGGGGCCGCTGAAGCCGATGTAGGTCACCTCCCCCGGGGCGGACTCCCAGGCCAGCGTGCCGCTGCCGCCCAAGGCGGTTGAGTAGATCGCCGGCTTGTGGCGAACAAACCCAGCCGGCTTCGCTCGAGCCTCGAACGCCATGCTCTCGAACGATGCCGCCCACGTCACGCCGGTGACGACGAGACCGTCTCCCAATGTGCTCTTCTGCCCTAGATCGATTGCGCCGTAACGCATCTCGTGGACAACAGGAGAGTCGTAACTGGTGGTACCTGCGACAGCAAACCCGTCCAGGGCCCCAAAGTGCGGTCGGCGGTTGACGACTGTGATCCGCGTCGCCAGGTCCTCCAGGGTCGCCTGGCCGAGGTCTCCGACGATCTGGGCGTGGGAGTTGCCGAGTGGCCAGACGAGCATCTGCGTGTCGGGGTACCAGATAGCACCCTGCGGCTTGGTCGACGGCGCTCCGGAGCTCGCGGACTCGATGGGGTACGTCACGACTGCGCGGTGGACACCGAAGTGGCCGTCACTGGCCCGGATGACTACGGACCAAGGTCCGTTGTATGGCGCGTCGCAGTCCCATTGTTCGAGCGCCGACCCAGGAACCTTCAGGCGGTCGCCCAGAGTCAGTCCACCCATGTGCACCACGCACCTCTGGATTGAGTCGACCCCGATCGGAATGTCCGGAGCGATGGTTGCCGGCGGGTCCGGGGCTTTGGTGTTGGCCACCGCGGTCTGGGTCTGAGCCCCGGGCGGGGGGTCCGGGCCGGTGAGCTGCCCGAGCAGCACCGCAGCAACGATCGCGCCGCCAAGCAGCCCTAGAAGGGTGAGCCCGGATGAGTGCCTCGAGGGTGCATCCCGGCTGTCGACCTCATCTGGTTCGCCCATATCCCCGGCCTGTTCCCACCGGTCGGCTCAGCTCGGCGTCAGTTCGGGTGTCAGCTTGAACGTCGGGTGGTCGGCGTCTGCGGGCAGCTTCCTCCAGTACCCGTTCACCTCGCGCCCAGCCTTCTTGCGGTATGCCGTGATGATCCCCGAGCGCTCATCGGCGGGCACCTCGGTGGCGGCATACGTCTCGAACTTGCCCTTCTGCCCCAGCTGGACGATCCCGGCTGCGCGCACGTTCTTCACCCAGTCGCCCTCACCTCGTGTCGACACGACGAACAGCGAGCCGTCCTGCTCCAGCGGAATGACCGGAACTCGTTGCGCCTCACCGGCATTGCGCCGAGCGACCTCAAGGGTGTGCACGTCCCACATCGTGCTGCGCATCGCGAGAGGGTTCCAGAACCTTGTTTCGATCGCCCGCGGCTTCAGGTAGGCCATGACGACATCATCCAGCAGGTGGGCCAGTCTCGGAAGCCGTCGCGAGCAGTTGCGTTTCCGGGCCCAGGTCGTGCTCGGGCTAGGCTCCGGACATGGTCTGGTTGGACGTTCTTGGCTGGGCCGGGTCAGCGCTGCTCATCTACTCCCTGATGCAGGCAAGGGTGCTGCGTTTCCGGCTGCTGAACCTCGTGGCCTGCGTCATCTTGATGATCTTCAACGCTGTGCTCGGTATCTGGCCGATGGTCGCGATGAACGTCGCCTTGGCCGGCATCAACCTATGGTTCATCCGCAAGCTCGCCTCGGAACGGCACTCCGACGTCGCGTTCGAGGCGCTCGAGGTCGGACCCCTCGATGAGTACCTACGGCACACGCTGCGGGTCCATGCCGACGACATCGAGAGGTTCCAGCCCGGCTTCGTGTGGGACGGGGCCGCACCCGGGCACACGGCATACGTGGTCCAGCGTGGCGATGAGACGGTCGGTGTGGTGCTGGTCCGCGACGCAGGCGACGGTGTGGCTCAGGTTGTCCTCGACTACGTGACGCCGCGGTTCCGCGACTTCTCGCCGGGGGAGTTCGTCTACCGGCGCAGCGGGTTGTTCCGCGATCGAGGCTTTCGCAGGGTGGTCACGCCCGCGGGGATGGTTGCGCCGTATTACGACCGCCTGGGAATGCGCCGTGAGGGCGAGTCCTACGTCCTGGACATTGGCTGACGCTCCGTCAAGCAGCCGGGCCTTGCCGACAAGTAGGAGGGTGATCCTGGAGCTGTTCGTGGGGATCGGGGGGATATTCGGTGGGCTGGAGCTCACCAACCGGTTGTGGCTGTAGCCACTCATCTTCGGCATTGGCGCGGTAATCACCGTAGTGGCGGCACGTAGCCGATCGTCCGATCCGACCAACGACTGACTAGGTCAGGGCTGAAGAGTCCATATGCGCCAGCATCCGGCGCGCGCCCCATTTCGAGTGCGTCGGACGGGGCGGCTCAGATCCAGATCCCTGCTGCGGGGCCTCACTGGTAAGCGGCGGAGCTGAACGACGATGACGGCCGCTGTCCGCGACCTCTGGACCCAAGTCCATTTCCGCCGGGATCAGGCCGGCGGAGTCCTCACCTGCGGATGATCCCGGACCTCGATGACGGCCGGTGTCCGAGACGCCTGGACCCAAGTCCATTTCCGCTGGGAGCGGTCCGGTTGGGTCCTCAGGGGTGGACAATCCCGGTCGACGATGGCGACCGGCGTCCGCGACCTCTGGACCCAAGTCCATTTCCGCCGACATCACTCCGGTCGGGTCCTCAGGGGTGGACAATCCCGGTCGACGATGGCGGCCGGTTTCCGGGGCCCCTGCGCCCAAGTCCAGCTCCACCAAGTCCAGTTCCACCGCGATTCCATCCGCCAGCGGCGCCCCCTCCACTGTTGGGGAAGCGTCGGAGAGGCCATCGAGGACTCCGGCAAGACGCTGGGGGACAAGACGGTCGGGGGCAGCTGGGTCGGTTGGCAGTCGTCTGAACCGACGGAGCCGCACGGCTCCGATCGCCGACAACCGGCCACCCGACCCGTTCCCCGCATTTGAAAGGCTCATGGTCCAACCCCTGTCCACCAGGACGGTCCAAAGCGGAACCGCCTACGTTATGGAACGTACGCCGGAGGGTTCGGTATGGTAAGGACTTGGTCAAGTTCTTACCGGTCCGACGAAGAGATCTGACCGTTGTGAGGACCAGTTCTAGGTCAAACGGTTGATGGACGTCCACGACAATGGACCTATTTCGCCTATATGGACATCGCTCACCCCACCGACCTGGCCGTCCTTGATGGCGTATGCGCCCCGGTGGCGCAAGTTGGTGCGCGACATACTCAGGCAGGGTTCTGCGGACAGCACACCACCCGCGACGAAACATCGGGGCGAGGGCGAAGAAGCCCTGGCCTTGGGCCCGACATCAGAGCCGCAGCGCCACCAACCGCACATGAGAGAACCGTTGACCAAGCAGGTCAGGACCGGGACATAGGGTTCAGTCTGCGAGCCGGGCCGCCGTCCGAGCGACGTCAGCCTGCGGGGGGAGCACAGGATCATGAGGATGCTGAGGGGCGTCTGGTTCGTGGCTTCGGTGATCGCGGCACTCGCCGCGCTGGTTGCCGCGGCGCTGAGGATGTCCGGCCTGGTCACCCGTCCGATGGGCGCGCTGGTGGTCGTCATCGGGCTGATGCCCGTAGCGATGTTGCTGTCCTCCAGACCCGGCCGCCGCCGCACGGTCGGCGTGCTGCACATCGTTGCCGGCGCGTTCCTCGGCATCACGGGCTTCGTCCTCGCCTCGCGGGACAATTTCCTACGACTCCAGATGGCCACCGTCGACTGGCGATTCCTGGCCATCTCTGGTTACGCTCTGGCCCCCGTGGGCTGGGTGGCGGTCGGTGTTGCACTGGTGCTCACGGGCACAGCTTTGCTGCGATATCGGCGGAGTCTCGCGGTCCTGTCTGCGCTCCTGGTGACCTTCACGTCTGGCTACTTCGCGGTCAGCCTGGCCGTCGTGCCCCACCTGTATCTCCGCCGCCGTGGCGTGTCGGCGCTCGACCTGCCAGTCGTCGCCGCCGGGGTCGTTCTCCTGCTGGTCGCTCTGCTGGAGCTCATCGCCGCGCTGAGTCGGGTGCCGGTGACGTGGACGCCGACCGTCCCCGGTCGGTCAGCAAGCCCCCATACCCTGTATGACGACCACCCTCACCCCCACGGGACGATCGAGAGCCACGCGAGGCGCCGCTGGGTGAAGCCTGTGGCCTGGTCAGCTGTGGGAGTCACCGCCGTCGCTGGTATCTCCGTCTGGGTGTGGCTCATATTTGGCCCGCGAATCGTCCTTGCCGAGGCGTTCCCCGACCCGAACCTGGCGAACTGCGTCGCCCACGAGCTGGGCTCGGCCGGGTCCTAGACAAGGGTGTCGCAGCACGCGTTGTCGGGCGCGCGGTCGCTGTCCTGCAACGGGGACCGCGTCGAGCCCTTCGCGGCTGGCAGCGCGACCCCGGCCCGTTCTTTCACAGACCCGGCAAAGACGAGGATCCGCAGCATCCAGGGCTTGGATCGGCTGCCGAACCTGGTCAGCCTCGGCGTCACGAACAATGGCATCACCGACCTGACCCCGCTCGCCGACCTGACGAAGCTCACGAGCATCAAGCTCACGAGCATCAAGCTCACCAACAACAAGGTCACCGACCTCACGCCGCTGGCTGGACTCCCGGCGCTGAACAACATGGGCGTCTCCTACAACAGCGTGGCTGACCTCACCCCGCTCGCTCACATCAATACCCTCAGGTCCCTGGGCCTCGCCAAGAACCAGATCAGCGACCTCACTCCGCTGGCAGGTCTCACCTTCCTCTCCACCGTCGACGTGAGCGAGAACCTCGTCTCCGACCTCACGCCACTGGCCCACCTCACGCAGCTAAGTGGTCAGGTTTGTAAGTTCGTCGGGGATCAGGCTGCGGTGGGTTCGCCGCGGTCAGGGGTCTGAGCTTGTTGGTGTCGGTCGAGTCTGTCCAGGAGGTCGGCCAGGTCGGTGGTGGTGAACTTCCACTTGAAGGGTTTCGCCGCTGCGTTGTAACGGATCTCGAAGCGGGTGAGGCGTTGCTCGATCATGTCGAGGTCTGTGAAGTCGTTGGGGGAGAGCGCTTTTCGTTGGATTATGGAGAAGTAGACCTCTACCTGGTTGAGCCAGGACGCGTGGACCGGGGTGTGCACCATGATCGCGTTGGGGAACTGCTCGGCGAGCCGGTCGATGGCTTTCTGTCCCCGGTGGGACGAGCCGTTGTCGCCCACCCAGAACACACGGTCCGCGGATGCGTACGGTTCCTGGGCCATGACCTGTTCGACCAGCGCGGTGAACGGTCCGATCCCAGTAGTGGCCTCGCAACGACCGTAGACTTGGGCTTGGTGGACGTCGTAGGCGGCCAGGTAGGCCAGCGCGCCACCGCGGTCGTAGTCGTGGCTGACCCGCATCATCCGGGCCTTGCCCGGGGCCATGGACGGGTGGCACCGGCACCGGGCCTGGATGGAGGTTTTCTCGTCGGCGGAGATCACGTAGTCATTTGCTGACAACGGTTTCCCGTCCCAAACCCGGTCGTACAGGTCAAGGACGCGGGCGGCTTTGGCGGCGAAACTCGGGTCGGTAATGAAGATCCAGGACTGGTACTGCCAGGGTTTGATCGCATCCTCGCCCAGCCAGCGTCGCACCGTGGAGGTCGACACCGACGCGGCGATCCCATCGGCGACGACCTGAGCGGCCAGGTCCGGGCAGCTCCACCGCGACAACGGGACACCGCTGGCCTCGGGTGGCTGGCAGGCCAGCGCCTTGACCGCAGCGACCTGAACCGGGGTGAACGACGGTGGCCGACCCGACCTCTTCGCATCACCGGGCGACGCCGCACCCGGCTGCACCCACCAACGGTGCCGCCACTTGCGGACGGTGTCCACGCACACACCGACGCGACCGGCGATCTTCGTGTTGGACCACCCCGCGGCGGCCAGCAACACGATCCTGGCCCGGGCCGCCAACTGCTGTGCCGTAGTCTCGGCCCGGATCAGGTGCCGCAACCGCTGCTGCTGGACCAGGTTCAACTCGATCCGGTCCGGGTTGGTCATCGACATGGCAGGGATCCTTCGCGTCGGGGGAGTCTCATCAGCCCCTTCAGCCTCACTGGCCACACACCTCTATTGGCTGCTGACACGCCGATCAGCGACGATGACCCTCATGGCAGCCCCACCGGCATCGACCAAGACCTCCCTGCAACAACGCCTCTCCGCCCACGCCCGAACCCTGTGGCCCCAGCTGGCAGGCGTGACGGTGCGGTTCCGCGGCGCCTTCGCCTACGTCGAGGGCCAGCTTCCCGACGGCGACACGCTGCCGTTGATGCGGCTGCGCTACGGCGGGTCAGCAGCCCGTTGGGGCTTCGCGATGTACCTGGCCAGCAAAGACGGATACGAAGACGCGGTCCTGCCCACCGGCGCCTTCGCCGGTCTGCCCGAAGACGCCCTCGACTGCGCCGCCGGCCTCTACCTCGGCGACCCCACGCTCTGACCAACCCCCGACGAACTTACAAACCTGACCACTAAGTACGAGGTCGCCGGGGTGAGCGCCGAGCTGCAGTCGGAGTTCTCACGGCGATCCGGGGCAATTGAGGATTCCAAGAACGCCCTGGTGGATGAGTTCGTGGTCTCCCGCGGCCGGCAAC
>ERZ1739053.45-NODE-46-length-11386-cov-8.257700_pt1 | contig 11386 bp, 11 predicted proteins | sample MGYA00581758_ERZ1739053 | MGnify/ENA primary metagenome ERZ1739053 (study PRJEB42929, sample SAMN08275521) | rhizosphere metagenome | isolation source: Rhizospheric soil replicate 1 | host: Colobanthus quitensis | place: Antarctica: Devils point, Livingston Island...
CCCCCCCCCCCGGCCCCACGCGCTCATCCTCACCCGCGCGCTACCCCTCTCCTCCCACTCTCTGTCTGCCACCACACCTTCGTCTGCACCGCATGCCGAACCCGGGATGTCGCGCGCCTGCGCCAGCTGCTCGCTTCCCGTCTGATCGGCCTTCCCCTTGCACATCTGAGCTCCCGCTCGGGGATGAATTCATATGGCCGCCGCCCCTGCGTCCTGCAAAAGCCTGGCCAGGGAAAACGCCGTCACCAGGCGGCCCGGCCCCGAGCGCATCTTGATGGTGACGGGTATCCCGACCGCGTCCACCATGGCGGCGACAATCCTGACCGCCAATCCCTCGTCCCTCATCAGAGCCGCGCCGGCGCCGGTCTTTATCACTTTTCTCACCGGACAGCCCATGTTGACGTCGATGATATCCGCACCCGCCGACTCCGCCGCCCGCGCGGCCTGGGCCATGACTTCCGGATCGCTTCCGAAGAGCTGCACCGCGACGGGGTGCTCCCGTTCCACGAGTTCGAGCATTTCCAGCGTTCTTGCGTTGTGATATCGCACCCCGTAACTGCTGACCATCTCCGTGACCGTGAGCCCCACGCCGTAACGCCGCGCCTGTAACCTGAATGCGCGGCCACTGATGCCCGCAAGCGGCGCCTGCACAAGCCGGTTGGAAAGGCGCACAGCTCTGATATTAAAGGGCTCTCTGATATGTGAAGTTATATGCGTCATGCTAGAATACGCTCACATGGCTGACGTGGTTCTCGAAACCCATAATCTCACAAAAGAGTTTACCAAACGCCGGGGCTTATCCTCCCCCCTGCACCCGTTCGATAAAACAACGTTCACCGCGGTAAAAAACATCAACATCACTGTCGAGCGGGGTGAGATCTTCGGATTACTGGGCCCCAATGGCGCGGGAAAAACAACTCTCACCAAGATGCTCTGCACGCTGATACTACCCAGTGGGGGCAGCGCGAGCGTCTGTGGTTATGACCTGGCAAAACAACAGGGAAACGTCAAGGCGTCGATCGCGCTCATCTCCAGTGAAGAACGAAGCTTTTACTGGCGGCTTACGGGCAGGCAGAACCTTAACTTCTTCGCCGCTCTTCACGGGCTTGCGAAAGACGTAGCCCGGAAGCGTATAGATGAAGCACTGAAACAGGTCGACATGACCGACGCGGCCGACCGCAGTTTCAAGGAATACTCCACCGGCATGAAGCAGAGGATGGGCCTGGCGCGCGGACTCCTCGCCGATCCGGAGATCTTTTTCATGGACGAACCCACCAAGGGGCTCGACCCTGTCGCCACCAGGAAACTGCACGACTTCATAATAAACAGGCTGGCGGCCACAGGAAAGACCGTCTTCCTCGCGACTCACCATCTTGCGGAGGCGGAACAGGTATGTAACCGGGTGGGAATAATGTCCGCAGGCAAGATGGTGGCCAGCGGTATCACCAGCGAACTCACCGGTGATTCATCACTGGCAGAATATTTTCACGCGCTCATAACCGACACGGAAGTGGAGGAATAGGTGCTGAGAAAGCCATTGGCGTTCCTGAAGAAGGACTTCCTTATGGAGATCAGCTACCGCTTTTCGTTTGTGCTTCAGTTCGCCAGCATCTTCTTCTCGGTGGTCATGTTCTATTTTGTCGCCAAACTGCTTTCGGATGCGCCTTCGGTGCAAAAATATCTCAGTGAATACGGTGATGGAGGTTACTTTGCTTTCGTGCTGATAGGTATTGCCTTCTCCAGTTTTCTCTCCGTGGGCCTGGGCAGTTTCTCGACCAATATCAGGGCCGAACAGATGATAGGCACCATGGAGGCCATGCTGGTGACGCCGACGCGGCTGCCGATGATCGTGATCTCCTCTTCTATCTGGAGTTTCGCCTTCACCTCGCTCCAGGTCGCCGTATACCTCCTTATAGGCGGTATTTTTTTCGGCGTCAATTTCGGCAACGCCAACCCATGGCCCGCGTTGGTGGCCCTGCTGCTGACGGTGATCGCGTTCAGCAGCCTTGGCATCATCTCCGCGAGCTTCATCATGATCTTCAAACGCGGTGACCCCATAGCCTGGTTGATATCCACGTCATCGACGTTGCTGGGCGGTGTGTATTATCCCGTCAATATCCTGCCGGACTACCTGCAGACACTCTCATACTTTTTCCCCATCACTTATTCGCTGCGGGCCATTCGATTGTCACTGCTGAATGGCTATGGCTTCTCACAGGTGAGCAGTGAACTCCTCTCGCTGGTCCTTTTCTCAGTAATCATGCTGCCCATAAGCCTGTTGGTTTTTCGCTATGCCGTTGGCCGCGCAAAACGCGACGGAAGTCTCGCCTACTACTAGAAATTGTGCATGTTACCATTCCTGTCTGTTGCCGGTGGAAACATTAAGCAGCATTAAGAAGCCGTGAGAACAGTCTGGATAACCGGTACACTTGGGCACACAAACCTTTAAAATGTGTATAAGTGCGCAAAGAGTCCGAAACATCCGCGCGCTGATTTACCCCCAGGCCACTTGGGGCACTTCAAGATAAAGGCGCTATAGTCCGACTTCCCGCTCATGGATCTAAAACCTATTCTTAAAACAGCTCCGACCGTAAGCCAGCAACTGGTTCTCTCCCCGAGGCTATACCAGAGCCTGAGCATATTGCGCCTCGGCGCTTTTGAGCTTCAGGAGCTCATTCAGAAAGAGCTCGACGAAAATCCCACTCTGGAGATACCGGAAGCAGCCGACTTTGAGTCTGAATCAAGCCAGACTCCCGAGCGTGAACTTTGGGATGATTACCTGGGCGCGAATCGGAGTGATTATGGCCGCGGCATCAATCCCGCGGCCGCCGGAGAACTGGCCGCCTGCGTCGAAACTCTATCCGAGCATCTGACCCTGCAACTGCATCTTGAGAATCTGACAGACGAGCGGCGACGCATAGGACTGGCGATAATCGGCAGCCTCGACGAGGATGGCTATCTGCGTGAACCAGTGGACGAACTGGCCGCCACAATCGACAAACCGGCCGGCGAGATCGAATATGTGCTGAAGATCGTTCAGAGATTCGATCCTCCCGGAGTCGCCGCCCGAAACCTCGAGGAGTGCCTCGTCATACAGCTCGAGCAGATCGCCGCCGGCGAAACCGCGATACATATCGTCCGGGAATTTCTGCCGCAGGTTGCCCATAGCGCCTATGGCGAGATAGCTAAATCCCTTGGCGTCACGACTGCGAAAGTCAGGCGGGCCGTCGAGGTCATCCGCAGTCTTTGCCCCTCGCCGGGTTCACTTTTTGATACGAGCCCTCCCGCGGCGGCGGTTATCCCCGACGTCTACGCACGGCTCGACCGCGGCAGTATTCACATCCTGGCCAATCGTGAGACAGTACCCTCGCTTAAGCTAAGTCGCCTTTATCAGGAGATGGCCAAAAAAGCGGTTGACGCCGATCCGGCGACCACGGCTTACATCAAGGACAAACTGCGGGAGGCGTCGCGTCTAATACGTGACATAGACCACCGGCGAACAACTGTCACAAAGGTCGCGCGCGCCATCGCCGAAGCTCAGCCGGAGTTTTTCACCGATGGACCGGAGTATCTGCGGCCGCTGGGACTGGAAAAAATCGCCGCGACCCTTGATGTCCATCCGTCCACAGTCAGCAGGGCGATCCTCGGCAAGTACATGAGCACGCCTCACGGCATTTTCGAATTCCGCTATTTCTTCTCTTCCGGCTATACAACCGGAGACGGTGAAGGACTCGCGGCCAACGCGGTGAAGAAACGCCTGGCGGGAATAATCGCAAAAGAAGACGCCAAACATCCGCTATCGGACCAGAAACTGACCGGGATGCTCAAACAGGATGACATCAAAATCTCCCGGCGCACAGTGGCGAAATACCGTGAGCAACTGGGCATTGCGCCCTCATGGGAACGAAAGAAAGCTACCACATAAAAGCTGACAAATTTATAATGATAGACCAAAAACCAAAAACAATAGCGAAAATCCGCGATGCCATATTCGTATCGATTCTGGTAGCCGTCATCAGCTACTTCCACTACCGCCCCGTCCATCTGGATATCATCTCCCACGAATCCTTCCATATAATCCTCACGCGGCTCTACTACATTCCCATCTTCTATGCCGCGATCCGTTTCGGCATCAAGGGCGGCCTGCTGACATCGCTCAGCATCACCGCGTTTTTCGTTCCCTACGCCTTCATGTCGTTGGGAGGCTTTTCCGAAACCGGCTCTTTGGAGAACTTCTTTGAAGTTATCCTTTACAATGTTGTCGCCTTCACGACCGGCGCCGTCATTGACTCGCGACGCCGTCAGCAGCAGCGGTACGAGGAAGTCCTGGAACTCAACAAGGAGATCGAGAACCGTGAGACCGAGCTGCGCAACATGAAGGCATACACCGAGAGCATCTTAAGGAGCGTCAGCAGCGGCGTCATCTCCGTCGACCGCCGCAGACGGGTGGTCACTGTCAACCCGGCCGCGGCACTCATCATGGCGCGCAATGAAGACGACATGGTCGCCTTCCCCCTGGAAAAAGTATTCGAAGGACATGGGGAGCTGCTGCGTGCCGCTGAGCTGGTTCTCTCGGAAGAACAGAACCGCGCGACCCTGGAGACAGAACTTACATCAAACGGAAGGCCCGTGACGGTGGCGGTGAGAGTCACTCCTCATCGCAGCCGGGGTCAGACGGTGGGCATCGTCATCACCCTCGAAGATCTGACCGAGGTAAAAGACCTCACGGAGCAGCTGCTGCGCGCCGACAAGCTGTCCGGCCTCGGCGAGCTGGTCGCCGGCGTCGCGCACGAGGTGCGCAATCCGCTGGGCGTTATCAAGGCCAGCGTGCAGATGATGGAACAGGAAATGGAAGATGGTTGCCAGGACGCGGAATTGACCCATGTTATGATCCAGGAGATCGACCGGCTTGACTCGGTAGTCAATGCATTGCTGGACTTCGGCCGGCCTTCCAAATCCCGGTTCGAGACGATCGAGCCCCGACATATCATCGATGAGGTCATTCTGCTTACCAGGCAATTCGCCAAACAGCAGCAGATTGTAGTGCGAAAGGACTATCCCGATGAGCTACCTGACATCTACGCCGACGAAGACAGGCTGAAGCAGATTTTCGTCAACCTCATATCCAACGCGATTCAATCGATGCCGGATGGCGGAGACATCATAATCGACGCCGCCGCGTCTGATGGCTACCTTAAGATTTCCTTTACCGACACCGGCGTCGGAATCACGGATGAGGAGAAGGAGCGCATCTTCGACCCCTTCCACACCACCAGGGCCGAGGGCAGCGGCCTGGGACTCTCCATCGTCCACCGTATCGTGGATGCCCACAACGGCTTCATAAAAGTCGAGAGCCGTCCGGGTGAGGGCAGCACTTTTATCGTGGGCCTGCCATTGGCGCATTCACAGCCGGCAGCACAAGCCTGGAAGGAAGAATCGGATGGCCCGGCGAATGAACCGGCTGCGAAAGAATCTGAAAGTTCCGTTTAAATAACCACGGAGGACCCGGCTTATGCCTGGCACTATCCTGATTGTTGATGATGAAAAAAACATGCGCTTCGTAGTCGGGCGCGCCTTAAAGGGCGCGGGCCATGATGTGCGTGAGGCGGCATCGGGCGAAGAAGCCCTGAAGTACTTCGAGAAATCGCTGCCCGACATGATAATACTCGACCAGCGCATGCCCGGCATGGACGGTATCACGATACTTACCCGGATCAGGAAAGAGCACCCCGGCCTGCCGGTGATTATGCTTACCGCACACGGCAACGTGGAAAGCGCCGTCCAGGCAATGAAAGCCGGGGCTACTGATTATCTCACCAAGCCATTCGATGTCGAGGAGCTCAAATTATCGGTGGAGAAGGCTCTCAGGGTCAGCAAGCTCGAGCAACAGGTGGACTACCTGCGCGGTGAGCTTGACCGCGAATATGACACGTCAGGCATAGTGGGCGAGAGCCCACAGATGAAAGAAATAATGTCAACGGTCGCCCGTGTGGCCACATCGGATGCCACCGCCATGATCTACGGCGAAAGCGGTACCGGTAAGGAACTCATAGCCAAGGCGCTCCACGAGCAGAGCAACCGCAGCAAGGGGGCGTTCATTCAGTTGAGCTGCGCGGCGTTACCGGAGACCCTGCTGGAAAGCGAGCTCTTCGGTTACGATAAAGGCGCCTTCACCGGCGCCGTTGATTCCCGGCCCGGTCGTTTCGAACTGGCGGACGGCGGCAGCCTCTTCCTCGACGAGATCGGTGACATCTCGCCGACCGTGCAGGTGAAACTGCTCAGGGTGCTTGAAAACCGTAGCTTTGAAAGGCTGGGCAGCTCGAAGACGATCAGTGTCGATGTACGTCTCATCGGCGCCACAAACCGGGATCTCCCAGCCTTGATCAAAACCGGTGAATTCCGCGAAGATCTTTTTTACCGCCTGAACGTCATCCCCATAACCATGCCTCCCTTAAGAGAACGCGTCGGTGACATCAGGTTGCTGGCTGAGCACTTCCTTGTGCGTTTCGCGCCCACCAAGAAGCTCTCAGCCGAAACCATCAGGTTGCTCGAGTCACACCCCTGGCCGGGAAACGTGCGCGAGCTGCAAAACACGATTGAGCGCGCCGCCATCCTCAGTGGGGGTGAGGTGATCGTTCCCGAAGACCTGCCTGTCGAGGTCCGCCAGAAAACCCCTTTGGCAAACGAAACCGTAAGGCTTCCCGCCGACGGAATCACGCTGGGGAAAGTCGAGAAGGAGTTGATCGCGCAGGCGCTCGAGCGTACCGGTGGCAACCGCACCAGAGCAGCTCGGTTGCTGGGCATCAGCCGGCACACTCTCCTTTATCGTATAGAGAAATACGATCTGGACAAATAAATTTCCTTGATTCCCACGAATGACACAGGTATTCTGAATAGCGATCCCATGTATAACTTTATTTCAACTACCGAGGAGCCGAAAGAGCTGAAATGAAAAGACTCGGGCTCCTTTGTCTGGCCGCACAAAACCTCAGACGCAAGCCCTTTAGAAGCTTTGTAACCATCGCTATCGTCGGGCTGGCGGCCGGAACCCTTTTCTCCGCGACACTTCTTATTGGCAGCGTGGACCGCAGCCTCGAAGTCGGCATGGAGCGGCTTGGCGCCGACCTCCTCGTTGTTCCCGAGGGCTATCAGGAATCCGGTCAGGCGGCCCTTATCACCGGAGCTCCTACCAGTTTTTACATGAGCCGCTCGGTGCTTGACCAGGTAAGGACGACTCCCGGCGTCGAGCAGGCTTCCCCCCAACTTTTCATCGAATCGTTACTGTCGGTCCCTTGTTGTACCGGACGCGCGCAACTGGTCGGCTATGATCCGGATACTGATTTTGTAATCACTCCCTGGCTCGTGGATAACCTGAATCGTCCACTCGAAAAGGACGAGGTCGTGATCGGCTCACTGATCCTCGCCAACAAGGGTGAACAGGTTCATTTTTATGGTCAGGCCTTCAACGTGGCCGGGGTTCTGGATGCCACCGGCATGGGAGCCGATGAAAGCGTATTCATGAAGATCGACGACGCCTACCAGATGGCGGCCGACTCATCTATCCAGGCGGTAGAGCCAATCGATGTAAAACCCGGACAGATCTCATCCGTCCTCGTGAAAATGACTCCCGGCACGAACATCGATCAGTTGTCCCAGAGGATAAAAACCAACGTACCCGGGACCATGATCATTACCGCCAACGAACTCAGCCGTTCGGTCACCGACCGGCTTTCGGGCTTCACCCGCGGCTTTATCGCCATAGACGCCATCGTCTGGGTGATGTCGCTGCTTACCATCGCCGCGATCTTCTCAATGATCGTCAACGAACGCCAGAGGGAGATCGGTCTGCTGCGGGCAATGGGCGCCAGTCGCCGGTTTGTCTTTCGCCTGATGCTCACCGAAGCCGTCTTCCTGACAGCGGCCGGCGGTCTGGTGGGAATATTCATCGGGGGCGCGGGCCTGTTCATTTTCAAAGCCGTGATCACGACCAGCCTGGGGATACCATACCTCTGGCCTCCGCTGCTGACTTTCGTGAAACTGACCCTGATAACCCTGCTCCTTGCCATCGCCACCGGTGCCGCGGCGTCCCTCTATCCCGCATACAGCTCCAGCAGGCTGGAGCCATACGCCGCCATCAGGCGGGGGGAGTGAGTGAAAGCTAACCGTGTCAGGCAATGAAAACATGATCGTCCTCAAGGACTTAAGCAAGACCTATAAAGTGGGCCCGAGCACGGTGCGCGCGGTAGACAGCGTCGATCTCGAAATCCCCATGGGTCAGATGGTTTCCATCGTAGGCCACTCCGGGTCCGGCAAGACGACGCTGCTAAGCCTGATGGGCGGACTAACCAAGCCAAGCTCCGGCCGTGTTCTTCTCGACGATGTCAATATCTGGAACCTCAACGACAAGGAAATGTCGTTGATGAGGAACATGAAGATCGGCTTTTCGTTCCAGTTTGCCAGCCTCATGCCCACGCTGAACGCGATTGACAATGTCCGGCTGCCATCGACTTTCGGGGATAATCCGGAGGCGGATCTGAATCGTCCGGAGGAACTGTTGACTCTCGTGGGACTGAGCGACAGGATGCATTCCTACCCCGGCCAGCTTTCCGGTGGCGAGCAGCGCCGTGTCGCACTGGCACGGACCCTCATGAACAAGCCGGAGCTTATACTCGCCGACGAGCCAACCGGAGATCTTGATGAAGAAACCGAAGCTGATATCCTGGAGACATTCAGAAAAATCAACGAAGAGGGCGTCACAATCGTGATCGTCACCCACTCCCGGGTGGTTGCATCCAGGGCTCAGCGAATACTGAGAATGACCAAAGGACATCTTTCGGACAACGAGGAATGAAAATCTTGCGAAAAGTGATATTCATTTTTATTTTATTAGCGCTGACGTCTACCACTGTTCTTGCCACCACGGGATGCGGCGAGAACAGTGGTATCACACCAGGCGCATACGCCAAAATCGAGAAGGGCATGACGCTCGATCAGGTCGAGGCGATTTTGGGCACACCGCCGCGCTCACACCGCACGGGTTCCACCAAAGACCCGACTATCATCTGGTATTACAATAAGTCAGAAGGCGATGGCCTTGCAAAAATCACCTTCGAAAGCGCCAAGGTTACGAACATCTCACCTTACGACACGGGCGTGAACCCCGACGAATAACCAGGCTTCACTGTAGGAAATGCCGCAACAGGAGTGGCAGAAGCCGCATCGATTCCATAAAATCCCGTAGTTTCATCGCTGAAACCCTTGAACGTGATGCGACCATGACTAACCTCCATCTTATAATTGCCTGCAAATCATTGCTATTTATCTGAGTCCCCAAGAACTTTGCCAATCGCGGTAAAGTTGGCATGTCCCTTGCTTATATAAATAGCAAGCAAGCGACTCTTTACCCTCAACGGTCTGGGTCATGAGCGCGAGTAGCTTTTAGAGCTCCGGGTAAAACCGGAGCAGAAAAATTCGCCGGGCTTCCCCGAAAGGGACTGGCCGGTAGAAGTTAAGAATGACACAAGAAAGCCCCCCAGCCTTCTTGCCAGGATTTTTCAGACGGGACCGCTGGGGGTCCCGTCTGAAATTACCCCCAGAAAAATGAATAAAAGAAACATAAGAAAGTCAGCAGTAATGGCCATAGCGGCAATCGTAATCATCGCGATCGCTTCATGGCTCGCCGTACCCACCGCCTCGATTAGCCCCGGCAACGAGAGTACGGAAATCCCGCTCGGCAATCCGCTTCAGATAAGCTCTTCGGCTCTGGCTACGATCGGCAAGGTAGTGGTGAGCGTGGATGACAAACCCCTCGTTATGGAATACAACCTCGAATCTGGCGACATCTACCGTGATCTCGATCTCAAGCCAGGCCAGGACGTGCGCATCGAGACCAAAATCGCCTCAGCCATCGGAGTGACCCGCGAATTTGTTTCAACTTTTAAAACCGTGAGCCCTGTAGTCGTGGACACAATTGAAGTCAACGGTTCACGGATCTCTCCGGGTGAAAAGATCCCACCACAGTCTGAACTCGTGTTCTCCTTCAACAAACCGGTCAATAAAGCTTCCGTGTCTCTGGACGGCAGCGAGGTCATGGAGCTCACCGTCGACCAGTCAGATCCGTCGAGGGCCACGCTGCCGCCGGTCGTCTCGCTCAAGCAGGGCGTCGTCCATGTTTTCAAGGTGCTGGCTGAAGGGACCGGCAGCGGTGCTGAGACAGAATCTGGCGAGATCAGGACCGCCGTGGTCAAACCACTCAGCCTCTATGGCAAAGCCCAGCCGAACGATTCGGGAGGCGTAATTATCGAACTTGATTCCAGCGTCGCTTTTCGTGATCCGGATACTGTTAAGGCAGTTATCGGGACGACAATACCTGATGCCGCGATCTCAGTGGAAAAACAGAAAATCATGATAACCAGCAGCAGCCTGACCCCGTCACAGAGTTATACGATTGCCATCGGTCGCGCCGAGGGCATCGACGGCAGCTTCCTTGAAGGGCCAATGGTATTGAACCTCGACTATAAGGCCGGCGAGACTCAGGTAACACAAAGCGACGCGTCTTCCGGTTACACTTACAGCGGTTACAACTATTCCGGCGGCGCGGCTGGTTCATCCAATAGCGGCGGCGGCGCGGATTCCGGTCCGCCTCCCGGCTGGCCGCCCTGCTGCCCATGGCCTCCCAGGTAAGGAAAAAAGATGAGAATGAGCACAAATTCATACAAGTGCGTGTCGGCAATCCTGCTTACGCTGACCATCACCGCCGCGATCATTCTGGCGGCGTCACCACAGGACCTCATGGCGGGAACGTCGGAAAGCGCCGTTGGGTCAGCATATTCACCGGAGCAGACGACCCTGGCTAGTGGTACTTCGGGACAGTCCGCGGTAACTTCATCCACGCCCGCCGCCAGCACGATGGCTCCGAAAGTAACCTCCGGCATCATCACGTCCGTGGCGCCGGATACGACTTCGCCCACCATCTTTAATCAGACTCCGGCAAACGGCTCCATCACAGGTCCCTCTGTCTTTCTGAGCGCCAACTACAGCGATCCGGAACCATCAAGCGGCATCAAGCCAACTACAGCCATGATACATGTTGATAACAGACACCAGGTCGGCACCACCATCACTGATAGCGGTATTTCGATCCTTAAGTCCGGTCTGACGGATGGCACTCACAAGATAGAGGCGTTTATTTGTGACAATTTATACAATTGCAGCGTATCGACATGGTACATTAACGTCGACGCCACAGCTCCAACCGCGTCCGGAATGCAACCAACGGGTAATATCCAAACCTCTTCGTCTACGATGTCCGCAAACCTGAGCGATGGCCCCGGGTCGGGGGGGAACGCGGGTGGGGGAAACGGATCGCTGGGCGGCGGAGACGGCC
>ERZ1739053.46-NODE-47-length-11267-cov-7.618712_pt1 | contig 11267 bp, 7 predicted proteins | sample MGYA00581758_ERZ1739053 | MGnify/ENA primary metagenome ERZ1739053 (study PRJEB42929, sample SAMN08275521) | rhizosphere metagenome | isolation source: Rhizospheric soil replicate 1 | host: Colobanthus quitensis | place: Antarctica: Devils point, Livingston Island...
AAGGCGGTCTTGCACCGGGGCGGCTCGATCGAGGAGTGTAACGCCCCGTGCAGGTGGGAGCCCGGCCCGTGCAGCGCCCTGCATGGTGCCGCGAGCGGTGACCGGATCGATATGTTTGTGACCCAGCTTGAGGAATCGGGTGCGCTGCGCGAATCAGAGCCGCGAGAGGAGGTCGGTGTCGCCAGAGTCGGGCGCCCCAACGCCGGCAAGTCGTCGATGGTGAACCGGCTGCTCGGTCAACAGCGCGTTATCGTTTCTGCTGAACCCGGCACCACCCGCGACAGCATAGCCACCGTTTTCGAGGCCGGGGATGCCACCTACCGGCTTATTGCTACCGCCGGTCTGCGGCGCCCGGGAAAACTCACGGAAGATGTCGAATATTACAGCCGCGTACGAGCGCTCGCGTCCATGGAAAAGGCGCAGGTCGTGCTGGTAGTAGTCGATTGCACACTTGGGCTCACCGATTATGACCTCACCATCATCGACGAGGCCATGAAACGAAAATGCGCGACGGCGTTGCTGCTGAACAAGTGGGACGATGCACAGATCGATCTGGATGATCTCAAATACAAGCTGTCGCGCAAAACGACGATCAAGCCGCCATTCCTCGCCACATCGGCGCTAACCGGACGTGGCGTGAAAGACATCCTCCCGCTGATCAGGCATCTGCATGAGCTTTATACTTCCCATATATCCACACGCGATTTAAACAATTTTCTGCAGGAGATAAAAACGCTGCATTCACCGCCTATCGTTCGCGGCCGGCAGCTGAAGATGTACTACATAAGCCAACCGGGCGTATCGCCGCCGCGAATAGTAATCCAGGCAAACAACAAGGGCCTGGTAACCAGGCCATACGCCACATACCTGGAGAATGAGATGCGCGAGCGTTTTGGTTATCACGGCTGTCCGCTGATTATAGAGTTCAGGGGCAAGAAGAGCTGAGCCATGGATCTGGTGGCCCCATCAGCATTGGTGATCGGCGCGTATCTGCTCGGGTCCGTGCCATTTGCGCTGGTTGTCGGCAAGGGCATTTACCACGTGGATGTTCGTGAGGGCGGCAGCGGCAACATCGGCACCACCAACGTTTTCCGCGTGCTGGGAAAGAAGGCCGGCATCATGGTCTTCGCCGGAGATCTTCTCAAGGGTTTTTCCCCCGTTTTTCTTGCCACACGCCTGATCGATTCAGAAAACGCCGCCCTGGTCTCGGTTCTGGTTGCAGGCGCCGCGATCGCCGGGCACACCTGGTCGATATTTCTGCGTGGCAAGGGAGGGAAGGGAGTCGCCACGGGCGGCGGCACCATCATCGCCCTGATGCCGCTCCTCTTTATCCTGGCCTTCGCAATTTTCTGGATAGTGTTGCTCGCCGGCCGTTTTGTATCCGTGGCTTCGCTCTGTGCTGCGGTCTCGCTCAGCGTCGCGGTCATAGCCACCGATCAGCCGACGGCATATATGGTCTTCACCATACTTGGCACAGCCGTGATATTCTACGCTCACAGGTCCAATCTCCGACGTCTGATCAAGGGGAAGGAAAACCGTGTGGCATTTCCATGGAACCGCAAACAATAAAGGGACGCATGTTTCCTTCGTCTCCTGATTCAAACGCAGGAGAGCGTCCATGAAAGCATCCGTCACCGGTGGTGGTAGCTGGGGAACGGCTTTCGCCCGGCTGCTGGCGAATACCGGCATTGAAACGGAGATAATCTGTCGCCGTCAGGTTCAGGCGGATTCGATCAACCGTTTGCACAGGAATCCCGATTATCTGCGCGATATCGTACTGCCGGACTTTCTTGCAGCGTCCACTTTCACCAGCAACGGGCTGGTGGCCGCCGACCTGGTGGTCATCGCCATTCCCAGCAAGGCCTACCGCGAGGTCCTGCACGGCATGGCTGGGGATATCAATCCGGACGCTGCCGTTCTGAGTCTTACCAAGGGCCTTGAGCCGGAGACGCTCAAGCGCTTCTCGCAAGTACTGGCAGAGGAGTTGCCTTCGCCGGCATCGTCGCGGATCGCCGTTCTCTCCGGTCCCAACCACGCCGAAGAGGTGGCCCTCGATATTCCCACCGCATCGACGATCGCCGCCGTTGACGAGGATCTCGCCAGGCAGCTGCAGACATCTATATCAACGGAAAACTTCCGCGTCTATATCAATCCCGATCTCATCGGCGTCGAGCTATGCGCGGCGACCAAGAACGTCATCGCGCTGGCGGCGGGAATGAGTGACGGTCTGGGCTTCGGAGACAACACGAAGGCCAGTCTGATCACTCGTGGTCTTACTGAGATGGCCCGGCTGGGAACCGCCGCCAGTGCCGATCCTAAAACCTACTCAGGTCTGGCGGGCATGGGAGATCTCATCGCCACCTGCACCAGCCGGCACAGCCGCAACCGCATGGCGGGAGAGCTGATCGCGGCCGGCAAGACACCGGAGCAGGCCGAAGCGGAAATGGGCATGGTCGCCGAAGGCCTCACCAGCGCCCGCTCCGTGCTTGAGCTTGCCAGCTCCCACGGCATCGAAATGCCCATAACCGAGCAGGTCTGCGAAGTTGTTTACCAGGGGAAGGATGTCCGCAGGGCCGTGTCTGAGCTGATGATGCGTTCGCCCAAGTCGGAATAAGCGGACTCCATACTGAAATGAGAAGCATATGAGCAGCGTTAACACCGGCGCACAACTCCCCGACCTCACCAACGCCCTCTTCCTCATCGACGGCAACAGTCTCGCCTACCGCGCCTTCTATGCGCTGCCGGAGACGATCGCTACCGGCGATGGATTTCCCACCAACGCCCTCTACGGATTTTCCACAATGCTCGTCAAGATCATCACGGATTATCAGCCGGCCGGAGTCGTGGTTGCCTGGGACACGGGCAAAAAGGTCTTTCGTCACGAAAAATACGAGGAATACAAGGCGGGGCGCAAGCCCATGCCCGACAACCTCTCGCTGCAGTTCGAGCACTTTGAAGAAATCGTCTCATCTTTCGGATTTGAGAATCTGAAGAAGGAAGGATACGAGGCTGACGACATCCTTGCCACGCTCGCCCGCGAAGCAAGGGAGAAGCGGCAAAAGACAGTGATTGTAACCGCGGACCGCGACGCATTGCAGCTTGTAGGTGACCGGATTTATGTGATGACCAATACCAGGGGCGTTTCCGAAGTCAGGATATACGACAGCAAGGCAGTCGAGGACCGTTACGGCATCCCACCGGAGAAGGTGCCCGACTTCATCGGCCTCAAGGGAGACACTTCCGACAATATTCCTGGTATCCCCGGAGTGGGGGACAAGACCGCCGCGCTCATGCTCGCGGATCATCAAACACTCGAAGAGTTGCTGGCTCATGCCGCCGACTTCAAGGGCAAGCGCCGCCAGCTGCTGGAGGAATACGCCGATCAGGCATTAATGTCAAAAGAACTGGCCACCATGGACGACGAGGTACCCGTGGATATCCTCCCCTTCATGGGCAAGCATGCCGAGCCGGATCGTTCCCGCCTGCGTGAAACAATGGAGCGTTTTGAATTTAGCACCCTGCTCAGGCGCCTCGAGGAGCTGGGCATGGTTAAGGAGACCGTTTCAGACGTGCAAAAAATCCTCGCCAGAAATCCCGGCTCAGAACAGCTTGCAAGAGTACTTTCAAAAGCCCGGGAGGCGGCCCTGGCATGGGAGGAAAAAGGCGGTGAGGTTATGGTCGCGGTTTTTACCGGCAAGGATGAAGCTCTGCTTTCAACAGTAACACGCGGCCGGCTGGCCGAAATGCTTTCCAGTCAGTCTGAATCAGCACGTAAAAAACAATTACGTCTGATCAGTCACGATTACAAGAAGTTTCTCGCGCTTGTTCCCAATGATCTTGACTGCAGCCATGACACTGAGGTCGCCGCCTACCTGCTGAAGCCAACGGCCCGCACATATAGTCTGGATCAGCTTGCGGCGGTCGCCGGCATCCGCGTTGAACTGGATGCCGATAGTCCCGACGAGCGCGCCCTGGCGATCGAGGCCGTCCAGACATTTCTGCTGGCGCATCAGCAGAACGAAGAGCTCGACAAAAAAGGCCTGGCAGGGCTGTTTAATGACTGGGAGATGCCCCTCGTCAGGATCTTTGCGGACATGGAGCAGGCCGGCATCAAACTCGACCTGGCCCGTCTGGGCGAGATATCCGCAAAGGTCAGCGACCAGCTGGAGCAGCTCGAGGACGAAATCCACAAGTTGGCAGGCGAGACCTTCAACCTAGACTCACCGCAACAGCTTGCCACCGTCCTTTTCCGGAAACTGGAACTGCCGACGGGGAAAAAGACCAAGACCGGTTTCTCGACCGATTCGTCCGTCCTGAAGAACCTGCGCGGGTCTCACAAGATCATTCCCAAAATCGAGACCTATCGCGAGCTGGCAAAGCTGTCAAACACCTACCTGCTGGTGCTGCCACGGATCGCCGACCCGGAAACCTGGCGCATTCACACGACCTTCAACCAGACGGTCACCGCCACGGGCCGCATCTCATCCAGCAATCCCAACCTGCAGAACATTCCCATCCGCACGCCGCTTGGTGAAAAAATACGCGACTGTTTTGTCGCCGAAGTGGGGCACAGGCTTATAGTGGCCGATTATTCACAGGTGGAGCTGCGCATCATGGCTCACCTCTCCGGGGAACCCAAACTGCGCCGGGCTTTCGCCTCCGGTGAGGATGTGCACCGCGACACGGCCGCCGAGGTCTTCAATCTCAACCCGGAGGATGTTACCAGCACGCAGCGCAACCGTGCCAAGGCGGTCAACTTTGGTATCATGTACGGCATCAGCGCCTTCGGCCTCGCGGAGCAGCTCGATATATCAAGGGAAGAAGCCGCCGGCTACATCGAAACCTACATGGCGCGCTACCCGAAGGTCGCGGCTTTTCGCGAGAACACGATCGAAAAGGCTCGGGAAGATGGTTTCGTGACGACCGTCCTCGGCCGCCGCCGCGCCATTCCCGAGTTGCGCTCTTCCGACGAGCGCATCCGCCGCCTGGGAGAGCGCCTCGCCGTTAATACCGTCATCCAGGGCAGCGCCGCCGACATAATAAAAATTGCCATGGTCAACGCGCACCGCGCACTGGAAAAGGAAAATCTCGAGGCGCGGATCGTCCTCCAGGTGCATGATGAGCTGGTCTTCGAGGCGCCCGAAGCGGAAGCGCCAGCTGTTGCGGAACTCGCCCGGCGCGAGATGTCCGGCGCCTGGCAACTCGACCCGCCACTGGAAGTCGACGTGGGTATCGGCGAAACCTGGGTTGAAGCCAAGTAACGAATAGTAAAATCCCGTGTATCCAGCTTCCATACCCCCCCACCCTTCTGTATAATGATTTCTGGCACGCAAAGCGCTTGTCGCCGCGCGGGCTAAATTTTTTTAGAAAGGAATCAAACAACTAAATGCAAAAAATCAACGAAGAAGAAGAGATCCAGCTTGTAGAAGGGAGTGGGGGACTGCTCAAGATCGTGGATGGGAAAGAAGAGCCCAACTACGATATGACCATCAATATTTTCCAGGAGGGAGATATTGTCAGCGGCGAAGTCGTCCGTATCGACAAAGACGAGATCCTGGTTGATATAGGGTATAAGTCCGAGGGAGTGATCCCGGCGAGCGAGTTGTCGATTCGCAAGTCGGTAAGCACCGAAGACGAAGTGAGCGTCGGCGATAAAATCGACGCTCTTGTCATGCAGAAGGAAGATGCCGAAGGCCGTCTCATACTCTCCAAGAAACGCGCCCGCTTCGAGCAGGCATGGAAGAGGATCGAGGAAGTCGAACAGCAGGCCGGCATCATCGACGGCACCGTGATCGAGGTCGTCAAGGGCGGCCTGATCCTCGACCTGGGAGTGCGTGGTTTCCTGCCCGCGTCCCTCGTGGATATCCGACGTATCCAGAACCTCGATGAGTATATGGGCCGCACGCTGACCTGCAGGGTCATCGAGCTCAACCGCAGTCGCAACAACGTGGTTCTCTCCCGCAGGGCTGTGCTCGAGGAAGAGCGCAAGGAAGTCCGGGAGCAGATCCTGGGCAAGCTTCAGCCGGGCGATGTTGTCATCGGCGTCATATCGAACATCGTGGACTTCGGCGCCTTTGTGGACCTGGAAGGCATCGACGGACTCATTCACATCTCCGAACTCTCCTGGGGACATGTCAATCATCCTTCAGAAGTCTTGACCGTCGGTCAGGAGGTCAAGGTCAAGGTACTCGATATCGACAAGGATCGCCAGCGCGTTTCCCTCGGTCTCAAGCAGACCCAGGAAGACCCGTGGGCCAGCCTTGTCGGCGCTCACAATGTCGGCGATATGATGACAGGCAAGGTTACCAAGCTCGTGAGCTTTGGCGCTTTTGTCCAGATCAGCGAAGGCATCGAGGGCCTGGTGCACATATCCGAGCTGGCCGGCCATCATGTTGAAAAGCCTGAAGAAGTCGTAGCCGTCGGCGATGACGTCGAGGTCAAGATTATTGAGATCGACGCGCAACGCCGCCGTCTCTCGCTCAGCATCAAGCGTCTGAACGAGGAAATCACGGCAGAGGGCGAAGCAGGCGAAGAGGCAGAAGAGGTCACTGACGAAGCACCAGCGTCAGAGCCCCAGGCTGAAGAAGAAAAATTCGTCGAGGCTGAGAGCCTTGGCTTAAGCGATGAGATTTTCCCGGACCGGCCCGGCTACGAACCGCCGGTTGAGGAGGAAGCATCGGTTGACATCGAACTGGCTGACGCCGGGATCGAACTGGTCGAGGAACCCGAGCTTGTGGATGCGGACCCTGACCTTGCCGCCGAGCCCGAACTGAAAGATACTGTGGAGGAAGAACCCGAGGCAGATACTGAAGCCGCGGCAGACGAAAAGGCTGAAGACGAGGACGCAAAAGCCGAGTAACTTCTTCCAGACTCGAGCACTTACGCGCCCCGCCTTCGGCGGGGCGCTTTTTCGCCCCACGTTCATTTGAACCGGTATGACCCACCCGATAGACTGCCGGGGAATATATATACGGGGGATTGACGAATGTCAGCTCAAACTGGGAGACCAGTAATAGTCCACGTGGCTCTTACCGGAGGTATCGGCTCCGGAAAGAGCACGGCCCTGCTCATGTTCGGCGCTCGGGGAGCGGCGGTTTTAAGTTCTGATAAAGTCGTACACACATTGCTGCAGAGAGAAGACGTCAGGCAGCGAATATCCGAAAGCCTGAACCTCGGACGGGTTGGCTCGGGCGAGACAGGCCGTCTGGCCCTGGCCGATGTCGTGTTTGCGGACGAAGAAAAACTTCACAAGCTTGAGGCGATTCTGTTTCCGCTTGTACGAGGCGAGATCAGCAACTGGATGAAATCCTCGTACGTCGCCTCGATGCCTCTGGCCGTCGTCGAGATTCCAATGGTGTTCGAGGCGGCGATGGAAGACCTGTTCGATAAAATCGTGCTTGTAACAGCTCCGTCCGAAGTGCGTGGCGCCAGGCACGCTGGCCTGGTCGGCAAGGCTGACTTCGAGCGCCGGGCCTCGCAACAGCTTCCCGAGGAAGAAAAAGAAATGCGGTCGGACTTCGTTTACCAGAATACCGGTTCTCCGGATGAGCTCGATGAGTTCGTGGAGAGAACCGTCGCGTCTCTAATCACGGCGGGGGGAAAGTGAGATCAGCCAGGCGTATTATTCTTGCCGTATTTCTTGCGGGCACGCTGGCGTCAGCATTCGTGGTGGTCCATTTGGCCATGCCCGGATGGTACGCGCGCTGGCTCTATCCGCTCGACCACGCGGAGATCATCTCAAAAAATGCGGCCGCGTACCACCTTGACCCCGCTCTGGTAGCCGCTGTCATATATGAAGAAAGCAGCTTCGACGATCAGTCCGTCTCGCAGGAAGGCGCCATCGGCCTTATGCAGCTGCTGCCGTCAACCGCAATATGGATATCAACGAAGAACGAAAACGCTGATTTTAATCCGAAAAGTCTCAAGGACCCCGCGGTGAACATCTTCTACGGATGCTGGTATCTGCGCTACCTGCTGGACCGCTACGGAAATATGGAGCTGGCATTGGCCGCATACAACGGTGGCACGGAAAACGTCGACCGCTGGATAGCGTCAGCAAAAAGGTCAGGTCGCGATTTCAACTCGGTGCTGGATATCCCCTGGCGAGAAACCAGGGATTATGTATCGCAGGTGGACAGAACAAGCGTAATATACAGCAGTGCCTATGCGAGCGAGCTGGGAATCCGGGAGTAAACAGGCATGGTCAGCTTCAGGATCAACTCAACATACAGCCCCACCGGCGACCAGCCTCAGGCGATTGAATCTCTCGTCGAGGGCATCCGCCGGGGCGATTTTTGTCAGACACTCATGGGGGTCACCGGTTCTGGCAAGACCTACACCATGGCCAATGTCATCGAGGCTGTTAACCGGCCCGCGCTGATCATGGCACACAACAAGACCCTGGCCGCCCAGCTATGTAACGAATTCAAGGAGTATCTGCCCGATAACGCCGTGGAATATTTCGTCAGTTATTACGATTACTACCAGCCTGAGGCCTATCTGCCCGCGACCGACACCTATATAGAGAAGGATACTTCAATCAACGATGAGATCGATCGCCTGCGCCATGCGGCCACCAGCGCGCTGCTTTCCCGTCGTGACGTCGTCATCGTTGCCAGCGTATCCTGTATCTATGGCCTTGGCTCTCCCGAGGAGTATCTGGCGAAGATGGTGATGTTAAAAATCGGTGACGAACCCGGGCTGGAGGCTGTAACCCGGCGTCTCGTGGATATCATGTACAGCCGTGGCGACTACGATTTCACGCGCGGCCAGTTTCGTCTGCGTGGAGATGTCCTCGAAGTGCACACAGCCTACGAGGACACCGTTCTACGCATGGATTTCTACGGCGATGTGGTCGAAAGGATCCAGCGTCTGGAGCCGCTTTCAGGCGAGATACTGGAAGAACTCGATCAGATTTCCATCTATCCGGCCACCCACTTCGTCACCTCGCCCGAAACCATAGAACGCGCTCTGGAAGAAATCCGCGCTGAAATGGATACGAGAATCGGCGAGCTGAAAAGCCAGGGCAAGGAACTGGAAGCCCATCGTCTGCTCATGCGCACCCGCTATGACATGGAAATGATGAAGGAAACCGGATTTTGTTCGGGCATCGAGAATTATTCACGCATTCTCGACGGTCGCGCCCCCGGAGAACCGCCCAATACACTGCTCGAATTCTTCCCGGACGACCTCATCTGTTTTCTGGACGAGTCCCATAACACCGTCCCACAGATCGGCGGCATGTATAAAGGCGACCGCTCGCGCAAACAGACGTTGATCGATTATGGTTTTCGCCTGCCTTCGGCGCTCGACAACCGGCCACTGAAGTTCGATGAATTCCTGGAGCGGGTTCCCCAACTGATCTGTGTCAGCGCGACGTCCGGGCCATGGGAGCTCGGACACAGCACGCAGGTGGTGGAACAGGTGATTCGTCCCACCGGGCTTATCGATCCGGAAGTGGAAGTCCGTCCCACGGAGCATCAGGTGGATGACCTCATGAACGAAGTCCGCAAAAGGGTTGAGGCTAAAGAGCGGGTCCTGGTCACGACACTCACCAAGAAAATGGCCGAAGACCTGACGGACTACCTGCTGGAATCTGGCTTCAAGGTACGCTATCTGCATTCTGATATTGATACGCTGGAAAGGATCCAGATAGTACGCGACCTGCGTCTGGGCGAATTTGATGTTCTCGTAGGGGTGAACCTGCTGCGCGAAGGGCTGGATTTGCCCGAGGTGACCCTGGTGGTCATCCTCGATGCCGACAAGGAAGGCTTCCTGCGCGGCGAGATCGCTCTTATCCAGACGATCGGCCGCGCCGCCCGTAATGTGCGCGGCAAAGTCATAATGTACGCTGACAAGATGACGAGGGCCATGAAGCGGGCAATCGACGAGACATACCGCCGCCGTGGTATCCAGGTGGAGTACAATTTAAAAAATGGCATCACGCCCCAGTCCATCGTCAAAAGCGTCTCCGATATGAGCGCCATGCTGGGCGAGCCCAACGTACCTTATAAGGCAGACCGCGTACGCTACGCCGCAAAAAAAATGACCAGGCAGGAGATCGACGAAGCCATCGCCCTGCTTGAAGAGGAGATGTTCGCCGCCTCCGAGGAGCTTAAATTCGAGTACGCCGCCAAATTGCGCGACCAGATCAAGGAACTCGTGCGGCAACGCACGGCAAGGAAATGATAAAGAAATGTCAGACCAGATAATCATCCGCGGCGCCCGCGAGCATAATCTCAAGAACATATCCATCAAACTGCCGCGGCACAAGATGATAGTCATCACCGGCCTTTCGGGCTCCGGCAAGAGCTCGCTGGCCTTCGATACCATCTACGCCGAGGGCCAGCGCCGCTACGTCGAATCCCTTTCCGCGTACGCCCGTCAGTTCCTCGGCCAGATGCAAAAACCGGATGTCGACAGTATCGAGGGCCTTTCACCGGCGATCTCGATAGACCAGCGCGCCATCAGCAAGAACCCGCGGTCAACCGTGGGTACGGTCACGGAAATCTATGATTACCTTCGCCTCCTTTACGCACGTATTGGCAAACCGCACTGCCCCAGCTGCGGCAAACTGATCGCCGCCCAGTCGCAACAGCAGATAGTAGACCAGATTATGGATATGCCACAGGAAACCCGTTTTATGGTCATCGCGCCTCTGATCAGGGGCCGCAAGGGGGAATACCGCGACCTTCTCGAACAGGTTCGCCGCGACGGCTTCACCCGCGCCAGGATAGATGGCGAAATCCGTCTGCTGGAAGAGGAGATAACACTCGATAAAAAAATCCGCCACGACATCGCGATAATCGTTGACAGGCTGGTCATCAAGGAAGATATCCGGCACCGGCTCTCCGATTCAGTCGAGACCGCGGCGGCACTCTCGGGCGGCCTTATTGACATCGAGACGGCTGAAGGCAGGACTGAAACCTATTCGGAGCAATTCGCCTGCCCGGACTGTGGCGTAAGCCTGGCGGAGCTGGCTCCGCGCATCTTTTCGTTCAACAGCCCTTATGGCGCCTGCGAACACTGCACGGGCCTCGGTTACCAGGAAGAGATCGATCTCGACCTGCTCATCCCCGACAAATCCCGCTCCCTGCGCGAGGCGAACATCCTTTCCTGGAGCATGGGCTTCAGGCACGTTAGCCGCCGCCTAGCCCGCTACTATGACATAGACCTCGACATGCCTTTCGAGGATCTGCCTGAGGACGACCGGCAGTTGATGCTCTACGGCAACAAGGCGGACTGCTACAAGGATCGACGCGGCAGCC
>ERZ1739053.47-NODE-48-length-11088-cov-9.819995_pt1 | contig 11088 bp, 12 predicted proteins | sample MGYA00581758_ERZ1739053 | MGnify/ENA primary metagenome ERZ1739053 (study PRJEB42929, sample SAMN08275521) | rhizosphere metagenome | isolation source: Rhizospheric soil replicate 1 | host: Colobanthus quitensis | place: Antarctica: Devils point, Livingston Island...
AGGTGCGTTGTAATGTGAAACGTCGAAGTCAAATTTGAAATACATCAAGCTCGACGGCAACGTCGGTGGCATGGTTAACGGCGCGGGACTTGCGATGGGGACGATGGATATTATCAAACTTGCAGGCGGCAACCCGGCGAACTTTCTCGATGTCGGCGGCGGGGCAAATGCCGAGACCGTTGCAAGCGGCTTCCGCATTATCCTCAGCGATCCGAATGTCAAAGCGATCCTCATCAATATCTTCGGCGGCATCGTCCGCTGCGACATGGTTGCGAATGGCGTAGTTGCTGCCTATAAGAATCTCGGCATGTCGATCCCGATTGTCGCTCGCCTCGAAGGCACCAACGCCGAAGAAGGCCGACGCGTCCTTCGCGACTCCGGCATCAGCATACAACCCGCCGAAGGCATGGCCGACGCGGCCCAAAAGCTACGCGACGCCGCAGCCCCGTAGTCCCAAATGCGCCGCGTGGCGCGTGAACAGCCGCACCCCGGTTCTCCCGCGGCAGCGCGGGACGGCCAGGAGCACAGCCCGGCGGCGCAGACGCGCCTGCTCGAGATCGTCGTCGAGCCAACCGCGAGTCAAGGACACGCCGGCCATCTCGAAGCTCGTGACCATCTCGCCGACCTCGGGAGCGACGATGACCAGACCAGCGTCGGCAAGACGATCCGCGACGAAGCCGTAGGTGAGGAACAGCTCTTCGTACTTGACCGAGCCCAGGCCGTTCAGGATCACGGCCACCCTCGACTCGTCGTCGGCAAGGTCCGCGGGACGGGAGGCCAGCAGTCGCTCGACGAGGATGCCGGCCAGCTCGGTGGCAGTGAGCAACGGCTGATCGGCGGCGATGCCGGGCTCGCCGTGGATGCCCATGCCAACTGACATCGTCCCCGATGGAACCGTGAACAGCGGGTGGCTGGCACCGGGAAGGGTGCATCCCGAGAAGGCCACACCAAGCGTGCGAGTGCGGTCGTTCGCGCGCCCTGCCAGATCCCAGACATCGTCGAGGGAGCGGCCTTTGGCGGCCGCCCACCCGGCCGCCCGGAACACGACCAGGTCGCCGGCCACGCCCCGACGCTTGTGGGCCTCATCTTCGGAAGCGCTCGCGATGTCGTCGGTGACGACGATGGTGCGGCACGGGATCCCCTCGGCCACCAGGCGAGCCTCCGCCTGGTCGAAATTCAGGCAATCGCCGGCGTAGTTGCCGTAGGTGAGAAGCACCCCGGCGTCGGTCGCCGCAGACCTGGCCACCGAATAGACTTGGTGCGCCGACGGCGAAGCGAAGACATCGCCCATCGCGGCACCGTGTGCCAGCCCTTGACCGACGAGGCCGGCGAAGGCCGGATAGTGACCCGAGCCACCGCCGATGACCACGGCCACTTCGCCCGGCGGCGTGCCATGAGCACGGACCACCCCGCCGTCGACGGGTCGCACGAACTCAGAGTTTGCCGCGACGAACCCCCTGATCATCTCCTCGCGAAAATCGGCCGGATCATTGAGAAGGTAGCTCATCGGCTCGAACTCCCTGCCTTGAAGGGTTGCTGTGGACTTGGTGCAGGGGCGGTGGCGGAGGATGGCCGCCGCCACCGCCGCTTGGTTAGGACTTCAGCTGGAACGGCGCGATGAAGTCGTTGACGTTCGCCTTGGTGATGAGGATGCAGTTGAATGCCTGCTTCTCTGTCGAGGAACCCGTCTTGCCCGTGCGCAGGAAGGAGTCCGCCTCGTCAACGGCCTTCTTGGAGAAACTCGCAACCGGCTGGAGCACGGTGTACTGCAACTCGCCGGCCTTGATGGCCGCCGCGGCGTCGGGGGAGCCGTCAAAGCCGCCGACCTTGATCTGACTCAGCTTGCCGGCCGACTTGAGAGCGGCAATGGCACCGAGAGCCATCTCGTCGTTTCCGGAGATGACGCCGATGATGTCCGGGTGCGCCTGGAGCATCGTCTGCATCTTGTCGTGGCCCTGGGTCCGGTCCCAGTTCGCGACCTCCTTGCCGACCTCGACGAGCTTCGGGTACTGGGACAGGACCGTCTTGTACCCGTTGGAGCGGGTGGCGGCGTTGTTGTCCGAGGGTGCACCGAGGAGTTCGACGAACTTGCCGCTCTGGACGACATCCTTCACCCACTCTTGCGCACCGAGGGCGGCGCCCTGGGCATTGTTGGAGACCAGTTGGCCCTTAGTCAGTCCCTCCTGGTTGATCTCAGCGTTGACCAGGAACACCGGGATCTTTGCAGCGTTGGCCTTCTTCACCGCGCCAACGGAGCCGTCGGCGTTCGCAGGGTCGAGGATGATGGCGACCGACTTGTTGGTGATGGCGGTGTCAATCAGGTTGCTCTCGGTGTTCGTGTCACCCTTATGCGCACCCACCGTGGCGGTGTAGCCGAGTGCCTTGGCCTCGGCCGCGGCAACGTTCCCCTCTGTTAGCCAGTACGGGTTCGCCGGGTCGTTGACAATTATCGAGATCAGGCCGCCCTTCTTCGCCGAACCCCCAGTCGAGCTACTGCTACTCGACCCCGAGCTGCTTGAACCGCAAGCCGACAGGGTGAGCGCGAGGGTCACGACCCCCGCAAGTACGAGAGTGGTTCTTTTGGACATGGTGTGAATTCCTTCCGTTGTGTTTATTGCGGTTTGCAGATGGGATGGGGCCGCGATCAGTGGCCAGAGGGCTCGCTCGCCGGTTCTGTCAGATGGTCGGCTGGAGTGGTGGCCGGTGGCTGCCCGCCGGGTTGGTTCCGCCTGCGACGACCGCGGTACTGAATTGCGTTGAGTAGGACGGCAAACACAATGACTGCGCCGGTGAACACCGTCTGCCAGTACACCGACACCCCGATGATGACGAGGCCGTCGGAGAGGAAGCCGATCACGAACGCACCAAGCAGCGTTCCGCGGATGTTGCCGCGACCGCCGGTGAGCGCCGCGCCCCCGACCACCACCGCGGCGATCGCGGTCAGCTCGTAGGAGGTGCCCGCCGTGGGGCTGGCTGAGGTCAGCTCGGAGGACAGGATAAGACCCGCAATGGCCGAGCAGACGCCGGAGGCGACATAGACCCAGATCTTGACCCGCTTGACCGGCACACCGGACAGCTCAGCTGCCCGCTCGTTGCCGCCCGAGGCGTAGAGCCAACGGCCGAAGACGGCCCGGCTGAGCAGGAAGCTCAACGCCAAAGCAACGAGGATCATCACCAGCACACCGATCGGCACGTCGGCAATCCTGTTGAAGCCCAGCCAGTCGAAGCCCGTGTTGCCGAGATCGGACCGGCCGCCAAGGTCGTTGTAGGTCAGACCGTTGGTCATCAGCAACGCGAAACCGCGCACGACGTAGAGCATGCCCAGTGTGGCAACGAACGCCGCCACTTTGAACCGGGAGATCAACACGCCGTTGACGAGACCGACGAGCGCGCCCACCAGGCAGCTGGCGATCACCACGACCCACACTGCGGGGTACATGACCACGCCGAACGCGTCGAGACGCACCCCTTGCATCAGGAAGCCGGCGACCATACCCGACAACCCAAGCGTGGAGCCTACGGACAGGTCGATACCACCGTTGAGGATGACGAGAAGCTGCCCCATGGCCAGTAGTGCGTAGACGGCGACATGCGACGACATCGTCAACATGTTGTTCACCGTCAGGTAGTTCTTGGACAGGATCGAGAAGACGATGATGACGACGAGGAGGGCCATGAAGGCTCGGCCTTCAAGCAGCAGGCGGCCGACGGCGAAACGGCTGGCCGGCTTGACGCGTTCTACATCGTTGGTGGCACTAGACACAGTCGGCGGTCCGTTCCTTGACATCAGACAGCCACAGCCTCACCGGATGCGGCCATGATTTCTTCTTTGGTGGCGTCAGGCCCAAACTCGGCCGTGATGTGCCCCCGACGCATCACGACGATGCGGTGAGCAATGCTGAGGGATTCGCCCACCTCGGAGGTCGAGTACAGGACGGCGAGGCCTTTGGCGGCGCCCGCCGCCAGCAGCCGGAACACCTCGGCCTTCGCGCCGACGTCGATGCCTCGAGTGGGCTCATCGAGAAGGAACACCTCCGGCCTGGTGGCCAGGATCTTCCCGAGGACGACCTTCTGCTGGTTGCCGCCGGACAAGGATCCGATTGGTGCTTCCGCCCCCGTGGTCTTGACGCCGACCGTTCCGATGGACTCGTTCACCAGCGTCCGCTCGAGGGCGCCGGAAAGGAACACGCCGCGGACCAGACCACTGATACTGGCCAGCGAGAGGTTGCGTCCCACCGGCATCGTCTGAACCAGCCCGTCCCGTTGGCGATCCTCCGGAACAAGACCAAGGCCCTTAGCCAAGCGCTTCGCGATCGACAGGTGTGAGACGTCCGCGCCCTTGAGAAGGACGCGACCGGCGGTTATCGGAACCCGGCCGGCGACAGCCTCGAGCAGCTCGGTGCGCCCGGCACCCATAAGGCCGTAGATGCAGACGATCTCGCCCGCCTTCACGTCGAGTGAGAGGTTGTCGACGACCAGGCGTGTGGGGTTGGCGGCATCGGCCACGCTGACGCCCTCGATCGATAGCGCCACCTCGCCGAAGCCCTCTTCGCTGGGCGGTTCACCAAGGCTGAAGTTCGCGCCGACCATGTTGCGCACGATCCAGCCCAGGTCAACGTCCCTGACCTCGGCGACGGCGGTGACCGATCCGTCACGCAGAACCACCGCGTGGTCGGCGACCTGCAACGCTTCTTCCAGATGGTGGGAGATGTAGACGATGGCGACGCCGCGAGACTTCAGATCGGCGATGCGCTTGAACAGAACAGTGACTTCGGAGGCACTTAAGGCCGACGTGGGCTCGTCCATGATGAGGATGCGGGAGTCCACCGACAACGCCCGGGCGATCTCGACAATCTGTTGCTGACCGAGCCGCAGTGCGGCGACCAGCGTCAGCGGGTCGATCTCCTCTTCCATTTCCTTCATGAGCTGTGCGGTCTGACGTGCCTCCTCACCGAAGTCCACGCCGGTCGGCGTCGTGATCTCGCGACCCATGAAGATGTTGTCGCGCACGCTGAGGTTCGGGGCGAGACTCAACTCCTGGTGGATGATCGAGATCCCGTGCTCTCGGGCATCGACTGTCGAGCTGAAGTCCACGGTCTCGCCGTCCAGCAAGATCTCACCCGAGGTCGGGGACTCCACTCCGGCGAGGATCTTCATCAGCGTCGACTTGCCCGCGCCGTTCTCGCCGAACAAGCTGGTGACGCTTCCGCGGCGGATGTCGAAGTCGACGCCCTTCAGGGCGCGCGTCCCGCCGTAGGTCTTCACGACGTTTCGCGCACTCATCACGATGCCGTTGTGGGGGCCAGTCACTGGACGCTCAAGGTCACGGGCGTGATGAGCCAGCCCTTGGGGTTGATCAGCTGGAAAGTACCGACGATTGAGATCGTCTTCCCGGTCAGGCTGCCAGTGCCGATCTTGGACAGAACCTGCTGCTTGAGTTGGTCGTTGAGTGCCGATCCGGCGTTCTGATAGGCGATCTGGTTGGTGAACTGACCGAAGGTGATCGTCCCCGTGGCGTCGCGAAGATCGGTGCCGTTGATGGCGGGACCGGTCTGAACGCGGATCAACAGATCGGACGGAACTCCGGCCACTTTGACCGTGTAGACACCATCGGTGCCGGTTCCGACCACACCCGTGAAACTCACGGGCATCTCAGGCCCGACTCCACCAGGGACAGGGACCCCGTACTTCTGACTGGCCTCATCGGAGTTGGCAGCGAGCGCGGCTGCGAGGGTCCCCGCGGGCGCCGCCCGCTTCTCGATGGCCGCCTGCACCTTGGGGAACTCCGACTTCCCGAAATCGGCGGCCGAGAACGCCTTAGGGTTCGCCGCGGCCGCGGTATTGATGTCGACGACCTTGACGCCGCGACTCAATGCCGCGAGTGCGACCACGATGATCGCAAACCAGATGAGCTGCTTGCGCGACAAGGCTGGCGCCTTGCGAGCCGATGGCACCGAGGCGCTGCTCATGACAAGAAGGCCCGGGACTCTGTGTCGTTGGGACGAATCTGCAGCTTGCGGCCCGTGCCCTCGCGGAACATGTCGAGGGCCTGCGAGTAGTCATCCAGGGTGAACGAGTGGCTGATCATCGGCTCGGGAGTCAGGGCGCCCGCCTCGAACATCTCCACGGCTCGGCCGAAGGAGTTGAGGACCGCCATGGTGCCGACGATAGAGACCTCGTCGCGATAGATGCGGAAGGGCAAGTACTTCGCCGACGCCTCAGCTGGCGCAACGCCGAAGTGCTGGAAGGTGCCGCCGGCCTTGACGCGGGGCAGCCCGTCCTCGATCGCCCGAATGCTTCCGGTGCAGTCGATGACGACGTCCCACACCTTGCGGTCGGCTTCGTCCGCATTGGTGAAACGGTGTTCGATGCCGACCTCGGCGGCCGTCTGGAGCCGCTGCTCGTTGATGTCGATGATGCTCACTGAGGCGGCGCCGGTTCGCGGGGCCAGCTGAGCCATGATCAGGCCCATCGTCCCGGAGCCGTAGACGAGCACGTGGTCACCGAGACGGCGCGGCAGGACGTCCCAGCCGCGGATGGCGCACGCCAGCGGTTCGATCAGAGCGGCTTGGAACAGGTCCGTCTCTGGCTTGAGCTTGAAGACGTTGGCGATCGGCGCGGTGAAGCGCTCCTGGGCGGCTCCGTCCGAGGCCACGACGCCCAGGCCGTTCCAGGAGCGGCATAGGTTCTGCTTACCGTTCAGGCAGAACTCGCACTCGCCGCAGACGGTGCTGGGGTTGACCGCGACGTGGTCACCGACAGCGACACTGCTGACCCCTTCCCCCAGGGCCACCACGGTGCCCGTCGCCTCATGCCCGGGAACGAGCGGGTAGACGGTGCCTTCGAACTCCCCGTCGAAGACGTGGATGTCGGTGCCACAAATACCGACGGCCGCGGTTTCGATGAGCACTTCCTTGTACCCCGGAACGGGGTCAACGCGCTCCTGAAGAGCCAACCGTCCCTCGGACTCGAACACGACTGCACGCACTTAGGGCCTCCTACCCGATGTCACATCCGCCTCGCACCTGCCGGAGCGAGGGGTGCCCTCACGCCGCCAGAGTCACGTCAATGTGATTTTTATGAGATAAATCTCATGAATGACGTGATTTATAGCGTAGAACTGGGATGTCGGTGTGTCAACACCCCGCGTTGACTCATCAGAAAGGTCCGCGTAGGAGTGGCTAACGTTGCTGAAGAACAGCAATGTCTCATTTTGGAGTCCCGGCAACCCGGTCGCGCCGGGTGCCATCCGTCCCGGTAGCGGACCCTTCATACGGGACACGCCAAGTGGACCCGATGGAACCTCGTTGTAGCTGTCCCGACACCGAGCCCGTAACGAAATCCGGCTCGCGGTGCGTGGATGGCCGGCCCCAGCGTCTCTCGGCTGGACTACCCGGTCGTTGGCCAAACGCTTCGGGATCGGTAAGGACGCCATCGCCCGGGTCTGGGCCGACCACAACCTCAAGCCCTAGCGGATGGACGCCTTCAAGCTGTCCAACGACCCGCATTTTGAGGAGAAGATCGACGACGTCGTTGGTTTGTATATGAACCCGCCGGCTCGGGCGGTGGTGTTCAGCTTCGATGAGAAGACCCAGTGTCAGGCGATGGACCGCACCCACCCGAGCCTGCCGATGGTTCCCCTCCCCGCGGGCACGATGACCCACGACTACAAGCGCAACGGGACCACCGACCTGTTCGCCGCGATGAACCTCGCAACAGGGCAGGTACTCACCCACTGCCACAAGGGTCATACCGCCAAGGACGTGCTGGCGTTCTTCAAACAGATTGACACCTCCGTGCCCAGGGGGTTGGCGGTCCACGTCGTCCTGGACAACCTCTCGGCCCACAAGGCCCCAGAGATCACCAGATGGCTTGGCCACAGCGCGACCAAAGACGGTGGCACCTGCACTTCACCCCGACCTCGAGTTCTTGGGTGAACCTCATCGAGCGGTGGTTCAACGAGCTCACCGACAAACGACTACGACGCGGGGTCTTCACCAACGTGCCCGAACTCGTCGAGCCATCACGATCTGGGGCGATCACTGGAACAACGACCCTCACCGTTCATCTGGCACGCCCCCGCCGAGGAGATCATCGAGAAAGTCCGGCGAGGCCGCGCCGCCCTCAACCGCCAGACCATTTCAACGACAGAGGATTAGGCACCGGAGGCGTGAAGCCGCCGAACTCCTGCTCGAGCAGCTGGGCGAAACGAATGGGCGTGTGGTCTTCGAAGATCGGACCAATGAGTTGAACACCGATGGGCAACCCATCGCGTGACCGGGCGATGGGCGCGGAGGTGGCGGGGAGCCCGGGCGTTGTGGCGATACCAGCCCACACGAGCTGATCGGCGTAGTCGTAGTCGACACCGTCAATCGGGATGGTGCGCGCCCACAGATCTGCGCTCTGATCGTGACGGAAGGCCGTGGTCGGTGCCGAGGGGCAGATCACGATGTCGAATTCAGTGAACAGTTTCCTCCACGCGGCGGCGGGCGAACGCCCCTACCGCATTCACATCGATCCAGCCAACGACGGGTCAGAGGAGGTCAGCCTAGTCGCCGACCACATCCGCTCCGAATTCCTCAGCCGCATCGGCCTCGAAGATCTTCTTCTTCATCCTCGGTCGCGTAGGAGATTCGCCCAGTCATGACAATAGTGGCAGGGCGAATCCCGCTGTCCAGCTCAGGGAGAAGGCTCATGATGAACACACCGTTGCCCGCGCCGATCAGCACCCTGCTCGCCGCAGTTGATTCGCTCGATACGGACGCTTTCCTACACGCCTTCGATCACGACGGATTTGTCGACGACTGGGGACGCACCTTCACCGGTGCCGACGCGATTCGCACCTGGTCGGACCGGGAGTTCATCGGAGCTAATGTCACCCTCACCCTGACGCAAGTCACAACCGTCGACAATCGCACCGAGGTGGCGGCAACCGTGGGAGGCGACGGCTTCAACGGCCCAAGCCACTTTGTTTTCGTCATCGCCGGCGATCGCGTACGCAGCATGTCGATCACCGCTTAGAGCCCTATTGCGGCGATTCGCTCGTGCCGAATTTGACGACGTCCACTCATCGGGGTTATTCGCCGGTGATCCGACCGGTCTGGGTGCATCACCGCAGCCATTCGGTGGCGCGCACTGTCAGGTTGGGAGTGCTGCATGATTGGCAGATGGCCACGACCGCAGACCGGCTGACACTCGCGCGTGAACTTGCAGAGGCGGTCAATGGCATGCACGAGAACGTGCCGGACGCGGAGATCGCCGCATTGTCGATGTCGGGCTCGCGCTCGAGAACGCCGCCACCTCCTCGGCGATGCTCACCGACAAGATCAGCAACATCTCCTCGACCGGGGTGTGTTCGGCCGGCGACTCGTCCTGCCTGATGCACATCGCCGGCGGTCTGTCCCGGTACAGCACCGCTGTATGCCGAACTGGGTTTCGCCGAACTGGGCGGGTAACAACGTGCACTCCCCAAAACAGGATGCATCTAAGATAGATGCATCATGCAAAAAGCCGTCGGTCTACCGTCCGCCTCCGACCGCGCCTACGCGCACGTCAAGCGCGGGATCCTGGACGGAACACAATCGGGGGGTCAGTTCTTCACCGAGGGCGAGGTCGCAGAAGCCGTCGGCGTCTCCCGAACGCCGGTCCGTGAAGCGTTGCTACGCCTACAGGTCGAGGGTTTGGTATGGCTCTATCCCAAGAAGGGCGCCATGGTCGTCCCAGTCTCCGCACAGGAGGGCCAGGACTTGTTCGAGGCCCGCGCTGTCATCGACGAGTGGGCTGCCGGCCGTGTGTGGCCTCACCGCAAGGAGATCTTGGACGACCTCGGTCGGTTGCTGGCTTTGATGCGAACTGCGCGCAAGGCGGGCGCCGTGCAAGACTTCGTCGCAGCCGACCGCACCTTCCACGAGCACATCGTGTCAGCGGCCGGCAACCCGATCCTGACCCGGGCGTACCGCTCGCTGTGTGAGCGGCAGATGTGTGTCTCGCACGTCGCCATGCGGGTCTCGGACGCGCGGATGGGACGGGCCATCTCGTCGCACAAGCATCTGATCGCCCTGCTCACCGCCGGGATTAAGGCCGACTTCGTGGCTGACTCTCGCCACCATCTGAAGTACGCGCACCACGAGGCGGGTAGTGTCCGATGACGCCGCCACCCCATGTCGAGCCGGCCCCCACCGACCCCACACTTCTTTACCGCCTCGGTGGCAAGCGAGCCTGGATGGTGTGGTCCGCAGCAATCTCCGTCTACATCCTGGCGGTCTTCCACCGCACCTCGTTGGGGGTGGCCGGACTCATCGCTGCCGAGCGTTTCCACATCAGCTCCTCCGAGCTCGCGACGTTCACCATGGTGCAGCTGTTCGTGTATGCGGCCATGCAGATTCCGGTCGGCGTCATTCTGGATCGGGTCGGGGCGAAGAAGCTGTTGGTCACTGGGGTCGTGATCATGACCGGGGGCCAGTTCGCCTTTGCCTTCGCCAAAACGTTTGGTGCCGGGGTCTGCGCGCGGGTCTTCGTCGGCATGGGCGACGCCATGATCTTCATCTGCCTCGTGCAACTCGTCGCACTGTGGTTCCCGCCGGCGCGTACCGCGATGGTCACCCAGATGACCGGCCTCGTCGGACAGGTTGGCGCGGTCGCCGCCACGACGCCACTGTCCGCGGCTCTGCACTCCGTGGGTTGGACACGGTCGTACGCGGGCGCGGCAAGTGTCGGCGTTCTTCTTGGCGTTGTGCTGATCGTCGTCGTCCGGGACTCTCCCTACGCGGACCACCACCGGGATGAGCTGAAGATGCGGGCGGTCGGCCGGGCGCTGAAGCTGGCATGGGCCGAGCCCGGGACCCGGCTCGGCCTCTGGTCGCATTTCTCCGCGCAGTTCGGCGCCACCGTCTTCGCACTCCTGTGGGGGTTCCCGTTCCTGGTCTCGGGACAGGGTCTGACCCCGGAGTTGGCCAGCGGCCTCCTCATCCTGATGACTTTCACCGCTGTCGTGACCAGCCCGCTGATCGGCGCCTTCGTCACCCGGTGGCCATACTCCCGGTCCACGCTGATCCTGTGGATCGTCGGCTCCATCATGACGGTCTGGGC
>ERZ1739053.48-NODE-49-length-10813-cov-6.703755_pt1 | contig 10813 bp, 11 predicted proteins | sample MGYA00581758_ERZ1739053 | MGnify/ENA primary metagenome ERZ1739053 (study PRJEB42929, sample SAMN08275521) | rhizosphere metagenome | isolation source: Rhizospheric soil replicate 1 | host: Colobanthus quitensis | place: Antarctica: Devils point, Livingston Island...
CGCTTTGAGACCGGTCCACACAAGTGGTGCGCGTGTAGGCGGTGCGTACCCTAATGTCAACGGATGGTGCTTGTAGGGTTGAGTTCAGAGCGGACTGTGCGTTGACTACACTGGTTGCCGTGGTGAGGCTGGCCGTTGCCCTTACACGCTTCAGCGGCAAATCATGACGAAAAAAAAAGGGCGAGCGTAAGGGGCAGGCGCTCCCGCCTGCAGGCACATCCCCATTACCGCTGGCTGGTTCTTGTTACGGTGGCGGGTGGCATGATGATGGCGATCCTCAGCTCCTCCATCGTCAACATAGCGCTGCCTGTTATAACCACCGAGTTCGGATCCACAATCACGACCATGACCTGGGTGGTCACCATTTTCATGATCACACAGGCGACGCTGATGCCGGTTTGGGGCCGCGCCGGAGACATCTACGGTCACAAAAAAATCTTTATCATCGGGCTGCTGCTTTTCTCGGTGACGTCGATTTTCTGTGCCGTCGCCTGGAATCCGTACAGCCTCATCGTTGGCCGGGCTTTGCAGGCGATCGGTTCGAGCGCCCTGTCGCCGATGGCGCTGGCTTTTGTTTTTGAAGCCTTTCCGCAGAGGCATCGGGCTCAGGCGCTGGGAATCATGGGTGGGGTTATCGGCGCTGCGCCGGTGCTCGGGTTGACCGGCGGCGGTCTGCTGGTCGAGGCCTTCGGCTGGCGCAGCGTCTTTTTTATATACATACCGCTTTGCGCCATCATCGTACCGGTGGCGCTCTACGTGCTTAAGGAATCGGCTTCGAATGAGCAGCACGGTTTCGATATCACGGGCGCCGTATTGCTCACCACTGGACTGTTCGGCGGTCTGCTCGGTTTGAACCAGGGAATGAACTGGGGCTGGAGTGACCCGCGCGTGCTGGGATGTTTCGCGCTGATGACCACATTGCTGGTGCTCTTTATTTTCTGGGAAAGAAGAACCCCGCAGCCGATGCTCGACCTGGGCCTGCTTAAGATCAGGTCACTGGCAGCGGCCAATATCGCCGGTTTTTTCTCGTCGGGCGCGATGTTCGGTTCACTCGTGCTGTTGCCTTACTTTTTTCAGTCGGTGCTCGGCGGCGAACCTGCGGCTACCGGGTTCGAGCTGGCGCCGCTGGCGCTGATGTTCGTGCTGGTTGCGCCTATCGGTGGCAGGCTGACTGCCAGGATAGGTCCGCGAAAAACGGCTTCATGTGGTCTGGCCATTGCGGCCGCCGGTCTTATTATCCTGGCCAGCCAGTTGTCCGCGGAGGCTTCGGCCCTGAGGCTCGGGTTGTCCATAGTCGTGCTGGGCGTCGGTCTGGGCATGACGATGGCGCCGCTTACGACGGCCGCCGTTCATGATGCGCCATATGACAAGCGTGGCATCGCTTCGTCATTGCCAAACATGAGCCGCTTCATCGGGGGCTCGTTTGCGATCGCCATTTTCAGCACAGTCCTCTCCTCGCGCATCACGTCACATATGCTTGCCGCGGGGATACAAGGTGACGGCATCACGGCCAGCCAGGTTTCCGGAGAAACGGACGCCATTGGAAATACCGCCTTCAGGCAGGCGCTATCGGCATCATTCCGGGACGTCTTCCTGTTTGCGATCTCATTCATTGTATTGTCTATCATTTTCGTACAGCTCATTCCCCGTTTGCGCAATGACGCTCCCCGTTTTCCGGAGCCTGCCGGTTGAACCTCATCCAAAGATACTGGTTACAACCAGAAGCAGACTCAGTATGATCAATCCCGCGGTCGTCAGCCCGGCGACCACATTATGCCGCCTGCTGTTGGCGTATTCGCCCATAATCCCCTTGTCGTTGATAATTATCATCACAAAGATCAATATAAGCGGAAGCAGGATGCCGTTCACGTCCTGGGCCAGGACCATGATTTCCAGCAGCGGCAGGTTGGGGATCAGCGCGACCCCGGCGCCGATGACGATGGAGGCCGTAAAGAGACCGTGAAAGATGGGCGCCTCCTTGAAGGAGCGGTTCACACCGGACTCGAAACCGAAAGCTTCACAGATGGCATAGGCTGTTGCCAGGGGCAGGATGCCAGCGGCCAGCACTGAGGCGTTGAGCAGTCCGAAAGCGAAAAGCTTCGAGGCCCACTCTCCCGCCAGCGGCGCCAGCGCCTGGGCCGCCTGCTCGGCGCTGTCGATATTCCCTCCGGTCGTGTGAATCGTGGCCGCGCAGGCCACGATGATAAACAGCGCCACCACATCGGTGATGATCGCCCCCATTATCACTTCTGCTTTTGTATAACGGAAATGCTTGATCGAGATGCCCTTGTCCACTACGTAGGCCTGGATGAAGAACTGGCCCCAGGGTGTGATGGTGGTACCGATGACGGCGATGAAGAGCAGGATATAGCCGGCGTTCATCTCAAACGACGGAACCACCGTGCTATGAAGCGCCTCGCCCCAGTCGGGGTGGGCCATGAAGCCGGAGACCACATACGCAAGGTAGAAGCTGGAGAAGACCAGGAAGGCCCGCTCCGCGATCTTGTACGAGCCGCGCACCACCAGCAGCCAGATGAACACAGCCACAAACGGCACCGTGTAATACTTGGACGCTCCGAATAACTGAAAGGCGGAGGCGATGCCGGAGAACTCGGAGATGGTCGTGCCCAGGTTCGCCACGAGCATCGCGGCCATGGCGAACAGGGTCAGCTTCAGCCGGAAGCGTTCGCGAATCAGCGCCGCCAGCCCCTGGCCGGTCACCACTCCCATGCGCGCCCCCATCTCCTGGGTGACCGCCAGGCTGAACGTTATCAGCAGGAGCATCCACAGCATGCTGTAGCCGAAACGGCCACCCGCCATGGAGTAGGTCGCGATACCGCCGGCGTCGTTGTCGGCATTCGCGGTGATGAGACCCGGGCCCAGGATGGAGAGGAACAGCAGCAGGCGGGTTCTGCCGATGCGCGGCAGGTGAGGCAGGCGTGGTGTTGGAAGACGGGAAAGCCGCCGCCGGCCGATGCGTTGAAATGCCCTCAGGCGGTGCACTCTGCAAACTCCAGGCTAGCCGAAAATCTTCGGCAGCCTCTTCTTCCAGCTCAAGGGGAGGATGATATCAATAGCGTCATCGACGGTGACTATTCCGCGCAGCACATTTTCCGCGTCGGTGATCGGCAGCGCCAGCAGGTTATACTTGGCGACCACATGGGCCACCTCGTCCAGCGAAGCGTCAGCGCGCATGCTGATGAGGTGATGCTCCATGAATTCTTCAACCTTCTGGTCCCGGCGGGCCAGGATGAGGTCACGCAGCGAGAACACTCCCGCGAGATGGCCGTCGTCGTCAACAACGTAAATGTAATAGATGGTTTCGGCGTCCGGCTCCAGTTCACGCAGGCGTCCTATGGCCTGCCCGGCAGTCATTCCCGGAGGCACTGCGACGAATTCGGTGGTCATGACACCACCGGCCGTGTCTTCCTCATACCTGAGCAGGTGCTGGACGTCCCGCGCCTCTTTCGTCCTCATGGAAGCCAGCAGCGAGGCGGCTTTTTCCTCCGGCAGATCGGCCAGCAGATCGGCTGCGTCATCCGGGTCCATGTTTGAGAGGATGGTCGCCGCCTTCTTCTCGTCCATGTCATTTAGCAGGATGGCCTGGAAGTTGGGATGCATCTCCTCAACCGTGTCAGCCGCGACCTCATCCTCGAGAGCTTCGACAACCGCGACCCGCTCTTCCGGGGAAAGCTCGTTGGCGATGTCGGCGATATCGGCCGGATGCAGCAGGGCCAGTTTGTCATGGGTCAGCTGAAGTTTCATGCCGCTGGATTCGCCGCTGACCGGCTCGACGGTTTTCCAGTCGAGCAGGCGTGGCTCCACCCTGCGGGAAAATCGTTCCGCCAGTTTCGAGAGGCCGAGCCGGCGCATGATGGCGCCACCCGATATATCCACGCCCACGACCCTCAGGGAACCGTTGGCGCGCGCCAGCTGCAGGTCGTTGACACGGATGAGCTTGTGTCCCTCGGTATCGACGATCTGCTTGTCGAGGATGTCGCCCGCCAGGAAGATCTCACCCTCGCCGGGCTCGACTTCCTCAAGCTGGTCGATTGGCAGACGCAGCAGCGTCTGTGATTCCTCAAAATTACGCACCAGCTCCCAGGGCAGCAGTATTTTTTTACGACCCTGCCTGACTACCAGCTTTGTGGCCGAGGGATACTTGCGCTTGATGGTCACTACTATGTCGTCGAGCACGCCTACAGACCGGGACCTCGAGTCCTTGACCTGCTGTCCCAGGATTTTACTTAGAAAAAACACGGTTATCACCTCCGGCCAATAAAAAAACCTTCCCTAAAGGGAAGGTTTGCATGCGCACTAAGACGTCACTGTCCGGCGCTCATGGAGATACCGCTTGATCCATCGCATTACGGCAGTAAAGTCTGCAGTCACATGGCCTTCCCCAACTCGTACAAGCTTTGGCACAGCGCATCGTAGAGATTTCTCTCAGCCGTTTCGGGCAAAACCTTATTCCGGTAGTGCCTGTTCTACCCGTTGGGGTCTTTGGACCTTTCCGGGCAACGGCCTGTGTCCGCGCTGGAGCCTCACCTAACGAGGATTAGGCTATGTGTTTCCTAAACTAGTCCCGCGGAAAGTGATTGTCAAGCAGACGACCGGCCCCGGACCATCATTTACATATCTGTAACAGCACGTGCACGGCCTGTTAACCTCGGCGCTACCGCAAATGGCTACACTGATTCTGGGTGGCATCCCAGAAAAGAAGGGGTCGAAATGGCAAAAACATTTTCTACCGAACCACCCCCGGGTTATCTGTAAACGCTGCGATATCTTTGGGGAACAGATCAGCTATTCTTGACACTCCCGACGCGGAGACGTTGCTCGAATGGATCAAAGAGCACAACGCCAAAGGCTGGGTGCCGCTGGTCAAGGAATATTTCATTCTGAGCATTTCCAGAAGAACGGGCAGCAAAATCCTCGTCCAGGGGTGAATGGGCCGACGCTTCGGACGCTCATTCATGGGGGGGGGCGGATGAGGCGCGATAGTGAACAAAGTCAAAACGTTATTGATCGATGGAGGTGATCTAAAAGGAAAAGGGATTTACAGGGCAGCACAACGCCAGTCGATTACAAAAACAATTAATGGCGGGAGAAAAACAATGACTGATATTTTGCGTTCGAATGAAATGCTGTTCACGAACCAGATGGTTGCCTCGGCGAACGGCGAATACGTTCTGGTTCTGCAGGCCGACAGCAACCTGGTTCTCTATGAAAAGGTGCATCACGAAGATGGCAACGTCTTTTTTTCTTTTCCCGGGAACGGTCCCCTTGCGCACAGGTTATTCCGCACACAGCCGCCAGGCGCCGTTAACTTTCTTGTAACAACCTGTTCACTCCTTTGTAACCTGGGAAAAGAGGATTACCGTCACAATGGATAAGGAAGATATCCATATTGAAAGGAGCCACTCATGAGCATGGCTGTTTTGATCAGGCGCCGGGAGCTTTCGTCCACTTCTGGCGGACGATGGACGAAGCGTCATACCCTGGCCTTGGCGTTTACCGGCTGTCTGACCCGGATTGGCTTTGAAGCGGCCCAATCCGAAAGTCGGCTCTGGTAGAATCATCTTATGGATAAACACGAAACCATCCCGGCCCGCATACTGGTAGTCGAAGACGATGAAAGCATCTCCGAAGCTATCGTCTTCAACCTGGAGAAGAGGGGCTTCCGCTGCATCGCCGCCCTTGACGGGCTCGCGGGCCTGCGCCTGCTCAGGCGGGAGGATCCCGATCTGATGGTGCTCGACCTGATGCTGCCCAAAATGGACGGCTGGAAGCTCTGTGAGCAGGCGCGCGAAGAAGGTTACGACCTGCCCATCATCATTTTGAGCGCCCGGACCAGTGAGTTCGACAAAGTGCAGGGCTTGACCATGGGGGCAGACGATTACCTGACCAAACCGTTCGGGATGAGTGAGCTGATCGCCCGGGTCGAGGCCCAGTTGAGGCGGCATCGCCAGTCCGGGGCCGCGATGGCGATACCTGAGACACTAACATTCGACCGGCTCTCCATCGACCCTCAGAGAAAAGAAGCATTCGGCGAGGGCGAGCCGCTCGGTCTGACCTCCAAGGAATTCGCCGTGCTGTTCCTCCTGGCCCGCGAATCGCCGCTGGTGATTTCACGGGAGGACGTCTACAAATCTGTCTGGGGTTACGAAATGCTGCACGGCGACAGGTCGGTTGATGTGTTCGTCAGAAGGATCAGGAAGAAGCTCGCGCAGAGATTTCCCGATATCACATTCCTGCAGACACACTACGGTTTCGGATACAAGTTCGAGGTTTCGGGAGACAGCGGTAAATAGCAGCGCGCGGAAATTGCACGGCCCAGGCTTCGCGGCCTTTACCCCGCATTCCATCCCAATCATTTTCAATCTCTTCCCGCAAGCCGGTACCAAAAAGTGACGACACGCGGTTTAATCTCTCTCCTGCCTGTTAATAATTTGTTCACAATCTATTTACCACCTGTTAACCTGCGCCCTTTTCGGGTTTGCTAGTCTAATCTCGTAATTATTCGGAAGTTAATCTAAAGGAGGACTGATCGGTTTGCAGACTATAAAGCTTAGTAAACGCCTGGCGCTGGCAGCTGTCGTCATCGCTGTATTGGGGCTGGTGGCTGTGGCAGCTGGCTGCGGCGATAGCGGCAGCGAGGCGGGCGGCGCCAATATCCCCAGCGCCTCACTAACGGGGGCGGGAGCCACATTCCCGTATCCGATCTACTCAAAATGGTTCGATGTCTTTAGCAAAGATAATCCTCAGGCAAACATTAACTACCAGTCTGTCGGCAGCGGCGCGGGCATCCAGCAGATAATCGCGCAGACTGTTGATTTCGGCGCCTCCGATGCGGCCATGTCGGACGCCGATCTGGCCAAGGCCCCGGCCGAGCTGTTGCACATTCCCACAGTGGCCGGAGCTGTGGTAGTTACCTACAACGTGGAGGGTGTTCAGACAGGGCTCAAGCTGACGCCGGATACCCTGTCCAGGATCTTCCTGGGCACGATCACCAAATGGAACGACGCAGCGCTCAAAGCGGACAACCCCGGAGTTAATTTGCCGGATGAAGATATCGTAACCGTGCACCGCTCCGACGGCAGCGGCACGACCAGTATCTTTACGAGCTACCTTGATGCGGTCAGCTCCGACTGGCACGGCCAGGTGGGAAAAGGCAAGGAAGTAAAGTGGCCCGTGGGCCTGGGCGGCAAGGGCAACGAGGGCGTCAGCGGCCAGGTGTCGCAGACCAAAGGCGCCATTGGTTACGTTGAGCTGGCCTACGCAAAGCAGAGCAAGCTGCCCCACGCACTGATGAAGAACAAGTCGGGCAACTTCGTCGAAGCCACCGTGGACAGCACCAAGGCGGCCGTCATGAGTTCAGTCGCAAATCTGCCGGCTGATTTACGGATATCCCTGGGCAATCCCGACGGGAAGGATGCTTATCCCATCGCAGGCTTTACGTATCTGCTGGTTTACAAGAACCAGAAAGACCAGGCTAAGGGTAAGGTGCTGGTGAGCTTCATCTGGTGGGCCCTGCACGATGGTTCGCAGTACACTGCCGCGCTCGACTATGTGTCACAGCCGCCGGACATGCTTAAGAAGGTGGAAGACCAGATCAGGAAAATCAACTACAACGGGCAGAGTCTGGCGCCGTAATTTCTTGAGGCGGGTCACTTATAGACAGCAATAGACAGCGACCGCAACGGGGACCCGCAGAGTCCCCGTTGCGGGTTTATAAAGAAAAACCTGTCTGGAACCAACCCGGTTTCCGGACTCTTCGCAACTCGAAAGCCGCCGCACACGTTGTAGTTCCCGAGGTTCACAATTCGTTCACAATTCGTTCACCTCTTATTAACCTGTCAGCCCGCAAAGTTTGCTAGCTTATTCTGGGAGCAGGTTTGGTAACTCTTCCAGATGCGCAACTTATCCGGGTATCCGGGATCGACCCCTAAATTATTTATGCCTGATATGACATGTCTCTGTTAAAAAGTCCCCGCGGCAAATTCGCCGGCTTTGCCAGGCCCGCCAGGGGCAGATTAGGAGACCCCCTTTTCGCCGGCGTCGCACTTCTTGCCACTATCGGGATAATCCTCCTGATGGTAGTCCTGGTCTACAAACTGCTGCAGGGAGCGTTGCCTTCAATCCAGGAATTCGGCGCGGGTTTTTTAAGCTCGAGCGAATGGGATCCCGTCAATGATATATACGGGGCAAAGCCATTTATTTACGGTACGATTGTTTCTTCTCTTTTAGCTCTACTGATGGCGGTGCCGCTTAGTCTCGGAATCGCCATATATTTAAGCCAGTTTGCTCCCCGCTGGCTGAGATCGCCACTGGGCTTTGTCGTTGAGCTTCTGGCCGCCATTCCCAGCGTTGTTTATGGACTATGGGGAATATTCGTGCTGGCACCTTTTCTGGGCAAGACGATTGAGCCGTTCTTCGCCAACAACTTGAGCTTTATCCCGATCTTTGAGGGACCGGTGTACGGTGTAGGGCTGTTTTCCGCTGCCGTGGTCCTGGCGATCATGATCCTCCCCACCATCTCCGCCATCTCTCGCGAATCCATGCTAAATGTTTCCCGCGACCAGAAGGAAGCCGCCCAGGCGCTGGGCGCCACCCCCTGGGAAACGGTGCGCATGGCGGTGCTGCCGCTGGCCAGGCCGGGCATCATCGGCGCGGTTATCCTCGGACTGGGGCGCGCCCTGGGGGAGACGATGGCCGTCACCATGATCATAGGTAACCGCCCCGAGATCTCGGCTTCCATCTTCGCACCCGCCTATACTATTGCCAGTGTCATCGCCAACGAGTTTGCCGAGGTCACCGCCGGCCTGCACATGGCGGCGCTGGTCGAGCTGGCCCTGATTCTTCTGACCATCACACTTCTGCTCAATCTGCTCGCGCGGTTGCTCGTGCAGAGGACAAGCAGCCGGACGGCAAAAGGAAAGCGGAAATGAAAGACAACCTGCACAGCCGCCGCCGCAACGCCATCAGCAAGGCCGCGTATTTCCTGTGCGCCCTGTCGGCCGTCATTGCCATGGTTCCCCTGATCCTTATCCTGCTATATGTGATTATCCAGGGCGCTGCGGCGCTGAACATCGATTTTCTGACCCAGTTGCCCAAGCCGGTAGGAGAAACCGGAGGCGGTATGGGTAACGCCATTCTGGGCTCGCTGATACTCATCGGGATTGCCGCCGTCACCGGTCTGCCTGTGGGTGTGCTGGCGGGAACCTATCTGGCCGAGTTCAGAAGCCCGCGACTCAGCTGGACGGTCAGGCTCCTGGCGGACATCTTAAGCGGTGTCCCTTCCATCATCATCGGTGTCTTTGTCTATACGCTGCTCGTGTTGACCATGAAGCGTTTCTCGGCTCTGGCCGGCGGATTGGCGCTGGCGGTACTGATGTTGCCGACGGTCGCGCGCACCACGGAGGAGATGTTGCGCATGGTGCCGGATTCGTTGCGCGAGGCCTCGCTGGCCCTGGGAATACCGCGGTGGCGAACGATATACAGTATCATTATCAAGAGCGCGAGCGGCGGCATCATGACCGGCGTCATGCTGGCCCTGGCCCGCATTTCCGGCGAGACGGCGCCGCTTTTGTTCACGGCGCTCAACAGCCGCACCTGGCCGACCGGCCTGGACAAGCCTGTCGCATCGCTGCCGGTGCAAATCTATACTTACGCCATCGCTCCCTACGCGGACTGGCACCAGCAGGCCTGGGCTGGCTCCCTGGTCCTGGTGCTGATGGTGTTGATATTGAGCGTTGGCTCAAAATTATATTTTGGAAGAAAAATGCGGAGGGTGAGATAGGTCATGGCAGGAAACATCGTCACTAACAGTTTAAGCGCCTGGTTCGGCGAGGTCAGGGCGATCGAGGGCATCACTGTCGAGATTCCCGCAAATAAAGTCACGGCGCTGATCGGACCATCCGGATGTGGCAAGTCGACTTTTCTTAGATGCCTTAACCGCATGCATGAGCTGGTTCCCGGGGCCAGGACTACGGGTGAGGTCATCTGGGACGGTAAGAACATCTACGCGCCGGATATCGATGCCACCGAGGTACGGCGCGGTATCGGCATGGTTTTTCAGAAGCCAAACCCTTTCCCGCTGATGTCGATCGCCGACAACGCCAGCGCCGGTTTGCGGCTGACGGGCATGAGGAAGAACAAGGCGGCAATCGGCGAGGTCGTCGAGCGCAGTCTGAAGATGGCCGCTCTCTGGGACGAGGTCAAGAACAAGCTCGACAAGCCGGGCGGCAGCCTCTCCGGCGGACAGCAGCAGCGGCTTTGCATCGCCCGCGCCCTGGCGGTGGAGCCGGATGTCATTCTCATGGACGAACCCTGCTCTGCCCTGGATCCCGCGTCGACCCAGAAGATCGAGGACACCATGGATCAGCTGAAGAAAGATTTCACCATTGTCATCGTCACCCACAACATGCAACAGGCGGCCAGGGTGTCCGATTTCACCGGTTTTCTGCTTACCCAGGAATCAGGAGAACCGGGGCGGCTTGTGGAATATGGGACTACCAGCAAGATATTCACCATGCCGGACCGCAAGGAAACTGAAAACTATATCACCGGGAGGTTCGGATAAAGATGGCCAGACAGTCTTTCCACGAAGGTCTCAAACAGCTCAATCACGAAATTCTCAGAATGGCCAGGCTGGTTGTCGCAGCGGTTGATCTCTCGACCCCGGCGCATCCCCCCTGCCCCCGCAAGGTGGCCAATCGCGTCATTGCCGGCGCCGGCCGAACCAATTAACGTAGTACCCGGTGCGACGGCCATGCACTTGCCCCCCCGGCCCACAGTCGCGAGGACGTGC
>ERZ1739053.49-NODE-50-length-10800-cov-8.438250_pt1 | contig 10800 bp, 12 predicted proteins | sample MGYA00581758_ERZ1739053 | MGnify/ENA primary metagenome ERZ1739053 (study PRJEB42929, sample SAMN08275521) | rhizosphere metagenome | isolation source: Rhizospheric soil replicate 1 | host: Colobanthus quitensis | place: Antarctica: Devils point, Livingston Island...
CACCGTACTCCCTTACTACGTAGCCCCGCCTCACCCGCACCCCTGCTTGCTGCCTCCAGCTCGGCCTTGCTGGGTACACCGCGAATATCACGGACTTTATATACAAAAGTATTCATAGATCCATACCTGCCTTCCGCCCTTCCCTAAGAGGGCTTTATGCTACCCGTCTTCCCATCATCAGACGTTCCAGCTCTTCCGGATTGCTCGATCTGCGAATCGCCAATTCCTTGGTAATCTTGTTTCTCCTGAACAACTCTGCAAGAGAACTGTCCATGGTCTGCATTCCAAATTGTGCTCCTGTCTGCATAACCGAATAAATCTGATGCGTCTTGGCTTCTCTAATTAGATTCCTTACGGCTGGTGTCGGTACAAGAACCTCGCATGCAGGCACGCGTGAATTACCATCAACAGTGGGTAAAAGCTGCTGGGTACAAACTCCCATCAGTGTTGATGCCAGCTGAACCCGGATCTGGCTTTGCTGGTGTGGCGGGAAAACGTCGATTATTCGGTCAATAGTCTGAGGAGCATCCTGTGTATGCAGGGTAGCAAACACCAGGTGACCGGTCTCGGCCGCCGTCAGTGCCGTTTGCATGGTCTCCGTATCTCTCATCTCACCAACCAGAATCACATCCGGATCCTGCCGCAAAACTGATTTCAAGGCCCGGTTAAATGACTTTGTGTCTGTTCCGACTTCTCGCTGGTTTACTATCGACTTAATATGGCGATGAAGAAACTCGATGGGATCCTCAATCGTCATAATGTGCTCTTCGCGAGTTTCGTTTATTTCCTGGATCAGCGCAGCAAGTGTCGTTGATTTACCGCTACCTGTCGGACCGGTAATAATCACAAAACCCCTTGGCTTGTTTGCCATTTTATGAATTGCCTCGGGCAACATGAGGTCATCGACGCTCTTTATTTGAGCAGGAATCAATCTGAAGGCGGCCCCAAGACTATTCCTCTGAAAATAGGCGTTTACGCGGAAACGTGCCCTGCCCGGGACAGAATATGAAAAATCGATCTCCCACTCGTTCTCTATCCTCTGCCGCTGATCCTGGGAGAGAATACTGTAAATCAGGTCTCTGGTGTCATTACTGGTCAGACGAGGATAATCCAGCCTGATGAGTTTTCCCGACACTCTGATTACTGGCGGAGACCCTACCGCCAAGTGAAGATCCGAGGCATTTCGTTCGAGGACTTCGACAAGTATGTCGACCAGGTCCATTTGCTTCCCCCATTCTTTCTATTGCCCTTAAAGGATCAAATGATGACCCTGGCTATCTCTTCTATCGATGTAACACCCTGAATGACTTTATCTATGCCATCCTCACGCAGAGTAACCATTCCTTCAGCCTGAGCTACTCTCGAAATCTCATCGGCACTTTTTCTCTCCACCGTTAACCGCTCGATGGCTTCACTCACAAGCATGACCTCGTAAATTCCAAATCTTCCCTTATATCCCGTATTGTTGCACCGAGGACAACCAGCTGGACGATATAATGTGATATTTTTGCCTATGACTTCCTGGGGAAACCCATTCTGAGCCAGGGCTTCATCTGTGGGTTGATATGGCTCCTTGCATTTTGTGCAGAGGCGCCTTGCTAACCTCTGCGCTAAAACACATTCGATTGCTGATGCTGTCAGAAATGGCTCGATTCCCATCTCAGTCAGACGCGTCAAAGCCCCCGGCGCATCATTTGTGTGCAGGGTGCTAAGCACGAGATGCCCGGTTAACGCTGACTCGATAGCTATTTGAGCGGTCTCCCTGTCACGAATCTCACCGACCATCACGATATCCGGATCTGAACGCAGAATCGCCCTGAGGCCAGAAGCAAATGTCAGGCCTGCCTTGGGATTGATCTGAGTCTGGTTGATGCCTGCAAGCCTGTATTCAACCGGATCCTCCACGGTGATGATGTTCTTCTCTTTTGAGTTGAGAACATTCAAGGTCGCATAGAGCGTTGTCGATTTACCACTACCGGTCGGACCCGTGACCAACATGGCACCGTAAGGTTTCCTGTACGATCGCTCATAACGCATCAATGCCTTCTCGGCGAAACCAAGATCGGAGAGATTCAACATGACGCTGCTCTTGTCGAGAATACGCAGAACAATCTTTTCACCATAGACAGTGGGCATGGAGGCGACACGGATATCTATGGGCTTGCCGCCAACAATTAAGCCTATACGGCCATCCTGGGGTATACGCCTCTCGGCTATGTCGATATCGGCCATGACCTTGAGACGCGAAAGAACCGCCGATTGCATACGCTTGGGTACCGACATGACCGCGTGAAGCACGCCGTCAATCCTGAAGCGAATTGCCAGTTCTTTCTCCTGAGGTTCGAAATGGAGGTCACTCGCCCCATCGTCTACACCCTGACTGATGACACCATTGACCAGCTTGACGATCGGAGCCTCTGAGGCCATCTCGCGTATGTCTGCGTCTACTGATGTTTCACCAATCAATTCCTCTTCGTCTTCAACCTGATCACCGGCTGAATCGCCCAGCCGATGAATTTTGGAAATCTCGTTGAAAACATCTTCCGCGGACGCGATAGCCGGTTTGATGTCATAGCCGGTCATCATACGTAAATCATCAATAGCAAAGACATTTGTGGGATCGACCATCGCCACCAGCAGGGTGTTCTCATCAACAAACTTGACCGGAATGGCCCCATAACGCCTAGCCAGCTTTTCCGGTATCATTGTCGCGGCAAGAGAATCGATTTCGTACTCAGCCAATCCGATACTCTCTACACCCAGTCTTTCCGCCAGGGCCAGGTTCAGCTGCTCCTGTGACAGGATGCCATCATCGACCAGAATCTCTCCAAGACGCTTCGGCGAGTTCTTCTGCTTTTCGAGGACTTCGCCAAGCTGTTCGCGAGAGATCAGTTCCTTGGCAACGAGGATTTCGCCGATGGGCTGCATTTTCTTGCGCGAGGTGCGGGATGTAAGTTCGCTAGGGTTCAATCGAATTCCTCATAACATCGATTGGCGGCTCTATGCCGGTCCATAAATGGAACGCAATAGCTCCTTGATGAAGAAGCATGCCGAGTCCGCCCAATGCAGTTGCCCCTTTGTCTCGCGCTGCGACCAGGAGTGGATTTTTTTCCTGTACCCTATAAACAATGTCGCAGACAACGTGATCTTTCGTTAATCTATCGACCCACAACGGTACACTCTTTAGGTCAGCCGTCAGGCCCAATGAAGTTGCATTTATCACCAGTTTGTTTGTAGAAATCAGGTCTCCGTATTCATCATCAATTCCTTTTACCACGACGCTCAGTGATGAAAAATCGCGTTCGAGCAGACTTTTTAGCTCTTGGGCGCGCTCCTGTGTCCGGTTAATGATTACAATTTGGGATACCTTTTTTTCTGCCAACGCGAAGGCAACCGACCTGGCAGCGCCACCTGCTCCCAGTAGAACAACGGATGCCGCAGCATAATCAATCGATATGGTTTCCTCTAAAGATCTGATAAAACCGGCCCCGTCAGTGTTGTGACCTACGAGCAATCCGGCGTCGTTTACTATGGTATTGATTGCTCCGACCTTGATGGCGCTATCGGCCAACCTGTCCATGAGTGCCATCGCCATCACTTTGTGCGGGATTGTTACATTAGCTCCCAGAAACTGCATTGCCCTGAGACCATCGATGGCTTCCGCGAGATGATCTGCTTTCACGTGTAACGGCACGTAGCAGATATCCAGACCCAATGCCTCAAATGCGTGATTATGCATAAGCGGAGACAGACTATGAGAAACGGGATCACCCAGAATGCCCAGCAACTTTGTCTTGCCTGATATTTTCAAGGGGCCTCCGTTGGTTTGGGAACGATTACGGCAAGACCGCGAATCGTTCATCGATCTGCCATCGGTCACGTTAAGCCATGTCTTGAACCGCTTGACTATGCGCCATTATATGCGCTCTTCATCGCTTTTGGGATGAAATAATAAGCGCGACGCTGTCGGGAGAGGAAATGGAGTCAATGCTGATTATCAGCATTAAAACGGATGTGGGGATAATGAATTTACTGGTGGAAGATCTAAGTAAGCTTGCTTAAAGTCAAGCTTTTAAAACAAAAACCAGAATCCCCGTGGTGATAAAAAAGAGGGTTGCTACCGCGATAGTCACACGGGTCAGGTTCTTTTCGATTACGCTGGTGCCACTGAATGTTTCGCTCATACCTCCGCCAAAAATGCCAGAGACCCCGCCTTTGCCCGAGTGCAGTAATATCAGCACTACGAGAAGGACAGCCAGTATTGAGTGTATGCCAAGAGTTATATATACCATGATTGCAAGGTTTTTCTTTACAGAGCCTTAATGATGACCATTCAAGATGATAGCGGTCTATCGGTCCCATCGCAAGCCGCAAAGGGAATCGCTGGTCATGGACCTGAGATAATGGAGTGGCCGGACATCTCATCCGGGATGGGAATATTGAGAAAATTCAATATGGTGGGTGCAACGTCCCCAAGGGCTCGACCCTGGGCCAATTGTACAGGGGCTGTGACGATTAATGGCACCAGATCCGAGGTGTGTGCCGTATCCGGACCGTTGCTGGAATCCATCATTCGCTCGGCATTACCGTGATCAGATGTAATCAGGCATATGCCTCCCAGTTTTTTGACTTCTACGACTATGCGGCCCACACACTCATCCACGACCTCAACAGCCTCGATTGCAGCCTCGATTATTCCCGTATGACCTACCATGTCACAATTGGCAAGATTTACTATAACGAAGTCGAAGTGCTGTTTATCCAGAATACTTATGAGCTCATCCGTCACTTTCCTGGCGCTCATTTCAGGTTTCTTGTCGTAGGTGGGGACTTCGACCGGTGAAGGTATGAGCTTTCTCGTCTCGCCGGGGAAAGCCTGCTCTACTCCTCCGTTGAAAAAAAATGTCACGTGAGCGTACTTTTCTGTTTCGGCAATATGAAGCTGGGTTTTGCGTTCCCTGGAAAGGACCGCCGCCAGCACATTGTCAAGCTTCTCCGGCGGGAAAGCCATGGGTGCATCAAACATAACGTCATATTCCGTCATCGTGACCATGTAAGGATGTGGTGGGTTCTCTCCGCGATCAAAATCAGAAAAGTCTGCGGTGATAATAGCTCTGGTGAGCTCGCGTGCCCGATCGGGTCTGAAATTAAAAAAGATAACGCTATCCTCGTTGTGAAACCTCGACTCAGGCTTATCGCATATTATCGTGGGAACAACAAACTCATCGGTAATACCCTTTTCGTAAGATTTTTCCACCAAATCGATGGGATCATTGTTGTGTGGACCGATACCGCACACTATTGCGTCGTAGGCGAGTTTCACGCGTTTCCAGCGATGGTCGCGATCCATCGCATAGAACCTTCCTGATATTGTTGCGATCTCTCCTATCCCGGTCTGAGCGAGAAATGTCTCAACTTCCCCGATATATCCGAGTCCACTTTTTGGGGAGACATCGCGCCCGTCAAGAAACATATGCAGATATATATCATGCTGCTGTAGCTGCTTTGCCATTTCCAGGAGCGCTTTTAAATGAGTTATATCGCTGTGTACCCCACCATCCGACAGGAGGCCCATAAGGTGCACCGACCCGCCTTTTTTCCGCGCGAAATCGAAAGCTTTGAGCAACTCCTGATTTCGGAAGAAGGTACCGTCCTTGATGGCATGATTGATCCTGGTCAGATCCTGGTAGACCACACGGCCCGCCCCCAGATTGAGGTGACCAACTTCAGAGTTTCCCATCTGGCCCGGCGGCAATCCCACCGCCTCACCAGAGGCCTCAAGGGTTGTTCGGGGATAATCCTCGGCCAGGCGATCGAGGTTAGGCGTGCTGGCCAGTGTAACTGCGTTGGCGGGACCGCGGGGGGCAATCCCCCAGCCGTCCAGCACCAGCAGGCAAACGAAGGTTGGATCTTCGGATGACATTATCGCCTACTTGAAATTGACTATCTGCGCGAAATCCGATGGTTTGAGACTCGCCCCTCCGACGAGAGCGCCGTCAATATCATCCTCGCTCATAAGCTCGGCAATGTTGTCCGGTTTAACGCTGCCACCATAGAGAATCCTGACGCTGGTGGCGGACTCGGGATCAAATTCAGAAGATAAGGTCCCTCTGATAAAGTGGATCGTATCCTGAGCAATCCGCGGGGTCGCGGTTTTGCCTGTGCCGATAGCCCAAATGGGCTCGTATGCTACAACCATTCCCGCAAGCTGTTCCGCACTTATGTCGGCCAGTCCATTGACAAGCTGTCCCTTGAGTTTCTCTTGCGTCTTGCCAGCTTCCCGCTCTTCGTCGCTTTCACCGACACAAAGGATTGGCCTTAGACTGACACTAAGTGCTTTTGTAATTTTTTTTGCCAGGTCCGCGTCATTTTCACAGAAATATTCACGTCGCTCCGAATGACCGAGAACTACATCCGTAATTCCAAGTTCGGTAAGCATGGAAGCAGATATTTCTCCCGTGAAAGCACCTTCACCTTCAAAGTGCATATTCTGGGCAGAAACCAGTACCCGGCTGCCCTCAGTCATGCGGCTGACATCGGCAAGGGCTGTGAAAGGAGGACAGATCACGATCTCCACATCGGAAACACCCTCGACCAGTGGCAGGAATTCAGAGACATACGTCTGAGCTTCAGAGTTTGCTTTATACATCTTCCAGTTGCCAGCGATAATAGGCGTCCTGTCGCTCATTTATCCTCCAAGATTTCTGTTTGATTGATTAATCCATCAGCGATGGCCGGGGATTTTCTTTCAACACTTTTACTGGTGCCAGCCAGACGGTATTCCATTATTTATAAGGGTCGTGTAAAAAGCAACCTGCCGCCGGTACTATGCTAGAATAAATTCATTGATCCGTAGGAGGTATTTCCATGCTGGAAAATGTGGTTATTTACACAAAACCTGGTTGCCCATACTGCGCGGCCGCCAAAGAAGATCTCAACCAGAAGGGAATAACTTTTGAAGAACGGGATGTCACTTCTGATCCGGCAATAAAAGAAGAGGCTGTCAACAAGGCCGGTGTTGCGGCAGTGCCTGTTATCGTGCGAGGCGGCGAGGTTTCAGTTGGCTTCGGCGGTAGCTGAGGAATTTAATGGTCCGGCAGGAGCCGGACAAAGTTCATTATAGAGGTCATGCGATTTCCTGATGATTCGTAACAAGAAAATCCTTCTTTCTTCCTGGGCATTGATGATTGTTGCCATCTTAATTGCGGGTTGCGGGGGCACGACCTCCGGTAACTCCACGTCAAGCAACGCGGCACCAGCCAAGTACGCACCGGATTTCACCGCTACGACTCTTTCCGGAGACAAGGTTTCCTATAACGCAAATCTCAAGGGCAAACCTGTGGTGTTGAACTTCGCTGCCTCCTGGTGTGGACCATGCGAGCAGGAAGCGCCCGTTCTCGCGAAAATGTATGAGAAATACAAGGACAGGGTGGTTTTTTTCGGGCTTGCCGTCAAAGACGATATTGACAGCCAGAGGGCGTTTGCCGATAAACACGGACTCGAGTTCCCAATCGGCATGGATCCAAACGGGGATATCGTTTATTCATATCAAAAAGCCGGCAAAGTTTCCTTCTCCGGAATTCCTACAACATTCTTCATCGATTCTGAAGGTAATATCAAGGATTTTTTCATTGGCCCCTTGATGGAAAAAACCTTCGAACAGAAAGTGGCTTCGATATTGCCGGCCGAGGGAGAAACTGGAAAAACAGTTCCCACACCGGTTGTTCCGACGACTCCTACAGCTCCGGTTACGCCAACGACCCCGGCACCAGTAGTACCGCAAAGCGGAACCGGTGGCAAAACGCCTGACACCGGCTCACCGGTATTACTGCTGAGTGCGCTCGGTTCGATTATGATCTGCACTGGATTTGTGCTCAGTCGAAGAAAAAAGCGAAGCTGAAAATAGCTTAAATATGCAGCCGTGTTATACGTGGAAGATTGCGAAGCTTCTGCTTGTAGTCAAAACCGTATCCCACGAAGAACTCGTCCGGTACCTGGAACCCCTGGTACTTGACCTTGAGATCCACCAGACGTCTGTAGGGCCTGTCCAGTAATGTGGCAATCTCGAGTGAGGCTGGTTTTCGGAGCCACAGATTCTGGAGTATGTAGTTGAGAGTCAGACCGGTGTCTATGACGTCCTCGACAATAAGAACATCCAGCCCTTCGATATCCTGGTCCAAATCCTTGAGAAATCTGACCCTGCGAATTTCTTCACCGTCTTCACGCTGGTCGCGACGATAGCTGGAGATGGCAATAAAGTCGATAGTGACCGGCATTGATATCTCGCGGGCAAGATCGGCCAGAAAGAATATCCCACCCTTCAATATGGATAATAAAAGCAAATCGCGGCCGCGGTAGTCATCGGAAATCTGACGCGCCAACTGCTTCACTCGCTCCGCGATAGCGTTTTCGTCCAGATAAGTCTTTCCTATCAGGCTCTGGATGTCTGAATCCTGGGACAAACCCCCCCTATCAAGGAACCGATCACATATCCGACCGGTCCTTTGTGGCCAGACCGATTCCATATCAATTCAATCCAATGACTGAATATTCATTCCTTGTGATCGCCTTCTACGGACAGATCATACTTCTGGGCCAGTTTGAGAAAATCCCGCTTGTAAAAGAGTTTTATGTTGATTTCCGGAAATCTTTCCTTCACTTTGCGAATCTTCATGTTTTTCTTGGTTACGTGAGCCTGCTTCATTGTGGTGAGTTCAACGAACAGATTCTGTTCCGGAAGAAAAAAATCGGGAGTGAATGCCTCAATGACATTTCCCTCCTGATCCCGTTCCAATACAAAAGTACGAGGTTCATACATCCATGGAATAGAATAATAATCGAGAATCTTGGCACATTCCTCTTCGCTGCGGTTAGCGAACTGGGGAGGGGTGTCTCCCATGTAGTATGTGAACTTGGCTTTGGATTCACTCATGCATTGAAACTATATCAGAGGGGGTAGCCAGCGCTCAAGAAGCATTGGCTTGTTTGACCGGCTACGCCGGGCTGTGCTAACTTCCATTCCTATGATGATTCCTATCCCCCCACTCCCCAACTCCAGCCGGGTCAACGCCGCCGGTCATCTCGAGGTTGCCGGTTGCGACGTGGTCGAGCTGGCCCGCGAGTATGGTACTCCCCTCTTTATTTATGACGAACAGCAAATCCGTGAGCGATGCCAGGAATATAGACTGGCTTTTTCCTCTCGAACAAACGACTTCGAAATCGTCTATGCAAGCAAGGCATTCACGTGTCTGGCTATGTGCCAGCTGTTGGCAGAGGAAAACATGTCACTCGACGTAGCGTCCGGTGGCGAGTTGTTCATAGCCTTAAAAACGTGGTTCCCGCCCGAGCATATGTATATGCATGGCAACGCTAACAGCCGCGATGAGCTTCAAAGGGCGGTTAGTTCCAAGATCGGATATATCGTGGCCGACTCTCTGGATGAGCTTTCGATCGCCAACGGGCTGGCCGGTGAACAGGGCAGAAAACAACCTGTCCTCTTACGTATCACCCCGGGCATCGAAGCGCATACGCATGAATTTATCCAGACCGGTAAACTGAATTCAAAATTTGGATTCTGCCTGGCTGAAGGAAAAGCTGAAGAGGCGGTAAGACACGCGCTGGGCAGTTCAAACCTCGAGCTGGTTGGATTCCATTGCCATATCGGCTCACAAATATTTTCCACGGAACCCTTCCGGAAGGTTATTGGTCTTATGGCTGATTTCATGGACCTCTGCCACAAGAAGTATGATTTTAACTGCAGTATTCTTGATGTAGGGGGTGGTCTGGGGGCCACATATACAGCCGAAGACACACCTGCCAGCGTTGACGATCTGGCCGAGGTTATCGTCGGTAGCCTCCGTACGGAAATGACACGTGTGGGCTTGCCGGTTCCCCATATCGTTGTCGAGCCAGGACGGTCGATTGTAGCCAATGCGGGTCTGACTGCTTACACGGTCCAGGCGATAAAGACGATACCATCAGAAAAAACATATATAGCGGTAGATGGTGGAATGTCTGACAATTTAAGGCCTATGCTCTATCAGGCCAGCTATGAAGCCCTGATTGCCGACCGCCCTGATGCGGTTCCCAGCATGACCGCCGACGTCGCAGGCAAACATTGTGAGTCGGGCGATATTCTCGTCAAAGAGGCGAGACTTCCGGAACCACGTCCTGGAGATGTCCTGATAACACCTGCAACGGGCGCATATGGATATTCGATGTCAAACAATTACAACGGACAACCTCGGCCGGCGGTCCTTTTTGTTAAGGAAGGTACTGCGCGGGTAGTCATAAAACGGGAAACCTACGAAGATCTGGTGCATTTGCAGGAACGTATGGAATAGTCGTGTGACCTGGAAACATTACAGTCTGGAGCAGACCGCCACCCGCTTCGATAATTCACGGGATTATACAATCGGGATTGAAGAAGAATTCCAGATACTGGATCCCAACACCCTGGAATTGACCAGCCGGCTCGAAGACCTCAAAGCTATCGCTCATAAAAAACTAGGTACATTTGTTCAGGGCGAGCTGATCGCGTCGGAAGTAGAGATAAGTACAGGCAAATGTGAAAACATCGCCGCGGCGGAGGCGGACCTTACCGAAAAACGGCGACGTTGGCCCGAACCTGGGTCAAACCTTGGCGTAAGCCTTGAAGTTACGGGACCCAATCCATTTGCTGGCTGGCAACCTCAACGCATCCCCGAAACCAACCATTCCCGCACACTTACACAACGGGGCCGTTGACTGGCCCACGCCCACCTGACTCACGGAAAGCGTACCCCACGGGGCATTCGGGGG
>ERZ1739053.51-NODE-52-length-10697-cov-7.875681_pt1 | contig 10697 bp, 14 predicted proteins | sample MGYA00581758_ERZ1739053 | MGnify/ENA primary metagenome ERZ1739053 (study PRJEB42929, sample SAMN08275521) | rhizosphere metagenome | isolation source: Rhizospheric soil replicate 1 | host: Colobanthus quitensis | place: Antarctica: Devils point, Livingston Island...
ACAAGCCCAAGGGCGACAAGAAGACGCCGGTGGCCGACTGGCTGAAGAAGCAGGGGCGCTTTGCTCATCTGTTCAAGCCGGGCAACGAGCAGGTGCTGGTTGATATACAGGAGTATATTGACCGGAAGTGGGAAGAGTTGTTGAGGAAAGAGGAGTGTTTGTAGAGGTCGTTTCTTAACTTCCTTGCTTGCGTGAATTATTTCATATATGGATTAAGAGACGGCCATCAGGCCGTCTCTTTTTTCGCTTCCGTCTACAGGGTATCAGTCAGTAGAACACACGGTTTCGTCTTCATACAAGAGACTTTGAAGTGAAGGTTCGTTAGGAGAGTTTAGGAAACATTGGAAACGTACGTCCCGGCTTTCACCCTGGAGCATGGTGGCCACGGCAGTCGATGAAGCGGTGGGCTATGGTCTTGCCCACCGCGATCTCTCCGGGGTGACCCACATCGGCATCGACGAGATCTCCCGCCGGCGGGGACATGTATATGTCACCAATGTCTATGACCTGAAGGGACGTCGCCTGCTTTGGAGCGGCGAGGGCCGCGCCAAAGAAACGCTTGAGGGCTTCTTTGCCTGGTTCGGCGAGGATCGCACGGCCAGGCTTGAGGGCGTCTGCTGCGACATGTGGCAGCCCTACATTGATGTCGTCAAGGCCAGGGCGCCCCAGGCGGTGCTGGTGTTTGATAAGTTCCATATCGTCCAGCATCTGACAAGGGCTGTGGATCAGGTGCGCCGGGACGAGATCCGGGAAAAGGGCAAGAGCCACAAGGAGCTCATGGCCAAAACCCGCTACATCTGGCTGAAGAACCCGGATAATCTTACTGAGAATCAGCAGCTGCGCCTCTCAGAACTGGAGCAACTCAATCTGAAGATCAACCGGGCCTACCTGCTTAAGGAAGCCTTTCGCGGATTCTGGGATTACCGACGGCCTTCATGGGCCAAGCGTTACCTTAACAAGTGGTTCTGGTGGGCTACCCATTCCCGTCTGGGGCCGATGCGGGACTTTGCCTGGATGCTGAAACGCCGTCAGAATGACTTGCTGAACTACTTCAGATTGCCTATCAATAATGGTGCCGTCGAAGGTCTCAACAACAAGGCCAAGGTCATCAGCCACAAAGCCTATGGATTCCGAACGGCCAAGAACTACATTCGGAACCTCTACCATTGCATGGCTGATCTGCCTTTGCCGGAAACCTTGCATACGTTTGCGTGAGGAACCAAAAGTTTAAAGCTGGTGGTTTAGATTGTTCCTGTTAATGTTCCATGGCCAAGAGAAGTTTGTCAACAGGAATCCGGAATCACTGCCCATCTGTACAATAAAAGTGATACCAAACTGAACTCTCTGGTTTGGTTAAATTAATTATTGTGTCCTGTTGACTACTTTGGTGATAGTGACCAGAATCAGGCTGCGACGCCTCCCCACGGTTTGATCTTCGCCAGCGTCTTGCCTGGATAAAAGGGGACACCATACCTATTTCATTAACCGGCCAATCTGCTTCCATACTTCCGTTTCACAAACACTCTTCCATATCAATCTTAAATTCCTCAGAAAATCTGTATCAGCTAATACGTCTTCATTGGCGAGAAACTTGTCACGTAAGTTTCCAGTGCACATCAGTCGTCATTTCCCAATTCAGCTCGTCTGCCTGTTTTCTGCCTTTTTGTAAACAGCGTACTTATCCCGCTTGCCGACTGCAATCACGATGACGCAGACTTTTTTATCCTGAACTTCATAAACCAGGCGGTGGCCGGACGCGCGCAGCTTGATCTTGTAATGATTCGGGAAGCCGTACAGCTGGCTGGCCGGAACGTGGGGATTTTCGAGACGCTCTTTTAGTTTCTTCTTAAACTGAAGCTGGATGGGCCGATCCAGTTTTTTCCATTCCTTGAGCGCCGTGGGAATAAACTGGAGTCTGTAGCTAGAGCTCATCGACGTCGACTGCAACGGCTTCCACTTTTTCGTCCTGCCGCTGCCTGACGATAAGACCCAGCTGATAATCTTCAAGCCGCTCCATAATCATTTCGTATGTATCCGCGGGAATCAGGTACGCGGTGGGAGTATTATGATTCAGAATCGCGACTGGCTCGCCCTCTGATTTCTCAATCAGGGCGCTCGGATTTCTTTTCAGTTCCGAAATACTGGCAGAGCGCTTTGCTAGCACAGATTTAATAATATCCTCCTTGTTCGCTCAGGTTATTAATTAGGTCTTATTTTAGCACTATTTTAGTACCTAAAACAAGGTCTTATAAGGGGATACCATACGTGGAGCTAAAGGGGACGTACGTTTCCAACGTTTTCCAATTGTACCGTCGAGAGTTCATTTTGTTCTTAAGTCATCAACTCACGCCAAACAATGGCTTCGTTTTCTGCCTGACTTTTCCTTACACAGATTGGTCAAGCAGACGGGCGAGGGAATGCAATGGGATCGCCTGGATATCTTCACCAAGCGGATATGCTTCCACTCCCGGATATACCAGGAATTTTCGTGCCGGTTTTAGATCATTACATGCCGCATAAAATCCACGCTCGACGCGCGGTGCAAGGCTTCGCTTGACCTCGATTGCCCACTGTGAGCCATCCGGAAAATTGAGCAGGAGATCTATCTCGGCTCCGCCGCTGGTGCGATAAAAATATCCCTGAACACCTTCGGGAGATACCGCAAGCAGGTTTTCTATGACGAAACCTTCCCAACTCGCCCCTACCACCGGGTGCGACACCAACGTTTCCTTTTCCCCGATCCCCAAAAGAGCATGAACGAGGCCGCTGTCGCGAACATATACCTTGGGCGACTTCACCAGCCGTTTCCCGGCATTGGTTCGCCAGGAAGGCAGCCGCCGTACCAGCAGCAGATCGACGAGAAGATCGATATATGAGGCTGCAGTCTTTGCATCCACTCCCAGATTGCGGGCCAGTTGGGCGATGTTGAGCAGGCCGCCCTGGCTGTGAGCGAGCATTACCCAAAACCGTCGCAGCGTCTCGGCGGCGATGCGCGGGCCAAACTGGGGGATATCACGTTCCAGATACGTGCGGACGAAATCCTGCCGCCAGCGAAGACTGCGGGAATCATCAGGTGCGAGATAACTCTCAGGAAAACCGCCGCGGAGCCAGAGTTCATCGTGTCCGGCCAACTTCTTTTTGCCACCGGTTTCCAGGATATCGAAGGGAGATAGCTCCAGAAAGCTCACCCGTCCGGCGAGCGTCTCTCCGGACTGTTTAAGCAGTTCCAGCGATGCTGAGCCCAGAAGCAGGTAGAGGCCGTAGCGGTCTCCGGCGCGCCGGGCGCGGTCGATGAGCCCACGTAACACGGGAAACAGCCCGGGGGCGCGGTGAATCTCGTCAAGTATGACGAGGCGGCCAAGATGGTCGGCAAGGTAAAGCTCCGGCTCAACGAGCTTTCCCCGGTCCTGTTCGGATTCCAGGTCCAGGTATATTGCGTCTTTCTGCTTACCCAGGGTCAACGCCAGAGTGGTCTTACCCACCTGCCGGGGACCGATCAATACCACGGCAGGGGTTTCCTCAAGGCGCTGTTTGAGAATCGGGAGTTGTCGGCGTTTTATCATCCATGTAATTATGGAATATCATTCCTATAATTGCAAGGTAATATTTCGAGGGTGACAAGTGGACAAATGGCCGACTAACTAAAGAAAGAGGTGGTGTCTGTAAATTTCACGTCGATCTTTTCTGCTCCTTCTCCGATAGCCGGATATTTATCCTCCGGTCCTTCTTGAAAGTTGCATCAGCATATTTCTGATAGCGCTTGCGCTCACCAGCCAGATCATCCGCCGATTTCCACTCTCCCCGTTCGACAGATTCAACCAGCTCTTTTTCTTTTGGGGTGGGCTTGCCCATTTGCTACTCTCCTTTTTAAATACTTCCTCGTGGCCTTGCGGCCTGGGATTATTGTTTTCAATATGACCACTTCCCTGTTTCCACAAACGGAACCAGGAAGACATATCCGTCCACATTTAACTACAAAAGCGGCAAGGAGGAAAAGATCACTTCTGTTTTGCTAGAATCTGTACCATGCCAATAATCGTACAAAAATATGGCGGCACTTCCGTCGCCGATACGGAGCGCATCAAGAATGTGGCGCGGCGCATCTGCGCGACGCAGGACGAGGGCTACCAGGTGGTGGCCGTGGTCAGCGCCATGGGCGATTCCACCGACGAGCTTTTACAGATGGCCCACGATCTATCCGCCGACCCTCCCGAGCGCGAGCTGGACATGCTGCTCTCCAACGGCGAGCGCATCAGCGTGGCGCTGCTGGCCATGGCCATCCACGAGATGGGTCACGAGGTAATATCGCTCAGCGGCCGGCAGGCCGGTATCCAGACCAACACGGTCTTCACCAAGGCGCGCATCACCGGAGTTGAAACCGACCGCTTAAGCGGGGAACTCAACAGTGGTAAAATTGTCCTCGTCGCCGGTTTCCAGGGAGTGTCCGTGGATGAGGACATCACCACCCTGGGACGCGGCGGTTCCGACACCACCGCGGTCGCCATCGCCGCCGCCTTGGGCGCGGATGAGTGCGAGATTTACACCGACGTGGATGGGGTATATACAGCCGATCCGCACGTGGTCGGACTGGCGCGCAAACTCGGCACCGTCTCGTACCAGGAGATGCTGGAGATGGCGGCGACCGGTTCCGAAGTCCTGATGTTGCGCTCGGTGGAGTACGCTCAAAAGTACGGTGTTCCACTACATGTACGCAGCAGTTTTACCGACGAGCCCGGTACCTGGGTCAGAGAGGAAGATGAGACCATGGAAAAAGCAGTCGTCAGCGCCATAGCCCATTCGACCGACGAGTCAAAGCTCACCCTGCTGAGACTGCCGGACCGTCCCGGCGTGGCAGCCACTGTCTTCGGCGACCTGGCCGAAGCCAACGTCAACGTGGACATGATCATCCAGAACGTCAGCGAGCAGGGGACCACCGATATATCCTTTACGGTGGTGCAGGCCGAACTGCCGGCGGCTCAGCAGGCGATGGACAAGGTCTGCGACCAGCTGGGCGTGGCCTATATAATCGGCGAACAGATGGGTAAGGTATCAATAATCGGAGCCGGCATGAAAAGCTACCCCGGCGTCGCCGCCAAGATGTTCAAGACGATGGCGGACGAGAGCATCAATATCGAGATGATCAGCACCTCGTCGATCAAGGTAAGCTGCGTGATAGAGCGCGACCAGGTCGAGAAAGCAGTGCGGGCGCTGCACGCGGCGTTCAATCTGGAACAATGATTTCTGTCACCCTGAGCAAAGCGAAGGGTCCACAGATGCTTCGGCGCTTCGCGCCCCAGCATGACAATACTCAAAACCCTGGAATGACAATCAAGTTATGACAGATGCTTATAACATAGCTGTAGTGGGAGCCACGGGCGCGGTAGGCGGCGTCATGCTCAAACTTCTCGCCGCACGGCGGTTCCCCGCTGCCAGCGTCAGGGCGCTGGCTTCCACGGGTTCGGCTGGTCTGACTGTACCGTATGCCGGTCAGGAGCTGGAGGTGGAAGAGCTCACCGAGGACAGTTTCTCGGGGATTCATATAGCACTGTTCTCCGCCGGCGGTGCGCGCAGCAGGAAGTTTGCTCCGGCGGCGGTTGCGTCCGGCGCGATCGCCATCGACAACTCCAGCGCTTTCCGCCAGGAACCAAACGTACCTCTGGTAGTACCCGAGGTGAACCCGGAAGACGCCAAGTGGCACGAGGGCATCATCGCCAATCCCAACTGCTCCACCATCCAGATGGTCGTCGCGCTCAAGCCGGTCTACAACGCCGTAGGCATAGAGCGCATCGTCGTGACGACATTCCAGTCTGTCTCCGGTACAGGCAACAAGGCCATCGCCGAGCTGTTCGACCAGTCGGAGGCCATGCTGGAATCGGGCGAAGTAGACGTAAACGTCTATCCGCACCGGATCGCTTTCAACGTCATTCCCCACATCGAACACTTCCACGAAAACGGCTACACCAACGAGGAAGTAAAGATGGGTAACGAAACCAGGAAGATATTCGGAGACCCGGAAATCGGCGTCAGCGCCACCTGCGTGCGGGTGCCGGTTTACAACGCGCATAGCGAGTCGATAAACATCCGGACCACGAGGCCGATCAGCGTTGAGGAAGTGCGGCGGTTGATGCTGTCCGCCCCGGGAGTGACGCTGATTGACAATCCGGCTGACAATGAATATCCGATGCCGGTGATAGCCGAGGGCATGGATGATGTATTCGTCGGCAGGATCCGCGCCGACGAATCGGCGGAGAACTCACTGAACCTGTGGGTAGTAGCCGATAACCTGCGCAAGGGCGCCGCCACCAACGCCATTCAGATCGCCGAGCTGCTGGTGAAGGACGGATTACTGGAATAGGAGCGCGCCTCGCCGCGTTCCCCCTCTGACCGTACCGGGCAAAAATGCCCACAGATAAACCGCTTCCCAACCCATCATTACAATCAATAATATCGCTTTTATTGACAAATCCCGGATAACAGGTTGATTATTAACTTACCTTTTTTCAGAAATTATGATTTCAATCAACAGAAAACGCCCCGGATCGCGAGAATACTGCCTTTAATCTTTATCAGCGGTCTACCGTTGATGGTAACACAGAATCGCTGGATGATTTCAGCAAGAAGTCTGATGAATTCTACAAAAAATATGAAGGCAATCAAGAAAAAGTCACCGAGGCGATGAAAGATCAACTGAAGGAAGCCACCACGGTCACGATCAGGTCGAACAACGTGAAACTGTCGGGCAAGAAACCGGAAATCTCGAACAAAGTCAGGGATCTGAATGAGGGTCGCGAGAAGATCGAAGACCGTTACAACTACCTGATCGACCATCTGCCCGATCCGCTGCCGGCAGATTTTGGGCACGATGTATGATTACGAGAATGCGCAGCTATTTCTTCAAAACCAGCATGCAGAAAATGGATCCGTCAGGCAGAAACAGGTATTGAGCGAGGGCATCGACCTGGAACTCAGCGCGGTTTCCGCTTATTTCGGGGGAGCCGCGAATGGCGCTAAGAAAGAGCTCGTCGTCGATGCCGTAAGCCTGGGTAAGGAAACGGTGGAATCGGCAAAGGAAACAACGCTGGTAGAAGAACACGAGGTGCGACCGATCTCTGCCATGAACATGAACGAAGTGATCATGGCCCTTAAACTGGGTGAGCAGGAATCGTATCTGTGGACGATGACCGACGGGTTCTGCAACTATGTGAATTACATGGCCGAAAGATAAGATTCAAACCGTACTTTCAGACGCTACCCCTGCAACTCCCCGTTCATCGCCCACTGATCTTTCGGGACATCGCGAAAAACTATCCAGACGTGCTCTTTCGGTGTTCCGGCGATATCCACAAAAGCCTCGGTGATCTTGTCAACCAGAGCCTGCTTCTGCTCCTGGGTGCGCCCCTCGTATAGTTTTACCTCGATGAACGGCATTACATCCTTTCCCTATTCAGGACTCCGGAAATCATCAACCTATCCAGGGCGCCAGCTCTTCAAGCAGTTTCTTCTTCGGCAGAGCACCGATGAGCTTCTTTTCCACTTCGCCGCCCTCAAACAGGAACAGGGTCGGGATGCTCAGCACGTCGTAGTTGCTGGCCGTCACCTGGTTGGAATCCACGTTGAGCTTCTTCACCAGTATCTTGCCGCCATGCTCTTCACTTATTTCGTCCAGGATCGGCGCCATGGTCCTGCAGGGTCCGCACCAGGGTGCCCAGAAATCCACCAGAACGGGACTTGTGGCTTTCAGTACCTCGGCCTCAAAAGTTGCGTCAGTGACTTCAGAAATCTTTTCGCTCACTCTTCCTCCTTTTGGGGGATGGAAAGTCTGATTCAAACGGAAACATTATATTGCATGGACGTAGAATTGTAACTAAGCATTTTCCTCGATATATTTCTCCGCCTCGACCGCGGCCAGCGCGCCCTCTCCCACCGCCACCGATACCTGTTTGAGCAGGTTGGCGCGGCAGTCGCCACACGCGAAGATGCCGCGTGTGCTTGTCTCGAGATTGTCATCCGTAATGATGAAATCACGGTCGTCGAGCTCGATTACCCCCTCACAAAAAACCGTGTTGGGTACTGTTCCGATGTAAAAAAAGACGCCGTCGACCTTATACTCCGCGCGCTCGCGGGTGGTCTTGTGCTCCACCACCATCTCCTCGACCTTGTTTTCGCCAAGTATCTTCTTAAGATGCGAGTCCCAGACGATCTCGATTTTTTCGTTCTTGAAGGCCCTCTCCTGGACGATCTTGTCGGCTCTGAGCTCATCACGGCGATGGACGATATAAACCTTGCTCGCGAACTTCGTCAGAAAGATGGCCTCCTCGACCGCCGAGTTGCCGCCGCCGATAACCGCCACGACCTTATCGCGATAAAAAGCGCCGTCACATGTGGCGCAGTAGGAGACGCCCTTGCCCCGGAACTCAGCCTCGCCCGGAACCCCCAGAGTACCCGGTTCGGCTCCACTGGCGATGATTATGGCCCTGGCCCTGAACTCCTCGTCCTCGGTTTTCACGACCCGCGCGTCGCCCTCGACCTCGACAGTCGCCACCGGCTTGATTTCCTGAAGTTCAGTGCCGAACTGCACCGCCTGCTGCTTCATCTTCTCGGTGAGCTCGTAACCTCCGATCCCCCCGGGAAAGCCCGGATAATTCTCAATTTCGTCCGTAGTCGCCGCCTGACCTCCGGCGGTCGCCTTTTCCAGGAGCAGCGTTTTTAACCGGGCTCGTCCGCAATAAAGGCCCGCCGTCAGCCCTGCCGGACCGCCGCCAATAATGATCACATCATAAATTTCCGTCATCGATTCCCTCCTGTATGAACCTGGTGAGTAATTCTATCAAATAGATCGTCTTTTAGAAGCCTGATAGTCCGATAGGGTTCCGAAGGATTAGGGGGGTAAAGCCTTTACATATTGAAGAATGCTTATATATGTAATAATATTTATAAATAATCAGATGCATAGAATGTGACCTTCTCAACCTGAGGGGGTGATGTATAAGGGGGAAGTATGGATCCGGAAGTACGAGAAGATCTTTTCAGGCTGCATGCGCAGATCTGCAAGGCGCTTGCCGATCCCAAAAGGCTGCTGATCCTCAATGAGCTGCGCGACGATGAAAAAACCGTGGGTGAACTGGCAAGTTCGCTAGAGCTACCACAGGCTACCGTCTCGCAACATCTCGCTGTCCTGCGGCAGCGTTCTCTCGTATACTCACGCCGTCAGGGTGTGAACGTCTTCTACCGTATCGCCAACCACAAAGTAATCGGCGCCTTCGACCTGTTGCGCGAGGTAATGGCCGAGCAGCTCGCACGCGAACAGAAGTTGTCCGAGGCGTACAAAGAGACTGCCGACAGCGGCAAGTAACAGGACCGTCCTTTCTTTTTTAGTGTTCTTTTTCCGCTGTTTCTCGCAGCCGCGCTCTTCCTTCTGATATCCTATGCCATCAAACGGCGCCATCATTATGGAAGGCGGCAAGCCTGAACGAAATCCTGAACAATACAATCCTCCCACAGGTGGAATACTGGGGCTACTGGATTGTACTTGCCATGACCTTTCTGGAGAACTCGGCGTTTATCGGACTAATCATGCCGGGAGATGTCACACTGCTGGTGGCCGGTCTGCTGGCCTCGCAGGGGAGGCTCAACCTGGCGGCGCTGATCGTGCTGGCCTCGATCGGCGCCATTCTGGGAGACAGCGCCGGCTATGCCGTGGGACGGTATGGCGGCGTCAATTTCCTGAGACGCTACGGCCGGTTTTTCTTCTTCAGGGAAAGGTATCTGGAAAAAGCGCAAAGATACTTTGATGTCCATGGCGGCAAGACGATCCTGATCGGACGCTTCGTGGCAGTGGTAAAATCGCTGGGACCGGTGGCCGCGGGGATCGGGCGCATGCCCTACCGGACATTTCTCGTATATAACGTGGCTGGCTCGATTCTCTCGGTATCGCTATACCTGGTTTTAGGCTATTTCTTCGGAGCAAGCTGGCAGGCGATCAGCGCGTGGCTCGGCCGGGGCGCCGCCATAGCCTTCGGCGTACTGGTTCTGGCAGTGGTGGCTATGTGGGCGGTCCGGCGGCGTCGCAAGGCAAAACTCAACAATAACCATGATTCTGGACCGAAGCTTCCGAGGGAGTCCTGAATGCATCCGGGATTCTCAATCTTCTGTCAGCAATTCGACAAGTTCCCCGTCCTCGAGGATCATTGTCCGTGGGAATATATCAAGCGCTGAAACCAGCATGCGTCTGTGATAATCTTCGCCTCGCACCGGATTAAGATGACAGAGCACAAGGTCCTGTACTCCCGCCTGCGCCGCCAGGCGGGCAGCCTGCCGGGCTGAAGTGTGAGCGACGTAGGCCTCGCGGGCGATGTGTTTGGTCGCCGGATCATCCTCCTCCGCACCATCGATCCATGCCTCATGTACCAGCAATTGAACTCCATGGGAAAACTCGGCCGTCATAAGATCCGCCGCCGTGTCCGTCGCAAATACAAGCAGATCCGCTATTCTAAGAGCAACCGAGGGATCCGGGTGAATCTGTTTGCGTACCCGGACCATACCGCCTTCGATTTCATGCTCGCCCTCATCCACGCGTTCGATGCTGCTTTTTACCGGCATCCCCTCGAGCGACGTGGGGTTGAACGGCTTGCGCCCCAGCGACTGCATCGTCCCCAGACGCTCTCCCCCGGTCACCGACGCCGCCGGCCGCTCCAGTG
>ERZ1739053.52-NODE-53-length-10674-cov-10.867031_pt1 | contig 10674 bp, 7 predicted proteins | sample MGYA00581758_ERZ1739053 | MGnify/ENA primary metagenome ERZ1739053 (study PRJEB42929, sample SAMN08275521) | rhizosphere metagenome | isolation source: Rhizospheric soil replicate 1 | host: Colobanthus quitensis | place: Antarctica: Devils point, Livingston Island...
TTCGCCCTGGGCCGTGGCGACTGTCTGGCGTTCGGCGCGGCGGATCGCTATAAGGAGGCGGATGCTGGCCTGCGAACGTCTCCAGTCAGCTGCGCGTTCACGCTCGGAGGTGGAGGTCATGGTGCCAACTTGGGCAGTTGTCCCGCACGGGGGTGGCCCCGTTCAGACGGATTGGCCAGGACCGCTGCGGCGATGTCGGCGTCGCTTTCGCTCTGTGCTGTCGCAGTGAGGGGACGTGCCTGTTCGACATCTTGGTGGGAGTCGGTTGGTGGAAGACGTCCTGGGACCCATATGGCGCGGAGGATCGCGATGACATCTTCGAGAGAGACCTGGGCGTCTGTGCTGGCTTCGACGAGTGTGCGGACGTGTTCGATGACTGAGTGCGGCGCTGGGGATGCGCCGGGAGCGACGCGGGTGCCGGCGGCGGTGCGGGTTACGACGAATCCGCCTTGTTCGAGGGCTTTGTAGGCCTTGGCCGCGGTGGCCTGCGCCACGGCGAAATCCCGGGCCGTCTGGCGCACGGTGGGAAGGCGTTCGCCGTCTCCGAGCTGCCCGGAACGGATCGCGCCTCGAAAGAGCTCCGTGATGTCCTCGGCCGAGCTCGGAGTGGATGCGGTCATCGGGACACCCGGGCGGTTGGCTCCTGCGCCTCCGGCACGTTCGCTGTGGTCCGCTGGGTCCGGTGGGCGGCGCGCACTGTGTCGATGGCGATCCGGAGCGCGACCGCGACGCCGGTGCCCTGGAGCAGGTAGCCCGCGAGGTTCATCGGTCGGGCGATCGCGCTGTAGCCACCGTTGATGAGGATGCGCGTGTCGGGGTGGTTCCCGGAGACCGACTGCACGTCCAGTCCGACCATGGAGGTTCCCGCGAATCCGGTGTGCATCCACACGGCTCCCAGGGTGGTGATGAGGCCCGCGAGAAGGATGAGGCCGAACAGCCATGCCGTCGATTCCCGTTCGGCTCGCACACTCGGCGCGGAGGATCGAGCGAAGAGGGGCCGATCGACATCCGCGCGCAGCACGACGAAGAAGACGCCGATGGCGATGGCGATGGCGATGAGGGTCGCGAGGTGATTGGGCCATCCGGCGCCGGCGACGTACCCGTACCCGTTGTTGAAGCGTGCATAGATCGGCAGGGTCGTGTACTGGGGGACAAGGCCGAAGACCGGACTGTCTTTCGGAGCGGACGTCGCGATCGCGATCTGCCACAGAGCGGTCACCGCGACAAGCGTGGCCGTGATCCCGAAAACCCAGAGCAACACTGCAGAGGCGAACGTGTGCCAGGCACGGCGGGCAGAGATGGCACGCTCACCCGGAGCAGGAAGAGGAGCTCGTCGAAGCGCCAGCCCGGCAACAGCCACCACCAACGTCGCAGCGACCAAAGGCGCGGGACGGCGCCACCAGCCATCGAACCCCGAACCGCCCCAGACAGGCACGGCATGGGCGCTTACCACCGTCGCGACTGCAACCACCAGGAGCGAGCCCGCCGTTCCCGCCCACAGAAGAGTCGTTCTGCGGTAGCCGACCGGGGGGACCGAGACAATTCGTCGAGGATGGACCCACGACAGCACGAACAGAATGAGCCCGAACGTCATCGCGTCCTCTAGGGGCAGCAGATGCCTGAGTGCGTCGACAAAGGACAGGAGCATCTCGACCTCCAAAGAATGGCGCCATACGGTGAACACCGACGCTTGTGCTGCGATGATAGCACAAACTTGTACTGCGTACGCAGCGCAACCTGCCCACTAGCCAGGATGTGAAATCAGAGCGTCGCAACGCCGAGCTACCTGTCCGCGCCTGGAGAGCCGATCGTTTCCTGCGAACCCGGCGCCGGAAAAGCTGGCTACCCGCTGGGCCGCTCCGTTGCCGGGCCGGGGAAACGGTCAGTCCCAAGCCTGACGAGGGCGCATCCCCTCGGCGGCTCGAGCCTCATCCCTACACTGGCGACGTGTCCAAAGACCCCATAACCCGTGCCGAGTTCGTCGAGTTCGTTCGAGCCGCCAAGTTGGGGGTGGTGGCCACCGTCGACGCCGAGGGGCACCCCGAGGCCGCGCTCGTCGACCTCGCGGTGACCGACCACGGCGAGGTGCTCTTCGACACCAAGGCCGCCGCCCGCAAGGTCGTCAACATCGGCGGCAACCAGCGGGTCGCGCTGGTCGTGGGATGGGCCGACAAGGTGTCGGTGCAGGCCGAGGGCGACGCCGAGGTGCTCTGGGGCGCCGATCGGGAGAAGTACGGCCGCATCCACCAGGAGCAGATCCCCAAGTCCCGCGCGTTCCGCGACGACTTCACGCTGGTCAAGATGGTTCCGACGTGGTTGCGCTACCACGACGCGCGTCCCGAGTCTTTCAGCATCGTCGAGACCCCTCTGGTCTAGCGCACTCATCTGGCGCGAACAGTGAGCTGCTGAACTGGCGAATAGCGGACGCTAGCCGTCGCGCCCTTGTTAGGCGGTCACCCCTGGGCTTCGTTGCTACCGATCCGATGGACCTTGCGGGGGGAGTTGTCCTGGACAGGGTGTGCCAAGGCCTATGTGCACGCGCTGTTCCTTCCCACCCGCGAGGACGATCAGCGGGACGCACGCAGGGCGGGGCACCCAGTACCCACCTGGGTAGGCCAGCCATTGCCATCCAGAGGGCGATGTGCTGGCTGGGCACGAGATGGTCACTCGTCGGCTTGGGTTGGTGACGCCATTGCCGTCCCAGCCGATGGACACCATGTCCTTGGCCTCGTCGGGAACGACCAGCTCGAACGTTGTCCCGGTTCTGATGACAAGCCCTGTCTTTGCGAACAGTCGAACAGCCGGGTCAGGGTCATGTGCGCCCCCGGACGTTCCGAGAGCTGGCGTCTTGTTGCTGGTGGGTAACGCCACCACCCCGAGCACGATCTCCCAGTCACGAGGCGGCGGGTCATGGTCAATGAAATTCCTGCACGTCAACGCGACGGAAGAGACGATGGATGACCCCGCCGCTGCGGAGGTGGCCGAGGAAGCCGCAGGCGCGCTCGACGTGTCCGAAGTCGGCGCGCCTGTTCTCGTGGGCGTCGGTTTTGGGACCAGAGTCGATGATGTGCCGCTGCAACTCACAACCGCCAGGCCTAGAACGACCGCGGCCATAACTGGTAGCGAGTCGGCGAGTCTGCCTGCCCTATTCCGGCCCATGCGATCAGGCTCCCATGCCAGTGGCTAGAACCAAAGGGTTGTCCAGTCTTGCCACGCCACGTTCCCCTACCATGTCGAGACCAGGTCTGCCCGGTCCCGTGTGTCAACGAAGACGATGTCGCCCCAGCGGACACCGTCGTCTCCGCCACGAGCTCGAGAGGGCATGTCGGTCAGAACAATGGTCCGACGTTCAACGTCTGCAGTCACCAATTACTGGATCTGACCACGGACCGCTGCGAGGTCGCCCAAGAGCCCGAACAGATGAACAGGAGGAATAGCACCCACTTCGAATACGACCTGTGCACCAACACGACCGGAACTGTCATAACAACCTGGGAATCCTCCTGCTCGAGCGTGACGACGTAGCCGGCGCGGAGGAGCAGTTCCGCGAAGGTGCCGACTCGGTGACCAACTCGCAGTACGGGCCCTCAAGGAGCTCCTCGACGACAAGGAATAGCGCCCATTCAGAACGTCCCCACAAGGCGCGAGGAGGGGACACCCGGACGGCTCGGAATCTGACTGGTTCTCCCGCTGGCAGTGCGATCCGGCGCACGAGGCGCTGACCGGCCCCAGACCGTGATGTCCAGGGCCGTGCGTCCGCCGCGCCCTGCGGGATCGCCGCGGACAGTTACTTCTGACTCGGACCGATCCGCTCGGGAACCCAGGCCCGCAGGACCTCCGGAACGACCACCGATCCATCGGCCTGCTGGTTCTGCTCGATGATCGCCGGCAGGAGGCGGCTGGTGGCCAGCCCGGAGCCGTTCAGGGCGTGCGCGAGGACTCGCCGTAGTAGCGGATGAACACCTCATCTTGCTGATCCGACCAACTGAGAGTGAACCGCCAGCAACCAGCTGTGGGCATGTCCACGATGGATGGCCCCGGACCGTCTGGAAGCTCCCTAGTGACGGTCGCCCCGGTCGCCTGCTCCGTCGCGACAATATGGAGCGGTCCTCCGCCAGACTTGGCGATCCATAGAATCTTGTTGTCATGGCCACGCGGTTGGTGGTCTCGTAAGGGCCAACCAAACGGCACCGCGACAATCGCCTGATCGGTTCCAACCAGGTGAGGAACCGGGCCCGTCGGCTGAGTAAAGCCCTCACGTGCCCAGGTCGGTAGAGCAACGTTGATCGGGTCTGGACATGTCCATGATGCTCGATCGTCACTCGACGGCGGGGGGGGTCGGCCCGCTTGCTCTTGTGGGCGTCGGTGTTGGGGCCGGAGTCGATGAGGTGCCGCTGCAACTGGCGACCGCCAGGCCGAGGAAGACCGCGGCCATTACTGGTAACGAGTCGGCGAGTCGGCCTGCCCTATTCCGAGCCATCTGATCAGGCTCTCATGTAGACGTAGCCTTGTCGTCCGTTGGTCGCAACGGCGGCGATGAGGTCGGGTTCGCCTGTTCGTTGACCACACCGCAGGCCGGTCCCGTGCCATTAACGTGCCATTAGAGGAGGCGTCCATGGGACGCTCCAGGCCGCTCGTGACCGCGAATCCCGCAGCGCGCCGAGCACAACGCCCATGAGTTCGGACAGTTCCCAAGCTGACAGTGCGGGTTCGATTCCCGTCACCCGCTCCACACACGAAAAACGTTGCAGCACAATGCAATTGGGTATCATAGTCCACTATGAGACAGCGCCCGCCAACATCAGAAATCGGCACTCGTGCCATTAGGCGTGCCATTGTCAGACTCGACATCTTTGAAAGTTACAGTCAGGGCCTTGGCCAAGGGCGTGAGCGCCGGCCAGGCGGTGAGTCGTTTGGTGCGCCCCGGATTCCCACCTGATGTATGGAGGCACCGCCAAGGGAGCTCGAGCAGCCAGGGTGCGGGCGTTGAAGTCCTGCGGAGGCGCACAGCAGGGGCAGCGTGCGCCGGTCCCCGGGGCTTCGAGAGGTCTAGTGCGTCGACGTTCATAGTCTGGTCGAGGCGTTGGTGTGGCCCTGCCCACGCGCGGGCTGGGATGGCGGCGGCTCAGATGATCGGCTTGGCGAGGGAGGGCGGGTAACCTTGGCCGCTTGCAATTTTCACGAGACTGAGCGTAAGAAAGATTCATGGTCCGGGTGCGGCTGAGCGCGCAGCACAAGGCGGCATCGACGGCGAACGGCACCGAGGCCCTCCCTGCGGACGTCGGACAGCGGCACTCCGCTCGCCGCCGCAGGCAGTTCCTACCGCCGCAGCACGGGGCCTGGGCGATGCTGGTCGTGCCGTACCTCGTCGGGGTGCTGTTCGCCGGCCCGTCCTGGCCACAGCTGCCGCTGTTGGTGGCGTGGTTTGGTGGCTACCTGCTGAGCTACTACGTGTTCCTGGCGGTGAAGACCCGTCAGCCGTCCCGGGTCGGTCCGCAGTTGCTGGTCTACTCGGCGGTGACCGTGCCGGCCGCAGTGCTGGTGGTGGTCGTTCGCCCGGAGCTGCTCGGCTTCGCCCCCTTGTATGCCCTCCTGGCGGCGGTCAACGCTTCGTATGCCTGGCGGCGCTCGGAGCGGGCGCTGCTCAACGACCTCGCGTCGGTGGTCCAGGGCGCCTTGATGGTGCCGGTCGCGGCAGGGGCTGCTGGGGTCGCGCCCTCTGCGGTGCTGGCGCCGTTCGTGGTGGTGCTGCTGTACTTCGCCGGCACCGTGCTCTACGTCAAGACGATGATCCGTGAGCGCGGTGACCCGAGGTACCTGCGCGGCTCAATCGCCTACCACTTGGCATTCGGGGTTGTTGCGGGGGTGATCGCCTGGCCGTTAGCCGTGCCGTTCGGATGGTTTCTCATGCGGGCCGCGTGGCTGCCGCACCGCAGCCTGACTCCCAAGCGAATCGGGATGATCGAGATCGCGAACTGCGTCGTCTTGGTGGTCGCGATCCCGCTCGTCACGTCCTGAGCCCGGACCCGACTTCTACACCCGGCCACACCCAGACCGGGCCAAACGCTGCGCCCTCGACCAACTCCGCACCATGGGCTACGACGACGAATGGGCAAGCGTCGCCAGGCGAGGTTGTGAGGCCGGCGTCGGCCGTTGTTAGGCGGGCACCTCGATCACGGCCAGCACAGTCTCGACGAGCACCGCCTTGGCGTCGTCATCAAGCGCCGTCGCGCCGGGGTTGTCGCGGCGCCAGGCTGCGATGCCGGCAGGGAGGCACCCGACCGCACAGGCGGCCCTGATCCGGGCCGCAGCAGCAGCCCGAGGATCCTGCGGCGGCGGTCCGAGCAGTGCCGCCCCCACCTTCTTCGGCAGGGAGCTCTCGCCGGTCAGCGTGCGCAGATGCGTGCCAACGGCAAGGTCAGACAGCATGACCACGACCTGTGGCCCGACGTCGCCGACGACATCGACCAGGGCGGTCACGAGTGCTCTTCGCTGCTCTGACGTCCTGACCTGGCCAGCCGTAGTCAGCACGTTGCCGACCCTCGTCATGGCCGGGGTGAGGATGTCGGCCAGCAGGTTCTCCTTGGACGGGAAGTGGTAGTAGACCGCCGCCTTGGTCATGCCCATCCGGTTAGCGATGTCACGGATCGAGGTGCCCGAATAGCCCTGGCGGCCGAACAGATCCAGGGCCACCTGAAGTATCCGCTCTCGGGTGTTGCCCACCTCCGCCGTACGGACCATGGTGCCACCTTACTTGACGATCGGTCAGTTCGTGAGTCATCATATGCTTGACAAACTTACCGGTCGGCAAGTAGGGAGAATTTTCAATGAAGTCCTTGGCGCGATGGAGTGCCGGTCACCCGATGCTGGTGGTGGTGCTGTGGGTGCTGGCGATCGCCGGGGTTCAGGTGTCGGCGCAGGCCGTGGGGACGGACTTCCGCAATAGCTTCGCTCTGCCCGGGACCGACAGCCAGGCTGCGGTCGACCTGCTGCACTCACGCTTCCCCGCCGCGTCGGGGGATGCCGACACGATCGTGGTGACCGCCAAGGACGGAGCGAAGGTCACCGACCCTGCGGTCACGCAACGGATGCAGTCGCTGTTCGACAAGGTCACCGCACTCGACTCGGTGACCGCGGTGCACAGCCCCTACGCACCGACCGGGGCCGGGCAGGTCAATGCCGACGCCACCGTCGCGTACGCGAGCGTGCAGTACGACGCGGCCGGCAGGGATGTACCGCGTGCTGACCTCGAGACCCTCGTCGGCCTCGTGCACGCGGCCGACGGGGACGGTCTCGACGTCGCCGTCGGAGGCCAAGGAGTTGCGGCCCTGGAACAACCTCAGATTGGCCCCGCCGAGCTGATCGGCGTGGCGTTCGCCGTCCTGATCCTGTTGCTGGCTTTCGGCTCCCCGGTGGCGGCGGCCCTGCCGATCGTGTCCGCGGCCGCGGCGCTCGGAGTGGCCACCGGCGTGGTTAGGCTCGCGTCGAACGTGGCCACGATCTCTGACGTGGCTCCGATTCTGGGGGTGCTGCTCGGTCTCGGCGTGGGCATCGACTACGCCCTGTTCATCGTCAACCGGCATCGCGGGAACCTGCGCGCCGGCATGCCGGTGAGCCACTCGATCGTCGCCGCGCTGGATACCTCGGGCCGGGCGGTCGTCTTCGCCGGCATCACGGTCGTGATCGCGCTGCTCGGGCTGTTCCTGACCGGTATCGAGTTCCTGTACGGCCTGGCGATCGGGGCCTCGGTGTCGGTGGTCTTCACAGTGCTGTCCGCCACGACCCTGATCCCGGCCCTGCTCGGGGCCCTCGGGCTGCGTGTGCTGGGTCGCCGTGCCCGGCGGGCGCTGCTGGCCGGCAAGGTTGTCTCCGAGCACAGCGGTGGAGAGTTCCGGCTGTGGGCGCGGTTGGTCCAGGGACGCCCGATAGTGCTGATGGTGCTGGCCCTGGGAGTGCTGCTGACCATCGCGGTCCCGGTCCTCGACCTGCGCCTGGGCACCGCCGACCAGGGCAACGACCCGGCCGGGACGACGACACGGCGGGCCTACGACGCGCTGGCTGACGGGTTCGGGCCGGGGATCAACGGACCCCTGATCCTGGCCGTCGACCTGACGCAGCGCCCGATCACGGGGAAGGACGCCTCTGTGCTGCAGCCGCTCGTGGCGCAGCTCAAGGCCGACCCGGGTGTCGCGTCGATCGTCGGTCCGATGCCCAACCCGGACGGCACCGCTGCCTTGCTCCGCGTCATCCCGACGACGAGCCCGCAGGACAAGGCGACGAGCGACCTCATCGACCGGGTACGGACCCAGGTCGCACCCCAGATCGACGCGGCATCCGGGATCCACATCTCCGTCGGCGGCCCCACCGCGACGTTCGACGACTTCGCCACGCAGATCCAGGCCAAGATCCCGTTGTTCGTCTCGGTCGTCATCGGGCTGTCGATGCTTCTGCTGGTGCTCGCGTTCCGCAGCCTGTTGATCCCGCTGGTCGGCGCCGTGATGAACCTGATCTCGGTCGCAGCCGCGTTCGGCGTCGTGGTCGCCGTGTTCCAGTGGGGCTGGGCCGCCAACCTGATCGGTCTCGGCAAGGGCGGTCCGATCGAGCCGTTCCTGCCCGTGGTCCTGTTCGCGATGTTGTTCGGGCTGTCGATGGACTACCAGGTGTTCCTGGTCAGTCGGATGCACGAGGAGTGGCTGCGCACCGGTGACAACACGACAGCGGTGCGCACCGGTCACGCCGACACCGGGAAGGTCATCGTGGCCGCCGCCTCCATCATGGTGTTCGTCTTCGGCTCCTTCGTCTTCGGCGACTCGCGGACAATCAAGCTGATGGGGCTAGGGATGGCGTCCGCCGTCCTGCTCGACGCCTTCTTCATCCGGATGCTCATCGTTCCTGCGGTGATGCACCGGATCGGCCCGGCCAACTGGTGGCTGCCGCGTTGGCTCGACCGCGTGCTGCCCCACCTCAGCGTCGAAGGAAGCGACGTCGAGCACCCGGTCCCGCCGGGCGAGGTCGAACGGGCCGCACAGGGCAGCGGTGACGTAACGGACGAGGACGACGACGACGACGAGCGAGGCTACCGGCGGCGCGGTCTGGAACCGGGTCCTCAACGGCAGACCCGGACGGGGCTACTGGCTCCTCGTCGCAGTCCTGAGCACGGTGGTCTTGGTCGGGGCGCGAGGAAGAGCGACGTGAGCGCGATGTCTGACCGCGAGGGGACCGTGGAGCGACCCGGACCTCCACAGCACCGACCAACGCCGGTCGACACCGAGCCCAGAGGCCGCCTGGACGAAGTTCTCGGACTCCTCGATGAGCTCACAGAGGTCGCCCGCGTTTCTGAGGGGCTGTTCCGCGGCGTCGAGCAGGTCACCGGGCTACGGGCCGGCGAGGTGCACGTCCTGTTGGCCTTCGCCCACGGCACCAGCGCGGTGCGAGATGTGGCCCTGCGAATCGGGGAGCTCGACGATGCCGCGGGCGCGACCGTCGAGAGCCTGATCCAACGCGGATTGCTTGCGCGGAATCATCGCGACGACTCAAGAGACGGTTCCTCCGCTCCTGGCTTCCTGCATCTGACCGACCAGGGCGCTGCAGTGCTCGAACAGATCGAAGGCGTGCAGGTCCGGCTCCTCGACACCCTGGTCGAAACACTAGGCGAGCAGGGCGTCCGTGGCTTCCGTGCCACCCTCCAGGCGATAGCGGAGGTGTGGAACTCGGTGGCCAGTCACGCCGGACACCTCGAACTGCGTGTCGGGCCACGCTGAAGGCTATCGGCGGAGTCGAGCAGACGTCCGAAAGCTGTCGTCCAGGCCCTGGCCCTTGTTGGCGATGACGACGTGGGTGTGTATCGGGTCACCGGCACGAGAGTCGCACTCGCCCCGGTGATGCTTTCCTGCGGACCGATCTCACTCCGCCTACCCCACGAACCCGCACCCGGCTGACCCACTCATGCCGGGAGAGCCGTAAACCTCGACACACGATGAATAACCAGGCTCCGGCCGTCGTGGTGGACGGACTGCGCGTGTTCTGGGGCTCTAGCGAGGTGCTCCCCGGCATATCGCTGTCCGTGCCGCGGGGGCAGGTCGTCGGCCTGCTCGGTCCGGGCGACTCGGGCAGGACCACTCTGCTGCGCTCCATCGTCGGCGTCCAGATCGTGGCCGGTGGCACCGTCACGGTTCTGGGGGAGCCGGGATCTCCAACTTCTTCTCACGGTAGGTCCCCAACCGGTGTACCGGCCAAGGACCAAGGTTCCCATCGGCCTGGGCGGCCGTCGCCCGGAACGGGGTAGGTCGAACAAGCGGTTGCCGAACACCCAGACACGCCAGCCCAGAGAGCCAGGGTTCAGATCAGCTCAAGACTCGGCCTCTGCTGACCGCTCAGCTGCCCGGGTGTGTCAGTGCGGTCCGTTCTCTGATGCAGGGTCGCCGAGGTTTCCCAGGAAGACCAGCTTGGACGTCGCCCGGACCCCCCGCGCGGCACCTGGCGGGACGATCACCGTCGCTCCCGCCGCCACCTCGACTTCCTCCGAACCGACAACCATGACACCTTCGCCATCAAGGAAGTGGAACGACGCCGCAGGCCCCGGGTGAACTGGCAGGGCCTGCCCAACATCGAGGCCCACGAGAACCACCTTCAGCTCAGGCGATTCGTGCAGCACGGTTACGCCCGGCCCTTCCG
>ERZ1739053.53-NODE-54-length-10656-cov-7.331101_pt1 | contig 10656 bp, 6 predicted proteins | sample MGYA00581758_ERZ1739053 | MGnify/ENA primary metagenome ERZ1739053 (study PRJEB42929, sample SAMN08275521) | rhizosphere metagenome | isolation source: Rhizospheric soil replicate 1 | host: Colobanthus quitensis | place: Antarctica: Devils point, Livingston Island...
CCGTCGCCCCGCACGCACTAACCACACTTTTGTCCGACCCACTATCTTGGCCACCGTCCTCCGCGTAGTGGCATGTTCGCACGACCGCCCCCCAACCCCGTAAGACCTGGAATGTTGGCCCGACTACCGCCGAGACCAGGCAGACTGCCCACGCCACCCCGTCCGTTGCTTCCAAGACCTGGCAGGGAAGGAAGACCTCCCACTGGTAGCGTTCCTATACCGGACAGATTACCGGGAATTGCCGCGACGCTTGCTGCGTTTCCTGTGCCCGCTGATGCTGCGGATGCAGATGAGCCATCGCCGCTGAATACACCTCCTGCAACCAACGCCACAGTAACCACAATGATTAATGCTATTAACCTCTTCATTACGATTCACCTCCTTGCTGACCGGTCCCCACGGATCCGGTCTGTGTTTTAGGCCTTTCCACTACGGGACAAAGATATTTCAACCCCCGTCGCGAAATAAAAAAAAGACCCTCCCGCAAGCCGCTGCTTGCGTGGAAGGCCTTCGTGGCCGCTTCCAGTTGCCACCATTGGCAATCCTGAAAGCTATTGAAACAATCTTACACATACTACCCGTTTCGGTCAATACTAAATCATATAAAACTATTTGACTTAAATTTAATAAAGTGATATATTTGCCATCTGCAAAAGAGTGTTACGTGATGGCGGCATGAGCTTTCAGTAACGGTGCCGTGTCTCTTGATTTTTCAAGGGGCTTTGCTATCATTAATTACACATATGCCTCGGAAGTCCCGGTTATTTTTATGGGCGAGGCAAAAAAAAGATCCTCGTGACGGGGGTCGACAGAGATTGTCCAGAAGCGGCAACAGGTGAAAACCTGGGCCGTTTTTTTGTTGGCGATTTTCACCAGTCATATTCTAACGCGCGATAACGGAGGGTGGAATTGAAAAGATCAGGTAAAACAAAACCATTTGCGGCACCCACGATAGCTTCACTTTTTATTGTCTGTCTGGTGGTGCTGCTTGTAGCGCCGCCGTTTTCCAGCGCCAGCTCCTTGAATCTGGATCTCAGTAATCTCGGGATTTCGCTGGAGGGAGTCTCGATTCCGGCTCTGCCGACGTTCACGCCGCTGTCCCCGGCTGTTCCTCCGGCTGCGGCTGTTCTGCCCGCCGATGTGTCTGCGACCGGCAGTGCTACCGATTATGGTGGTTACGCCAACGGCTACAATGGTGCCTTTAACCTGCCCGAAAATCTTGGTACTGGTGACGCAGGCCTGTCCACCGGTGGCTTGAATTCCGAGGGAAACATCGTCCCCGACTGGCCAGGAACGCCGCAGGATGAGTCCAGGGCCAAGACGGCCGGAATTGTGGAAGCGGCCGGCCTGAGAATTAACAACTTGCTCCTCTCTTTCGGTTCAGCCGGATCAACCGCCTCGCCGGAATCCGGACTCCTGGGTGGGGTAACGGACATGACTCTGCCGGGTGTCGGCAAGGTCACTATCGGTTACTATCAGACACAAAGCGGTGCCAACGGTACGCAGAACCAGATGAAGGTGCTGCTGGTCTATATCGATGCCCTCAATCTCAACATGCAGATTCCCCTGGGTCAAAGCTCAGCCGTTACGACCAGGAACAACGGGAAGGTGCAGTCAACCAGCACCTCCACCCTGTTTGGCGCCGGATCAAAACAGCCTTTGGGAATCGGCCATGGTCTGCTCTCCGAAAGCGATGCCCTGGACTTGCAGCTGCTCGACGCCGGCAGCACCAGCAGCGCTGATGGAAACACTGCCTCGAACTCCAGTTACTGGACCCTGGCCAATATGGCGGTAGCCGGTGAGCCGGCGTTCGTGATCGACAGTAACGACGGCGTGACGCTCGGCAGGACTACTTTGGTATCTGCTCCCACCGGCGGCAAGCCTCTGCTGGTGATCGATCAGTTCGCCGGTCTGACCGTCGTGACCATTGGTGAAATCTGGTCGCAGACGGACGGCAAAAGCTATGCCTATGGCGGCACGAACGCCGTGCGCCTGTCTCTGCTGGGAAATGACAGCCTTCTGGTTCTGGGTCACGCAGGCAGCGGCGCCAATGCCGTGTCGGCCACCGGTCCCGGCGCTGGCCCTGATCAGGGCAACGAGGGTCCGCCGGACTCCAACATTCCTCCTGCTGCCGTATCTCCGCCTAACGACCAGCCGATTACGCCTGGCGATCGGCAGAATCCGATCGGTCCCGGGCCGGAACCAAAGCCTGACCCGCAGCCGGTTGTTCCCGGGGAGCCACCAGCGATGGCAGGACCGCCAGCAATGGCAGGACCGCCCTCTAATGTACCGGATGGGAACACGCCTTTGTCTCTCAATCGACTGCTGCCAAATACGGGCGCCGATCTTCTGGTTTATTTACTGGTTGCCACTGCTCTTGGCATCCTGGCTTCGTACGCTTACAAGCCGGTAGCCAGATACTCAAACAGGGATTAAGGGAACGGAAAACAGGAGGTTTTATTGGAAAAAGGCTTAAATTTACGGGCACTTCGGTAATGCTGCGACGGGGGAAAGCACGAGTACCCCGCGGACGCTTAAACTTAACTTCGACCAGTCCCTGGCAACCGATTTCATCTGACGAATGAACGTGTCGCATTCCTGGCAGCCTCAAAAATGATTAAAAAAGTTCTGCTGATGATGGCGGATATATAAGGGCTACGACGGCCCTCCACTGTGACTTTTTCCGGTGGAGGGCTTTTTGCACTTCAGTCCTTTTTCGCCTTCGGAAAATCATCGGCTAACTAATCCGGGCACTGGTTCGGGCGGGGGGGTAGACAGGAGGTGGTAATAGAGCAGAACGAAGAATAATTGACTCAGGTTGAACTGTAATTTACCAAGGAGGATGAAGAATGAAGACTCGATCTAGGGGGAAAAGGTGGCGGATTTTATTTGCTCTGGCACCTATGGCAGTAGTTCTGATACTGGCAATATTAACGTCCGGGTCGTTTTCCGCGGCGGGTTTCGCTTATAGCAGCGGCGGTTCTGCCGGGTGCGCCGGTTGTGGTCCGGTACTTAACCCCGGACAGTACGGCCTCGAAAACGACATGCTCTTCATCGCCAACGGCCGCGCCAGCAATGTGGCGGTCATCGATGTGGCCCAGATGAGCATGGTCGACTACATACCGGTACCGCGTTCGCCGATCAACACGGCGGCCGCCGCCGGCCAGCTGGGCGCGACGCTTGATAAGTCCATTCGCGGCCTGGGGGTAAACGCTCCGGTGAGCGTGCCTGACATGTTCTACTGGGAGCTCCACGGTGTCGTCCCGTCAGCCGATCGCGGCAGCGTCTATGCCATCGGCGCCCTGGCGATGACCGACAGCGACTTCACCATGTACCAGGTAAACACCAAGACCCACAACAACACCCGCAAGATACCGCTGGCCCCCTCGGTAGTGGGCTACTGCGGACTGGAGTATGACCGCAACGACGAGAGTTCCGGCGTGCTCTACGCAGAGAACATGCAGACCGGCCCCGCCGACCTGGCGTCGCTGACCGGCCTGCCGCTGCAGTTTAGGGACCCGCTCGCCGGGCTCCTGCCGGCCCTGGGACTGGGCGGGCTGTTTAACAGTGTCGAGAACCAGGCCTCACTTGGCGTAGGCGGCATCTCGGAGGAGAACTTGGCCTCCGGCACCAACACCCGCTACATCGCCACCGACTATAACTCCGACGGCGCTTCCTCGACCTGCGGCATAGCCTGGGATGCATCCGGCAACAATGCTTTTGTTTCCCAGATGTTCCAGCCGCTGATCGACACGCTCGACTGGAACACCAAGACGGTCAACGGCGAGATCCTGCCGCCGACGCCCTACCGGGGGAACACCCAGCATCAGTCGACCTCGGCCAAGACGCGTGACCTGCTGATCACCGCCGATGGTGTCGATGGCGTGGCCATCTACAGCATGGGCCTGAAAACCCTGGTCGGCCAAATCAACATCAACTCGATGGCCGGTCATGTGGTTGCGGTACACGGCGTCGAGATAGCTCCCAACAACGACAGCATAATCTACGTCCTGGGTGACGGTTCTCCCACGGGCATGTTCGTCGTCGACATCGCCAACATCAATGCTCCCAAGCTGATCGGTGGCCTGGAAGCCGGCTTTGACGGCAGCGCCTGCGGCACCTATGCCATCCCCGACAAGCAGAACTACTACCGGGCGGCCGGCAAGTGCGAAAAGCCGAACCTGTCGATGAGCAAGACCGGTTCTTTCTGGGAAAACTACGCGGCCTATCAGAACCGTGAGCTCTCGGTGAACTTCACCATCGGCACCAGCGGCAACGTCGATGCCCGCAACGTCATAATCACCGATATCCAGAACACCAACGGTGTCACGGTCGCTCCAAACCAGCTGCCGATCATGGTGGGCGAGGTAAGCAGCACCATGTCCGCCACGACCACCGTCAAGTACAACGTCCCGCCGGGTGTGAGCTCCTTCAGGACCTCACCGACGGCAACCGCGGAGAGCCCCTGTGGCGACACTTACACTTATCCCGGTAGTGGTGGGGTAGGAGTGCCGCCGGCGCCTCGCGCTTAAGGCAAGCAACATGAACCACGCTTCCCTTGACTTAAGTCAGATGACCCGGTCGGGAAACTGACACACAAGGGATGCATGAAAGGGAAGGGCGGCCCCGGGAGGGGCCGCCCTGACTTTTCCGCAATGAAACCAGATCTTACCTAACCGGCAGGTCTTCCTGTTTGTCTTCTTTTGACAGCTGGGCAAGCATTGCCGGGTGCTCTTTATCCAGGGGGACCGGTATGCCCGGATCGTCATCGCTTGATTCCGCCGCCGCCGCCAGGCCGCGCCGCGTTCTTATATCATTGATCTTGTTCAGGGGCTTCTCCAGCTGTCTCTGCCGGGTAGTGACCAGCGCTTCATAATCCTTGTGGGCGCCTTCGATCTTGTGTCCGAGGGATTCCATCTTATTGACGAACTGCTGCCACTGTTTGTCGAAAGTCCCCAGCAGTGACAATATCTCGTTCGAAGTCTGTTCCAGGGAGAAGTTGTCCACCGCCTGACGAATCACCGCCAGCACCGCAAACAGGGTGATCGGCGAGCAGAAGATGACCTTGTTCCTGATGGCCTCGTCCAGGATGGAGCTGTCCGTCTCATGGATAAAGGCGTAGATCTGCTCGCTGGGAATGAACAGCAGAACATAATCGACGGTGCCACCGGCAGGGTCGACGTATTCACGGGTCACGACTTCCTTCACCCGGGCCTTGACGTCCTTGATGAAGTCCCGGCTGAATCGCGCCTTCTCCGCATCGTTATCCGCTTCGAGGTAACGCATGTAATTGTCGAGCGGGAATTTGGCGTCCATGTTGAGCTTGAGTTCCTTGGGCAGCAGAAAGGTGAAGTCGGGGATCCTGCCCTCAGGGTTGGCGCGCTGTTTGACGTAGTTGACGTTTTCAACGAATCCCGCCAGGCGCAGAACATCCTCGGCCATTCGCTCGCCCCATTGGCCGCGCGCCTTCGTGCTCGCCAGGGCTTCGCGCAGGGTCGCGGTGGTCTGCGACAGTTCGGCCGTGTTTTCACCCGCCGTCTTCAACTGCGCCGAGAGTTCACCAAACTTCAACTCGCGGTCTTTCTCCAGCTCCCTGATCAGGCGCGAGACATTTCCCAGCTCGTCGGTCATGGTCTTGAGCTGCTGGTCGATGAGGCCCTTCTTTTCACCCAGCTCCCTGGCGCCCAGCCTGCCGGCCGCACCCAGCTCTGATTTTGCCAGCTCCATCAGCTGGTTCGAAGACCGGGAAAGGGCTTCCAGTGAAAGGTTGCCGAAACTCTCCTTCATATTGGCGACGACGGCATCGATATCCGTCTGGCGTTGCGCCTCGCTCTCGCGGAAGAGTTCGCCGGCCAGCTCACGCGCTGTCTTTGCTCGCATCAGGCCGAACAGATAGGCTGTCACGAGACCGAGGCCTACGCCTGCGGCCAGCGCCGTCACAACGTAAAATATGGTCATGGAACCCTCCTGTGGCATCGGCATGATGGCCGCTTCCAGTTTATTTCAAGATAATGGTGTGAGCCTACCATCCCGGTCGGACGGAAGAGAAGAAAAACCTCGCGGGCAAAAAGTTCCCTAATACCCCAGCACTTTCTCAAGCGCATTCTGCGCCGCGGTCAGCACCGGTGAGGGAAGGATGCCGAGGAGGAACACACCCGCTACGGCGATACCGAGGCCCAGGCTCAAATCCCATGACTTCTCGCCCGTTACCTCAATCTCGTTCTCCGCGTCGCGCATATACATATATACGATGACTCTCAGGTAGTAGAAGGCGGAGACGAGGCTGAAGAGTACGCCCACAACGGCCAGCCAGGCGAATCCGGCATCGACGACTGAGGCCAGCAGGTAGAACTTTGCCAGGAAGCCCGCCGTGGGTGGAATTCCCGCCAGCGAGAGCATGAACACGGTCATGATTCCTGCCGCCCAGGGAAAGCGGCGGCCCAGACCGGCCATCTCGTCGAGGCTGTCGCTCGACCCGGCACGGTTTTCCAGGAATACCAGAACGCCAAAGGCGCCCATATTCATAAACGCATAAGCCGCAAGGTAAAAAAGTACGGCCGAAGTACCCATGGTCCGCGCGCTCTGGCCGGAGGCGATGACGGCCAGCAGTAGGTAACCGACATGGGCGATGCTCGAGTAGGCAAGCATCCGTTTCAGGTCGCGCTGCACTATCGCCAGCGTTGCTCCCACCAGCATGGTTGCTATCGACAGGGCGATCATCAGCGGCACCCAGGTGTCGCTCTCACTGCCGAGGATGATGTTGAAGAACTTGATAATTACCGCAAAGGAAGCGATTTTCGGACCTACCGAGAGAAGGGCCGCGGCCGGTGTAGGCGAGCCCTGGTAGACGTCGGGGGCCCAGTTGTGGAAAGGCGCCGAACCGACTTTAAAGCCGAAGCCGACGAGCAGCATGATCGTGGCCATCGCAAGCACGCTGGATGGTACCACTCCCGCGCGGATGGCGTCTCCCATTTCCTGATAGTTGGTCGATCCGGTGGTTCCATACAGGAACGCCAGCCCGAACAGCAGAAAATTCGAGGCGAAAGCGCCGGTTATGAAGTACTTCATCGATGCCTCGATGGATCGCTCCTCATAGCGGAAAAAGCCCGCCAGCAGATAGCTGCAGTAAGCCATCAGCTCCAGGCCTACGAAGAAGGTAATCAGGTCTATGGACTCTGCCATAACGATCAGCCCCACCGTCATGAACAGGATCAACGCATAGTATTCGCCCAACAGACGCTTTTTCAGATACAGGTGTTTTTCCGAGAGCAGCATGGCAATGATCGCGACTCCCAGCAGCAGGACCTTGAAATAGACCGAATATTTGTCGAGGGCGACGCCGTGATTGAAGGCGGTGAACTCATCCGCGCTCGAGATCAATGTTGAAATACTCGCCGTCAGACAGGCAAAGATACCCAGCCAGCTCAAACCGCGGCGACCTTCGGGCGGTAGCAGCGGATCGACCATCAGGATGACCACACCGGTGACGATGAGCATCAGCTCGGGCATAATGGCTACCAGATCGTGCCCCATCTAGAACCCTCCCAGCGAAGCGAAGATATTGTGAAGAGTGCTGCCGCCATCGGCCATGTATGGCGCAAGCCTCTCAGTGAGCCTGATCACCGGCGGATGGATGAGGTCGATAAACGTGTTGGGATATACGCCCGCCCAGATCGCAAGGAATCCCAGCGGCGCCAGCGAGATGATCTCCCGCAGGGAAAAGTCGGGTAGCTTACGCCATTTCTCATCGCGCAAACCCGTGAACATCACACGCTGGAACATCCAGAGCAGGTAGGCCGCCGCCAATATGATTCCCAGCGCCGCGACGGCTCCCATGGCCTTGTTGTATGTGAACAGTCCCAGCAGGCTTAAAAACTCGCCCACGAAGCCCGACAGGCCGGGAAGCCCGAGCGAGGCCAGCGTGAAGAAAAGCAGAAAACCCGCCATGATGGGAAACGGGCTCGCGAGTCCGCCCATCGCGGTTATCTCCCGCGTGTGCACTCGCTCGCTGAGAAAGCCCACCATGAGGAACAATGCTCCCGTCAGCAGACCGTGGCTGAACATCACCAGGATCCCGCCCTCGATGCCTACAACGTTTAAGGCAAAGATGCCCGCGGTGACGAACCCCATATGGCTGACGCTCGAGTAGGCGACGAGTTTCTTTATGTCCTTCTGCACGAGGGATAGCAAGGCTCCATAAATAATAGCGATGATCGATAACACCATGATGTAAGGCACGAATGTCGAAATCACGTCCGGGAAGAAAGGCAGGCAGATGCGCAGCATCCCGTAGCCGCCGACTTTCAGAAGGACGCCGGCCAGGATGACGCTGCCGGCCATGGGTGCCTCGACATGGGCGTCGGGGAGCCAGGTATGCAGGGGCCACATGGGCACTTTGACCGCGAAAGCCACAAAGAACGCGAGGAACGCCCAGAACTGCACATTCCAGGAGAAAAGTGTGTTCTGCAGCAGGTCCATGTCAAAGACCGGAGTCGCATAAGGGTTCGGACGGGCCAGCCAGGCGATGGCGACGATCGCGACCAGCATCAAGAGGCTGCCGCCCAGGGTGAAGAGGAAAAACTTGATAGCGGCGTAAATACGGCGCGGACCGCCCCAGACCCCGATGATGAAGTACATGGGGATCAGCATTACTTCCCAGAAGACATAGAACATGAAAAGGTCCCGGGCGCAGAAGAGTCCCAGCATACCTGTCTCCAGAAAGAGGAAGGCCGCGAAGAAAGCAAGCTCTTTCTTGTCTTTGGCGTAGTTCCATGAGGCCGGGATGATCAGCAGCGAGAGCAGCGTGGTCAGCAGAATCATCAGAACGCTGATGCCGTCGACGCCCATGTGATAGCTGATCCCCAGGCTTTTTATCCAGGGTACTTTTTCCACGAACTGCATATCCGCCGTGTAATGGTCAAAAGCGGAGAGTATGACAAAAGTCAGCAGGAAGTTTGCACCGGTGGTTACCAGGGCGGTCGTCTTGTACCAGTTGGGCCGTCCGCGCATGAAAGCGATCATGAGTACGCCCGCCAGCGCCGGCAGGAAAGTCATAACCGTCAGTATGGGGAAACCTATCTGGTCCTGATATTCGTACATGTCACCTCAGTTTTACTTTTCAGTATCCGCAACCTTCGCGGGGTTTACCCTTCAGCGAAGCGAAGGGCACAGTAGGTATAACCATCACATTGTCAAAAGCCAGTAAGAGATTGTCAGCACCAGCAGACCCAGGAACATCGTCATCAGGTACGACTGCACCCCGCCCGACTGTGATGGCCTGAGGGCGTTGCCGATGCCCCGGACAAAGCGGGCGGCGTTGTTGACAAAACCGTCGATCGCAAGCTGGTCGACACCGCGCCACAGGCCGCGGCCCAACGCCTGCACCGGGTTGATGACCAGGGCGAAATAAATCTCATCGATCCAGTATTTGTTGAGAGCGGCCCTGTATAAAAAGCCTGCGCGCGCCCCCGCCTTGGCCGGCAGTTACGGCCGTTTTACATAGAACAGCCATGCCATCATGATGCCGCCGATACCAATCAGCGCCGAGAGCGTCATCAGGCCGCCGTCAAGCAGGCCGAAATGGTGCACCTCGCCGAGTACGTTCTCGAAGACGGGGTGCAACAGATGGTCGATATAGCCGTCTTCAGGAGGCAGGCCCAGCACCAGGCCGATCAGCGCCGAAGGCACCGCCAGCACTATTAATGGAATGGTCATGCTGCGCGGCGATTCGTGAGCGTGCGCGTAAGCCTTCTCATCTCGAGGCTCGCCGTGGAAGGTCATGAAGATCAGTCTGAACATATAGAACGCGGTCATGAAGGCGGCGATGAGGCCGACCGCCCACAGGTACCAGTAGCCCTTGTGAAAAGTCCCGGCGAGCACGCTGTCCTTGCTGAAAAATCCCGCCAGGCCCGGAAAACCGGAGATGGCCAGCGCGCCGACGACAAACGTCCAGTAGGTTATCTTTGTCTTGTTCTTCAGTCCTCCCATCTTCCTCATGTCCTGTTCGCCGCTCATCGCATGGATGACCGAACCGGAGCCGAGGAAGAGCAGGCCCTTGAAAAACCCGTGAGCCACCAGGTGGAACATGCCCGCGGTCCAGGCGCCAACGCCCAGCGCCGTGAACATATAGCCGAGCTGGCTGATTGTCGAATAGGCGAGAACCTTCTTGATGTCGTTCTGCACCAGACCGATGGAGGCGGCGAAAATGGCCGTAAAGGAGCCGACCAGGGCGACCACGAGCATGGCGGTCTGTGACTGGGAGAAGATCGGGCTGGACCGGGCGACCATATAGACGCCGGCGTTCACCATTGTGGCGGCATGGATGAGGGAGCTGACCGGAGTGGGGCCCTCCATGGCATCCGGCAGCCAGACATGCAGCGGGAACTGGGCGCTCTTGCCCATGGCTCCCATGAAGAGCAGCAGGCAGATAGCCGTTATCGTGCCGTCGCCGCTATGTCCGACGGAGTCGAAGACGCCGCTGGAGCGCAGCGTGCACACGGTGACGACGATGAGACTGATGCCCCGGCCCAGGCCGACCGCGCCCACCATGGTTCGACGGGAGGCACACGGGTAGGAGTTGTGAGGCCGCACCTTGGAGTACCCACGTTGGTCACACTAGTGTAGAGACCGTCCACCGCGTCGCCCGCAACCGTCAGG
>ERZ1739053.54-NODE-55-length-10656-cov-6.629280_pt1 | contig 10656 bp, 8 predicted proteins | sample MGYA00581758_ERZ1739053 | MGnify/ENA primary metagenome ERZ1739053 (study PRJEB42929, sample SAMN08275521) | rhizosphere metagenome | isolation source: Rhizospheric soil replicate 1 | host: Colobanthus quitensis | place: Antarctica: Devils point, Livingston Island...
ACTTGGGGATACTGTCAATTATTCAATAGGTAAAAGGCTCGGACCAAGGGTGTTTTCCAAACCTAACTCTCGTATTTTTAAGAAATCGCATCTGGCAAAAACTGAAGCATTCTATGAAAAATATGGTGGCAAGACAATAATCCTGGCCCGTTTTATACCAATCATCAGAACCTTTGCTCCTTTTGTCGCAGGTGTCGGGCAGATGCATTACCGCACATTTCTTTACTACAACGTAATTGGCGCATTTCTGTGGGTAACAATGTTTACTTGGCTTGGTTATCTCTTCGGTGGAATTAAAATCATAAAAGACAATTTTGAGCTTGCAGTTGTTGGGGTAATTATTTTTTCAGTGATCCCAATTGCTTTTGAATACATAATGCACAAGAAAAGAGCAAAACTCAAAAAGGCAAATTACAAAGATCTGAAAAAGACAATTGAGAAAGAAAACTAGATTTTTACTTCCCCATGACACAAAAATTAACACATTCCAAACTTAAATCAACCACCAAGGAACAGCTTATTCCGCTTATCCTAACAGTTGTCACAGCAGGAGCTCTGATTCTTCTGATATTTCTTGAGGTTACGATACTTAACAAGCTAATCCCCGAAAAAATTCACAGAACAATTCAATGGAACGATGTCTTGATTGGCCTTACTATTTACCTGAAGACTTCGGTCGATTTTGCTATATTCATCGGCAACCTGATGGCCAATTACAAAGGGGTTAAAAATAGGATTGCTATAGAAATCGGGACAGCGGCGGGTAACGCATTTGGGACAATTCTGATCTTGGCAATCTGGGATTTTTTCAAAGAAGTAAAGCCTCTTCTGGCTGTAATGATCGTGATTGCTGCGCTTGTACTACTCAAGCTTGCCGAGGAGAGCCTAGAACATATTAAAGACGAAGAAAAAGGCTCACAATTGCGGCTTATGAAAATGTCTGCCCGCATCACATCAATCCTCACTCCTATTAATAACTTTTTCCACAAGGGCCTACGCTTCATTGTCCCAAATCTCTCGATGAAACCTAAAAAAGGATTGTCTTTTTGGGGCCTTGTTGGATTGTCAATCACAATTCCATTTATTCTTGGGCTTGATGATTTTGCGGGCTACGTACCGCTATTTAATGTCGTCAATGTCCTGGGCTTTTCAATAGGCGTGATCCTCGGACACATGGTTCTTAATATATTTCTCTTTCTCTCACCTAAGACCACTATCAAAGTCGTCAAAAATCCGGTTGTGTCAATTATCGGAAGTGTTGCATTTATCATTCTCGCGCTTTATGGCTTCTACGAAGTCTTCAAAATCCTTTTCTTGCACCATTAAATTACTTCTGGGAGAATTTAAGTTTTATGTCTTTATCTTCATTCAGATTCGTCTCATATTTAACTTTCCCTCCCAAATCCACAAATTCTTTTCCCAAACTACTGGGAGTAAGTTTGGCCGGGTAGCTTAAGGTGAATGAATATGGATCCTGGTCAGTTCCTGGCTGCTTAAAAAGCCTCAGGTTGTAAGAGGAAACCGGAGATGACGTATCGATGCCTTGAGGAACTGTGTAGCTTATAGAGACTTTCTTGTGGGCTCCTGAGGGCACTGAGAAGAAGAACCCAACTACTTCTTTACCGTTTATCTGACTTGTCTCAATTTCTATCTCTTTTGAAAGAACAAAAGTCTTATCTAGATAAACAGTAGGATTGGTAATTGCCGGTGTTATTCCGTTATCTCGGTCATCACTTGATACCGAATTGAGGTTTGCGCCTGAGGGCAAGATAAAGCGTATATAATTTTTGTACTCTCCCCCAAATCTATCCCCGGGTTTACTCATGTTTTCATAATTTAATGTAGCCTTGGCGCTTACTCCCCCACCGTCTGCAATGGCAACCTCTTGAGATATTGAGCGAGTCAGATAATAATTACTCTTATTGGCGCCTATGTTTGCATCAATTACTCCAAAATAGTCATTTATGGCATTTTCTCCTTTTGGCCTATTGTCCAACGCTGCGCCTGAAAGATTATTTACACTAAAGCTTTTCTGAATTGATGAATTTTCAAAAACGAATAACAAGTGTTTTTCTTTGATAGATTTCTCAATTTGTTTGGCCACTTGTAGATATGAAACGCTTCTTTTGTCAGAAAGCTTAATCAACAGTGAATTTAATAAGGATCTTAAAAAATCTTTCTTTTGCGTTGATCCCGGAAAGAAATTGTCTTCAGCGTGTTTCTGAGTCAGTACATAAAAATTGTCAGTACTCACCTGCTCTTTATAGTCATCTACATTGACAGGTCCTGTTGCTGCAAGTAAATTCTTTATGAAATTGGTATCAATTGAGACAACCCCGTCCACTTGATCCCCTGTTTCCTGCTTAAGAATACTGGCGCTGGCTGCTGCGTTTGAAAGTGTACTGATATCAAAATTACTGTCTCTTAAGAACCAATGCGTCACTCCTCCATAACGTTTAAGGCCAAAGGGCGGTTCAATGTGCGTCCTGAGCTTACCGTCAGCATCGTAAACGTCACTTATCTCAAGCTTGTCGATTTGACCTTTATCAATCCCAACAGTTGCATATGACCCTATGAATCCCCCGCCCGGCCTCAGTTCCATATTGTTCTGGAAAAGAAGTAGATATTTGCGCTTCTTATCAAATCCCAAGATCTGAGGATAAGAATCTATCGTATTTTCAAAAATCGACAATAGATAATTGGCATTTTCAAACTTTTTGGCAACGCTTGCCGGGAGCTCTTTTTGCGCTTTCATTTCCTCAAGCTTAATAAGAGAATTTTTGGTTGTGGTCAGGGCTTTATTAAAATCTGCTTTAGGATCCCGGCTTTCGCCTCTATAAATATGAGCAAACGAATCGATTGACTTAAAAAGATCTTTCTCAATTTCCGAAGCATCTGCTCCCTGGGCCAGGCTCTTTACTAACTGGTCATGCGGACCCTTTGCAAGTAATTCAAGCGGAAGATAGCTCTTTGCTACAGCCTCAGCACTTCCGAGCACGGAATTAGCAAGACTTGCGAAGTTCTCAGCTGTTTTGAAATTTCCATTTTCAGCTTGCGGCAGAGCAAGTGACATAAGCCCAAATCCTACAAGGCTTGTCATTAAAATATAAATTAGCGGAATAATTAGAGCCGCTAAAGCTACATAATACCAGCGACGCAGGCTAAGCCCTGATCCAGGTACTTTGTAGGACAAGTCTTTATCCAGATTGGACAAATCCAAATCAGAATTGTGAGACATGGCCTGCCTGAGTCCTATCTCCAGATCATATGACGCAAATATATACTCCGCATCAGTTGGAATAAAATAATTTGGACTTTTTGTCCGCTTTTTATTAAAATCAATTTTTAAATCTGGATTTATTTTTTGAAGAATCCTGGCCACAGTAATCTCAGTAAATGCAGTCCTTGGGAAAGCCAATATATGCTTGAGTGGATTCTCAACTGAAAAAGCAGAGGCTATAATCACGGCCAATAAATCCTCTATCCAGACCGGGTAAATCTTGGAGACTCCTTCGTTTGGAAGCATAACTTTTTTGTAAGTCCGAGCACTGTGAATCAGATAATTGACCATATTCACAATTTTCGTTCCACCGTCAAACACCTCTCCATGAAGAATAATCTTGATGTGATAAAAGGCGTGATTTGCCAATCGGCGAAAAAGTGCCGGAGAACTATATTCAAGAGAGGTCAAGAAAAACATTTTCCCTTTTGTCAAATTGGCCTTTTTGACGAAAGAGGCGAGCATGTCCAGAAGTTCGGTCTCACCATTGTAGAAAATAAAATAGTGAGAGTAGCTGTTGTCTGGAATTATAGGAACTTTTTTGCGATAGGGGATATGGATAATATTGTCATGATAGGAAAGCTGCCTACCACTGACCAGGACCACCAAAAATTGCTCTTTCAATTTATTGGCAAGATATGTCCCGATGATCCCTTTCTTATCAATTATCAAAACAGGATTTTTATTGCTCAACTCAGAGGTGATAAGATGAGGTCTTTTTTCTTTCATTCCATATTAATAATACAACACATTAAGTTAAAAGTGAAAAGTGAAAAGTTAAAAGTTTTAACTCCATTTTTAATGTTGGGGTATGTATAATTTTCAAATATTAGCTTTGGTCGTAAATAAAAAATATCCGAACGGGCTGAGGAGGCAATCAAATCTTTCTAAATTTTTCTAGTCCCGGCATACTAAACTATGAAGATTTATGAGCAGTTTTTTTAAAATTACTAAAGCTAATTCCGATTATAATTGCAAACAACAATTGCCCCTGTTGGAGAGTCAACCAGTAATGGTCAAACATGCCGAGAGCTAAAATTGAAGATATGGCAATTATTAAACCTGCGGGCCTGTCATGCCGAACTAGTTTCGGCATCTTCTTAGATCCTGAAACCATTCGGCCTCGCTCATGGCGGGCGAGTTCAGGATGACAATAGAATAATCTTTGATAAATTTTAAATATAAGCCACATGAAAAAACCTAATCCTATCAGTCCTGTCTCTGCTGCAATGAGAAGAAAAATATTATGAACCGGCTGGAGATTGGTTCCAACCGTTAAGGGTTTTTGTTGTCTTGCCAAAGTTGGAATAAAATTCCCAAGTCCAACCCCAAGTAGGGGACTGGCATTTATCATTTTTAGTGAAGATTCCATCAACTCTTGTCTCGCTACAACTGCTTCATCAGCAAGATTTAGAGAAGTGAAACGAGAGCCGAGAGGAGTCAGAAAAAATAATGTAACTACTCCGATTAGGACAACAGACAAGCTTATACTTTTCGTCATTCTGGCTTGCTTGCCCTGAGCTGGCCGAATGGGTCCAGAATCCCTGCCCGCCGGCAAACTAGATTCCCGCTTTGAGATCCTGGATGCACTTCGCTTACCAGGATGACGGTGTATATATTTGATTAAACAATTAAACAAAATCAGAATCCATACCAGAATTGCGACCCGGCTTAAAGTCAGAAAAAGGGCAACGCTTCCGAGAATCATGCCTGATGCGTAAAGAGATTTAAATTTTATATTCTGTTCTGTTTTAACAGCAAATAGAACCAATATCATAACAACCACCAAATACCCGGCCAGGACATTTGGATGAGAAAATGTTCCGTATGGTCTGAGAATTAATTCTCCATTTATGGATGCATTGGCGATGCCCGGCGTTGTTGAGTTAAATGTCCTTTCTCGGAGGACGTATACCGGTCCGCCAATTGAACCGTGTATTAAAAATTGAAAAATTGCCATAATTGACTCGGTTATTGCTGATAGGCAAAACATTAATAGCGTTTTATCAAATCGTGATCTATCTGATATAAATTTGGCTGTGTAGTAAGCCAAGAATGACATTTCGGTAAGCTTAAACAAACTATACTGACCTCCCGGAATTCTATTAGATAAATGAATATTAATTAGGAGAAACAGAATTAATATCAAATAAGTACCACTTTCAAATTTCCAATTCCCAATACTCATTAGTTTTGATATTTGAAATTTGATATTTGAAATTTGATATTTTTTTGAGGAGCTTAATCCCAACTTTTTAAACATCCATACTATGAAAAATAAGCCTACCAGTACATCTGTAAAATAAACAGTGGGGGAGAGATAGTCAATTCTCAGTCCATGGACATATGCAAAATCCGGCCAGAAATGTTTGCCTAATTGAGTGGGGAGAAAAAATATCAGTGAATAGAATAGAGAAGATTCTAGAATTGAAAACGATTGTTTCATTGTTGAATTGTTACATTGTTATTTTCAGCAATTTAGCAATCTAACAATTTAGCAATTATTGTTTTGGCTTAATTACCAAAACTCTTTCCCGACCTAATCCTTGAGATTCTGAGGTGACATCTTCATCATCTTGTAAAATAAGATGAACGATCCGTCTTTCCCAGGATTTAAGAGAAGTTATAACTTGCTCTGCATTTTCACTTATCGCTCTTTCTCTTGCCTCTTGAGCGAGCTTCTGAAGATATTCAGTTCTTGTCTTTTTGTAGCCATCTACTTCAATTGAAACTCTGATGAATCTATCAAGTTTTTTGGCAATTATAAGAGAGGAGATCAACTGAAGAGATTCAAGGATTTCACCATGGTAGCCGATAACCATTCCTGAATCCTTGGTATCCATCAATAATTCCAAATTATCATCTGTTGATGTCAATTCAAATGTTCCCTCAATTTCAAGAAGTGAAAATAATTTCTCGATTTCTTTCTCAACTATTTTTTGCTCTTTGGCTGTTAGTTTTGCATTGCTTTCCATATTATTTGCTATCTGTTCTTGAAAGATATTTAGACAAGCTTCCAAGACCGCTGATTCTGTATTGCTGTATGATACCAAAAAGCGAGAAAGTATTCCAGTACAAAGATAGCCCGATTGAAAACTGCCATGAGAAGAAGCCAATCATCACAGGCAGCAGATACATTGATTGTTTTTGAAATGTCGCTGCAAAATCATCCGTGGCCGGTTTTTTATCATTTTTAATAGCAGGTAAACTCCTGCTCTCTTCTGTTACTGCAGGTGCCATCATTTTTGACTGGATGAACTGCAGAAGCCCTGTAACTACAGGCACAAGAAGGATAAAAGGTCCAACCGATGAGATAAGATGCGATGGTGTCTTAGCAAGCTCAAGACCAAAAAAATGAGTATCCCATACCGAAGTGAGTTTTAAGGCAGGGGAATAAACCAATTTATTAATTACCATAACTGTTTCTTTTGGATTTACCTCTATTACCTTTCTAAGGGCCGGGTAAAGTCCGAAAAGCAAAATTACAATCTGTACAATTCCAGGAAGACAGCCTGCCATTGGATTTAAATTGTGCTCTTTATAGAGCTCCATTGTCGCAGCCTGCTGGCTCTTCATATCTCCTTTGTGCTTTTCTTTAATTTTTGACAGATGAGGCGCAATGTCCTGCATTTTCTTCTGCATTTTAAGCTGTGAACTGGTCAGGGGATACATAATGAGACGTATAAAAACAGTCAAGGCAATTATGGCAAAGCCTAAAGCATAGGGGATGTGGACATACAGCAGTATGTGATAAAAAGTCACAAGGATATTGATTATCGGCTGTTCAATTAAAATATTAAGAATATTCATAAACTTTTGTAAAAGGTTGGCATCTTAAAATTCTTTTTATAGTTTTTAGACTACCCATAATTATTCCTTCTTCGCCAATTCTGCCAATCGCATACTCAGAACAGGTTATAGAAAAGCGGCAACGGGCTCCAAACATGTTGACTATGATAGGGGAGATTAACAATTGATATAACCTAATTAAAAATATATAAAATTTTCTCATTTCAGAAGTTTTTTAGAATCAAGGGTTGTTTTCAAATTACTGAAGACTTCCTGCCTCTTAACTCCTATTATACCTTTTTCCAGCAGAAAAAGCATGTCCCATCCAACCTCAATGTTTTCAAGCAGTTCCTCAACACAGGACCGAAGCACTCTTTTGACACGATTCCGACCAACAGCTCTCTTGTCTAGTGTCTTTTTTACAACAAAAGCAAATCTATTATCCGCTAAATCGCTTCTAGAAATTTTTAAAATAAAATACGGAGTTTTAATAAAAGTAGGGGACTTAAGTTTTTGAGTAGCTGGTAAACGGTTAGCTTTTTTTAGCATTTTGTTGAGGTTGTCATTCCGGACTTGCCTGCCCGCCGAATTGGAGGGATCCGGAATCTATTTTTTGGATCCTGAAACAAGTTCAGGATGACAAAGTTTTAAACAGCGAGCCTTACGCGTCCTGTTGCTCTTCTTCTCTTCAGAACTTTTCTCCCACCATGGCTTCTCATCATTACGAGAAATCCGTGCTTTCTTTTCCTCTTGACCTTTTTAAGCTTTGTTAACCTTTCCATTGGTGGTAAGTATAACATAACAATTAACCATTAACAATTAACTTTTAACTTAATCTGCTCCATTCGTTTTCTTTTAAGCTGTTTTTTTGTTAATTGTCAATTGTTAAATGTAAATTGTAATTTGGCCCTTGACAAAGAGTTATCCACATTATAATCTGATAAGCCTCGCCCAGAAAAATTCATAAGCATATGGAAACAAGTCTCTCTACTCTCTGGACTAAAGTTTTAACCGAAATAAAACCCGGTGTTTCTGATGGCAATTTTGGTACGCTTCTCAAACCAACTCAGCTTTTATCTTTTAATTCAGGCATTGCAACAATCGCCGCACCTTCACCAATTATCATCAACATGCTTAATGACAGATTCAAGATGACCATTAAGCTCCTTCTTGAGAAGCATTCCGGTGAAAAAAGCGTCACTGTTGTTTTTGTGCCGCAAGCCATGAAAAGCTCTCCAAAGAAAAAACCAATTTCTCAGGATGATCAACCACTTTTGGATATTGGTAATTCTGTTCCCAAGCCAACAGGCATGCCTTTTGCCGGCCACTTACCTAGAGTCAGGACAGATTATACGTTTGACAACTTTGCTGTTTCCGGAAGCAACCAATTGGCATTTGTATCTTCAACAACAGTCGCCAAAAATATCGGCAAGTCATACAATCCGTTATTTATCTATGGACCTGTTGGGGTCGGCAAGACTCATCTCATGCACGCCATTGCAAATGAGGTTTATTTCAAAAACCCTGACGTAAAAATCATCTATATTACTAGTGAAGAATTCACAAATGAAGTTGTTGAAGCGATAAGACATAATGACACGGCCAAGATGAAGAGAAGGTTTAGGGGAGCAAGCTTACTCCTAATTGACGATATCCAATTCATTGAAGGCAAGGAAAAGGTTCAGGAGGAGCTTTTCCACACTTTTAATATCCTGATTGATCAATCGTCCCAGATCGTTCTTTCCTCCGATAGACCACCTCAGGAAATTAAAAAGCTTGAAAAAAGACTTTCTTCAAGATTTGCCGGAGGATTAGCAGTTGACGTAGGACTTCCGGATTTTGAGCTTAAGACAGCAATTTCGCTAATTAAGGCCAAAAAATATGGCTATGAATTACCGATTGAAGTTGCCAAGTTTCTTTCAGAAAATGCACAGGACACAAGATCGCTTGAGGGACTTCTCTTAAGAATAATTACTGAGTCAACGACCACCAATAAGGAAATTACACTTGACCTGGCAAAAAGTTGTTTGGGTGGAATGACTCAAGAAAGAAACCAACATTTACATCCAGATGATGTGATCAATTATGTCTGTGAGTATTACAGAATAAAGCCGACTCAATTAAAAGGCCCCAAGAGAGACGCCTCGCTTGTTAAGGCTAGGCATATGGCTATGTTTCTCCTCAAGAAAGAATTAAAGCTCACTCATAAAGATATAGGTGGATTACTCGGAGGTCGGGACCACACTACAATAATGCATGGTGTGGATAAAATGGAGAAAATTGTGAATAACACAGAAGACATGAGTGGGGATATTTCAGGGATTACCAAGTTATTTAGAGGATAACTATGATTTTTAAATTATCCAAATTTTATATGAACATTTTATACACTTTTTTGTTAACAAGTTATCCACATTTTAATATGGCTGGTTTAGCTCGTGTTCTTGCTTTTTTCCACTTTTCCCAGTACACTACTACAACAACAAAAATATAATATGAAAGTTACATTAATAACTTCCAATTTACAATCCAAACTTTCATTTGTAAACCACGCTCTCTCTCTCAAGTCCCAATTACCCATACTCCAAAACATTCTTGTCGAGACTGATAAGGATAAATTAAAAATAAGCAGCACCGATCTGGAAATAGGCATAGAAGTATATATTCCTTCAAACATAGAAGAAGAAGGAGAGGTTACAATTCCCGCTAAAACATTCATAGAACTTATTAACTCAATCTCTGAAGAATCAATTACTCTTCAGACAGATAAAGATAACTTGTTAGTTACAAGTAAAAAAACAAGAAGTGTCTTTCAAACGATTAAAAGCGATGAGTTCCCAAAACTGTATAAAGAAAAGGGTGAGAAGATCGCCGTATTCCATGAAGAAGAGATGAAGAGGGACTTCTCCTCCATTATATTCGCTTCAAGCCAGGACACGACACGTCCTGCCCTCTCAGGGGTACTTGTGAAACAAGAACAAGATGGATTCTTACTGGTTGCAACTGATGGATATAGGCTTTCTCTTAAACATCATAAAGCCGCAAGTGGGACAAAATCTGAAAATCAAATGATAATCCCGGCTAGGGTTTTTAGAGAATTGATGGCCATTAAGGAAGAAAGCGAAGATATAGAAGTATATGTATCCAAAGAATCAAGCCAAATTTTATTTGAGCAAGGAGATACACTTCTTATCGGAAGATTGATAGATGGCACATTTCCAAATTATGAGAAAATAATTCCGACTGATTTTTCAGCAAGCATCCAATTTGACCGTGAAGAGCTTCAGAAAGCAGTCAAGATATGTTCCATTTTTGCACGAGACAGTGCAAATATCATCAAATTGTCTCTTTCTAAAAATGAGATATTGGTCAGTTCTAAATCCCCATCCCTCGGAGAAAATACAGTCAAAGTAGACGCAATGCTTAAAGGCGAGGAAAATGAAATAGCATTTAATTCAAGATATTTGATAGATGTTTTATCAGGAATTACTGAAAAAGAGTTAGTTTTTGAGATGACAGGCCCACTTAATCCTGGTGTGTTTAAGATAAAAGATGATAATTCATATCTTCACCTCATAATGCCTGTC
>ERZ1739053.55-NODE-56-length-10598-cov-7.723513_pt1 | contig 10598 bp, 8 predicted proteins | sample MGYA00581758_ERZ1739053 | MGnify/ENA primary metagenome ERZ1739053 (study PRJEB42929, sample SAMN08275521) | rhizosphere metagenome | isolation source: Rhizospheric soil replicate 1 | host: Colobanthus quitensis | place: Antarctica: Devils point, Livingston Island...
TGGCGCGAGACCGGCATATTTGTCCTCCGGCGCAAGCTTGGCCATAGCGACGGCCCGTTCGGGCAACGCGCTAAGCGCGGCATCCGAGAACTCCGTCGAGGAGACAAAGGCCACCTGCCGGCCGATGAAGACCCGCAAGCCCAGGTCGGACGACTCCGAACGCCCGACATCCTCAAGCTTGCCGAGCCGGTAGGACACGGCCGCGGCGATGTTCGTGAACTCCACGGCATCGGACGCAACGGCGGCGGCTCTGGGCGCGGCTTTGACCCGGCGGCCCCACAGGGGGGCGGCCGGGCGGGCCCCGGCCTGTCTACACGCCCGGCCTACACCGCGGCCTGAGGGCCGTCGCGACGGCTGGCGCGGCGGCGTCTCCGGGCGCGGGGCGGAGAGGAAGCGGCCGCGGTTCGGCATCTGGCTCGTCGGCAGCGTGGGCTGGGCGAGGACGTCCTGCTCGCCGACGATGCCGTTGAGGAAGAGGACGTAGGCGGCGGCGGAGTAGACCTCGTCCGGCGACAGCGTGCTGGGATGATCGAACGGCCTCGCCCGGTTGGTGTAGTCCCACAGCGGTGTCGCGTACGCGCCGTAGCTGCCGAGGGGCTTCTGCGGCAGCGGCCGCGCCCGCGGTCACGGGAGCGCGGGGCGCGCGGCCAGCAGGACCGGCGCGGGAATGGCCACGCGGCGGGGCCGGAGCGCCGCCCGGGCGGTGCCGGCGGACCACTCCTCGAACCACGGCAACGAGCTGATCAGCACGAGTGCCGCGGAGAGCAGGAGTACCGAGACGCCGCCCACGAGCTGCCCGACGTACGCCCCGGCGGGCTCGCCCGTCGGCCAGAGGACCAGCCAGAGCGCGACATACGCGACGACGAGACCCACGATCGTCCCCGGTCCGACGTGGCGAGACGGGGCAGTACCGCGCAGCAGCATGTTCGCCGACGTTACCCCGGCGCCCCGGCTGTCACTGTCGGCCGCAAGCCACCCGCCTAAGGGAGATCCTTTCAATTGAATCCGGGTCATCACAATGATCGACAGCCGCCCGGTGGAGGATCGCTTCGCGGGCCACAGCGGCATCCTCCGCCTGGGGCCGAAGACGTCGACCACGGGCACGGGCAGATCGTGTCCCGCAGCGTCGTGTATGCCCGCTCACCAAAGATCTCGCCGCCAGGTGCAGCGGGGTCGACCTGTCGGTTGCTGCCTCGGCTTGGGCTTGCTGGTCGTGGAGGTTTGACTCTGCTCGGCACACACGGGAGCACCGCGATCATCGGGGTGCCCGACACCGGGTCAAGTCTTACAAGGGCGGGTTAGCCTCGGACCATGAGCAACTCCGTCTCCAACCTCTATGCGGACTGCACGGACGACCCCGCGGCGCACGGGCGCGAGGCCCAGGTCTATGACGCCATCCACGCCATGATCAGCCCCCGCAACGAGGTGCTGCGGTTGCTGCCGCACAAGGAACGACGGATGGTCGGCGCATGGTGTTTCGTGGACGTGTTCGGCCCCACCGACGTGCACGACCAAGTTGGCATGGCGGTGCCGCCCCATCCGCACATGGGGCTGCAGACCGTGAGTTGGCTGGTCCAGGGAACCGTGCTGCACCGGGACAGCATCGGCACGACGGCCCTGGTTGAGCCTGGGCGGGCCGCAATCATGAATGCTGGCAACGGGATTGCGCATTCAGAGAACTCTCCGGTGGACCACGGCCCGGTGCTACACGGCGCCCAGCTGTGGGTGGCGCTACCTGAGCATGCGCGCAGCAGCGAGCACTCTTTCGTCCTTCACCAGCCGGCGCCGATCCGGGGCACCCCTGGGTTGCGGGCCAGGGTTTTCGTCGGACGAATGGGTACGACGGTTGCGCCGGCTCAGGGTGTGACTGCGTTGTTGGGTGTCGAGCTCTCACCGCAGTCCCCTCATAGGCGAAACGGGAGCGTGCCGCTCGATCCGGCATACGAGCACATCCTGGTGCCGTTGGTCGGCACTGCCGGTGTCTGCGCCGAGGATGTTCACAGCGGTCAAGCCATCTATCTGGGCACGGACCGTGACCATCTCGATCTCGAGCTGACTGACGGCGCGCGAGTGCTGCTGCTGGGGGGTTTGCCGTTCGAGGAGGAGATCGTCATGTGGTGGAACTTCATCGCGCGAACGCACGAGGAGATTGAGCAGGCTCGACAGCAGTGGAGCGCCGGCGGCGATCCGAGGTTCGGTGAGGTGTCGCACTATCCGGGCCCGGAGCGCCTGAGAGCACCGGAGCTGCCGAATCTGCGGTTGCGGCCAAGAGGTCGTCGTCGTTGACCGACAACCCGTCCTACCTGGGCGTGAGCCTGCCGACTCGCTCAAGCAGCAGGGGATCACCGACATCGTGATCCCCTGCTTCCAGACCGGTGGTCTTCCGTCTTCCTCGTCCTCGCAGCGTTGTTCGGTCTGAGCGCCGCCTTGTGGCCGGCCCGTCGCGCCGCTCGATTCAAGGTCATCGAGGCCATAGCCACCGGCTGACCGGAACCTTAACGACGATCGTCGCCCGAGGTGCTATGTCGGGAGGAGCCATCTCGTATACGGATCGTTCACAGGGCGCTCCATGCGGCGCTGGTCAGGTCGTCGTACCAGTCCTGCCATTGCCTCCGAAGACGCGGTTCTAATTCGCCGCTGAGCGCATCGGAGAGGGCCTGCAGCTGATCGGAAGACAATGCCAGGCCCGGATTGGCAGGAGCCGAGCAGAGCGCCGAATCCGGGGCCGCAGCGCACTGTGAGCCCCTGCGTATTCGTCAGGTATGTCGTTACCTGCTGGGCAGGCAACGATCCCCGGCCGGTGGACCACAGGCCATCGAGGACTGCGCGCAGCCGTCTGTTGGAGACCCGCTCGTCCTCGACGACCGACCACGCGGCTCTCTTCGCGTGGGCGTTGGGCGCCGCAGCCCTGGCGCGTTCTGCCCAGTCCCTGACCTGTGCAGAGTCCTCCGGCGACACGTTGGCAGTAATGAATTCCGGCGTCCCTGCACCAAGTTCGACCAATCGCCAGATCAAGACCCAGCGTTGTTCGACGGACAGCGGCACACCTTCGATATGTCCCTGCTCGTGCCAGCCGTGCAACACGGACGAGTCGCCGCCCGCTCGCACAGCTCCATCGACGAAGGCGGTGGTCGCGGAGTCGGCCGCATCTGTCGACCGGCTCAGCCGAGCACGACACGCGGTCGCCACCGCCTCAAACCCCGCCTGTACCTCCTCGGTCGACCGGCAGACCTGCAGGCCGCGACCCAGTGTCCACGTGATCACGGACCGCACGATCGACGGCTCTGTCTCGTGCGGCAACTGCGTCTCGACGGTGGCAAAGAACTCCAGTGGGCTGAGCTCACGAGTATGGAGCCGGGCGAAGGCGTTCGACCAGATCTGTGCCCGCTGGATGGGGTCGGTTACTCGCGACACCTGACGCCGCAGCATTTCGTCGTCCTGCGTTCTCGGTTCAGCGCGCGCGAATGTCTCGCCGTGCGCGTTCGGCAGGATGATGTGATCGTGCCAGCCCGGCAAAACCACCGGTTCGGCACCGACCTCGATGTGCCGCACGTCCAGAAGTGCTAGTGAATCGTCATACGGAACAACGGAAATGCTATGTTGCCGGCTACCGCGCCGGCGCACCGCTGGGCCCGCCTCGGTATCGATGACCTCAATGGTGTCGAAGCCGGTGGTGCGCAACCAGGACTGCGCCCAGCCGACGACGTCGTGATGGGGTGCGGCTGCCGCCAGGCAGTCCACGAAGTCATCGAGGCCGGCGTTGGCGAACGCGTAGCGATGCAGATAGGTGTTGACTCCAGCGAAGAACTGCTCGTCTCCGAGCCAGGTCACCAGCTGTCGGATCAGCGCGTTGCCCTTGGCATAGGAGATTGCTCGAAGTCGCTCGCAGCTGCAGCCGAGTCGGGGACGTCGTTCGCGGTCGCAGCGACGGGATGGGTCGAGCTACGACCGTCTGCGATATATCCGGACGGCTTCCGTGCGATCTCGAAATCGACAGGCGCGGTGGGATATCCCGCAGCTTCGCTTGCGACGCGGTAGCCCAGGTAGTCGGCGAAGGACTCGTTCAGCCAGATGTCTTCATACCAGCGCATGGTGGCCAGGTTGCCGAACCACATGTGCGCCATCTCGTGCGCGATGGTCGACGCGCGCGACTGCCGTGTCAGCGAGTCGATCGTGTCGGGCAACAGCTCGTCCCGATACATCACGCACCCCGGCGTCTCTTGCGCTCCCCAGTTCTGGCCGGGAACGAAGATCTGGTGGTAGGAGCCGAACTCGTACGGAGCCGTGAAGATGCGCGCGTACTGCGCGAAGCACGACATTGTGACCTGCCGCAGGTCGGCGAAGTCACGCTCAAGCGCGGAAGCAAGCGACTTCCTTGCGTGCCACCCGAATTCGCGACCGTGGTCCACCCACGTGATGGACGTCCAACGTCCGGCGCAGACGACGAACTGGTTGATCGGGATCGGTCTCGTCGTGGCGAACCTCCAACGGTCGCGACGCCGAGCACCTGCCCGTTAGCCAGCACCGTCCAGCCGGGCTCTCCGAGAACCGTCAACGAGACGGTCGCCTTCACGTCCGGTTGATCGAAGCACGCAAACACGCGCTGGGTGAGGTCCACCCCGAGGTAGGCACCGACGTAGCGCTCGTGATCGACCGGATCGGTGAAGGTGTGCATGCCTTCCCCGTCGGTCACGTATGGCAGGAATGCCGTCACGGTCACTTCGTGAAGTTCGCCCGGAGCGAGGCCTTCCAGCGCGAGGCGCGCACCGTCGTACACCGGGGTCTCGATCGCTTCACCGTCAACAGTGACAGCAACCTCGCACCCGCCGGCAAGATCAAGGAACGTGGTGCCGGATCGGGACCGGAACCACACCGTCGCGATGCTGTGGAATCGCGCCGGATTGGTGAGGTCGAGTTCCGCGCTGTACGAGACCTGGTCGAGGTCAGCCGAGCGGGCACGGGCTTCGGCCAGGGTGAGCGGCATGCATCCGACACTAGTGGCCGTATGAGGGGATCCTCCTGCGGACCGTCAAGCGGCTAGCGACACCAGTTGTGGTTGGAGTTCGCGGTACATCTTGAGGGCGATGGCCTTCTTGAGACACCGTGTGATGTCCTGCTTGGCGCTGCGCGGTTCTGTTCCGGGCCGGCGGCGGCTGTGGCGCGTCGGCCGGGCGGTTCAGTAGCGGTCGAGCCGCACGGGGGTTTACTCGACCCAGAAGGCGTCGAGAGCAGTCTGATCGGAGTAGCGGCCCCGGATGGTTTTGATGGCGCCGTTGCTGACAAGGATCAGCTGGCATCCAGTGATGTCGAGCGTGCGTTTGCCGCGGGACGCGGTCGCCCGCTGGACGGCCACGACGTAGGTGTCGCCAACGGCGACGTCGAGCAGCTCGGCTCGGAAGGTGCCCCCGGACAGCGGTCCCAGCTTCGCCAGGAAGTTGTCGCGGATCTGAGCCCACCCGCGGTGGTCGCCAGCGATCGGGCTCCTGCCGGGAAGGTGCCACAGTTCGTCCGGGGCGAAACAGCGCTCGGCCGCATCGAAGTCGACGTCTGTCACAGCCTGGTAAAGGCGCTTGACAACGTCCTCAACTGCATCACCCATGCGCACCATGATGACAGGCGGCCTTGTCCGCCTGTCGATCGTCTACCGGTCCGTCGGCCACATCGTGCCAGGAGCCCTGCGCTCCTTGTCATGTGGTGGATGTGTCAGCGGAGAGCCGGCGGTCGGCGATGCCGCGCAGGATCGGGATGGCCGCGGCCAGGGTCCTGCGCTCGTCGTCGGTGAGAGCTTCGATGTCGGCTGCCAGCCGGCTCGTACCTTCACTACGCAGGGCCTCCAGGGTGCTCCGGCCGTGATCTGAGAGCCGCAGCACAAACGCCCGGGCATCGCTGGGATCACGTTCTCGGAGAACCCATCTGGCAGTGCTCATGATATCGACCAGCCGGGTCATGCTCGCCGGCGAGATTCCCATCTCGATGGCCAGGTCACCCTGACGGCACCCTTGATCGTGACGGGCAAGCGCGGCGAGGGCAGCCAGCCGGGTGGGGGTGATACCGGACTTGGTCGCCGGGATGCGCAGGTGGTAGGCCAACCGGGAAAGCTCCGTGCGCAACGACCCTGCGAGGTCGTCGACGGAGCCGGGTCCCTCGGTGGCCACGGCCGGGGCGCGCGCGGTCGTCGTCATCGGAGGACAGCCTCAACGTCGTTAGCGGGCGAGGGCACGTTGACCGTCTCCATTGCGTCCTCGGGGTGGACGTACTTCTTGCCGCGCAGCCACGACGCTGCAGCAGCGACCAGGCAGGCTGCGATGGCGAAGCCGAAGGCGACCACGAGGCCATCATGGAACGGCTGGGAGATCAGCGACGGGAAAAAGCCGCGTCCGGTGAGGTATGTCGCGTCGCCAGCCGGGAGGTGGTGGATCGTGGCGGGGCCCAGTAGGGACGCGATGGGGTTGTAGCCCAGCAGCGAGGCGAAGAGCACCGAGACCGGAGGCAGGCCGGCGACCAGCTGTGCCTGCGCCTGGGTCACCCCGTGGGCCGTAAGCCCGGTGACCATCGCCTGCGGTAGTGAGCCCGACAGGCCGGTGACCATGAGGGAAAAGAAGATCCCGATCGAGAGCACCATGGCGGAGTTCTGGAATGTCGTACTCATCCCGCCCCCGACGCCGCGACGATTGGGAGGCAGGGAGTTCATGATGCCCGCCCAGTTGGGCGAGGCGAACAGGCCCATTCCGATGCCATTGACCAGCAGTGCTGCCGCGAACGGCCAGTAGCCGAAGTTGACCGGCAGGACCAGCAGCCACACAAAGCTGGCGGCCGCGATGACCATGCCGCCGGTGGCGAAGGAACGGGCGCCGAAGCGGTCTGACAGAAAGCCCGAGGCCGGCCCGGCGACGAGGAAGCCAAGCGTCATGGGCAGCATGAAGATCCCAGCCCACAGGGGGGTGGACTCAAAGGAGTATCCGTGTCGCGGCAGCCAGATGCCCTGCAGCCAGATAATCAGGACGAACATCAGGCCGCCGCGGCCCAGGCCTGACAGCAGGCTGGCGAAGTTGCCCGCACTGAACGCCCGGATCCGGAAGAGGTCGAGGTGGAACATCGGATGCGGCACGCGAATTTCGATGACGCGGAAGACCGCGAGCACGACAGCACCGCCGATGAGGGCGCCGATCACCCACGGGTTGGTCCACCCCATGATGTGGCCGGCATACGGCTGGATCCCGTACGTGATGGCGACCAGGATCGAGATGAGCCCGACCCCGAAGGTGAGGTTGCCCCACCAGTCGATGCTGCCGTGGTGGCGCACCCCGTTGTCGTGAAGCTTGAGGTAGGCCCACCCCGTCCCGAAGAGGCTGACCGGTACGGACACCAGGAAGACCAGTCGCCAGTCGATCGGCGCAAGGACACCCCCGATGACCAGGCCCAGGAAGGACCCCGCGATGGCCGCGACCATGTTGAGCCCCAGGGCGAGGCCGCGTTGGTCGACCGGGAACGCATCGGTGATGATCGCGTTCGAGTTGCCCATCAGCAAGGCGCCGCCGATGCCTTGAAGCACCCGCATCACGATCAGCCAGAGCACCCCGGGTGTGCCGGTCATCCAGGTCGCGGCCAGTAGGACCGAGAAGACCGTGAAGATCGCGAACCCCGCGTTGTACATCCGGACCCGCCCGTACATGTCGCCCAAGCGCCCAAAGCTGACGACCAGCACGGCGGTGACCACGAGGTAGCCCATGATCAGCCACAGGAGGTAGCTCGAGTTGCCCGGGGCCAGTGGATTGATGTCCAGCCCGCGGAAGATGTCCGGCAACGCGATGAGAAGGATCGAGGAGTTGATCGTCGCAATCAACACGCCCAGGGTCGTGTTCGACAAGACGATCCACTTGTAGTTCGGTGCAGTGGTCTGATTCATTTGTGTCAAGCGTACTAACTAAATGCGTGAGGCGCGACCACCCTCCCAGCTGCCCTTGGATCGCGAACGAGTTCGAAGAGTGATCCGCCCCAGACTTCATGCAGTCTGCGGTGGGCGTGATCATCGTCCACGTCGGATCCTTGGTTCGGTCGAGCGTGCCTTGCGTCGGCGAAATACCCCTGCAGTCCACGATCGTGGAGGCCCGCCCCCTCGCGGGGTTGTAGTCCCGATGACGAACCGCGTCTGGGCACGAGCTCAGGTACCCGTCGGGGAGCGCTAAACTCGCTCAAATCTTCCCTTCATCCTCGGAACAAGATCCTCTGCACCTTCAACCATGAGACCGCGGCCTGGGTCCTCGACAGATGCGATCTTCTGCCCAGTCGGGGCGCCACCACGGGAGAGGAACCAGCATGACGCACCCCACGGCAGCGCCCGCCTTCCCGACGGGCACGATCCTCGGCTATCCGCGTATCGTGCGGCGTCGCGAGCTGAAGAAGGCCGTCCAGGCGTTCTGGGCCGGATCGATCACGGCGGACGAGATCGAGACGCGTGCGGCCGAACTGCGGGCAGCCACGCGTGAGCGCCTCGTCTCGCTGGGTCTTGGTCGCACGGACTCCTCGATCCCGGAGAGCTTCAGCTACTACGACCAGGTCCTGGATGCCGCGGTCACCCTCGGCGCCGTCCCCTCACGTTTCGCGTCACTGGTCGATGCGAACGGCCGTGTCGACCTCGCCGGCTACTTCACGGTTGCGCGCGGCGAGGGCGACCACGCGCCGCTGGAGATGACCAAGTGGTTCGACTCGAACTACCACTACCTCGTGCCGGAAATCGGCCCGGAGACGGTGTTCCGACTTGCCTCCGATCGCCTCGTGCACGAGTTCGAGGAGGCATTGGCCGCCGGATTCGTCACCCGCCCGGTGATCGTCGGCCCGGCCACGTTCCTGCTGCTGAGCAAGGCCAGCGATGAGGCGCCCGAGGGTTTCCGGCCCCTGAGCCGCGTGACCGATCTCGTCGCGGCCTATGGCGAGCTCCTGGCACGCCTCGCCGCTGCGGGCGCGCACTGGGTTCAGCTGGACGAGCCGGCCCTCGTCAGCGAAAGCATTGCGGACCCGCGCGAGGACGTACTCGCGGCGGTCGAGGCCGCGTACTCGGCTCTGGGCGGCGCAACCGATCGTCCGCAGCTCTTCGTCGCCGCACCGTACGGCAGCCTGGATGACACGCTGCCCGTGCTCGCTGAGTCGCCCGTCGAAGCCATCGGGTTCGACCTCGTTCGCGGCACGATTCCCACCGGACTGGGCGATGCGACGAGGAAGGCGCTGGCAGCCAAGACCATCGTCGGTGGTGTGATCGACGGCCACAATATCTGGCGTGGTGACCTGGAGGCCGCGTTCGGTGCGCTCACCGAGCTGCGTGCGCTCTCCCCTGAGGTTGCCGTCTCAACGTCGACCTCGCTGCTACACCTGCCCCACGACGTCGACGACGAGACGCTTCTCTCTGACGGCATCACGAGCTGGCTGGCCTTCGCCGACCAAAAGGTCGGGCAGGTCGCGACGCTCGCGACAGGACTGGTCGAAGGACGGGAGGCGATCCACGGGGAGCTGAGCGCGGCCTCTGCTGCTCTGGCTGGACGTCGGTCGGCTCCGGGCGTGCGCGACGGTGCGGTGCGTGCACGCACCGCGGCCTTGACTGCAGCGGACTTCTCCCGTGGCCAGTACGCGGATCGCCTCGCCGCGCAGGAGGCGGCTCTTGACCTGCCGCTTCTGCCCACCACGACGATCGGCTCCTTCCCACAGACCGGCGACATCCGTCGCACCCGCGCACAGCTGGCCCGGCACATCCTGAGCGAGGCGGAATACGTCGGCCTCATGCGGGCCGAGATCAAACGTGTTGTCGACCTGCAGGAGGAGATCGGCCTGGACGTCATCGTGCACGGCGAGCCCGAACGAAACGACATGGTGCAGTACTTTGCCGAGAACCTGGACGGCTTCGCCGTCACCCAGAACGGCTGGGTGCAGTCCTATGGAACCCGGTGCACACGTCCGTCGATCCTTTGGGGTGACGTGTCCCGGCCCCAGCCGATCACCGTCGACTGGTCCAGGTATGCGCAGAGCCTGACCGCCAAACCGGTCAAGGGCATGCTGACCGGCCCCGTGACGATCCTCGCCTGGTCGTTCGTCCGCGATGACCAGCCACTGGGCGAGACCGCACGCCAGGTTGCGCTTGCGCTGCGCGACGAGATCGCGGACCTCGAGGCCGCCGGCATCCGCATCGTGCAGGTGGACGAGCCGGCCCTGCGCGAGCTGCTACCCCTCAAGCGCAAAGACCACGCCGGCTACCTCGACTGGTCGGTCGGCTCCTTCCGCCTGGCCACCTCGGGTGTGCGCGACGAGACGCAGATCCACACGCACCTTTGCTATTCGGAGTTCGGCGTCGTCATCGACGCGATCCGCAACCTGGATGCCGACGTCACGAGCATCGAGGCCGCCCGATCGCGCATGGAGGTCATCGCAGACATTCGGACCAGCGGCTTCGACCACGGCATCGGACCGGGTGTTTACGACATCCACTCGCCGCGCGTGCCAAGCGTCGCCGACCTCACGAGACTGCTGGAGACGGCGCTCGCGTCGATCCCCGCACGCCAGCTCTGGGTCAACCCGGACTGCGGTCTGAAGACCCGCGGCTACGCCGAGAC
>ERZ1739053.56-NODE-57-length-10550-cov-9.812196_pt1 | contig 10550 bp, 8 predicted proteins | sample MGYA00581758_ERZ1739053 | MGnify/ENA primary metagenome ERZ1739053 (study PRJEB42929, sample SAMN08275521) | rhizosphere metagenome | isolation source: Rhizospheric soil replicate 1 | host: Colobanthus quitensis | place: Antarctica: Devils point, Livingston Island...
GAGGTGCATCGGTTACGGGAGTTCAGGAGTATGCTCTTCCGATCTGACGACTTCGGCCCCCACGAGCGGCGGCGCGACCTCGAGATCGCGGCTGAGCTCGCCCGCCATGGCATATCCCTGGTGCGCACCGGGTCGCCGTATGCCGTGGAACCTGGTCGGGTCGTCAACAAGACCGGCGGTCACTACCAGGTGTTCACGCCCTACTCCCGAGCCTGGCGCGATCACGGCTGGCGAACGCCACTGGAGCCGCCTCGCGCAGTCCACTGGGTGCGACCGCTGGCGAACCACCAGCCCGACGACATACCAATCCCCGGAGGGCTGCGTCTGGCGACTGCGGGGGAGTCGGCCGCGCACCGGCGCTGGCGCGACTTCCTCGAGCGCCATCTGGGCGACTATGCCAACACTCGCGACCGCCCTGATCTTGAGGGCACCTCCCGGATGTCGACCCACCTCAAGTGGGGCGAGATCCATCCACGGACGATGCTGGCCGACCTTGCCTTGCATCCAGGCGCCGGCGCCTCGACATACACCACCGAGCTGGCCTGGCGGGAGTTCTACGCCGATGTCCTCTGGCGAAGCCCGGGGTCTGCCCGGGAGTACCTCAATCCGGAGTTCGCACGAATGGAATACGACCGGCCGGGCATCCGCTTCACGGCTTGGTGCGATGGGCTCACCGGCTATCCCATCGTCGACGCGGGCATGCGCCAGCTACGGTCCGAGGGCTGGATGCACAACCGGGTCCGGATGATCGTGGCCAGCTTCCTGGTCAAGGACCTGCACATCGAGTGGCGCCATGGTGCCAGGCACTTCATGAGATGGCTGGTCGACGCGGACCTGGCCTCCAACCAGCACGGATGGCAGTGGACGGCAGGCTGCGGCACCGACGCTTCGCCGTACTTCCGGATCTTCAACCCCATCGTTCAGGGCAAGCGGTTCGACCCCCACGGGGACTATGTCCGCAGGCACGTGCCCGAACTGCGCCAAGTGGACGAGAAGTCGATCCACGAACCCTGGACCCTGCCGGGCGGACCGCCGAACGGTTACCCCGCCCCGATCGTGGACCACGGCCACGAACGCCGGGAGTCGTTGACACGTCTCAAGATGTTGCGGAGCTGATCAACGTGACGAGCCTCGTACGAGTGCATTAGGTGAGTCTGGTCGGTCTGTTGCCTCACCCATGCTGGCCGCCTAGCATCGCTGGCATGGACGTTGTTGGCTTTAGACCGGAGCATTCAGAGCTCGTCTATACCTTCGGCGGCGCCGCGCCGGTGATGCGGGTCAGCCCGGGAACAGTCCTTCAACTGTGGTCGGAGGACGCCTTCAACCACGCTCTCACGTCCGTGGATGACGTTGCCAGCACGGTGCTGGACTTCCGGTATCTCAACCCGCAGACCGGACCGTTCTATGTGGAGGGGGCGGAGCCGGGAGATACCTTGGCAATCCACGTGGCTGGTCTGACGCCGGCACGCAGTTGGGGTGCTTCCGCGACGATTCCGTTCTTTGGCGGCATGACCAGCACCGATCGGACCGCGATGCTTCAGCAGGCGTTGCCGGAGGCAACTTGGATCTACGAAGTCGACTCTCACGCCGGTACCGTCGGCTTCCAATCACGGTTTGGTGATTTTGAGGTGGCACTGCCGCTGGCTCCAATGCTTGGCACTGTCGGAGTCGCCCCGGCCGGCGGAGAGGTTCGTTCCTCGCTCGTGCCGGAGCGATTTGGCGGGAATATGGACACACCCGAGATGAGGGCGGGCACGACCGCGTACTTGGGCGTCAACGTCGAGGGGGCCTTGTTCTCTATCGGGGATGGACACTATCGCCAGGGCGAGGGGGAAGCCTGCGGCACCGCGGTCGAGGGCGCGATGAATTCGACCATCATTGTGGATCTGATCAAGGGTAAGGCCCCGCTGTGGCCCCGACTCGAGACCGATGACTATTGGATGGTGGTGGGTTCTTCCCGCCCGATGGAGGACTCTTGGCGGATCGCACAACTGGAGATGATTCGTTGGTTTGGGGAGCTCTTCGGGCTCCACGAGATGGATGCATACCAGTTGCTCAGCCAGATCACCGAGGCGCCCATTGCCAATGTTGTAGATCCTAATTACAGCGTCGTCATCAAGGTTCGCAAATCGCTCCTCTCCACCGTTCATGCGTTCGATGGCATGCATGCCGAACTGCGTTCCAGGGCCACCGCGCTGACCTAGAGAGCATCGTCCGTCGCACCACGGGTGCTGACGATCGTCGTGGCATTCGCATGCCTGATCAATGAGATGTTTGGAAAAAGACATCTTCCTGCTGGCAAACATTTCGCGCTTGATTGAGAGGAAGATCATGGACCTGCAGATAATGGGAAGAACTGCATTAGTCACTGGTGGCACCAAAGGAATCGGTCGAGCTATAGTCGATACGTTCGTTGCAGAAGGCGCGAACGTCTCTTTCTGCGCGCGCAATGCTGGCGAGGTTGCGGGGACCGAAGCGGCTCTCGCCAATAGGGGAAGCACGGTCGTCGGTACGGTGATGGACGTCAGGGACGCGGACGCAATATCAAGGTGGGTCGACGACTCTGCGAAGTTGTTCGGCGGCATCGATATGGTCGTGAGCAACGTCAGCGCGCTGGCTATTCCGGATACACCGGAAAACTGGCTTGAATCATTGGAAGTGGATCTCATGGGGACGGTCCGCCTCGTCGCTGCGTCGATTCCGTACCTGGAAAAGAGTGATGCGCCATCGATTGTCGCCATTTCGAGCGTGTCCGGTCGCGAGGTCGATTTCGCTTCAGGTCCTTACGGGACTGTGAAGACAGCGATCATCGGCTATATCGCGGGGGTCGCGTTCCAGCTCGCCGAGAAGGGCATTCGGGCGAATACCGTTTCGCCCGGAAACACCTATCACGCCGGTGGCGTGTGGCCGAGCATCGAAGCAGACAATCCGGAACTCTTCAAGTTCGCAATGGATTTGAACCCGACCCACCGGATGGGAACGGCTCAGGAGATCGCATCCAGTGTTGTCTTCATCTCCAGCCCGCTTTCCAGCCGCACAACCGGCGCGAACCTGCTGATTGACGGTGCCCTGACGCGGGGGATCCAGTTCTAGTCACCTGTCCGTGGCCGTGGAAGAGTCCCGCCCAGATAGAAAGCAGAGAAACATGGCCGAGAGACGAATTCCGAAGGTGCGCGACCTTGCACCCCTGATGCACTTCAAGAAGCCCGAGTTCAACGCGCGTAGACGCCGCCTTGCGGCCGCGACGAGCATCTACGACCTTCGCACGATTGCCAAGCGCGTCACGCCGAGGGCCGCCTTCGACTACACGGATGGAGCGGCCGAGGGCGAGATTTCGCTCGCCCGTGCACGTCAGGCGTTCCAGGACATCGAGTTTCACCCGTCGGTATTGCGTGACGTTTCGGCCGTCGACACCTCACGCGAGGTTCTCGGCAGGACGAGCGCGATGCCGTTTGGGATTGCTCCAACCGGCTTCACCCGCATGATGCAGACCGAGGGCGAACGGGCAGGTGCGACGGCAGCCGCGGCAGCCGGGATCCCGTTCAGCCTGTCAACATTGGGCACGACGTCGATCGAAGATGTTGCGGCGGCGGCTCCTGACGGCCGCAACTGGTTCCAGCTCTACATGTGGACCGACCGCGAGCGCTCACTCGCACTCGTCGACCGCGCAGCAGCGGCCGGTTACGACGCTCTCATGGTCACCGTCGACACACCCGTCGCTGGCGCTCGCCTGCGAGACGTGAAGAACGGCTTCTCGATCCCACCGGCATTGACGCCAAGAACCATACTTAACGCGCTGCCCCGCCCCGCCTGGTGGATCAACTTCCTCACTACCGAACCGCTCGCCTTCGCTAGTCTCGATCGCTGGTCCGGAACGGTTGCCTCACTCGTCGACACCATGTTCGACCCGACGGTTGGACCGGAAGATCTGAGCTTCATCCGCCAGCAGTGGAAGGGCAAGCTCATCGTCAAGGGCATCCAGTCGGTCGCGGATGCCCGGCTCGCCGTGGACCTCGGGGCTGACGGCATAATCCTGTCGAACCACGGCGGCCGCCAGCTCGACCGAGCCCCGATCCCGTTCCACCTGCTGCCGAGCGTCGTGCGTGAGGTCGGTACCGAGACCGAGGTTCACCTCGACACCGGCATCATGAACGGCGCCGACATCGTGGCATCCGTTGCCGTGGGAGCGCGTTTCACTCTCATCGGACGGGCGTACCTCTACGGGCTCATGGCCGGCGGGCGCCAGGGGGTCGACCGCACGATCGAGATCCTGTCGAGCGAGATCCGTCGCACCATGAGGCTGCTCGGCGTATCCACCCTCGACGAGCTCGAACCCGGCCACGTCACTCAGCTCGCCCGTCTGGTGCCGCTGGCTCAGCCGGCAGCGGATGCCGTCGTATCCGCTCCCGCGCGCAAAGCACCGGCTCGAAAGCCTCAGGGCTCCTGACACAGATGTGGGGCCGATGCTCCTTCAGCCGGCCGACTTGGTGGGTGGTCACCCGGTGTATCTGCTCAGCGGTAGACGTCACTGAGGTGCCCGAGTCGCACCACGATGACCTTCAGAACGTCGTCCTGGACGGTGTAGATGATGCGGTAGTCGCCGACTCGCACGCGAAGGTAGCCGGGTCGATCTTTGAGGGCACGAGCGCCAGGCGGGCGCGGGTCAGTGGCCAGTTTGAGCACCGCCCCGCGGATGCGGGCGGGATCTCAGGGTGGACCTTGCGCAGGTCCCGTTCGGCTGCCGGGAGGACCTCGATCGCAAAGGTCACGCGGTCCAGCCCAGGTCGCGCACGACCTGGTCCCAGAGGATCGGCTCCCCGCCCTCTGCTAGCGCGGCATCAACAGCGGCTATGTCCTCGCGCTCTTCCAGCGCATTCATCAGCTCCTCGTAGCGATCTGGAGAGACGAGCACGGCGGCCGGTTTCCGACCGCGCATCACGGTCACAGACTCGCTCTGCGCGGTCTCGATCGCCGCAAGGAGATTGGCCCGGAACTCGCTCATCTTCAGAGTGCTCATACGGTCGTCCCTCGGTTCCCACGGCCGTCGATCGCGGGCGGCCGCAGTCAGGCTCACATGCCTTCGTCTTCGAGGTGGATATGCGCCACCGCGCTGATCGCGTCGGGCTTGCTCGAACGCAGCCAGAAAAGCACCACGACGCCGATGAGGAGCCACGCCGCCATGACATAGGGCGCGTATGAGTACGGTGCGGTGAGCGCCGAGATGAACGACAGTCCCGGCATGCCGGTGATGCCGGCCACGCTCAAGAAGCCCGGGACCAGTAGCAGGGCACCGACGATGGGCACCACGATGTGGGAGAGCCAGTGCTGCTCTTCCTTGCGATGCCGCCTGAAGAAGCCGATGCAGGCGATGTTGGTGACGATGTACACGGGCACCACAATGACGACGAGCGCGGTGCCGATGATGCCGAAGGCGACCTGCGGGGTGTACTTGAACCCCAAGCTGAGCCCGACCACGAGACCGAGGATCAGCTCGACGAGGATGCCGACCCTCGGCGATTTGAAGCGCGGGTGCAGATCGGCGAAGGCGCGTGGGAAGACGCCGATGCGGCCCAGGGCATACGCCGTGCGCGTGAACACGTTGGTGCCGGCGTTCGCGTTCGCGAGCGTGGAGTTGATGATGGCGAAGAGCACCAGTGCCCAGAAGACCGTGGAGACGGTGCGGGCCAGACCATCCCAGGGCACGCCGTTGGCGGAGGCGGCAAAGCCGGAGAACTTCGCCGGCCCGTAGGCGACGGTCGCCGCGTAGGTGGTGAAGATGTAGAGGGCACCGATCAGGACTACGGAGAGGATGACCGCCCGCGGGATGTTGCGCCGCGGGTCTCGGGTCTCTTCAGCCAGTGGCGCGGCAGCCTCGAAGCCCGAGAAGGCCAGCAGCGCGCCGACCGCTCCCGCGATCACCCCGGTCACGCCCGTGTAACCCTTGGCGTTCGCGTAGTGCGTCGTGAAGACAGTCAGCGTGTTGTGATTGCCGGCCTTGACGACGAGGACGATTGCCAGAGCGAGGAACACGACGATCTCGATGAAGCCGAGCACGACCCCGGTCCGCGTCGAGGTCTTCACTCCGCGGTAAACGAGGAAGCAGATGAGCAGCATGCCGGCCGCCATGAAGACCCACCACAGGCTCGTGGGGAACGACGACTGCTCGGAGTTCCACTCGCCGGCGACGGTGTACCCGAGCTGCAGCATCACGAGCGGCACGATCAGGACCTCGACCGCGGCGTACGCCCAGCCGATGAGGAAGCCGACCCAAGGGGCAAGGCCGACAGCGTTGTAGGTAGCCACCGAGCCGGCTGCCGGGATGTGCTGGGCCAGCTGGCCGATGCTCCAGGCCGTGAACAGCATCCCGACGAACGCGATGCTGACCGAAAGCGGCAGTGCACCTGCGGCAAAGGCCGCGCCGAGGGGGATGGACGCGGCGATCGCGGCCCCGGGAGCCATGGACGTGATGGACTGGAACAGCACATCCATCAAGCCGACGGCGTTTCGTTCCAGTTGTGCGACGGGACTTGGCTCGGTCACGGCTGACTCCTCTCGGTCCACAGAATCCCAGAGACGGCGAAGAACCACTTCGGTCTCGACGTCAGCGACGTTGTGGGAAGCGCGCGCCGGCGACGGCGAAAGATGACCAACCATACGACGCGTCGACCGCATTCCCAAGAGTTCCGCGCGAATCGCCGTGAGATTGCGCGCGACACAAGAATGCGCCTGCGCGCGGCCGTTACGTCATAGGCGTCGCCCGCGTCGATCGACCAGCGACGGTGGGTCAGAAGAGGCGGTTCTGAGGGCTCGAGTCCCCTCAGCTCCACCGACAAGATCACACGCCAAAGGCCCATTCCGGTTCGGGGGGATGGGCCTTTTGGGTTGGCGGCCTTGTGCCTGATCGGGTCGATGACCTGGGTCTGCTTCATCGACCGAGGTTCCGCCGTCCTGCGTGGCAGGCTGGGCCCATGCAGCTTCGCGATCCTGCCCACCTCGTCAGCCCACGTGCCATCGTGTTCTGGACGGTGCGAGCGGTGCCCGGGTGGCTCCTATTGCTGGCCGGGCAGTCACTCTGGTTCGTGGTGACCCAGGATCACGTGGCTCTGAGGGTCGCCGCTCTCACGTTGACGGTCGTGTGCGCGGCCGCGCACCTCATCGTCATGCCGCATTGGCGCTACCGCGTTCACCGCTGGGAGGTCACCGACAACGCCGTCTACACCCAGTCCGGTTGGCTCACCCAGGAGCGACGGATCACTCCCATCTCGCGGGTCCAGACCGTCGACACAGAACGTGGCCCGCTTGAGCAGATCTTCGGGCTGGCGAACGTCACCGTCACCACGGCTTCTGCCGCCGGGCCGCTACGCATACATGGCCTGGACCGCACCGTCGCCGACGGACTGGTCGCCCATCTGACCGAGGTCACCAGTCGCAGCGAGGGCGACGCGACGTGACCGTGGCCGGCACCCAACGGGACGAGTCCTGGCGCCGTCTCAGCCCGCGGATGTTGCTGGTCCACCCGGTCCGTGAGCTGGGGCGGTACATCCCTGCCCTCGTCGGTCTCGTCGTGGCAGGTCGATCGGTCGGTGATGGTGAGCTGTGGTGGCTGGGCCCTGTCGGTGTTGTCATGGTTGTTGCGTTGAGCGTGCTGCGCTGGGCCACGACCCGATACCGCATCACCCCTGAGCAGGTGCAGCTACGCACCGGTCTGCTGCAACGCAAAACTGTTGCTACTCCCACTGATCGGGTTCGTACCGTTGACATAACCGCATCACCGCTACACCGCCTCATGGGGCTTGCGAGGGTCGACATCGGCACCGGTAGCCACGGGAGCGGGGCGGGGGGCGGGAGCGGGAGCGGGCTGTTGCTTGACTCGCTCTCTGTCGGAGAGGCCGCAGCCTTGCGCGCCGAGCTACTCCATCGCAGCGTTGGACCGCCCTTCGACGGGGCTGTTGGGCCGTCCCTGGGGGAGCCCGGCGCTGTCCCGTTCGATGCTGTGTCCGAGGCGGATGTCCCTGCTGTTGGCGAGATGGACACCGAGCTGGCACGGTTGGACCCGCGCTGGGTGCGCTTCGCACCATTCACCATGTCGGGCGTCCTGGGTGCCGCGGCGATCCTTGGCGTCGCCTGGAACCTCCTCGACCAGCTCAACGTCACCCCCACCGATGTGGGCCCGGTCCGTGGGTTCGTCGACCACCTGCAGCGAACCCCGATCTGGCTGGATGTCACGCAGGGCCTGATCGCGATTCTCGTTGCGGTCACGGTCATCTCGATCGGCGGCTATGTCCTGTCCTACTGGGGTTTTCGCCTCTCGAGGCACTCACACGGCAGTCTCCATGTCACCCGCGGGCTGCTGACCACAAGGGCCACCAGCATCGAGGAACGACGGCTGAGGGGCGTCGAGCTCGGCGAGCCGCTCTTGCTGCGGGCGGTCCATGCCGCACGGCTGAGCGGCATCACCACTGGTCTGACGTCCAAGCGCAGCGCCGACGGCGGCAGCTCCCTGCTGCTGCCACCGGCCCCCCTCGTCGTGGCCAGGGCCGTGGCTACCCAGATCCTGCGGGACCCGGCTCCGGTGGAGATCCCGCTCACTGCCCACGGCCCGGCTGCTCGTCGGCGCCGTTTTCTGCGTGCGCTGCTGCCTGCGTTCCTCCTTGTTGTCGCAGCCGGAGCGGCCATCTGGTCCGGCGCTCCGCTGTGGCTTGGTCTTGCCGCTGTACTGACGATCCCGGTCGCGGCCATGCTGGCAGCCGATCGCTACCGGTCCCTCGGACACGCGCTGTCCGGCGGGGCGCTTGTCACGCAACAGGGTTCGCTGGGTCGACGCCGGGATGTGCTCGAGTGTGACGGCATCATCGGCTGGAACCTTCGCCAGACGTTCTTCCAGCGCCGTGCCGGGCTGTCGACCCTGACCGCGACCACCGCGGCAGGCAGACAGGGGTATGCCGTCACGGACGTCCCGGTCTCCATGGCGGTCTCGCTCGGAAACCATGCGCTGCCTGGGCTTTTGGGCGACTTCCTCGAGCCGGAGGCCCCCGAGGTTGGGGCGCTCAACGGTCCCGGTTCGAGAACCTAGATCCAGCTGGGCAGCCACATCCGCATCTGCCACTGCGAGAAGGGGATGACCTGCGCGGTGTAGATCGGGTAGAAGAACGCGAAGCAGGCGACGGTGGTGACAACGAAGATCCCGGCCATCAACAGGCCGATCTGGCGGCGACCTGGTGACGCCTTGGGACCGCCGACGCCGAGCCCGAGCACATACGTCACGGCGAGCACCACGAACGGCACGAACGCCACCTCGTAGAAGCTGAAGATGGTGCGCTGCTGGTAGTTGAACCACGGCAGGTATCCGCCCGCGAGCCCTGCCAGGATCGCGCCCGCTCGCCAGTCGCGTCGCAGCGCCCACATGAACAGCAGGATGAAGACCGCGATGGTCCCGCCCCACCACACCGTTGGCGTGCCGAGCGACGTGATCGCCTTGGCGCACAGGTCGACGGTGCAGCCGTCATGGCCTTTCTTGGGGCCCTCATAGAAGAAGGAGGTCGGCCGGCCCTGGATCAGCCACGACCAGGGGTTGGTCTTGTACGGATGGTCCGAGGTCACGTTGACGTGGAACTTGTAGATCTCCTGGTGGTACTGCCACAGCGAACGCAGGGAGTTCGGCACCCACGCGAAGGTGGTTGCCAGATGGGTCGCCGCCCACTGCCGGTCGTACGAGTCCTTCGCGGCGAACCAGCCGGCCCAGGATGCGAGGTAGACGGAGACCGTCAGGCTCACCAGGAGCACCCCGGCATACAGCCCGTCCAGCACGACGGCGCCCCACCACCAGCGTCGTATGCCGGCCGCGCGCCGCGCGCCCATGTCCCAGAAGACGCTCATCAGGCCGAAGGCGACAAGGAAGAACAGGCCCGACCACTTGGTGCCGGTCGCCAGTCCCAGACAGATGCCGGCGACCCAGCGCCAGGGGCGCCAGCCGAGCCAGGGGCCGAAGATCATGGCCGTATGCCGTGTCGTCGGGTCCGCCCCGCCATCGTGAGCGGCGGCATCGCCCAGCGCACCCACCGTGCGCGCCAGCAGCTCTCGGGAGTGGTCACGGTCGATGAGCAGTGCGCAGAATGCGGCGAACGCCCAGAACATGAGGATGAGGTCCAGCAGACCGGTGCGCGAGTGCACGAAGTGTTGGCCATCGAAGGCCAGGAGGATGGCCGCAATCGTGCCGAGCAGCGTTGACCCGAACATCCGCCGGGCGGCGCGCCCGATCATCAGGATCGAGATGGTGCCGAGCAGGGCGACCGAGAACCGCCATCCGAAGGAGCTGGTCGCGCCGAAGATGTGCTCGCCGAGGCCGATGACCCACTTGCCGACCGGAGGGTGGACAACGAGGTCGGGCTCGGTGCCGAAGACGTTCGGCGTGCCGTGGGTGAACAGGACGTCCGGGCTCTTCAGGCTCGCGAGAACCCGTCGTTCGTGGCCGTACTGAAACATCGAGTAGCCCTGCTTGACGTAGTACGTCTCGTCGAACACGAGCTGGTTCGGGCGGCCGAGCTGCCAGA
>ERZ1739053.58-NODE-59-length-10429-cov-6.746578_pt1 | contig 10429 bp, 6 predicted proteins | sample MGYA00581758_ERZ1739053 | MGnify/ENA primary metagenome ERZ1739053 (study PRJEB42929, sample SAMN08275521) | rhizosphere metagenome | isolation source: Rhizospheric soil replicate 1 | host: Colobanthus quitensis | place: Antarctica: Devils point, Livingston Island...
CTAGCACACCTCGAGCTCTGCCCATCCGACCTTCGCGGATCTGCACGACGGCCATCGGGGAGATTGAGCCCGCTGCGAACCCTAAAGCGAGGGCAACCCGGGAGCCGAGCCACGGGCGTACGTCCCGCTTCGAATCGCCACAACCAGGCAACACGAGGGATATCAAATCGGTCCGCAGGTCGGTGTCGCTCGAGCCCTTCGTCGAGGCGAAATGAGCGGCGAGCATCCGGATCGCGACCTTCTGGTAGAAGGCAGGGTCGAGACCGACCACCCTGCCACCGCTTACGTCGGCCGGCAGGAGCGCGGGCAGCCGGAGGCCGCCACCGGCAGGGAAGCCCAGATGCAGTCGAGGATGCGCGTGCGAAAAGAGAAGCGCGTCTCCACCTGGGGGAAGTTGGCGCTGACGCCTACGTCCGCTTCCAACAGATAGTTGACCCGGTCCTCGTAGCGGACCCACTGGTCGTTGAAGATGACGTTGCGGTCCAGCAATCCCAGCTCACGACTTAGGTCAACCGCATCGTCGTAGGCGCGCATCTTGGGGACGCCGGGGTCGGGATGGCGCGCGCCCATGAAAAACAGCTTCACTTCCGGCCGCCGCTTGGCCAGCTCGGCCATGGCGCGGATCGGAGTAAAAGGATCAAGCCAGTTATAAATGCCGCCGCCCCAGAGAGCCACCCTGTCGTCTTCGCCGATGGCCGGGTGCACCCCTTTGAGCATCCTGGCGGTCGCCGCCGGCGGGTCGCTCGGCAAGCCGAAAGGCACAACGTCGATGAGCGTCCTCAGGCCGCTGTCTTCACTGTAGGCATCCGCGGTCATCCTGCCGGTTGCCGAGAGCCAGCCCAGCCAGTAGTCGCGCTGCCGCTCTGAAGCGCAGATGAAAAAGTGCCCAGCCTCCATTTGCTCGACAATGGCTCGGGCGATGTGGGTCTGGACGTTATTCTGCTCGGCCAGGGGTCTGTCCTCATATTGGGCCAGCGCCTCCAGCGTCATGGGCACGTACAGGTCGATGATAAAGAACCTGCCGGCTTTGTTGAGCTCGGGGTGGTTGTTTAAGATGAAACCCTGGCAGAGGATGACATCGCAGCCAGCTGCCGCCGCGGCCAGCGACTTTTCGCTGTAAGTAACCAGTCTGAAATCCTCCGGCCGCATATCGGACTCGGCGGGTGTAAAGAGGGTGACTTCGGCGGCGTCCGCCAGGGCGCGGGAAAGCTCCCAGCAGCGGATGCCGGGCCCCGCCATCGAAGTAGCGATCGGCTGATGGCTGATGATCCCTAATGTGATCCGGCCAGCCATCTATTTCTCTTTCGGGTTCGGCGGCGCGCCTTCTTCCAGGCCGGACGGCCCAGGCTCCACGACATCTTCCAGCACCTTACTGACAGCCAGCTCCCCTGTCTTTCCGAAGCCCCCAGACTCATCCGCGCCGCCGGGCGCCACTTTCCAGTCGGGCCAGCGGTGGTCAAAGTGAAACATACCGATCTCCACATCCGGCCCGCTCAGGACCTTGAAGCGGTACTTGCGGTCGTGGTAGTCATATGTTTCCGTTTTCTTAAGATTATGGAAGGACGCCGACAGCTGGTAATCACCCGGAAGCAGATTGAGCGCGTCGATCTCAAACCACAGCTCCCCTTCTCCCGACAGATAGCGGGGCGGCTCTCCCTTATCCGAGGTGTTGGTGGCGAAGCACAGGATGCCGTCACCGCGGTGGATGCCGATGCCGAATACCGGCCGCTCCACCTTTTCCTTAATCTTGTAAGACAGCTTCACCCACATCGGCTCGCCGGTTTTGTAGGTGTATTTCTTCTGCCGGTCGGGGCCGAAGATCCCCACCTGAACGATCTCGCCGCGGCGGGTCCCCCAGCGGTTCATATCCACCTCGTCACCGTCGTCTGAGAGCCGCTGCTCCTCACGCTCGTTTACCGCCCACAGGTAGTGATCGATGACCTTGTCGGTCGAGCCATGGACCTGCAGCTTGCCCTTCTCGATCCAGATGGCTTCGTCGCAGAGGTTGCGCACCGCGTCCGTGCTGTGGGAGACGAACAGGATCGTTTTCCCCTCGCTCTTGAACTTGTCGATCCGCTCCAGGCACTTGCGCTGGAAGGAGACGTCGCCGACGGCGAAGACTTCATCGATGAGTACGATGTCGGGGTCGACGTTAACCGCCACGGCAAATGCCAGCCGCATGTACATTCCCGAGGAATAGGTCTTGGCGGGGGCGTCGATGAAGTTCCCGATCTCGGAGAAAGCGACGATCTCGTCGAAGCGCTCGTCAATGACCTGCTTGGACAGGCCCATGATCGCCCCGTCCAGATAAACATTTTCCCTGCCGGTGAAATCGGGATGGAAGCCCGCACCCAGCTCCAGCAGGGCGGAAACCCGGCCGTTGACCTCGACCGTGCCGCTGGTGGGCCTGGAGGTGCCGGCGATCAGCTTCAGCGTCGTGCTCTTGCCGGAGCCGTTGCTGCCGATGATGCCGAGCGTCGTGCCCCGGCGCACATCGAAGCTGACCTGGTCCATCGCGTTGATCGTCTCCGTGTAGATCCGCTGGCGCAGGAACAGCTCCTTGAGCGTCCTGCCCTTCTCGTGACGCACGCGGTACTGCTTGGTCACATTTCTAAGCGATATGGCCGGGGATTCGGATGCCATCCTAGATCTCTTCCTCAAAACCGTACTTGTAGCGGTTGAAGACGACGAAACCGACGACGAAAAGCACCGCCGCCGTCGCCGCCGAATAAGCGAACCATGCCATGTTCGGTAAAGCGTGATCCAAAACCAGCTTCTGGTAGAAATTGATGATGCCGGTCATCGGATTCAGGTGCACCGCCAGCTGGGCCCAGGCGGGCTTCGTCTCGATGATGTTGATGGGATAAAGCACCGGCGTGACATACATCCAGGCCATCACCACGATGCCGATGATGTGCTGCACGTCGCGGAAAAAAACATTGGCGCAGGCAAAAAGATAGGTCAGGCCGGAGATGAAGACAATCTGCACGAGGAAAGGCACCGGCAGCAGGAGCAGGTACCAGCTCAGGCCCACGCCGAAGACGACCACGATCACGCCCAGCACGATCATCCCCAGAAGCAGGCTGATGAACTCGGAAACCACCTTGGTGAACGGCAGGATCTGCAGCGGGAAATATATTTTCTTGACCAGGTTGGCGTTTCCCACGATCGCCATCGCGCCGCCCATCAGCGAGTTGGCCAGGAAGTTCCAGGGCAGCAGCCCGGTAAAAAGGAAAAGGGCAAAGGGATAGTCCCCCGGCGGTGCCATTTTGACTATGAGGCCGAAAAGCACCCAAAAGACGAGCAGTTGTAGTAAAGGAATCGCGAAGTTCCACGCAAATCCCAGTACCGAGCCTTTGTAGCGCGAGCGGATGTCCTTCGATACGAGAGTCCGCAGGAGCTCGCGGTATTCGACAAGCTGTTTTAGATCGGAAAACATATACCTACGTTCTGAGTTTTCGGCCGTGACGGCCCGCAGCCGCGAGGAATTATATCACAAGCGTGTTATGGCGATACGGATGCTGACGCTGGTATCCACCGGCTGGACGGCGGTGCCGGTGTAGTAATAGCCCAGGATCGTGGTATAGCCGTCGCCCCGTTCCGCGCGCTTCTTGGCGCCGTAGCCGCTAAGGCCCACGCCGTGGCCGGCCAGGGCCATGCCGTTGCAGTCGGGGTCGGGCACGCTCTGCAGCCAGGGCCATGCCGTCGTGCCCCAGACCGCCTGGGCGGAGCGCGTCCAGCCGTCGCTGTTGGAGAAATAAGTGGTGATGGCCGGCGCCCCTCCGTATGTGACGATCTGGCCCGCGGTCGCGTTTACCGCGTCTACCAGATCCCGGAAGCGGGCCTCGAGGCCGTAGCCCTTGTACACCTGGTCGTCGCCGTTGCCATTGCGGCTGTTCTTCAGATGGAAAATCTCGCTGCTGCCGTATTTGCCGCCATTCATGAGGTGGTAGTAGGCATAACCGCGAGCGGCCACGGTCATGGTCTTGTAAAGGTCGGCCGGCGAGCCGGAGCCGGATTCGCCGATCCCGCGCAGGTACATCTCCAGCGGCATCTCGTTGACCACCCAGACGGCGCTTGATACAGTAGAATAGCGGAATTCGATCGTGCCGCGGAAAAGGTTGTCGTCAAGGCTCGGGTTCCACGTCGGGATGTCATGGTATGAAGTGACCTGCATGATGCCGTCGCCGCTGACAGTGGACATGCGGATGTAGGAAGAGCCAAGATGGGTGTAGCCGGTGCTCGTGACAACGTTGTAGGACCCGTCACTGGTATAAGTAACGGAAGCGGTCTGCCCCGCCGTCAGAGTCGTCAGCAGGTTCCCGTTCCCCTCCCTGACCTCGAAGCTGCTGTCGGCCGTCGTCGTGGCCGAGGGGCCGGCCGGGATCGTGCCCTTCTCGTCGACGAATACCCTCCCCGTCATCTCGTTGAAGTAGCCGTTCATGAGCACCCGCTGGGAGGCCATGATGTTGGCCTTGATCTGCTTGCCCGAGTCGGCCCAGGCGTGTACCTCGACCGGCCCGCTCATGGTCCCCGGGAAGATCGGCGTGACGTAACCGTTTGCGGGAACCATGCCGCTGCCCTTGAGGGCGCCCGCGACCGTGATCTCGTAATAGATCGGTACCGGATTCATGTTGGTGACCATCACCCAGTTGGAGACGCCGGGCGACTGGTTGTCGTACCAGGTCCAGGCGAAGGAAGAGTTCAGGTTGCCGGCCGGATAGCCCGGGGTCTCCTCAAAGGAGGGTCCCCAGATGGAGCGCTGGGAGGCGATCGATTTGGCCGGCATCAGCTTGGTCTCATCGGTCCACGTCTGCACCTCCACGGGGCCGGTCATGGTGCCGGGAAAGCTGGGCGTGACGTTGCCTCCGGCCGCTATCGTGCCGCTGCTCATGAGAGAGCCGCCGACCTTCACTTCATAGAAGATGGAACTCGCGTTCTGGTTGGATATCATCACCCAGTCCAAAGCACCGGGAGATTGCTGATCGTACCAGGTCCAGTAGTAATGGTCGCTTAAGTCGCCGGCGGGGATGCCGCCGACTTCGTTAAACGCGCCGCCTCCTCCGGAGAGCACCCGCTGGGAGGCGATCACCTTTGCCGCGGCTGTCTTGCCGGCATCGGTCCAGGCCTGTACCTCCACCGGCCCGCTCTGAAGTCCGGGGAATGTGGGCGTGGCGTTGCCTCCCGGCAGGATAGTGCCGCTCGCCTTCAGCTGGCCGGCGACGGTGATCTCGTAATAAACGGAAGAGTTGTTGTAATTGGACACCATCACCCAGTCCGTCATCCCCGGGCTCTGCTGGTCGTACCAGGGCCAGTAGTAGTGGTCGGAAAGGTCCGCTTCATCGACGCCCGGCGTTTCCTCCAGGGAGTTTTGTCCCCATATCGTCCGCTGGCTGACAAGAACCTTGGCGCCGGAGAGTGAACTGGCCCTGACCGGACCGCCCCGTAAACCGGGAAACTCGCCGGTCATCGCCCTGCCCGACGGTACCTGGCCAAGGCTGCAGATTTGCGATCCTGCGCAACCCTGCCCGCTGAGAGTATAGTTGGCCAGATCCACATTGCGACAGGCGATCGCCAGTTCGAAATTCGCATTGGTGCCGGCCGAAGCCGGATTGGCCATCATCACCCAGTTCCTGCCGCTGACGTCGTCGTACCAGTTCCAGTAATAGTCGCGGGGAGTGAAGTTGGTCTGGGCGACGCTAAAGGACCATGTTGCCGTCTGCCTGTTACCAGCGGTATCCGTCACCTCCAGATAGACGTCATGGTTGCCGGCGCTCAGTGACGACGACGGCCGGTAGCTCACGTAAGAGCCGGTGACGTTCGCGCCGCTGGTCACGTCGGCGCCGTCCAGCTTCATGACCACGGAAGAGACATCGATATCCGCGAACGGGCTGGCCAGGTCGGCACTGATGTTGGGCCGGTTGTTACTGGTCTCCCCTGTGGGCGCGGCGTTGGTTATCAGCGGGAAGGTCGTCCCGACCACCTCGTTGAAGTAGCCGTTCCAGAGCACCCGCTGGGAGGCCATGATGTTGGCGGAGACCTGTTTGCCGGAATCGGTCCAGGCATGCACATCCACCGGACCGTTCATGGTGCCCGGGAAGATTGGCGTGACGTAACCGTTTGCGGGAACCGTGCCGCTGCCCTTGAGGGCGCCCGCGACCGTGATCTCGTAATAGATCGGTACCGGATTCATGTTGGTGACCATCACCCAGTTGGAGACGCCGGGCGACTGGTTGTCGTACCAGGTCCAGGCGAAGGAAGAGTTCAGGTTGCCGGCCGGATAGCCCGGGGTCTCCTCAAAGGAGGGTCCCCAGATGGAGCGCTGGGAGGCGATCGATTTGGCCGGCATCAGCTTGGTCTCATCGGTCCACGTCTGCACCTCCACGGGGCCGGTCATGGTGCCGGGAAAGCTGGGCGTGACGTTGCCTCCGGCCGCTATCGTGCCGCTGCTCATGAGAGAGCCGCCGACCTTCACTTCATAGAAGATGGAACTCGCGTTCTGGTTGGATATCATCACCCAGTCCAAAGCACCGGGAGATTGCTGATCGTACCAGGTCCAGTAGTAATGGTCGCTTAAGTCGCCGGCGGGGATGCCGCCGACTTCGTTAAACGCGCCGCCTCCTCCGGAGAGCACCCGCTGGGAGGCGATCACCTTTGCCGCGGCTGTCTTGCCGGCATCGGTCCAGGCCTGTACCTCCACCGGCCCGCTCTGAAGTCCGGGGAATGTGGGCGTGGCGTTGCCTCCCGGCAGGATAGTGCCGCTCGCCTTCAGCTGGCCGGCGACGGTGATCTCGTAATAAACGGAAGAGTTGTTGTAATTGGACACCATCACCCAGTCCGTCATCCCCGGGCTCTGCTGGTCGTACCAGGGCCAGTAGTAGTGGTCGGAAAGGTCCGCTTCATCGACGCCCGGCGTTTCCTCCAGGGAGTTTTGTCCCCATATCGTCCGCTGGCTGACAAGAACCTTGGCGCCGGAGAGTGAGCCCACCCTCACCGGACCGCCGCGAAAGCCGCCGTAGCTGGCGGCGGCCGCCGTGCCCGGCAGTACCAGACTGCCAGTCAGGAACGATGTCAAATCCATATTGCGGCCGGCGATGGCCAGGTCAAAACCGGCACCGGCGCCGGACACGGCCGGATTGGCCATCATCACCCAGTTCCTGCCGCCGACGTTGTCATACCAGTTCCAGTAATAGTCCCTGGGAGCGATGCTGTTCTGGGCGACGTTGAAAGACCAGTTCGCGGTCTGCTGCATATTGTTGTTGCCGCTTACCGCCACATAGACGGTATGGCTCCCGGCCCTGAGCGGCTGCTGCGGCCGGTAACCAACATAGGAGCCGGTCCTCGTGGCGATGGCGCTGACGTCGATCCCGTCAACCTGCATGACGATGGACGAGACGTTAATCCCGAATGGCGTGTAAAAATCGGCGCTGATATTCGGCCGGCTGGTGCTGATATCGCCACTGGGCGTACCATTTTGTATCTTTGGCGCGGGGTTGTACTGCGCATGGGCGCCATTCCGGAAACCTGATAAATGGCTGTATAACATGTTACCCGGGCACTGAGTGGGATAAGTGTCTCGATGCCCAAGATAGTTTGCGGAGTAGCCGCCCACGGGAGCGTAGTTGTTGGAGGGGTCATAGTGGACAAAATAATCGGTGCCCCACGGGTCGATATAGAACTGGTTGGACTTCTGGGCCATCAGCCAGTTAAAGGCATTGTACATCGCACCGGTGATGTCGGAATCCTGGTAGGTTCCCAGTGCCGAGATGCCAATGGAGCCGGAGTTCCAGCCATAGGCGTGGCCGCCGATCACCCACTGCCCCATGGGCGCCGAGGCGCCACCGGCGCGTCCCTCATAAATATTGCCCTGCCAGTCGATCAGATAGTTGTAGCCGATATCCCCCCATCCCAGGCTGACGGCGTGATAGTAATAAATCGAACGGACGGCCGCCGCGGGGTCACCGGTCCAGTTTGCTCCGTCGGCCGTGTGGTGGATGATTATCTTCTGGGGCGGCGCGTAGTCTGGATCCCAATTCATCAGGGATTCGTCCGCACCCCACTGCGCCCGCGAAACTATACCGGTCTCAGCGTTGGCCTTGGGTGGTTCCAGCAACCAGGAGGCATCGCGGATAAAAGCAGTTAGCGAAACCGGTGATTCGTGGAAGCCCATGGCGTCGATGTAACTGGCGGTGATCCGGTCAACCTGCGGCGCCTGACCGCTCGCGTTCTGCTTCAGGTCGAAACGGTACTGAAAAAACTGCGCCTTGTCGACATAAAGCAGGCCGCCGATCGTTTCCCCCGCCGATTTGGTGCCGGCAAATTTGTCGGGGACGGCGTCGAGCTCGTCGATGTCAACAGGCTTCCAGTCACCCCACTGGGAACCGTCCTGGCTGAAACGGACCTTGGCTGTCAAGCCGGCTCCGTCGGGAACCTGCGCCAGCCAGTGCAGGCCCAGGGCGTTAAAGGGGTAGCCGGTGCTGATGGTTTCGGAAGTGTAACCTCCCTGGGGATTTCCGGAGGCTAGCGTCAGAGTGTCGTTGCCGCCGGCAGATGCAACAACGCCGGTGCCGTCCAGCTCACCGCTCATAAAGTCGGCACCGCTGCTTTTCACGGCGTCGCCGCCCACCGTTTTCGGAGGCGGACCCGAAGCATGCCAGCCAGGGTATAGAAATACCCCGGTAAGAGCCAGGACGGCAACAACGGCAACACCCAGCAGATATCTTTTCCTGCCGCTATTCATCATGTCAGTAACCCTTTTCAAAAGCTTCCTACACTTTAAGTATGACCACTAGAACGTGCAATGGCCAAACTGTAAAAAATGGGTTAAATCTGAAAAACAGCATCTTCCACCCAGCAGCCTCCAAAGGGGCCCCATTTTCCAATTTAATCGCATCACGGCCATCTTCTTTAAATTAGCAAACCCCACTCCACCAACCCTCGCTGGCCCCCCCTAGGCTCTTCAGGAAAGTGTGTAGTAAAGGATTGAGGTTGAGGACGCGATTATAGCATACTGCTCTTTAAAAAACGGCAGCGCAGGAATGCATGACAGAGAGCTTTATCGCCACTTTTGGGTCTCAAGAAGCCGTGGATTGATCTTCCCCCAATTCAGTAGAAACACCGAAAGGAGTGGATGGATAATTGAATCACTCAGGAGGTGTGTTTATGACACAGCAACACAGGAGCAATAGCCGCGAGTTCAAGGTCGAGGCTGTAAAAATGATTACCGATGGTGGTCACTCAACGACGCAGGTGGCCCGCGATCTGGGCATAGGCGCCAATCTGCTCAGACGCTGGAAAAAACAGCTGACCGAGGATCAGCGTTACTTCTTCCCCGGCAAGGGGTACTTAAAGGAACCTGATAAGGAACTCCGCCGTCTTCAGCGCGAAAACCAGCGCCTGAAGATGGAGCGCGAATTTTAAAAAAAGCCATCAGTATCTTCACGGAGCAGCAGCGATGAGGCTCCGGTTTATCTGCGATCATACCGGCAACTGGCCCGTGAGAGCGATGTGCCAGGCGCTTAAGGTGTCTCCCTGCGGCTACTACGCCTGAATGGGGCGTCCGGAAAGCAAGAAGGGCAAAGGAAAACCGTGGCCTGCTTGTGAAGATCAAGGAGGTCTACAGAGCCGGCCGGGGAAACTTCGGCAGCCCCAGGGTGTACGAAGAGCTCAAAGATCGGGGCGTTGCCTGCTCAAAAACCGGGTGGCCAGGCTGATGCGTCGGGGAGGGCATCAAGGCAACGCAAAAGCGCCGGTTCAGGGTTACGACGAATTCGAAACATAAGCTGCTGCTGGCCGCCAACCACCTGGATCGCGACTTTAACGTCGAGGCTCCGAATGCGGTGTGAGCGGCGGAGTTTGAGTGGGAAAAAACTGCAGCGGAAACCAGGAAGATATACAAATCAGTTGTTTAACCGCCCGCAGGCGCCCCCGCAACCTCATTGAAGTGGCCATGCCAAAGCACCCGCTGGGATGTCATGAAGTTCATCGGCACCTGCTTGCCGTAATCGGTCCAGGCCTGGACCTCCACAGGGCCGCCCTGTATCCCGGGGAAGGTATGTGTGTCGTTGGCGCCCGGCTGGATCATGCCGTTTACTCTCATCGTACCGGCCACCCTGGCCTCGAAGTAGATCGGCACACTGTTCGGATTTGATACCATCACCCAGTTTAACGAGCCGGGAGACTGGTTGTCATACCATGTCCAGATGTACGAGGATTTCAGGTTGTCGGCCCTGTATCCCGGCGTCGCTTCAAAGGACGGGCACCAGACGATGCGCTGCGAAGCGATGACCTTCGCAGGCGACTGCTTATTCAAATCTGTCCACGCCTGTACCTTCACAGGGCCGGTTTTCACCACCGGGGAGGTTGGTGTGATGGGGGAGCGGGAGTGGGAGACGCCGGAGGCTGTCGGGAGGGAGGCACCCGTGAGTGT
>ERZ1739053.59-NODE-60-length-10357-cov-7.600175_pt1 | contig 10357 bp, 10 predicted proteins | sample MGYA00581758_ERZ1739053 | MGnify/ENA primary metagenome ERZ1739053 (study PRJEB42929, sample SAMN08275521) | rhizosphere metagenome | isolation source: Rhizospheric soil replicate 1 | host: Colobanthus quitensis | place: Antarctica: Devils point, Livingston Island...
CGGGAACCGACGACTTCCCGAACCCCACCACCAACTACAAGATCGTGGGAAAGCACAACGACGGTCTCTGCCTCGGATGCTACAGTAACGGCAGGTTGCCGGAACCGTAGTCCGGTTGGTAGAAGGTAGAAACACACAGGAGGCATACAATATAAATGGGGACCTCTCTAAATCTGCCTCAAACATGCTACGATTAGTGTCGCGGCAAGAATTTCCGGCAAACAGGGGCATAACAGCACCCCCCCGGAATCACGGGAGGAAGAAACGAAACTCTGGACAATCATATCGATAGCGATCCTGACCGCGGCCGCAGTTTCGCTTGCATCATGTGGTGAAAGCGGCGTCGATGAGAGCACTGCTGTCGGCCACAAGCTCAGTTCAGAAGAGACCGACGGGCTTATCGCCGACGTCACCGAGGATCTTCAGATAATTGCGGGGATTACTCCGGAAACAGTCGATGATCTTTCTCGGGCGCTGACCGGTTCGGCTCTGGAACAGACGAAGGCCGGCATAAATAAGGACCTGGCCCAGGGACGTTTCCGCAGGCGAGACTACCGGAACGTCAATGTCCGCCCCGAGGAATACAATGCTCCCATAGCGGAGGTGTTCACTGAGTTTGATGACTTCGGATATTACGTGGACGCAAAAACCCAGGCACAATTGGCCCAGCCTACGGGAGAACACAAGACTTTTGCCTTTTCCGTGATAGAAGAGGACGGGCGCTGGAAGATCAGGGGCATATTTGAGACCAGCAACTCTAATACGCCCCGTGAGTTGCCGCCAACATTTACCGTACCTCCGGCGACGACACCGACGGCGCCGGCCTCAGCCACGACGCCGTAATCAGCGGCCGGATGGGCCCTTGGAACTGTTAGCTGCCATTCGGTTCTGGAAACTACCGCAGTTATCGCGTCTGGTCCAGTTAGGAAGCAGGAACTTTAATGCAAAATCATTTTCGACTTTTAGTAGTTTGGCTGGTCGCAGTTCTTACTCTGGCGATGATTGCAATCGTGTTTGTCGCGGCACGGCCCATCAGCGTCAGGGCACAGGCCTATTCCGATCCACATGGTTTCTTTACTGATGGGACTGACTACTGTACGCTCTGTCACGAGATGCATTCAGCTTTAGGAAAGAGCCTCGTAAGGTCGCAAGTGGAGTCTTCCGTTTGTTTTACCTGTCATGATGGAACCGCCGCGAATAGCAATATTAAGACGGAGCTAAACCTAGACCCCAACACTAATGCCATGCATCAGATAGCCGTCGATCTGTCGAATAATGCTGGGTCATATCAGTACACTGAGCCGAGAACGACGGCAGGAATCGCTCCTTCCGGCCCGTATGCCTGTAGCCAGTGCCACAATCCGCATGGAGCAACCGGTTTTGTCGAGAATCTGCGCGCTTTTTACGACGTCAATGAATACGTCGCCTATCCGGCCACGCCTGATCCTTACTCTTTATGCTGGAGCTGTCACGACACGAATAAGATCGTCAACGACGAAACAATTTTCAGCGGGCACAAGTATCACATCCAGTCGAAGAGCTCGCCGTGCACCGCCTGCCATTACAGTCCGCACGGCGTACCTTACGGGAAACTGGTGAACTTTAACCCCTCTTTTGTGACACCTTCGGGACTCAATTCCGGTCTGGTTTACACCGGTCTGGGCCCTGATCACGGCAGCTGCACCCTGGTCTGCCACGGAAAAGATCATCAAAACACGGTTTATTAGGAATAAAAAGTCAAGGGATGGAGTATAAGTCTTGGAAAAACTGTTAAATATCGTCATAGGCATTGTGGTTTTCGCTGTGGTCGCCGCCGGGGGCCTCCTGTTCTGGTCATACAAGCATCCATCGAACGACTTCGTGGGCAGTAAACTGGATAAGGATCTGCAGGACTGGCAGCGGGCGGAGAGCGAAAAACCCGACGACCCCCTGGTCCGCGCCAATCTGGGCGCCATCTATGCCGACATGGGCGACTACGATAGAGCTATCGATGAATTGAAGGTAGCGATCGACCTGGATCCAGAGGGATGGACTTATATGGAAAAGCTGGGCGAAGTTTATCTCAAGGCCGAGAGGATTGACGAGGCCATCGCTACCTTGCGGGAGGCTCTGGATAAATATCCGCAAGAAGGCAAATTCCTGCCTGCTTACCAGCTTGCGGAAATTTATTTCGAGCGCGGCGACCTGAGAGCGGCGAGGGATTACGTAAATCAGGCTATCGTCTCTGATGATACCAAGTGGAACTTTCACTATCTGCTGGGACAGATCGACGAAAAAGAAGGGGATTTGGAGGGAGCCAAAAAGGAATACAAATACGCGTCTCAGTTCTCCCGGGATCCCGGCCTCAAGCAAGCGCTCGCTCGCGTGTCCTGATCAAATCCTGTCTCTTTAACTGTTATCCATGTATGTAATGAAGCTACTACAGGCGGTGCAAATTGCAAAGTAATAAACGTAGGTTGATAATTCTGATAATCCTGATAATCATCCTGGCTTTGATTGGTTTACTTCTGACCAGGAAAGGTCAGCGCGAGATACTCACCTCAGGCTCATTTTCCTTCGTGACCTCGATTTACGGCTTGGAGAAGCCGTTAGGGGTAGCCTCCGATGACGACCACCTCTGGATCAGTAACACCGGTATGGGCGAGGTCCTGCGCTATGACAACAATGCCATAAAGCTGGGCTCGATCGACGCGAAAGATGACAATGGAGAGCAGATCGTTTTTCAATCGCCCTTCGGAATCGGGGTCGATAATGATAGGAACAGGATCTACGTCTGCGACTACAACTGGCGCGGCGTGCGTGCCTTTACCAAGGACGGGGTTTTCCTATTCAACATCCCACGTGATCCCAAGGCGATGCCGCTCAACCCGGAGCTGGGCTGGGCACCGTACGATGCGGCTGTTTATAGAGACAACATTTATGTTACCAGCAAGGACGGCATCTATGTCTTCGATTCCGAAGGCAATTTCCAGCAGCACTGGGGCACCAAGGGAGATCAGGTTGGGCAATTCGATTTTGCCAATGGGATTGCGACCGACCCGAATAACGGCAATATCTATGTAGCTGACACAGGTAACCGCAGGGTTGTGGCGCTCACTCCCACCGGTGAAGTCAGATGGCTGCTGGGCGCACCACCCGATGCTCCCAATACCAGCCTGATCGGGCTGCCGCGCGCTATTTTTGTGGCACAGGACGGGAATATCTTCGTGACCGATACTTTTTCCCACAAGATCCTGGTGATAGATTCCAACGGCAAGCTGATTTCCGAATTCGGTGACCGCGGGACTGCCGACGCCCAGTTCGATTTCCCTGAGGGCGTTTCTGTGACTCCCAGTGGGCGCATGTACATCGCCGACCGCGAAAATGGACGGGTACAGGTCTGGCAGATCTCTGATGACCTTCCCAAGATCGATCCTGATTTGGTTGTCAAATTCAAGTCGGGCCTCACCAAATTGAAGCCATAGCCCGGTCACAGGGTATTGCGGCCACGGTGGCCACAGTCGTGAACCAGCCGACCGCGAAAGCGCCTAAACGCGGAGGTTCGCCGAAGGGAGAAGGTGATCCGCATCTTCCCGAACGAGGCCTCAGCCCAGCGGCTGATCGGAGCACTCCTGGCAGAGCAGCATGAGGTGTGGTTCAAGGGTAAGCGCTACTTCGACATGACGGAATATTTCGAATGGAAAGAGGCGCGGGAAGAAAAACAAGCCCGCAAGCTGGTCAAGTTCGGTTAGGAAAAGCCAGACTATCGGAAAGCTAATTTACAGCAGAATTGGGACTTGACCGTAATTAAAGCCAACGACTACAGGAGAACGGTTTGAGCGCGGGAAAAGCAGCTGCGATAAAGGGATCAAAAACCTCAGAGTCCCTTTCCGGGAGGAGCGTCCCGGATCTTATTTTCTATCTTATTCTGGTAGTGACGCTGGCGCTGGTGGACGTCACCCTCTCAATTTATTATTACCGTAACCAGAGCGGTTTCGACATGCGCTGGATCCTGGCGGGCCTGGACATCTCCGTGATCCTGTCAGTCATGGGCCTTGCCGGGAAACGCGTGGGCCACTTCCTGACTTCCATGAAGCTCGCCCTAACGATGCTTTTCGTGATCGCCATCCTCTCCATCATCGGTACCTGGCTGCCGCAGGGGGAAACGGTTCTGGAGAGTGGCTGGGTCAAGAACCCGCTTTATGATGTCTACCGGACCCTGGGCCTTTTTAACGTTTATCAATCGCGCTGGTTTCTGGCCATCCTCTATTTATTGGCTTTTAATCTTGGCTTCTGTATATTCAAACGGTTTCCGACCACTTACCGGCATACCCTCAAACCCCGCGTTGACGTCAAGGAAAAGTTTGTTATCAATCAGCCGCTCGCCGCGGAGATCGCTGGCGCCGGTGAAAAGGGCATGGCGATCGCCCGGGAAACGCTTTCAGGCATGCGTTACAGGATCCGCCCGGGACAGACCGGATCGGTCATGGCAGAGAAAGGCCGCTATTCCGGGCTCGCGTCCATAGCATTTCACTTAAGTTTCCTGCTTATCGGCATCGGCGCCATGCTGGGCGCGGTGTTCGGTTTTGACGAGACGGTTGAAATCAGGGAGGGCCAGACGGTCGATGTCCGAGGCACCAATCTCAAGGCCACCAACTATGATTTTCAGATAAAATATACGGACGTGATGGAGGAAGGCAGGAACACCGGTTCGATGCCTACGGAATATTCCACGGACCTCGAGGTTTTTGCCGACGGGCAATCTCTGGAACGGAAGGTCATTACAGTCAACGGCCCCTTGAGGATATCGACATACAACCCGGTGCCGACTTTGCTCGCTTCGCTTAAAGTGAATTTTCATCAGGCCAGCTATTACCAGTCGGACAGGGGAGTCGTCAGTGTTCTCCAGGTGAATCAGGGTCCGGGAAAATCGCTGATATATCTGGGATTCTTCCTTATGATGGGCGGGATATGCTTCTCGTTGTATTTTCCGCACCGACGCATCTGGCTGAAAGTCGGCGACTCGGGTGAGCTGCTGGTGGGAGGCCGCACCAACAGGGCGAAAGTAACTTTTCAAAGAGATTTCGAACGACTCACATCGGAGCTGAGAGTGAAAATGGGACAGGAGGACAAGGCATATGGGTAATATTTTTTCGCATGACCTGTTGACAAGGTATGAGGAGATACTGTTTATCGTCGCGGTTATTTCGTATCTGGTCTGCAGCGGCATATTTATCTGGTATCTGATTTCAAGGAATGAGAAAGCGGCCCAGCTCGGCACGATCCTTTTGACGATGGGCCTTGTCGCGCATACGTTTGCGCTGGCGTTGCGTTGGGGTACGTCAGGCCACGCGCCCATGTCAAACACCTACGAGTCGCTGTCGCTGTTCGGCTGGGGCATCGTCCTGTTCTTTTTGATCGCCCAGCGCTTTTACCCGATCCGTGCGGCCGGCGCTCTGGTGGTTCCTACAGCGTTCCTCATCACCAGCGTTGCGGGTGTGTTCTATCAGGGTCCCGACATCCCGCTGGCCCCGGCGCTGCAGAGTATCTGGTTGTGGATACACGTAACGATAGCGATGTTATCCTACGGTCTGTTCGCCCTGGCTTTCGGAGCAGGTTTTCTTTATATCATTCAGGAAAATCTGCTCAAGAAGAACTATAAAGGTGTCGTAACCTCGTTCACGCTGCTCTTTGCCGCGCTGGGACTGGTCCTTGGTCTGTGGCTCGGCTCCATGCTGGCAGAGCCGGTAACGGTACAGGATCCCATCACGCGGACTGTCAGCAACGATTACTCCTTCAGCGATTACTTCAGGATTTTCGGCGGTGGCTTCATAGGCCTGTTTGTTTTTCTTGGCCTCGGCTACTTCGCCGGCAAGGGTGCATCAAAGCGCTCTTTCTCCAACATCCTGCCTTCTCTCGACGTTCTGGACGAAGTCAGTTACCGCGGCGTCGCTTTCGGATTCCCGCTCCTGACCATCGGCATAGTCACCGGCGCCATATGGGCGGATCAGGCCTGGGGCCGCTGGTGGGGATGGGATCCCAAAGAGACCTGGTCATTGATCACCTGGCTTTTTTATGGAGGCTATCTGCACACGCGGCTTACGATGGGCTGGCGCGGCAAGCATTCCGCGATTCTGGCCGTCGTCGGTCTTATCGTGGTCCTGATAACGTATCTTGGTGTTAACTTCTTCTTCTCGGGGCTGCACAGCTACGCCACGGGATAGATTGTGGCTCTTTATCCAGCCAATCTCAGGATATCAGGCCGCAGGTGCGTCATCATCGGTGGCGGGCGCGTGGCAGCCCGCAAGGCAGTGGCGCTGCTCGAGTGCGGAGCTCTTGTCAAGGTGGTTTCCCCGGTGCTCGACGCCGAATTTGAAACCATGGGCGGCAGCATAGAGCATGTGGACCGCCCCTATGCCCGGGGGGATCTTGAAGATTCTTTTCTGGTGATAGCGGCCACCGATGATGACGAGACCAACCGGGCGGTTGAAGAGGAAGCCCGTAGCGGCAACCTGATGCTGAATGTTGTCGACAAGCCGGAGCAGTGCAATTTTTATGTTCCCTCCAGCATACGCCGGGGAGAACTTATGATCACAATATCAACCGGAGGCCAACTACCGGCCCTGGCCAAACGTTTGCGCGAGCAGCTGGAAGAGGAGTTCCCCCGGGAATGGGAGCCTGTCCTCGAGTTGCTGGGGAAGGCACGCGCAAATGTCATTTCCCGCGTCAAGGATGAAGAGCAGAAAAAGCAATGCCTGACGGATCTCGCAGCTCTGGATCTAGTCCCGCTCCTTCAGGCTGGAGGGCCACAGGCGGCCCAGGTGGAGATTGATAAATGCATCTCGCGGTACTTGGCATAAATCATAAGACAGCCCCCGTTGAATTACGCGAGAAAGTCGCGTTAAACGAGGAGAAGTGCGGTTCCCTGACCGGGCTCATGCTCGATGATTCCTCTATCTCCGAAGTCGTCCCCCTTTCGACTTGCAACCGTACCGAGGTTTATGTCGTGGCTACCCGTCCGGATCTCGGCCGGCGCGAGATTACGGGGATCCTGGCCGAGGTGACCGGGGTTGAGCGCAGGGATCTCGAGGATTGCGTATATTTCCACGAGGCGGAGAACGCGGTGGGGCATCTTTATAAGGTGGCCAGCAGCCTGGATTCCCTTGTCGTGGGTGAGGCGCAGATACTCGGCCAGATCAAAGAGGCATACCACAGCGCCCATGGGCGTGAAAGCACCAGTGTTCTGTTGAACCGGCTCTTCCGCCATTCACTGGAGGTAGGCAAACGTGTGCGTACGGATACAAGGATTGGCGAGAATCCCGTGTCGGTCTCGTCGGTTGCAGTGGAGATGGTCAAAAAAGTCTTTGAAGACCTGGACGGCCGGACGGTCCTCATGCTCGGCGCCGGCAAGATGGGCGAGCTTACCGCCACCCACCTGGTCTCTCACGGCATAACCAGTTTCGTAGTCTCCAACCGGACCTTCAGCAAGGCTGAAGAGCTGGCCGAAAAGTTCAACGGTTCTGCGGTGGCTTTCGATGAGCTGACAGATTATCTGCCGTTGGCGGATATTGTCATCAGCTCCACCGGCGCTCCTCATTACGTGTTGCATAAGGGAGAAGTCGAGCGGGCAATGCGCCGCCGGCACAATCGTCCCATCTTTTTTATCGATATCGCCGTGCCCCGTGACATAGATCCCGGAGTCAACGATGTTTATAATGCGTTCCTTTATGACATAGATGATTTAAACGAGGTGGCAGAAGCCAACGCCGCTGGCCGTGAGAAGGAAGCCAGGAAAGCGGAAAAAATCATCGCCGAAGAAGTCGACAATTACATGCATTGGCTTTCCAGTCTGGATGTGATACCAACGATCACGGCGTTGCGCGAGAAGGCTGAAGCGATCAAGGAAGGTGAGTTGTCCAGGGCTATGTCAAAATTTGATACCGAGCTCAGCGAGAAAGACATCAATCGGATCGAAGCCATGGCCTCGGGGATAATAAACAAGATGCTGCACGGACCGACCGTGGAGCTGAAGCGCGCCGCGAACGAGCGTGGCGGTTATTTATACGTCGAATCAATACGCAGGCTTTTCAAGCTCAACGGGACCAAGAAAGGCGCGCATAAAAAGAAAGAGGGCACGAAGAGTGAGCGGTACAAAAGCTAGCTCGATAATTCTGGGTACAAGGGGAAGCGAGCTGGCAATGTTCCAGGCACGTCACGTCGCCTGGAACCTGCAGTCGAAAAACGTCGATCTCTCGGTCAAGATCAAGACTATCATGACTACCGGGGACAAGATCCTCGACACGCCTCTTGCCAAGGTCGGCGACAAGGGACTTTTTGTCAAGGAGATAGAGAACGAACTATTGTCCGGTGAAGTCGATATCGCCGTACACAGCTGTAAGGATTTGCCGACCGAACTCCCTGCCGGCCTGGTAATTGCCGCGTATGGTGCAAGGGAGGACGCCAGAGACGCGTTTATCGGAAAACCTGGAACTGCTGCGCGCGGTCTGAGCGATATCGTCACGGGCGGTACTATCGGAACCAGCAGCCTCAGGCGGCGCTCGCAGCTGATGTCCCTGCGCCCCGATCTGGTCATCGTTGATATCAGGGGAAATGTTGATACGCGGATCAGAAAGATTGAGGAACTGAAGCTTGATGGGACCATTCTCGCCACGGCGGGCATCAAGCGGCTGGAGCGGCAGGAAGAAGCTTCCTTCTTCTTCGATGTCGATGAGATGATTCCCGCGGTCGGACAAGGCGTGATCGCGATTGAGTCGCGTGAAAATAATCCGGTCGTCAGAGGTTTGCTTTCAAGCTTCAACGACAGCGCTTCGGCCGCCGCGGTCACCGCCGAAAGGGCGCTGATGAAACAGCTCGAGGGAGGCTGTCAGGTGCCCATCGGCGCGCATGCGAACGTCAAGGGTGACAGGCTTTCCATGAAGGCATACCTGGGGTCACTCGACGGCAGGAAGTTTATACGCGATGAGATAGAGGGCCCCGTGGAGGAAGCGGGAGAGTTGGGAGTGAGGTTGGCTGTAAGGATGTATGAGGCGGGGGGCAGGGAGATACTGGAAGAGGTGCGGGCGGAGGCTTAAGGTTTGGTTTGGTATTCTTTGTGGCGTTGAAGCGGTTTCCCTTCGGTGGGCTTTTTTGGATCATTTCGCGTTCAGCATTTCTCCGAGAATCCTGATGGCTCCCCACTTGTCCAGCGGCTCGTTGAGGTTTCCACATTTGGGAGACTGGACGCATGATGGGCAACCCGCCTCGCAGCGACATGAGGATATCAGTTTGTGTGTGCTGGCCGTGAGGCTCTCAAAATCATGGAAACCCTTGCGTGTGATGCCGATTCCGCCGGGGTGGCCGTCATACAGAAAGATCGAAGGCGCGCCGGTTTGCCAATGGAGTTCAGTCGAGAGGCCGCCGATGTCCCAGCGGTCACACATCGCAAACAGTGGAAGCAGGGCGATGAGGCCGTGTTCGGTGGCATGCAGGGCTCCCAGGATATCGGATGGCTCGATATTCATAAACAGCTTCTCCTCGAGCGGAAACCACAGGCCCTCAGTCTGGAAGGTCTGGGCGGGCAGCTGCAGGTCGACGATCTCAAGCACCTGGTTGTCGGACAACTGTTTCTTCTGATATGCGATCACATGCTCCGTCACCAGCAGCCGGCCGAATGACAGTTGCGTTCCGTTTGCGGTTCTCAGCAGCTCCCTGTCTGAGATCTCAACCGATGTCTCCTTCTTCGGCTGGGTGTAGTAATCGGCCAGGATGGGCCTGACCACCGCGACCCTGCCGTCGATATCGAGATGACGTACCTGGTAGGTCTCGCCCAGGTGCATATAAATAGCTCCGGGGTGTACGAAGACAAAAGCACGTTCCGTCTCCGCTTCACCGAGAACCGCGCCGGTCTCCTCGACCACGATGGAAAAGGAATCGGACGACGAGGAACGCAGGTGGATCGAAGCCGCGGGAAATTCCGGACGGGCCCAGATGTAGCCGTTGTAGCCGTCCTTCCTCCTTCTCAAATCACCTCGGATTTCCATTGCGGCCGCCACGGAAGACATTTTCTTTCCGAAGAAGCGCTCGTCGGTCTTCTTGAGCGGAGATTCGAAGGCGGCCGCTCCCAGGTGCCCGGTAAAAATCTGTTCGTTCTGGAAGTCGAGGATAGCCGACTCGACATCGCGCTCGAGCAGCTCCTCCGGGGGAAGAGCAAAGAACTGGTCAAGCGCATCCTGGCCCGCCATGAATACGGACAGGCTGGGCTGGGCGCGGCGGCCGGAACGGACCCACGGCTGCCAGCTGCGTGCTGCTGGACCCGAACTGGCCGACGGTACACACCGGTCAATGCCACCCACCCGCGTGCCAACCCCCAAGGCCATCG
>ERZ1739053.60-NODE-61-length-10326-cov-6.859994_pt1 | contig 10326 bp, 7 predicted proteins | sample MGYA00581758_ERZ1739053 | MGnify/ENA primary metagenome ERZ1739053 (study PRJEB42929, sample SAMN08275521) | rhizosphere metagenome | isolation source: Rhizospheric soil replicate 1 | host: Colobanthus quitensis | place: Antarctica: Devils point, Livingston Island...
GCATTTCGCCGGCCGCCGCGGCTGCGCCCAGTCTCGAGGCCGGTTTTTCAGCTGAAAACGCGGCGGCGTATCGTTTAAATGCCGTAACCGACGCCATGGTCTCGAAACAGCCATAATTATCGCATGATCCCTGGCAGCGGGGCCCGTTTACATCTATTACCATATGGCCGAGTTCGGCAGCGCTTCCCGTATAGCCGCGATATACCCGTCCGTTCACGATGATGCCACCGCCGATACCGGTACCCATGGTTATCATTATGACCTCGCTGGCTCCGCGGGCGGCACCGGCTCTAACCTCAGCCAGGGCCGCCAGGTTGGCATCGTTATCGATGAAGACGGGCAGGTCGAGACTGGCACTCATATATTCGACGAAGTCGAAATCGGCAAGGGGGATGTTGACTGACATGACCGCCCGCCCCCTTGTCTGATCGACCATCGATGGAATGCCGAAGCCCACACCCGCGACCCGACCAACAGCTCTTGCGGAAAGATCTGCGACAAGTGCGGTGATGCTTTCCAGCAGCGCACTCTGACTCGAGGTGACGGTCTGAATCTCGATCTGGTCGAGCAGATTCAGATCTGCGTCGATGAGGGCGGCGGCTGTTGTAGTGCCTCCCAGGTCCACGCCTATTACGATTTTTTCAGTATTTGTATTCATTGATGCTCGGGCGGAGCGTATAGAAAGCGCCGCCACATTTCAACGCATGGATCTAAACATTATACCCAAAGGGGTATTGAAGGTGGCCTTGGTAAATGGTTCAATATATTGGCTGTATCAAGCCGGGGAGGCGGATTGGAGTACATGTGGTGAGTAATATGATCTGCACGGCAGGTTCGGTGCAACGTCACAAATGCGGCACTAGCTGCGATGGTTGTGGCTATCTGAGAACTGATAGGCGTGCCCAACGGGTGCAAAAGATAGACTGGTCTGTTACCGACCGTAGACTCATGAACAACTGGGTGCCTCACGGGTACCCCATGGCAGGCGGCGCGTTTTCAGATTCCTCTTCGCCCACCGTTTCCAGTTCGTTCATAATGTCCGTCATCACCCTGCTGCTTTCTTTCAATATACTCGACTGCATATTAACCTCCCGCGCCCTGATGCTCGGCTTCGAGGAAGGGAACCCATTGATGGCGAGTCTTTTCAGGATGAGCCTGCCTTTGGGCATGACCGCAAAGATCGCCATTGTCGCCGCGGGCGCTCTGACTATTTGGAGATTTCGGCATCTGACGCTGGCCGTCCGCGGCATGAGCTTTGTGACAGTATGTTACGGGGCTGTCGTGATTTATCATCTTTCTTTCCAGCTGACCCTGTAATCCGGTTCCTATATACGAAATACCGAGGCGCGCCACAGGCGCGTCTTTTTGTTTGTTGGTATTACGGGAAGAAGCCGTTGTCCGTCATCCGCCTTGCGCTGGTTATTCATTCCTGCAAAACTAACCATCAATGCCAGACGATGAGAAAAAACCCTACACCCGGTATAAAAGTTCCCGCATCAAAATAAGGAATAAACCCCTCAAGGCGGGATCACCCGGACCGTCCGAATCGCCGCCACAGTTTCCGGATGAGCCGCCAAGGCAATCCGCTTTCGAACAGGAGCGACCTCGTGGTGGCTGGGGGAAAAAGATATTCATAGCGTTTCTACTGCTCCTTGCCCTTGCGCTTGCAGCGCTCGTTTTCTCTTATTGGAGGTTGGACCGGGCGGTGCGCGCGAGCAACGACCAAGTTCCGGCCGACGCCATGCAGATTCTTAAAAAGCCCGCGGGAGGGATGATGTCGAATTCGGTAAACATCCTCTTTTTGGGAAGCGACAAGCGGCCGGGTGAAAACGCTCGCGCCGATACGATTCTTATCATGCGCGTTGATGGTCAGAAAAAAACAGTCGCGCAGCTTTCTATTCCGAGGGATACACTGGCGGACATTCCCGGTTATGGTGAAGGCAAGATCAACTCCGCTTACGCCTACGGCGGTCCGGCATTGCAGATCCAGGCGGTGGAGGAATTGACAGGGGTACCTATCCATCATTACGTGGAGCTGGACTTCAACGGTTTTCCGGGAATAGTGGACAGTCTCGGAGGTGTCGAAATCAATGTGCCCAAGACGATAGATTCACAGTATCCCCAGGGATTGGCATGGACACAGGTCCATTTCGATGCAGGGCTCCAGAAAATGTCGGGGGAGCGGGCTCTGACTTTCGTGCGTGTTCGTTATTCTGACGATGATTTCCAGCGAATGGGCAGGCAGCAGCTATTCATGGAGGGATTACAGAAGAAGATGACAAGCCCCGTGAATATTGCAAAAATGCCACTCCTGGCCCCGGGTATCGTCGAAAACATAACCACGGATCTTTCCACCAACGAACTGATCGAGCTGGGATGGATCAAATTCCGCACGCCGGCTGAGAGTAATCGTAAATATGTCATGGTTGGCACCGGCAGCAGTATCGATGGTGGTTCTTACGTTGTGCTGAATGAGAGCGCCAGCCAGGCCATGATCAGGGATTTTCTTGCAGGGAGATAGGGGGGAAGCGCGACTGCGGGCGCTGAGCCGTAACGTAAAGTGGAATTCGCTTATGCGTAAAGCTAGAATACATTCCGTGAATGCTTATCGCGCGGAGATGTTTTACGGGCTTGACCGTGCGGGAAGAGAATCATGATCCTGTCACTATCTGTCAAATCACACCGGCAAACCAATTATGTTCCGCAAGAAATGCGAATAGGAATAGACCTTTCAGCGATACAGTCCACAAAGAGTGGTGTGGACTGGTATACGCATCACGTCATCCGGGAGATGATGGAACTGGTGGTGCGGGATGACCACCTCTTTCTTTTCAGCAACCGCGACACCGGTTTCGAGCAGGAGGCCAGGGGACATGACCGGGTTACAGTTGTGCGCAGCCAGTTCCGCTACCAGGAGCCGTGGCGTCAGCTGATACTTCCGGTATTGCTCAAGAAGTATGGCGTTGATGTATGCTTCTTCACAAATTTTGTCTGTGCGATCGCGGCGCCCTGCCCCACGGTGCTAACGATCCATGATCTTTCCTTCAAGCTGTTTCCAAGGACTCATTCGTTGCGCAACGTCATCTGGGCCCGTAGTCTGGTGCCCGTTTCAACCCGCCGGAGCCGTCGCATCATCGCTGTTTCGAACAACACCAAACTCGACCTGCTGAGGGTCATGAATATCAGCGACAAGAAGGTAACCGTTATTCACGAAGGGGTATCTGATCAATACAGTCCACAACCACAACCTGACGACGACGAAGCGTTGGCTCACTACGGTCTCACAAGACCATATGTTCTGTATGTAGGAACACTCGAACCGCGCAAGAACCTCAATGTCCTCATCCGGGGTTTTGACAAAGTGGCCAAAACCCGCCCCGATATTCATCTGGTGCTGGCCGGTCGTCGCGGCTGGATGGCGCAGGCGATATTCGATGAGCTGGAGCGTCTGGATTTACTCGGCAGGGTTCACATCACGGGCTATGTCAGGGACCACTATCTGCCGCCTCTTTACCGTCAGGCTGAAGCTTTTGTCTATCCTTCCCTATATGAGGGATTCGGTCTGCCGCCTTTGGAGGCGATGGCTTCAGGAACACCGGTTATCGTCTCCAAGAGTTCCTCACTGCCCGAAGTGGTCGGCGACGCAGGGCTGTATATTAACCCTCTGGATGTCGATGAGTTGGCCCAGTCGATAGAGAAAGTGCTCGCCGATCCTGACCTGGCGGCTGATCTGAGGGCAAGGGGGCTGGAACGCGCTGCAAAGTTCAGCTGGAAGAAGGCCGCGGAAAAGACGCTGGAGATTCTCCGCGAAGCAGCTCGTGCAGGATAGCGGACAAGTAAAGAGGACCAGGTTTGTTCTTGCCGGCGCCTTCCTGACGGTTTTTCTCGCCGCTTTTGAGGTCAAGACTCCAGTTTTTTCTCTCGGTCCGGTTGGGTTTACGACATCCGAGCTTGCCGCGGGTTTCTTTTTCATAACCTTTCTGGTCTGGGCCCGACGCGAGGCTTTATCATCGATTTTTCTCCGCAGGGTACTGGATGTGGCTGTTCTTGTCTTCATCGCCAGTAACTTTTTTTCGATTTTAGCCGCGGAGGATAGACCAAGCGCTCTGAAGTTTTCCCTCAGGATGACTTATGCGACCATGGTTTACTTCTGTATATCCCGCTTGCCGCGGAAGACGAAGTCGCACGTCCTGATAGCTCGCGCGGTGACATCGGCGTTGCTTGTCGTGGTCCTGATCGGCCTGATGGAAAACTTTATCCCGTACATCGACTGGCCCAGGCTGCTTTCTCCTTTCCAGGAAGGGATCATAACCTTCGGCACGTTTTATAACGTCAGGGTTGCCTCGACACTGCCGTTTCCCACAACCTTGTCGATGTATCTGGAGCTGGCCGTCCCCATGGCGCTGGCGCTGGCTGTCTGGATGATTGAAAAGCAGAAAAAAACCAGGCCCAGGCGCTGGCTGACTATCGCGACCATCGCCGGACTTGTGGCGGCAATGGCTGTGCAGGTATATACATTTACCCGGAGCGCACTGGTGGCTACGCCTGTATCAATGTTGACGGGAGCGGTCGTGGCAATCGTATTTGGATACAGCAAGAAGGTTTGGGGTTTTTTTCTGGCAGCGGTAATACTCATGTTGGTCATTACCGGAGCTTCCGTCCTGCTGAGCAACAAAATGGCGACGAGGCTGGATCTTGCTCAACAGGAACAGCGGTATGGCGCCGAGTATATACTGGTGAGTTTTCCAGACAAACTGCCGTACGACAGTCAAGTGACCGCCCGTTTTCATATCAAGAACACCAGTTCAACAGACTGGAGCATTGAAGGCAATGGGAGCGTGGTCATGTCCAGCTACCTGGTGACCTATCCCGGCAAGGAGATTCTTGACGATATTTCGTATGTCATCAACGACCTGCCGCATGAAGTTCCTCGCGGTGGTGAACTTGACATGTCGGTTGATTTCAATACACCTCGGGAGCCGGGGAAATATGTAATTGTCTTTGGCTTGTCCAAGTCCAGCGTCGGCTGGTTTTCCAGTTCGGGCGTGCGGCCTGTAATAGTAGCCATGGATTTTAATGGTGGCGGAGGCAAAGTCATTTCGATTCCGGAAGGTTATGAGTTTTTCAATTTTGATGATCCGGTCGTTATCCAGGCCTCCAGAACAGAACTCTGGAAGGCCGCTTTCAAGACCTGGAAGACCAGCATGGTGCTGGGAGTAGGCCCGGACCAGTTCCGCAGACGCTATCAGGAATTCGCTCCTGAATTACCTCCGGATCAGCGTGTGAGGACCCATAATATCTTTCTGGAGGCCCTTACAAATACGGGCCTGGTCGGACTGGCGTCCATGGTCTTTCTGCTTGCCGCGACGCTGTTTGCGCAGATGCGTCTTGTCAGAAACCGGAAACTGAAACCATCCGAGCGTTACGTGTCACTAGCCCTGCTTGTCGCTACCGTTGCCTATGTTGTACACGGTATGCTGGATTGCTTTCTGTGGCAGACGGGGATCTCGTTCCTGTTCTTCGCGTACCTGGGATTGACTTCATGGTTGAGCCAGAGGGCAAGTCTGGATCAATAAGCCGCACTCTTCAGTACTTCAAGAGTCTGCTGTGCCGTCTTCTTCCAGCTGAATAACGCCGCTCTCTTTTTCCCCCGTTCGATCAGCAGGTTCCTGGTGCCTGAATCACTGGCGACCAGCTCCATGGCGGCAGCCAGTTCTTCACGGCTTTCAGGGTCGATCAGGACAGCGGCGTGACCCGCAACTTCGGGCAGGGAGGACCGGTTCGATGTGATAACAGGCGTGGAAGCCGCCATGGCCTCCAGGACCGGCAGGCCAAAGCCTTCGTACAGGGACGGGAAGACGAGTGCTGTCGAAAGTCGGTAAACGGCCGGCAGATCTTCAGACGGCATATAGCCCGGAGTCATTACAGACCCCCTGCCTAACCGTGAAAGGCTCTCTGATAGTCCGGGGTTCGCGTAGACGCGGTTGCCCGCTCCCACGAGAACCAGGCCTTGCTCGGCCAGGATATCCTCCGGCAAGAGGCTATAAGCGTCAACGAGACCCTTCAGATTCTTGCGGGGTTCGAGGCTGGATATGGACAGGAAGAATTTTCGGGGCAGGTTGTGACGCTGCCGTACTTCTTCCAGTACACTTTTTTTGATATGGCGGCGAAAGTCCGGCGAAACTCCCAGGGGGATGACCGCAATCTTGCTCCCGGGCACTCCCAGGCGGGACTCGAGATCGGACCGGGTGCTTTCGGAGTCGGTTATCACCATTGACGCCTGTGACGCGATGCGCGGTATCATGGCGCGATAGTAGGCGCCGAAGCTGCGCGAAAAATATTCGGGAAAAAGCAGGAAAGCCAGATCGTGGATTGTAACTACGCTAGAGACCGGTGGATATAATGGCGCTACGTTGGCCGGGTTGAAGAGAACATCGACGCCGGATTTTTTCGTCATGCGTTTCAGCAGAGTCTGTTCCCATATCAACCCCTTGATGGGACTGCCGGCAGGGATGAAACTTGTTTTCAGTGGCATGCCGGGCTCGGAGCCGTCTCGCCCTTCGCGGCCTGAGAATACGGTAAAGTCTACGTCGGGGGCGTCGAGCGCACAGAACTCACGCGTGATTTCTCGCGCATAATGCTGCACTCCGGTAAGCTGTCTGAACATCGAGCGGCCGTTTATTCCGATGTGAACCATGCGCCTGATTTTAGCACCGCTGCCTGATACCGACAAAGCTTTGGCGACAACTGGATATTTTTATGAAACTGCCAGCAAAAACGGCTAAAATAAAACCGGGACAGATTCTTGTATGTAAAAGCTAAAAATTTCTTCACTTCTCACCAGATTTCCCAATTGACCCTGATTATCGGCGACCTGCTTGGGGTTATTGTCGGATTCAGGTTGGCTTTCGCCGTCTACTTCCAGTTGGGAATCTGGTATGTGGATGTCGGCGAAGCAACTCCCAACATCAACTTTTACATGGCGGTCAGCCTGGTCATCCTGCCTCTCTACTGGTTACTGTTCAAGCTTTACGGCCTCTACAGGTTCAGGCTCAATCTCAGCCTTCTCGAGGTATTACCCAACATAGTCTCCGCCGCGACACTGGCCTCGATGATCATACTGGTCGGCACCATCCTCGTGTTTCCGCCGGGACACTATTCCCGCAACGTCATCGTGCTCTCCTGGATATGCGTGATCGTTGCGGCCTCTATAATGCGTTTCCTGGTATACCAGCTGCAGAAATGGGGGAGGCGTCATGGCTGGTACGTCAAGAACACTCTGGTTCTGGGCGCCGGCGCCGTGGGCATATCCTGCGCCGGGAAACTCATCAGGAATCCGGCGCTTGGTTTAAGACTGGTGGGTTTCCTCGACGCAAAGCCATCCAGGAGAGTGACAGCCAGTGGTACTTTCCCGGTATTCGACGATTACGAGAAGCTTGAAGAGGTTATCGAGCGTTATCATATCCAGCACATGGTAGTTGCTTTTTCCCGTGACAACCACACAATGACAGTGGAACTGATGGAACGCTGCCGTCCGTACGGGGTAGAGTTTACAGTGGTGCCGCGACTCTATGAGGTCTTTTCTGACAGGGTCGGCGTGGAGCATATCCGTGGACTGCCTGTTGTGGGTCTCAAGCGTGGCAGCATCAAGGGTCTTCAGGGCTTCGTGAAACGCACCATGGATGTGGCTATCTCACTTGTCACCCTCATCGTACTGGCCCCCTTGCTGCTTATGGTCGTGGTCGCCATCAAGATCGATTCCCGGGGACCGGTTCTCTACCGGCAGACACGTCTGGGCAAAAACGACAAACCTTTTGAAATTCTCAAGTTCCGCTCGATGAAGAAGGACGCGGAAAACGGCGAGGCCGGCTGGTCGACTCCAGGAGACGTGCGTCGTACGAGGACGGGGCGGTTCATACGGCCTCTGGGTATCGATGAGCTACCGCAGCTGATCAATGTTATCAAAGGAGAGATGAGCCTTGTGGGGCCACGTCCGGAACGGCCGGAGCACGTAGCCAAGTTCGAAGAGGAAATACCCGCCTATTGCAGCCGCCATCGGGTGCGGCCGGGGCTGACCGGCTGGGCTCAGATAAACGGGCTCAGGGGTGATACGGATATCGCTGAACGCGTGGAGCACGACGTTTACTACATTGAAAACTGGAGTCCCTGGCTTGATATAAAGATTCTGCTGAAGACGGTTTTTGCTTTTGTAGACAGGGACGCCTAGGAATCACAGGGAAAGCTCGCGGTATTTGTTGAGCCAGTAATCCAGGCGCTGGTTGAATTTGTCGATTATCGGCGAGCGGTTGTCGCGTTTGTGGAGTTTGATGCGGTTGCGGCGCATTCGCATGGCGGCGTCGGGAGTCGAGCTTGCCAGGTTCTTGTATTGCGCCTTGCGTACTACAAGTTCGAGCAGATCGCCCAGCGGGCCCGCAAAGAGCGTCTGGAGCTGACGTTGTTTCCTCCTCCAGAAGGGGCTGATGCGAATGCGATAACTTTGCCTTTCGGGATCTGGGATGAATGAGGGGAAAAAGTTATGGATCCAGGGGTTTGCTTCCTTGAAGCTGTCAAACGCGCCGTCATTGAAGACCGGTAGCGCTCCAAGGATCTCCCGGGCGTAGAAAAGGTTGGGATTCTTGAACACCAGGTCCGCCTCGGAGACGAAGACGTTGAAACATATGTCGGGGTTGTGCCCGAAACGTCGCCACAGACGCAGGAAGAAGTAAGTTGTCCAGGTCCGTCCGGGCGCGCTTATGATGAGGAGATCGATGTCATCTCCGGCGGGAGAATTGAGTGCGGCCAGGGCTCCGGTTATGGCTCCCGCTCTTAGGAAGGGGATGCCTTGCAGGGGGATGAGCCTGCGCAAGGCTATTTCGAGCTGTTGTCTTGACTCGGCCTCGCGGTCCAGCCGCAGCTGGCAGTTCTCGTCCCGGCCTTCAAGATGATAGAGATAGCCTTTCTTCCTGACGATATTGGAGAGGCTACCAGCGGCGTTCAGCCTGTCGGCCGCCTCGTCGATAGTGATCGCGACTCCCTGGGCGTAGCGGACGATCTCATCCAGGGTAAGAGCGAAATCAAAGATGTCGGCGTAACAGAGGGACTTGAGGATAGCCTCGTCCTGTTGCCTTTGTGTAGCTTCTGGCAGAACGCGGCGCTCGGGTTCGGGAACTGGCTGGATAGAGGGTTTCATGTCTGATAAAAGAAAGATTGCTTTAAAAAGTATATGTCAATGATAACAGAGGTTCAATGATGCGGGTAGCAATATCACATGAATGGTTGACGACGCTGGGTGGTTCGGAGCGGGTGGTGGAGGCTTTGCTCGAAATTTACCCGGGTTCGCCTGTTTATACCACTTTTCTGTCAAGCCGCAATTTGCCCGACGCGATGCTCGGGTGGGATGTGAGAACTTCGTTCGTCCAGAAGCTTCCGTTTCTGCACAAGATATCGCAGAAGTATATCCCGCTGTTTCCGCTGGCGTTCGAGTCGTTCGACCTCTCTGAGTATGATCTGGTGTTTTCCTCCAGCTCGGCGTGCGCGAAGGGGATTCTCACGGGGCCACGCACCCTGCATATCTGTTATTGCCATACGCCGTTGCGTTACGCCTGGGAGCCCTACCTGGATCGACGTCTGGATTCGGCCAACCCGCTGTTAAAAGCGGGTAACAGCCTGCTGCTGCACTATCTGCGGCTCTGGGACCGGCTGGCCAGCGACCGGGTCGATTACTATATCGCGAACTCACATAATGTGGCCGCCAAGATCGGAAAATACTATCGACGTGAAGCGGCGGTGGTGCATCCTCCGGTTGATGTTGATCGATTTCCTGTGATCGACGGACCCGGGGATTATTTTCTCGTGGTCTCGAGGCTCGTCGCTTACAAACGGGTGGAGTTGGCTGTAGAGGCTTTCACGAAGCTGGGTCTGCCATTGAAGATCGTCGGCGATGGGCCGCTACGCGATAAGCTTGTACGTATGGCTGGACCCAACATCCAGTTCATGGGCTATGTCAGGGACGAGGAATTGCCGGGACTGGTCGGGGGCTGCAAGGCTCTCATATTCCCGGGCGAAGAGGATTTCGGAATGGTTCCGGTGGAAGCGATGGCGGCAGGATGTCCTGTTATCGGGTTGGGCCGGGGCGGCCTGCTTGAGAGTGTTGTGGATGGAGAAACCGGTATTCTTTTCTCAGACCCGACCGCCGCCTCGCTGGTGGAGGCGGTATCGAACTTCAAAATCACTGATTTCGATCCGGAAAAGATAAGCAGGCACGCGCAAATATTTTCCCGTGACCGTTTCAAGAGGGAGATTTCCGATTTCGTCTCGGCTAGAATA
>ERZ1739053.61-NODE-62-length-10236-cov-7.566840_pt1 | contig 10236 bp, 7 predicted proteins | sample MGYA00581758_ERZ1739053 | MGnify/ENA primary metagenome ERZ1739053 (study PRJEB42929, sample SAMN08275521) | rhizosphere metagenome | isolation source: Rhizospheric soil replicate 1 | host: Colobanthus quitensis | place: Antarctica: Devils point, Livingston Island...
GCTGCCAAGAAAACCGTGAAGAAGACCACCGCCAGGAAACCGGCCGCGAAGAAAACCGCGGCACGCAAGCCGGCGGCCAGGAAGACGACTGCCACTCGCAAGCCGGCGGCGAAGAAGACTGCTGCCAAGAAAACCGTGAAGAAGACCACCGCCAGGAAACCGGCCGCGAAGAAAAGGACAGCTTCCAGGAAGGCCAAATAATCGGCAAGACTCGCAATAATCAAAAAAACGGGCGACTGATAAACATGCGGTATAGTTTTCATCCCAGATGATATGGAATTATTCGAAGCCATCAGGGAACGGCGGAGCTACCGCAGTTTTTCAAACAAGCAGGTAGAGGATTCGAAAATAGACACGATTCTCGAGGCGGCGAACATGGCACCTTCTCCTGCCAATAGTCAGCCGTGGGAATTTATTGTGATTTCAGGGGACACCGCGCGCGAGCAGCTATACCGGCTATCCAAAACCGCTATGGAAAACGGTACTATTGAAGTGCATGGCTTCTCGTATGTGAGGCCGGTTCCAACAGAAGACGGAATTGGGGAGGAAGGCAAGTCGTCCGCTGGATATTCGCTCGAATTTCTATTAAGAGTGCCTACTGTCATTGCCGTTGTCGGCCTTCCCCGGACCGGCATCCGGCAGACAATGCGTGAGAGGGTCAAGGACGGATACAAGTACGCCTGCGCCGCCGCCATTCAGAATATGCTTCTGGCAGCGCAGGCGCAGGGACTCGGTAGCCTGTGGTTCACATTATTCGACGCCCATCTTGTTAGCCAGTATCTTCATATCGACAGCGCAAAGCATCTTGTTGCTCTAGTCTGCATAGGATACCCCGATGACCCAAAACCCCGTTTTCCCGGTAGAAGTTCCCTCGCCAACAAGGTGAAGCGCTTTGACTGAGATAAAAGTACTGGGCATTCTTGGTAGTCCGAGACACGAGGGCAACTCGGAGATAATGCTCGACCATGCACTCAAGGGTGCCAGGGATTCAAAAGCAAGCATCAATAAAGTCAGTCTGTATGATCTTGATTTTTACGGTTGCACTGAATGCAATGACTGCTTTGAATCCGGCGAATGCAGCCTTACTGACGATATGGATGAAGTATATGAAGCGATCGAGCTGGCAGATCGCATCATTCTTGCCGCGCCCATTTTTTTCATGAGCCTTCCCGCTCAGACAAAAGCGATGATCGACCGGTGCCAGCGGTACTGGGCGATCAAGTATGCGCTCAAGCAATCTTTTCCGCGGCCCTTAAATGCTCCGGGTAGATATGCTGCCTATATTGGCATCGGCGGCACCTCTGGTTCAAGACTTTTTGATGGAACCATGCTTACCCTCAAATATTTCTTCGATGCAATTGATATGCAACCCCTGGAGGACCATTATCTTCTTGTGCGAGGGGTGGATGGTCGAGGCGACATAAATGAAAACAGGGATTCCCTGCAGGATGCTTACGAGTTGGGGAAATTCATTGTCGACCTGGAGTAACCCTGTGTAACAAATCAGGCCGTGCGCATCATCATGCAGGCGCTTCCGCGCCTGATCTTCTTTCTGATTCCTCATACGGATCCTGAGCTATACGTCGATCAACGATCACTGTTATATCAGGTGAAATTTCTGACAGTTCCTGGCAGCGGCGTTGAAGATAAGGCATTCTCCTGTCGACTATCAGAAGCTTGCCGTCGTCAGCATGAACAATGGCTGATTTAAAACCACAGAACCTGCAACTGCAGAAATCCTCAGCTGTATATTCGTGATTCTTTTCCTGACCGCAATATGGGCATTCAAAAACTTCCATGCTTATGAGTATAAATATACTCAACCATACGTGGCATAGGGGATATCCCTGAAATAAAGGCTTACGATGATGAGCGCTATGGACCCTACAGGTTAAACTGGCTCCTCGGGCAGGACTTGAACCTGCAACCTACCGGTTAACAGCCGGACGCTCTACCATTGAGCTACCGAGGAGCATAATGAAGTAACTGCATTATAGAGGGGCGCGATCGGCCTTTTCAAGAAAGGACTGCATGTTTCTCTCGGGGAGGACCCGAAAGATCGATACGTAAGGCTGCTGTGGAATCTGAATTAATCGCTCATGTAAAGATCTTTGACATTGTATTTCAATCAATTCAGGCAAACAAAAAGGCGGTCAAAACCAGACCGCCCGTGCGCGAAACAGATTTTAATTTTCTATTCGAGGAATTCCTTGAGCTTCTGTGATTCGCGATAACTTTTCAGCTTTACCAATGTCTTTGCCTCTATCTGCCTTATACGCTCTCTGGTTACACCGAACTTCTGTCCGACCTCTTCCAGCGTCCTTGGATGTTCACCCTTGAGCCCGAACCTTAACTCGATGACTTTCCGTTCGCGGTGCGTAAGGCTTCCCAGCACCTGAGAAAGATCTTCCTTCTGCATTATGTCGGAAACGGCGTCAACTGGTGCAATAGCGTCGTTGTCCTCGATAAAATCACCGAGCTGGCTGTCTTCCTCTTCCCCGATAGGAGTCTCGAGTGAGACCGGCTCCTGGGATATCTTGAGTATCTCGCGAACTTTTTCAGGAGTAGTGTCCATTTCTTTCGCAATCTCAAACGGTGTCGGCTCCCGCCCCTTATCCTGGAGAAGCTGACGCTGCACCCGGATCAGCTTGTTGATCGTTTCCACCATGTGGACCGGGATTCGAATCGTCCTCGCCTGGTCGGCGATGGCCCTTGTTATCGCCTGGCGGATCCACCAGGTCGCATATGTCGAAAATTTATAACCTTTGCGATAGTCGAATTTTTCAACGGCTCTTATTAGTCCGAGGTTGCCTTCCTGAATTAGATCCAGAAACAGCATTCCCCTGCCCACGTAACGCTTGGCGATGCTAACGACAAGCCTCAGATTAGCCTGGATGAGTCTTCGCTTCGCTTCCATGTCCTGCCGCTCGATACGCTTGGCGAGCGTTACTTCCTGTTCGGCGGTAAGTAACGCTACACGTCCAATCTCTTTCAGGTAAAGGCGTACCGGATCGCTAGTGGGGGTTTTGACCGTCAAATCGAGGCGGTTGATTATCTCTGCCTGATGGGCTTTTGCCTCTTCTGCTGCCGCGGCTACAAGCAGACCGTCCTCTTCCTCGACTACGTCGATGCCCATATCCAGAAACAGGGCGTATATATTCTCGATCTGTTCCGTCGAGAGGTCGATGTCCTGTAGCACATCCGCCACGCGGTCAGAGGAAAGATACCCCTGCTCGCGCCCCTCGAGGATCAGTTCACGTACTTCATCGATGCTGATTTCTTCGGAGTGGCTCATACTGTTTCGTAGGATCCGGATTGTATCAGTTCAATGATCTTGCGACGACGTCCTTCCAGACGGCAAAGTTCGCGAAAATCGTCGGATGATTCGTCGTCATCAGACAAATGATTCTTGATCTTGTTGATGCGCCGTAGAAGTTCTGCTTCGCAAAGTCTGAAATACAGTTCAGGAAGCGCTCCGTCAGCGGAATTTTCCGTCTCGGCACGGATTACAAGTTCAGGCAGTATCGACCGCGCCCCGCTGTTGGCGGATAAGCTGTCTACAGACAAGTCAGACCCGGTTTTTATACTACCCAGCCTGGCCTTGACCCATTTAAATGCTGACCTGTTTTGATCGGTCGTGAAGTGGGCTTCGGTCATATCCTGCAAATACCTTCCGGCCTCCCCAGGGCGTGCCATACAAACGCTGAGGAAACTTCTCTCAGCGATTTCCTCTTGAGATAAAACCCGCCGTTCAGTCCCTCCATCTTCATTTCCATCAACCGATGGGGCCGACTGCATTAAGTATGCCACATTTTCAGGGCCAAGGCGGAGTCGATCGGCTATTATCCTTAACTGTTCATCCCGTTCCAACGAATTTGCGGCATTTGCAATCACATTCTTAAGCTCATTAAATGCCTTGACCCTGCCATCCACGTTATCCAGATCGGAGGACAACAGCGTAGTCTGAACCTGATATTCCAGTAATGTCGACGCCCTGGACGTCAAGTCGAGAAAAGTTTCTTTTCCCCCATCTCCGAGAATCAAATCAGCAGGGTCCTGACCCGGCGGAATCACTACAACACGCACCGATAACTGCAAGTTTTTTGCCAGCCCCAGCGCCCTTAACATAGCGCTGCGCCCGGCAGCATCGGAGTCAAAGGCAAGATGAATATTTTTCGTAAAGCGAGATATCTCCCTTAGCTGCTGTTCGGTCAAGGCCGTACCCATTGAAGCGACGACGTTGGCTATTCCTGACTGTCTTAAAGCCAGCACATCGGTGTATCCCTCTACTACAAATACCCGGTCTTCCTTCGCGATCACCTGGCGAGCGTTACCCAGTCCGAACACCAGGTTGCTCTTGTGGTAGGTTTCCGACTCGGGGGAGTTCAGATATTTGGGCTTGCTGTCGTCCAAAACGCGCGCGCCAAAGCCCAGAACCCGCCCGCGATGATCGGTAAACGGGAACATGAGCCGCCCCCGGAAACGATCGTAGGTTCGGTTGTCACTATGCGAAACAAGACCGGCAGCCGTCAGCTCCTCGATCGCATAACCTTTCGCAAGGGCCGCTTTGTAGAGTGAGGAGCCGGAAGGCGGCGAATAACCAAGGCGAAAATCCCTTGCGGTCACCGGTTTGAATCCCCTTTTTTCCAGGTATTCCCTGGCGTTTACCGCCGAGGGTGAATCCCATAGATAGCGTGAATAGTAAAAGGCCGCCTGGTCCAGGAGTGTATAAATCCGCTCGCGATTGCGGCGACGCTCTTCCTGCCTGGGACTGCTCTCTTCGAATTCCAGGCGAACACCATATTTATCCGCCAGGCTTTTTACCGCTTCAGCGAAATCAAGTCCTTCTTTTTTCTCAATGAAAGTCAAGGCGTTGCCACCCTCACCACAACCAAAACAGTAATAGAGTTTCTGCACCGGATCGACTGAAAAAGATGGTGTCTTTTCGCCATGGAAAGGGCATCTTCCCATGTAATTGGAGCCGCTCTTTTTTAGGGTCGTGTAAGGAGTGACGATTTCCAGCATGTCACAGGCGTCAAGTACGTCCTGAATGCTGATTTGTGCTATTCGTGGCATGATATCGGGATGATCCTCCCCCTCCTTAGCCCTCTCCCCGCAATGGTGGCGAACTTTTTGGAGGCCATTCACTGGGGATAAACAGTTGCTTGAATATCTTGATGGCGTAGCGATCAGTCATTCCCGCTATATAATCCGTCACACTTGTGGCCAGATCAGCGTCACCTTTTTCCGTCCAGCCGGGTAGTGCCTGCGGTTGCCTCATAAAATGTTCGAAAAGATTTTCCACCAGCATGGAGACACGGTCCATTTCCTTGCTGGCCACAGAGCCTATATATACACGGTCGAACAAAAAAGCACGCATGTTGTTCATGGCTTCTTTCATATCCGGGCTCTGTGATATCCGCCCCTTTTCCCAGCTGGAATCCACAAGGTCGTGGACCAGGAGATCGATCCGTTTGCTGCGAGTGTCTCCGAGCAGAGATAGCTCATCCGGGGGAAGATCGCCGGTTTTGATTATACCTGCTCTTAATGCGTCATCAATGTCGTGATTGATATAGGCGACCCGGTCGGCGATACGCACGATCTGGCCCTCCAGCGTATCGGGCTTTTCCGGGCCGGTATGTTTCAGGATTCCATCTTCGACTTCCCGGCACAGATTTAGCCCGTGGCCGCCGTTCTCCAGGCGACGCACGACCCTTAGACTCTGTTTGTTGTGATCAAAACGCAGCCCCACCCGCGCCTCAAGGGATATGGAGAGCGCATCTTCACCGATATGACCGAAAGGTGTATGACCGAGGTCATGACCCAGGCTGATGGCTTCCGCGAGGTCCTCGTTCAGACGCAAGGCGCGGGCGGCTGTTCGCGAAATCCCTGAAACCTCCAGGGTATGTGTAAGCCGTGTACGGTAGTGGTCTCCTTCCGGAGCTATAAATACCTGGGTCTTGTGCTTCAGGCGGCGGAAACTCTTGCTGTGGACGATACGGTCGCGATCCCTCTGGAAACATGTCCTGAGCGAGCACGACTCTTCAGGACAGGCTCGGCCCAGGCTATTGGCAGCCTTGACAGCATAACGAGAGAGGTGCTCCTCTTCCCAGCTATCTGCGATGGAGACGGATGTATGTTTTGTGTTCAATGCCTATAAAAGAATCTGATTGATCTTAAAGAGAATTGTCTTTTGATGGTTTATCAGAAAAATTATAACTTACTTCCCGGATGGAACCCTGTAAATCCGGTGTCCAGCATTAGTGGAGATTAAACAGGCCGGACACGATGGCCCGGCCTGATCATTGCTTGTGATTCTACCACCTGTGCTTCAGGCGGTGGTAAATGCCATCTTCTTTTCTTCCAGGACCGCCTGGGCCGCCGCCAGCCTCGCCAATGGCACCCTGTATGGCGAGCAGCTGACATAGTTGAGTCCCGCACGGTGGCAGAACTTGACGCTGTCGGGTTCCCCTCCATGTTCGCCGCAGACGCCCAGCTTGATGCCGGGCTTTTTATCACGGCTCAGCTTTACGGCTATCTCCACGAGTTTACCGACCCCGTGGACGTCTATGGTTTCAAAGGGGTTGGTCTTGATAATTCCCTCTTCAAGATAATATGTAAGGAACTTGCCCTCCGCGTCGTCCCGTGAAAATCCAAGGGCGGTCTGCGTAAGGTCGTTGGTGCCGAAGCTGAAGAAGTCGGCGTAATCCGATATATGGCCGGCGGTGAGCGCCGCTCTTGGCAGCTCTATCATGGTACCGACAAGGTAATCGATTTTGACGCCGGCGTTTGCCAGAACATCATCACAAGCCTTGACGGTCAGTTCGCGCATGAGGTGCAATTCCTCAGCGTAACCCACCAGTGGAATCATTATCTCAACCAGCGGCGCGTCGCCCAGCTTCTTCTGCACTGCCACCGCCGCCTGCATGATGGCTCGTACCTGCATTTCGTAGATCTCAGGCCACTGGATGCCAAGTCGACAGCCACGTGTACCCAGCATCGGGTTCATTTCCTTCAGAGACCGCACACGGCCTACCTCTTTCTCCCGCTCGGCAATCTCGCTTTCGCCGGCGCCTGTGAGCTTGGCGTGCTCCAGCTCTACCATGAGGTCGGTGTAATCGGGCAGGAACTCATGAAGCGGCGGATCCAGGAGCCGTATAGTCACTGGCAGGCCGTGCATGGCCTCGAAGATCCCCTCGAAATCGCCCTGCTGCATCGGAAGCAGCTGCGTCAGCGCCGAAGCCCTGGCTTCCCTGTCCTCGGCCATGATCATCCGGCGCACGATGGGAAGACGGTCCTCAGCCATGAACATGTGCTCGGTGCGGCAGAGCCCGATGCCCTGCGCGCCGAACTCGCGCGCTTTTTCGGCGTCCTCAGGCGTGTCGGCGTTTGTGCGCACCGCCATCGTCCGGATCTCGTCGGCCCAGCTTACTATGGCCTGGAAGTTCTCGTTGATCTGGGGCGGGACCAGGTCCACCGCACCCAGGATTACCTTGCCGGTCGTGCCGTCAATCGTGAGGATGTCGCCTTCACTGACAGTCTGGCCGTTGACTGTGAATTGTTTATCTTTCTCGGAAATATTTACCTGGTCGGCGCCGCAAACCGCCGGTTTGCCCATGCCGCGAGCAACAACAGCAGCGTGGCTGGTCATGCCGCCATGCGAGGTTAGCACTCCCTGGGCGCTGATAAGACCATGGATGTCGTCGGGGCTTGTCTCCCAGCGAACCAGGATTACCGCCTCGCCGGCCTTGCCGCGCTCAGCAGCGGTATCTGCATCGAACACGACCTTGCCCACAGCAGCGCCCGGAGAGGCGTTGAGGCCCTGCGTGAGCGCCTCGTACGTCTGGGACGGGTCAATCATCGGATGCAGAAGCTGGTCGAGCTGACCGGGGTCTATTTTGCCTACAGCCTCTTCCCTGGTGATCAGGCCTTCCTCCACCATGTCGAAAGCGATCTTCACCGCGGCCGCGGCTGTGCGTTTGCCATCACGTGTCTGCAGCATGTAGAGCTTGTCTTTTTCGATCGTAAACTCGATATCTTCCATCTCACGATAATGCTTCTCCAGTTTATTCATCACCGCGGTGAGCTCACCGAAGACAGCCGGCATCTCTTCCTTCATTTCCAACAGCTTCTTCGTCTTGCGGATACCGGCGACGACGTCCTCGCCCTGCGCATTGGTCAGGTAGTCGCCGAAGATCTCCCTGTCGCCTGTAGACGGGTTGCGGGTAAAAGCGACACCCGTCCCGGAATCATCGCCCATGTTGCCGAATACCATCAGCTGCACGTTGACGGCGGTGCCGAGGTCATCGGAAATATTGTAATGACGGCGGTAAGTGACCGCGCGCGGGTTGCCCCAGCTGCGGAAGACGGCCTGGATGGAAAGCTCCAGCTGCTCACGCGGCAGACTGGGGAATGAGCGGCCGGTCTCTTTTTCGAGGATCTTTTTGAAATCGTCAACCAGAAGCCGTAACTGATCGGGTGAGAGTTCGTTGTCGAATTTGACGCCCGCCTCGTCGCGCCTGACAGTTATAGCATCTTCGAACAACTGGCCTTCCACTTCCATGACGACCTTGCCGAACATCTGAATGAAACGGCGGTAGGCATCCCAGGCGAAGCGGTCGTCGCCCGTCATCCTGGCCAGACCCTTTACTGAATCATCGTTGAGGCCCAGATTGAGGACTGTATCCATCATTCCCGGCATACTGAACTTCGCACCGGAACGCACGCTCGCAAGGAGCGGGTTATCGGGATCGCCCAGCTTCTTGCCAGTGATTTCCTCCAGACGGACGACATGGCCTTCTATCTCGTCGTTCAGCCCTTCCGGAAACTGGTTGTCCTGCTTGCCGTAGACAATGCAGGCTTCCGTGGTGATCGTAAAACCATCGGGAACCGGGATCCCGAGATTCGTCATCTCGGCGAGATTTGCTCCCTTGCCCCCGAGAAGGTCCTTCATATCCTTTGAACCCTCAGAGAAATCGAATACATATTTCTTGCCCATGCAATTCCTCCCAAAATCGTTCTGACGCTTTATATTTCTTTATGAAGATCCTTCGCAATGCGCAGGATGAATAAGAAGGTTACTGACCGGCTCCTGAATCCTGGAATCCAGGCTCACAAGTTTATCGCAAGAATCCTTTTTAGGCTATAGACATCCTTAAACTTCACCGTGGGCAGCCAGCAGCGTTACTTATGACCCTGGTGCTGTCTTTGGCGCCGCCGCGACGCGCATGGGATCGCCGAGAGTCAAAAGCATCGAAGCCGTCCTTCTTACAAGGGCAAGACGGTTATTACGGATCTTCTCGTCATCGGCCATGATCATGACCTCGTCGAAGAAAAGATCCACCGCGGCGCGAATCGCGGCGGCCTTTGCCAGTGCGCTCCTGTAATCAAGCGATCCGACTAGCTCCTGTATCCGCGGCTCGAGCGAAACAAGCTGGCCATATAACTCTTTCTCTGTCGCTTCCTCAAAAAATGAGGCATCAACGGACTCCGTGCCGGCAGCCTCCCCTGCTTTGGCGACTATCTTTGAACAGCGGAAATAAGCGGTGTGCAGATCGTCGAAATCTTTTGTGTGGCGAAAATCTTCAAGCGCATCGGCAAGCGCCATCAACCTCAGCGGGCTTTTAAGTCCGGTGGCGCGCGCGCCCTCCATTATCTCCACCGGCATCCCCTTCTCAACCATCTGCTGCTGGATGCGGTCGCACACAAACTCAAATGCGGCCTGCTCCAGACCCGGCTCCCTTGAGATATCGGCCTTTTGTTCCCTGTATGCCCGATGACCGGTAGATAAAAGGTCGACAAGGTCGAAGTCGAAGGCAAACATGTTGGATATTGCGGCAATTCCAACCGCCGCCCTTCTTAAACCGTATGGATCCCTGGAACCTGTGGGAAGTTCATTTATCCCGAATGCTCCCGTCAGGTTATCGATCTTGTCACAAATAGAGAGTACCGCGCCCGGAACAGTCTCCGGCAGAGCCCCTCCCGCAAAAAGCGGCAGGAAATGTTCCTCGACCGAGTCGAATACGCCTCAGGGAAAACCTACCAGATTTGAGCAAACACAGCCAATGAAACACTCACGCGTGGAGACCAACTACACAAGGAGGCAGACCCGTCAGACCCCAGCGGAGAGCGCTCCGGCAGCGCGGAGTCGACGATCGGTGTTGCACCACGACGAACAACACAGGAAGATACCGCGACAGACCACAGAACCGACAACCCAACGGAACTAGGGCAAGC